>Ga0194132_10000286_pt1 | contig 105883 bp, 106 predicted proteins | sample TA2KigOf80mmetaG_FD_148612 | JGI IMG/M metagenome (GOLD analysis project Ga0194132, IMG submission 148612) | Freshwater microbial communities from Lake Tanganyika, Tanzania - TA2015054 Kigoma Offshore 80m | ecosystem: Environmental > Aquatic > Freshwater > Lake | place: Tanzania: Lake... | reverse complement strand
AAGACCAACATCACGATCGGCATGGACTGGACGCCGATCATGGCCCTGCACCCGGACCTGATCGACTTCTCCATCATGGGATACGGCGGGAATCTCTGGAACCGTCTTCCACAGATCACCGTGCGCCACAAGTTCACGGACAACATCGAAGGCTTGTTCACCGTCATGCGGTTTGAGCGCGGCCTGTCGGCCGGCTGCTGCGGGAACGTGCAGGCTCGGCCCGGCCCGAATACGCCGCCTTCCGGCTCAGCGCCTGGTGGCGGAGGCTCCAATATCGATCCGTTCAATGATCCGGCCCAGCACCCGTACTACGGAGCCCGTCTGGCCTATAACGGGACGGGGAGCCTGCAGGGCATGATGGTCTCCCTGAGCACGGCCTATCGGTATTACCGGTCGGCCCCGATCCGATGCAATATAGCGGGAACCTGCGCGAATGCTCCCGCCGGATTCGGAGGACAGGACATCAACTCATACCTGGTGGGCGCCGAAGTCGTGATGCCGATCTCGAAGAGATTGAAATTCTCAGGAGAGATCGCATACGGCCAGGCCCTGGGGAACGAGTTCTTCCGGTGGAATCAGGAGCTGAACCTGACCACCGGGAAGCCGATCCGGACCTGGGTGGGATGGGCGCAGCTCAGCTATGCGCCGACCAAAAGCTACACCTTCCTGGCCGGCTATGGCTTCGACAGTCCGCTGAAGTCCGACGTGCGCGGCAGCACGACCGCGATCGACACGCAGTACCAGCAGAACCAGCGGATGTACGTGACCGCGATCCGTCCGATCTGGGCCGACTTCTACATCGGGGCGGAGTTCCAGAACCTCTGGACCGCCTGGGCGGACAATGAGTCACGCTTCTCCGGCCAGCAATATAACCTGTCGGTCTGGTACAACTTCTAAACGAGCGCTGATGGCGAATAGCTGATAGCTAAAACAATGAGGAGATATGTCCATGAAAGAAGCTGATAAGAAAGAGAAGTCACAAGAAGTGGAGACAGGCGGGGATCAGTCGCGCCGTGAGTTCCTGGCGAGCGGCGGCAGGGTCGCAGCCGGCATCGGCGTGGCAGCCCTGTTGGGGAACCTGGGGAACTGGGCGCTCTCTTATGCGGCGGATAAGGAGCCGATCAAGATCGGCGTGCTCCATTCCTTGAGCGGTACGATGGCAATCAGCGAGGTGTCCCTCCGCGACGTGGTCCTGATGGCGGTGGAAGAGATCAACGCGAAGGGCGGGGTCATGGGCCGCAAGATCCAGCCGGTGGTGGTGGACCCAGCCTCCAACTGGGATCTGTTTGCGGAGAAGGCCAAGCAGTTACTGCTGGTGGACAAGGTGGCGGTGGTTTTCGGCTGTTGGACCTCGGTCAGCCGCAAGTCCGTCCTGCCGGTCTTCGAGAAGAACAACGGCTTGCTTTTCTATCCTGTGCAGTACGAAGGGGAGGAATGCTCCCGCAACGTCTTCTACACGGGCGCGGCGGTCAACCAGCAGGCGGTGCCGGCCGTGGAATATCTGATGAGCAAGGAAGGGGGCGGGTTCAAGAAATTCTACCTTCTGGGCACGGACTACGTGTACCCCCGCACGACGAACAAAATTCTGCGAGCCATGCTGCTGGCCAAGAAGGTGCCGGCGGCCAACATCATGGAAGAGTACACGCCCTTCCACCATCAGGACTACCAGACCATCGTCGGCAAGATCAAAAAGTTCGCAGCCGGCGGCGGGGCTGCCGTGATCAGCACGATCAACGGGGACAGCAACGTCCCCTTCTACAAGGAATTTGCCAATCAAGGATTGAGGGCCGAGGACGCCCCGATCATGGCCTTCAGCGTGGCCGAGGATGAGCTGCGCGGCATGGACACCACGGCGCTGGTGGGGCACTTGGCTGCCTGGAACTATTACCAGAGCGTAGACACGCCTCAGAACAAGCAGTTCGTGGCCAATTTCAAAGCCTATTGCAAAAAGAACAACCTGCCTGATGGAGACAAGCGCGTGACGGACGATCCGATCGAGGCAGCCTACTTCGGGGTGCATGTCTGGAAGCAGGCGGTGGAGAAGGCCGGCAAGACAGACGTGGATGCGGTCCGCAAGGCGGTCTACGGGCAGAAGTTCCTCGCGCCGGGCGGGGAGATTAAGATGGACGAAGCCAACCACCATACGCACAAGCCGGTCCTGATCGGGGAGATTCTGAAGGACGGGCAGTTCAAAGTCGTGTCGCGATCCAAGGGGCTGGTCAAGCCTGAACCCTGGAGCGAATATACGAACCCGGACAAGGGGTGCGATTGGGTGAAGCACCAGGGGACATACCAGAAGAAAGCCTGATGCCGAGGGTAGCCTGACTCTTCGCTTCAGCGCCTTTCGGAACGGCCCTTCCGGGCTTTGTCGCACGGAAGCTTCCGGAATTCCCTCGGCTGCGGTCATCACCCGTCGCAACTTGGAGCAACGGGTCCCCCAGCCGTGCCTTGGTCAGTTCCGGTTTTCCTGTTCGACAAAGCCTCGGCGGGCGCCCCGTTCCTCCGGCAAATTCCGCTCAAGGTCCGGCCACCCTCGCGGCGTTGTCGGAGAAGAAAGACAATGAAATGATGACTCTTATGATCAGGGTTCTGCTGATCAGCTTCACTTTCTTCTGGTGGAGTGAAAGAGGAGTAGTAATGGCGGAGGGGTCGGAGGCAGCCCCTCCGCCGGCTGCTGCCTCGACGGAGATCGAGCAGGCGCTGAAGGACCTGGCGAGCGAAGACGCGGCGGTCCAGGAGGCGGCCGTCCAGACCTTGATTGCGCAAGGTGATGCCGGCGTGCTTCCCAGGCTGGAAGAGATGCGGCTCAACGGCGACCGGAGCCTGCGGCTGGCCATCAAGTCGGTCATTGACCTGCTCAAGAACAAAGAAAAACTCCGGAGCCGCCGGCCGGAAGAGCGGCGATCAGCCGCCGCCGATCTGGCGACAATCGGGAAACCGGTCGCCTTGACGTGGCTGGAGGCTGCGCTGGCGAGCGAGCCGGATCGGTGGGCGCGCTATACGATCGAGGAGTCCATCAGCTTGATCAAGCTGGCCGGGAGTGACCCGGCCGTCAAGGCTGCGGCTGCGGCCAAGCTGGGTGACCTGCGCAGTCAGAACGCCGTTCCGCTCCTGAAGGAACTGGCAGGTTCTTCGACCCTTCGAGATCCTCAGGGTCGCCCCAAGGATGATCGAGGGGCGACAGGCTCGGGACAGGGCTCAGAACAGGCTCCTTCGGCAGGCTCAGGGCAGGGCGATCAGGCTTCACAGGTGGCGCAGGCCGCCCAGGAGGCGATCGAACGAATCGAATCCTGGGGGAGCTGGACCAGCGCCATCGAAACCCTGTTCCGAGGCATCAGCCTCAGCTCGGTCCTCTTGCTGATGGCGCTGGGTCTGGCGATCATCTTCGGCCTGATGGGCGTGATCAACATGGCCCACGGTGAATTCATGATGCTGGGGGCCTATGCCACCTTTCTGACGCAGGAAGGATTCAAAGCCTATCTTCCGGGGGGTCTCTTCGATTATTATTTCCTCCTGGCTATGCCTTGCTCGTTCCTGGCGGCCGGCCTGTTCGGGCTGGTGCTGGAAGCCTCTCTGATTCGTTTCCTGTACGGCCGGCCGCTGGAAACCCTGCTGGCCACCTGGGGTGTCAGCCTGGTCCTGATTCAAGGAGCCAGGGTGATCTTCGGCGACCTGACATCGGTGGTAGCCCCGAGCTGGCTGAGCGGGGGACTGCAGGTCATGGTGGGCGTGCAGTTGCCGTACAACCGGCTCTTCATCATCGCCCTGGCTGCGCTCTGTGTGGTCGGGATCCATCTGCTGCTGTTCCGCACGGGCGTCGGGCTCAAGGTGCGGGCCGTGATGCAGAACCGGGACATGAGCGCCTGCCTGGCGATCCCTACCAGGAAGGTGGATGCCTATACCTTCGCTTTCGGGTCCGGGCTCGCGGGGCTGGCCGGCTGCGCGCTGACGCTGATCGGGAACGTGGAACCGGGGCTGGGCCAGAACTATATCGTGGACTCCTTCATGGTGGTGGTAACCGGCGGGGTCGGCAAGCTGGCCGGCACGGTTGCGGCCTCGTTGGGGATCGGAGGTCTGAACAAGCTGCTGGAGCCGAGCTTCGGCGCGGTCTACGGCAAGGTGCTGATTTTGATCCTTGTCATCCTTTTCCTCCAACGGAGGCCATCCGGTCTGTTCTCCATCAAGGGGCGGCAGGTCGAGTCGTAAGAGGCGTCAATCGTCATTCGTTATTGGTCATTCGTTGAAGAAGTAGCAACGCGGTCACTTTACGAGTGACGAATGACGGATGACGAGCGAGCACGAGGACTCGGAGTGACAGCCTCGGAAGTGAATCATCATATGCAAGACCGGGAGCGAGGAGAGGGTCTGTCCTTCTGGCTGGTGGGCTTCTTCCTGCTCATCGCCCTGCCGCTCCTGAACGTGCTCCCCGGCCAGGACTCCTGGCTGCACGTCTCCGACTTTACGCTGAACCTGTTCGGCAAGTTTCTGGCTTTCGCCATCCTGGCGCTCGGTCTGGACTTGATCTGGGGATACACAGGCATCCTGAGCCTCGGGCACGGGGTCTTCTTCGGTTTGGGAGCCTATGCGATCGGCATGAACATGATGCTCTCGATCGGCACCGAGAGCGTGTACGGCAGTTCCTTGCCGGATTTCATGGTCTGGAACCAGGTGAAAGAACTGCCCCTCTTCTGGAAGCCATTTTACAACCCCTGGTTTGCCGTGGCGGCGGCCATCCTGGTCCCGACCATCTTTGCCGCGCTCTTCGGGTTCCTTGCCTTCCGGAGCCGGATCAAGGGGGTGTATTTTTCCATCATCACACAGGCCTTGGCCCTCTCCGCCTGGCTGGTCTTCAACCGGAACGAGACGAACCTGGGCGGCACCAACGGGTTGACGGACTTCAAGACCCTCTTGGGATTCCGCTTGAGCGAACCGGGCACGCAGCGGGGCCTGTATGTCGCGACCGTGCTGGTCCTGGGCGCCGCCTACCTCCTGTGCCGGTGGATTACGCGATCCAGGACCGGGAAAGTGCTGGTGGCGATCCGCGACAGCGAGCAGCGAGTGCTCTTCTCCGGCTATTCTCCGGCCACCTACAAGCTCTTTGTCTTCGTCGTCTCGGCGGCGCTGGCCGGGCTGGCCGGAGCCTTATACGTGCCGCAAGTGGGGATCATCACGCCGGCGCAGATCGGCGTTCTGCCCTCGATCGAGATGGTCATCTGGGTGGCGGTGGGGGGCCGTGGCACCTTGGTGGGAGCCGTGCTGGGCGCCGTCGGTGTCAACCTGGGGCGGAGTATTTTGACCAACCATTTTCCGGAGCTCTGGCCTTTCTTCCTGGGCGGGCTGTTTATCGCAGTCGTGCTGCTGTTCCCGGATGGGTTCATCGGGCTGATCCGCAAGATCCGTGGAGGGCAGAGCTGGTTCCACAAGCCAGTGGTGACGGCAGAACGGTAATGATGAGTTGTGAGTTCTTATTTTTTAGTTTCTCGGCAACTGAACACTCAAAACTGAGAACTGAAAACTGTTCATGACCGAACGAGGCTCGATCATCTACCTGGAAGCCGTCACGGTCGATTTCGACGGCTTCAAGGCGCTCTGCAATCTCAACTTCATCGTCAACTACCACGAGCTCCGCGTCGTGATCGGTCCCAACGGGGCCGGCAAGACCACGTTACTGGATGTCATCTCCGGGAAAGTCAAACCGGTCTCCGGCCGTGTCATCTTCGGCAAGGACCAGGACCTGCTGCCGATGCGGGAGCATGAGATCGCGACGCTGGGCATCGGGCGCAAGTTCCAGACCCCGTCGGTCTACGGCAACCTGACGGTCTGGGAGAACCTGGATCTCTCCCTCAAGCGCGTCAGCAAGGGGGTCTTCGCCACGCTCTGGGCCAAATCCACGCCGGCCGAGATCGAGCGGACCCAGTCGGTGCTGGCCACGATCGGGCTCTCCGAGAAACGGGGAGTCCGGGCCGGAGCCCTCTCGCACGGGGAAAAGCAGTGGCTCGAGATCGGCATGGTGCTCCTGCAGGACCCGGCCCTGCTCCTGGTCGATGAACCGGTGGCCGGCATGACCGATCAGGAGACCGAACAGACAGGCCAGTTGCTGCAGTCGTTGGCGGACAAACATGCCATCATCGTGATCGAGCATGATATGGAGTTTGTGCGGCAGATCGCCCGCACGGTCACGGTCCTGCACGAGGGGACCGTGCTCTGCGAAGGGCCGGTGGAGCAGATCCAGGCCGACCCGCGAGTGGTGGAAATCTACCTGGGCCGTAAGAAGGAAAAGGAAGCCCATGCTGCGGCTCGATAACCTGAACGTCTACTACGGCGAGAGCCACATTCTCAGGAACATCTCGGTGGAAGTCGGACCAGGCCAGGTCGTCTGCTTGATGGGCCGGAACGGAGTCGGCAAAACCACCCTGCTCAAGACGATCATGGGTCTGTTGCACTCACGGACCGGCCGGATCATGTTCGAGGGGGTCGATATCTCGCAGGATAGCCCTGATCACCGGGTGCGGCGAGGCCTCGCCTATGTGCCACAGGGGCGCGAGATCTTCCCCCACCTTTCGGTCCGCGAGAATTTGCATCTGGGGTTCGAGGCGGCCCAGGGGTCCGTGAACGGGAGGTCTGAGCAGGCGGCTTTGGAGGAGGTCTTTACGCTGTTCCCCAAGCTGACTGTGTTGCTGGATCGGCCCGGCGGTGTGTTGAGCGGAGGAGAGCAGCAGCAGTTGGCCATCGGGCGGGCTCTGCTCGCCAAGCCCAAGCTCCTGCTGTTGGATGAGCCCACCGAAGGGATCCAGCCCTCGATCGTGGAGCAGATCGAGCAGGTGATCGAAGGGTTTAAGACCGAGCGACAGTTCGCCATCCTGCTCGTGGAACAGTACATGGAGTTCGCGGCCAGGCTGGCGGATACCTATGTGATTATGGCCAAAGGGGCGGTGGTGGCGTCGGGGCGGGCAGCCGATTTGACGGAGGAGCAGGTGAAGCGGCATTTGGTGGTGTAGCGTGTACGGAGCACAGGGTGGCTGGGTAGTCCCCTGTGCTCGCGGAGCCCCCACTTCAGAAAGTGGTCGCTCGACGCGCCCAGTAGAGGCCATCCCTGCCATCCTCAGAAACCCGGTCCCGACGTGAGGAGAGGGGGATGAAGCCGGCTCTAGCACTACGCGCAACCCGGCTTCAGACTGAATGCATCCCCTCGCCTCGAGCAGGGAGAGGGGAGGGTGAGGGGGGATTCAGGCAAGATAGAGGTGTCATCCGCAATCATCCGCTGCGTTGGGAAGGGAGAGCGTCACATGGAGCTTCGGGTGTTAAAAATCGATAGTAACCTGACCCACCTAGCGCTGGTCGGTCGACTCGATTTGCCAGGCGTCCAGTCCATCGAGGCGACGTTTGTAGAGCTTACGGAAGGTAGAGGAAAGCCAACTTTGGTAGATCTCTCCGAGCTCACCTTCCTAGGTTCCAGCGGAATAAGAGTGTTTCTGAAGGCTGCGAAAGGCCTGAACAAGCTTGGGAGCAAAATAGTCCTGCTGAATCCGCAGCCGCAGGTTAAGGACACGCTCATGTATGTGGAGTTTGGCAGATTGATCCCGATCGAGCACGATTCCGAGCGAGCGCTTGAGATCCTAAAGAGCTGATCATATTCCAAGGTTGAAGCGATGCATTTGACGCCGAGAGAGCAAGAGAAGCTGCTGATCTACGTTGCAGCCCAACTGGCGAAGGACCGGAAGGCGCGCGGACTGAAGCTGAACCATCCGGAAGCGGTCGCCTATCTGACTGCCGCCCTGTTGGAAGGGATTAGAGACGGTCGCTCCGTGTCGGACCTTATGAGCTACGGAGCCACGCTACTGACCAGCGCGGATGTCATGGCTGGCGTACCGGAGATGCTGTCGGAACTACAGGTAGAGGGGACCTTTCAAGATGGGACTAAGCTCGTGACTATACATCAACCAATTAGATAGAAACATATTAAGTTATACTTTATATATTTTAAGGATTCTTGGGGCATGAGGAAGTGAAGACACGAGGGAAAACGGTTCAGAAAAAGGCCGCCACCAAGAAGGCTGCCAGGGCTAAGTCTGAGCCTAAAAAGTCTGCACGTGTTGGGCATCTCCAGCGGACTGATGTTGTACCTGGTGAAACCATGCTCGGGGAAGGCGACATCATTGCCTTCCATGGGCGAGCAACCGTGGAGCTGACCGTGGCCAATACCGGCGATCGGCCGATTCAGGTCGGCTCTCACTGTCACTTCTTCGAGGTGAACCGTGCTCTGCGCTTTGACCGGGAGAAAGCTTTCGGATTTCGACTCCAGGTCCCGGCCGGGACCGCAGTCAGGTTCGAGCCGGGAGAGGAAAAACTGGTGACCCTGGTGGCGTTTGCCGGCAATCGCGAGGTGTATGGCATCAACGGATTGACCAATGGGCGGCTCGACGATCCTCAAGTCAGGGCCAATGCATTCAGTCGAGCTGCTGAGCGCGGGTTCTTGTCAGCGAAAAGCTGACAGGAAACCCCGAGTTTCAAGTTCTCCATTTCGAGTTTTTAGTTGCCGGATTTCCTCTTGGCTAAGCACTGAGCACTGAAAACTACGAGGCATCGCTATGAAAATTCCCCGCCGTCAATATGCCGATCTGTACGGGCCGACCGTCGGCGATCGGATTCGCCTGGCCGACACGGAATTGATCGTCGAGATCGAGCGTGACCTTACGATGCCGGGGGAAGAAGCCAAGTTCGGCGGCGGAAAAGTGATCCGCGACGGGATGGGACAATCTCCCGCGGCGACGCACGCGAGTGGGGCGCTGGACCTAGTCATCACGAACGCCGTGATCGTGGATTGGTGGGGCATCGTCAAGGCGGACATCGGGGTCAGGGACGGGCGCATCGTCGGGATCGGCAAGGCCGGCAATCCGGACCTCATGGCCGGCGTCACGTCGGGCATGGAAATCGGGCCTGGCACCGAAGTGATTTCGGCCGAAGGCAAGATCGTCACGGCCGGTGGGATTGACACCCACATCCATTTCATCTGCCCGCAGATCATCCACGAGGGGCTGGCTGCCGGGCTCACCACGTTCATCGGTGGCGGTACGGGGCCGGCGACCGGCACGAACGCGACGACCTGTACGCCCGGTCCCTGGAACATCCATCGGATGCTGGAGGCGGCGGAGGGATTTCCAATCAACCTGGGATTTCTCGGCAAGGGCAACGCAGCGTTGCCGGGGGGCTTGAGCGAGCAGGTCGAGGCGGGCGCCATCGGGCTCAAGCTGCACGAAGACTGGGGCACGACCCCGGCGGCCATCTCGACCTGCCTGGACGTGGCCGACCGGTACGATGTCCAGGTGGCTATCCACACTGACACGATCAACGAGGCCGGCTTCGTGGAGGATACGATCAAGGCCTTCGCCGGCCGGACGATCCATTCCTTCCACACGGAGGGAGCCGGTGGCGGCCACGCACCGGACATCATCAGAGTCTGCGGGGAGCCGAACGTGCTGCCCTCCTCGACGAACCCCACCATGCCCTTCACCGTCAATACGATGGACGAGCACCTGGACATGCTGATGGTCTGTCACCATCTGAACCCGCGCGTACCGGAGGACATTGCCTTTGCGGAATCCCGCATCAGGCGGGAGACAATCGCCGCGGAAGACATCCTGCACGACATGGGGGCGATCAGCATCATGTCCTCGGACTCGCAGGCGATGGGGCGAGTCGGGGAGGTGATCATCAGGACCTGGCAGACCGCCCACAAGATGAAAGTGCAGCGGGGGCAGTTGTCTCCTGATGGAAAGTTGGCCAAGCAGCCGCACGACAACTTCCGGGCCAAACGCTATGTCGCCAAGTACACGATCAATCCGGCCATCACCCACGGGATCGTGCACGAAGTCGGCTCGATCGAGAGAGGGAAGCTGGCCGATCTGGTTATCTGGCGGCCGGCGTTTTTCGGGGTCAAGCCTGAGATCGTCGTGAAGGGCGGCTTCCCGATGGCGGCGGCGATGGGCGATCCCAATGCCTCGATTCCGACGCCGCAGCCGGTGCTGACCAGGCCGATGTTCGGCAGTTTCGGGAGAGCGCCGTTTTCTTGTAGCCTGACTTTTGTCTCGCAGGTGGCGTTGGATCGCGAGGTAGCCCGTTCGCTGGGTTTGCAAAAGCGCTTGGCAGCAGTGAAGCGCTGCCGCGGCATCGGCAAGCGGGATCTCAAGCTGAACGATGCGCTGCCCAAGATCGAGGTCGACCCGGAGACCTATGTGGTGACGGCGGACGGGGTGCGGCTGACGTGCGAACCAGCTGCAGTCCTCCCGATGGCACAGAGATATTTTCTTTTCTAGCGTGATGAACACCGTTTCGCTGTTACAGGGGTTTCGTTTCGTGGATAGTTTTTTCCCGGCGGGAGGGTATGCCTACTCGTCGGGATTGGAAGCAGCGGTGCAGGGGGGAGCGGTCAGGAATTCGGACGAGCTGGCCGGCTACGTCGAAGACCTGCTGTGCGGAGGCATGGGCCGGCGCGAGGCAGTCGCGGCCTGGGTGGCGAGCCGGGCCGGCGCGACCGGCAAACCGGCCACGGCCATCGACGTGGACCACGAGCTGGACAGCATGAAACTGGGCCGCGACGGTCGCCTGGCCAGTCGCCAGATGGGCCGTCAGGTCATCAAAATCGCGGCGGAGCAACTGGAGGGCAAGCCCGTCCTGAAAGCCTATCGGTCCGCGATGGAGCGCGAAGAGACGCCCGGCCATCTCGCCGTCAGCCTGGGTGTGACGCTGGGCGCCTGCGGCTGGAAGGCTGAGGAAGCGGTCGCCGCCTATCTCTACCAAACGGCGGCGGGGCTTGTGTCGGCGGCCATGCGCCTGCTGCCCCTCGGACAACGCGAAGGCCAGCGCCTGCTTGACGGATGGCTGCCGTTGATCTATCGCATCAGCCGCGATGCGAAGCCGCGCGCTCCCTTGTCGTCCTGGTCGCCGGTCCAGGACATCTATGGCATGAAGCACGGCCAGTTGGAGTGGCGGCTGTTCCGGTCGTAGGGAGTCGCAATGCACGAGCGCAATCATCAGCATCAGCATGGCGAGGGGAAGCCGACGCAGGCGCGGGCGAAGGGGATTCCCGTCATCGGCGTCGGAGGGCCGGTGGGATCGGGCAAGACAGCGCTGGTGGAGGCTCTGTGCCAGCGGTTGCGCGACCGCTACAGTCTCGCGGCGGTCACGAACGACATCTTCACCAAGATCGACGCGGAAATCCTGACCAAGCGCGGAGCCCTTCCACCGGACCGGATCCTGGGCGTGGAAACCGGCGGCTGCCCGCACACGGCAATCCGCGAGGACGCCTCGCACAACCAGGAGGCCATCGACGATCTGCTCCGCCGCCATCCGGACATCGAACTGATCTTTCTCGAGAGCGGAGGGGACAACCTGGCCGCGACGTTCAGCCCGGAACTGGTCGACCATGTGATCTACGTGATCGACGTCGCCGAGGGCGACAAGATTCCCAGGAAGGGCGGGCCCGGCATCACGCGCTCGGACTACCTCGTCATCAACAAGATGGACCTTGCCCCCTACGTCCGCGCCGACCTCTCCGTGATGGACCGGGACAGCAGGAAGATGCGCGGCGACCGGCCCTATGTGTTTACGAATCTCCTGACCGGCGAGGGAGTGGATCGCCTGGTCGAATGGGTGGAACGAGTGGTTGTGAAAAAGGCCAGGGCTAAGGTTTAGGTTGAACGGCTGATTCGGCATGCTCGCTGTGGGAAGTTCGAAGTTCAAAGCCCGTCATCGATCCAAGTCGAGCCTCAAACCTCCAACCTCCAACGTTTTTCAGCCCTCATCCGTCGGGCGGGTCGGCAACCTGCGTCTTGAATATGGCCTGAGGGACGGCAGGACGATCGTCACCAAATCTCACGCCACCTCGCCCTGGCATTTTCTTCCGACCATCTATCTCGATGACACGGGGCAGGCGCACACGCTGCTAGTCAATCCCTCAGCCGGCCTGGTCGGAGGAGACCGTCTGTCCATCCGCATGGCACTGCGCGAGGGGACGAGCGCGCTGGTCTCCACCCCCTCGGCGAACCGCGTGTACCGCTCGCTCGGCAAGGAATCGGTGCAAACCGTTGAGATCACCCTCGGCCCCGGCGCGATCCTCGAATGGGTGCCGGAGCCGACGATTCCCTTCCGCGGTGCGCGCTTCCACCAGTCGATTCACGTGCAACTGGCGCCCGGCGCCACGGTGTTGCTGTGGGATGCGATCGCGTCCGGGCGGGTGGCGCGGGGAGAGCGCTGGGCGTTCACGAGCCTTGAGAACGAGATCGCCATTTCCACGGCGGACGGGCGCTCCGTGCTCGAGCGTTATCACGTCGCTCCGTCGCAGGATGGGGTGGGGCTGGCCGAACCGTGGGACTATGTCGCTTCGCTGTTCGTCATCGGCGATTCCGTCGAAGCTGCCACCTGGACGCAGGCGCGCGAGCGCCTCGCAGAGGCGTTGAAGAGCGTGGAGCCTGCGGTCGTGGGCGGCGTCTCCGAGCCGGCCGCGCCGGGCCTGGCCGTCAAGCTGGTCGCAAGGTCAGCGCCGGATCTGACGATGGTGCTCGATAGGCTGTGGATGGCGGTCAGGGGGGAGCTATGGCAACTTTCGGTTCCTGCTTTGCGGAGGTACTGACTTGCTCTACCAGATGTCCAGTCCCATCAGGACGAGGCCGAGCACAAGCCAGCCGGCCACCGCAAGGGAGATGATCTTTTCCAGGCTCATCGAGTCACTCCAGCCATAGATATCGATTCCCTGTTAAGCAAGGTCAGTGCCGCTGAACCGGTGATCGCTTGCCGGTCTGGACTATTCCAAGCGGTTAGGAATATTCAGGGGTTAGTGGTCTTTGCGCGGGATGGATCGGGCTGCGTCAGAGGAGAGACCGAACAAAGTTGGACAATTACGGGCGGATTTTGTCCTGGCCTATAACGGTGCGGTACAGGACAACGGCGACAGCCGAGCCGATCGCATAGTACAGGAAGTCCAACGGATCGAAGACGGCCCCGAAGAGGACGCGGCCCAGGTAGAAGGAGCGGAGCCACTCCAGCCAGGGGTGGCGACTCAGTTGCAAGAACTCCATTGCGCTTGTTGCGAGAAACACCGCCCCAGCCAGCGTCATGACCGAGGCGCGCGGCAGGCAGGCTTTCAGTGCCAGGACCCAAAAGACCTCATAGCAGAGAGCGCCTCCGTAGCCTTCTGCCCAGTCTGCCCCCGGGCCCTCATACAACAAGGTACCGAATCCCACGGGGATGACGATGGCCAGGATAATCAGCAGGCGAATAGGGGGAGACACTGGGAGGGTCTAGCCCGCATTATTCATGACGGTTCGTCGCGAAATTGCGGGGCCGCGTCGCGAGACGGGCGCGTGGAGCCGCGAGGGAGGGAGACATACTTGAAACAGTATGTTGACCGACCGAACGGCGAGCCCGCCCGCGTGGCCGCTGGAAACTCGCGGCCAAGCCGGGACCCATTGCAATCTTGGAGCAATGGGTGCCCAGCAGCGGAACTATAATTGCAGCAGAAGCGTTCATGAATAATGCGGGCTAACAGGGGGACAGGGGCGTGCCGAACAGGGTGGTCGCCGAGGCGCGCGAGACCCGGATCGAGACGAGACCGCCGGGGCTGACCGGTGCCTGGTCCTTTTCCCAGACCACCGTCAGGTTACCGTCGGATTTTCCCATCCACTGGGCCGAGGATTTCTTCGCGTCTCCTTCCACCAGGACCTCGACGGTCCGGCCGATCATGGCCTCGTTCTTCTTGAGCGAGATGGACTTCTGGAGCTCCACAAGACGGGTGACCCGGTCTGATTTCACTGCCTCCGGCACGTCGTCCGGATGCTTGCGCGCGGCGATCGTGTTCTTGCGCTCCGAGTACTTGAAGATGAAGGCCGCATGGTAGCCCACCTCCTGGACCGTCCGGTAGGTGTCCTGGAACTCCTCCTCGGTCTCGCTTGGGAATCCGCAGATGATGTCGGTGGTCAGGGCGATGTCGTTGTGGCGCCGGCGAATCTCCTCCACCAGGTGCAGATACTCCTTGCGGTTATAGGTACGGTTCATCATCGATAAAATGCGGTCGTTGGCCGATTGAAGCGGCAGGTGGATGTGTTTGCAAATTTTCAGATGGCCGGCCACCGCGTCGAGCAGAGCCGGAGGGAAGTCCTTGGGATGGGGAGACGTGAACCGTACCCGCTCGATGCCGGATAGGTCGGCTACGGCGGTGATGAGCCGTGCAAAGTCCCAGTCGCCATATTGATAGGAGTTCACGTTCTGTCCCAGCAGTGTGATCTGCTTGTGGCCGTTGGCAAGAAGCTGCTCGGCTTCCCGGATGATGCCGAGCGGGTCCCGTGACCGCTCGCGCCCTCGCGTGTAGGGCACGACGCAGAAACTACAGAAGTTGTTGCAGCCGCGCATGACGGCGATCCAGGCGTTGATCCCCTCGGTTTGCTCCGGCAGGATGTCCTGATAGGTCTCGTACTCGGAGAGGTCCACGGCGATTCCCCTGTGATCCAACCCCTCCTCCTGAGCCAGAATGGCTTCTGCGAGCAGGCCGGGCAAGCGGCGGTAGGAATCCGGTCCCACCAGCACGTCCACGATCGACTCGTTCTCAACCAAATCCTGCTTGAGGTTTTGGGCCATGCAGCCCAGGACGCCGATCACGAGGTTGCGCTGCCGTTTGATCGCCTTGAGGTCCGCCAGATGCCCATAGACCCGGTTGTGGGCGTGCTCCCGGATCGCGCAGGTGTTCATCAGGACCACGTCGGCCCGTTCGCGGTCCTCGGTGAAGGCAAAGCCTTCGGCCTTGAGGAGCGAGCGGACCAGTTCCGTGTCGTACTCGTTCATCTGGCAGCCGAAGGTCTCGATGTGAACCTTGTAGGGTGGCATCGTGCTGAGTTTTTAGTGTTGAATTTTGAGTTGAGAACTTAACAACTGAAAACTCACAACTGTAACTGTCCTACCGCCAGCCCGTCCATCACGCCCGTGACCAGGACGTTCTCAAGCCGGTTCGTCAAGTCCCGAGCCGCGACAAGCCCGGTGCGGATATAGTTTCCGGTCAAGCCGGTCCAGCGTCCGTCTGCGTCCTTGGTTTCGAAGAGAACCCGTACGGTTCGGCCGACCTGGTGCTGGTAAAAGGCCAGGCGTTTGGCGCGCGAAAGGTCAGCCAACCTGCGGCTGCGCTCCTTCACGATCGCCGCCGGGACCGTATTGGTCATGCGGGACGCGGCTGTGCCGGGCCTTTTGGAAAAACTAAAGACGTGGCAGTAGGCGAAGGGGAGATCCGTCAGGATCGATTTCGTGTTGGCAAATTCCCTCTCTCCTTCGCCGGGGAACCCTACCATAATGTCCGTGCCGAGCCCGATGTCAGGCATGAGACGGACCGCCTTTTCGATCAGCTTGGTATAGTCCCGCACCCCGTACCGTCGGTTCATGGCGCTCAGGATGCCGTCGTCTCCGCTCTGGAGCGGGACGTGCAGATGCCGGCAGAGCTTCTGGGAGCCGGCCATATAGTCCAGCAGTTCGTCCGGAATGGTAGTCGGCTCGATCGAAGAGATACGGATGCGCGCCAAACCCTGAACCTGCTCCAGTTTCTTGATGAGGTCCAACAAGGCATGCTCGCCGCAGGCGTATTGGCCGAGGTTCACGCCGGTGAGGACCAGTTCCCGGTGACCCCGCTCGACCAAGGACTCCGCTTCGCGGAGCACGTCATCCAACCGGCGGCTGCGCTCGTGTCCTCTGGCGAAGGGGATGAGACAGAAGGAACACATGAAGTTGCAGCCGTCCTGGATCTTGAGGTTGGCCCGCTGGGTCTCATAGTCGCCGGCTCCGCTCAGGACGAAATCATGGCGATCGATCTTTCTCGTGTGCAGGAGTTGGGGAGCCGGCTGCTTGCGTAACGAGGTCGGCTGGGGCAGGTAGTCCGGCAACTGCATCTTGAACTGCGTTCCCACGATCAGGTCGATGCCCGGCACCTGTCGCAGCGCCTCGGACCCGGTTTGGGCGTAGCAACCGGTCACGGCCACGAAGGCATGGGGCGAACGCTGCAACGTTCTTCTCACGAGGTGACGGCAGTCCGCTTCCGCGTTCTCCGTGACGGAGCAGGTGTTGAGCACCAGAAGGTCGGTCGGCTGTCCCGGTCCGACCAGTTCGTAGCCGTCCTCTTTCAACCGGTCTGCCAGAAGAGCGGTCTCGGCCTGATTGAGCCTGCAGCCGATCGTGTGAAGCGAGGCTCTGGGACGATCACGAGTCTGGTCGAATCTCATGGGGCGTTATTATAGGAGAGGCGAGGAATGGCAGCAAGTGTACGCGAGCCGCCGCAGTTTTCCCTCGCCGTTTGTTTATAAGAGAGGAGAGGAGGTGAGTTGACAGGTCGTGCCGTGTCAATTAAGATTTCCTCGCCTGCCTGGCCGGGGGCTCTCTGGTTGTCTTGGGGGGCGCAATGACGAAAGGACTGGGAGCGTGGTTGCAGCTTACCGTGGTCTGGTGCGTTCTTCTTCCCCAGGTTGCCTGGGCCAAGGAGAGCCTTCCCGTCGAACCGGATGAAAATCTCCGAGTGGATGAGCTCTACGACCATGAGGCCCGAATGTTCCTGTTTCTCTACTCCCTCAAAGGCAACGGCGAGGTGGATTATGTCACGGGTCGCATGGTGGAGGAGAGCGCAAGGAGCCACTACGGGAACCCGGTCTATTACACGGAACCCTATCCTCTTTTTTACTGGTGGAACCACACCATGTGGAATGACCCGGAGCGGGACGGAGTGAACGGAAACGAGCAGGTCTACCAGGAAGACATCGACTTCGACCGGACCCGCTACAAGCCCTGTGTCTTTAACGGCCAGCCTTGCTGAGCCAAAGACTGCTTTCCATCTGCCGATTCTTCTGCCAGCCTTGCTCTTCCTCTGCCTCCTTGGGTCCTGGACTGATTCCGACGCCGGTCTGTTTCACTAGCCTGTTCGTTCTCTTTTCTGAGGCCCGGTGAAGCTGCCGTCCTATCTGGAGAGCCTCAGCAGCCGCCGCATCGGGGTCATGCTGCCCTTGGGATTTGCCTCCGGCCTGCCGCTGGCTCTGACTTCCGGTACCCTCCAGGCCTGGTTGACCGTGGCTGGCGTGGACTTGCGGACGATCGGGTTCTTCACCCTCGCCGGGCTTCCCTATACGGTGAAGTTTATCTGGTCGCCCCTCATGGACCGCTTTGTACCACCCTGGTTGGGGCGCCGCCGAGGCTGGATGATCGCCACCCAGATCGGACTGATGGCGGGCCTTGCCGCCATGGCCGCGACCGGGCCAGGGGGCGGGACTGGGGCCATGCTCTGGGTACTTGGTTTGTTGGCCCTCGCTGTAGCCTTTGTTTCCGCTTCCCAGGACATCGTGTTCGATGCCTACCGTACGGACGTGTTGCATCCAAAAGAGCGCGGATTCGGAGCGGCCGTCTCCGTGACCGGCTACCGGATCGCCATGCTGGTGTCCGGCGCGGCAGCCCTCATCCTCTCGGAATACCTCGGGTGGCAGACGACCTATGGGCTCATGGCTTGTTTGATGCTGATCGGCGTAGGAACGACCCTGCTCAGTCCGGAGCCGACGGAGCAGGTTGCAGTCCCTCGGAGCCTGAACGAGGCAGTCTGGGGCCCCATCCGGGAATTCTTCTCCCGCCAACCGGCAGCGGGACTCCTGTTGCTTGTTGTCCTCTACAAGCTGGGCGATGCCTTTGCCGGCACCCTGACCACGGCCTTTCTGATCAGAGGCATGGGATTTTCTCCCGGTGAAGTAGGGGTGGTGAACAAGGGGATGGGGCTCGTCGCCACGATCATCGGTGCCCTGGCTGGCGGAGCCTGGATGGTCGGGCTGGGACTTTTTCGATCCCTGCTCTTCTTTGGGCTGTTGCAGGCCTTCTCCAACCTGTCCTTTATGCTGTTGGCTTGGACAGGGAAGAGCTATCCGCTGATGGTCTCAGCCGTGGCCATCGAAAACCTGGCCGGGGGCATGGGCACAGCCGCCTTCGTGGCGCTCATGATGTCTCTCTGCGACCATCGCTATACCGCCACCCAGTTCGCCCTGCTCTCCGCCTTGGCTTCGCTGGGACGGGTTTTTGTGGGACCTCCATCCGGCTATCTCGTGGAAACGGTCGGCTGGGTCCCGTTCTTTTTCATCACTTTCCTTGCTGCGCTGCCGGGCCTCTGGCTCCTGTGGTATCTACGGGAGGAGCTCGGCAAGCAAGGGACGCCGGGGTGATCGGCTGACCGATCAATCAGGCTTTCATTCTTCGCTGGAGGAAGAGGACGAAGGCCATCAGGGTCGGCAAGGGGGCGAAGAGGAACGGTGGGAGCCAGAGCCAGACATTTTTGCCGCGCACCCTCGCTTGATCGATCATCCAGACGAAGACCCACATGACTAGGCCGATATAGTTCAAGGTGATCCAGCGGGTCGTGTGAATCTTCAAGCTGCTCGTGCCTGCCTCCGGGCCTTTAACTAGAAACCAGATCATCAATATCGCAAAGGTTGCCAGCAGGCCGACTGCGAGCTTTTTGCTCCAGACATACATATGAACCCCCTTCGTCTCTTTCCCTGGACGGTGAAAGTACGTGGTCTCTTGCTGCCCGGATCGGTTGTGGAAAGATAGGCGACGCCCGGTGAATTGTCAAACCGAGACCCCTTGACGAGCGCTCACTCACGGACCATGATGTGCAAAATCTTCAGGCAAACGGCATTTGGAGAGATCGCAGGATGAGCAATCGGGTCCTCGTCATCCTTGTTCTGGTCTTGGCCATGGGGGTCTGGTTGGCCGCCACGAACCCCACGACCGACGACTATCAAGCCTTCATTGGAGACCTCATGGCCCAGGCGGTCGAGCGGGTGGATGGATCAACGCAGGCGGGGGGTCTGATCAGGCAGCTTTTCAAGTCGCAAGGCAAGCAGGTGGTGGAGGCGGTCATCAGGCCCAACACCCTGCGACACAACTATGGACTCTTTAGCTTGTTCGAGACCAGGGTCATGGGAACAAGAGTCCTGGTCGTGGGCGTCGTGAATCGATTCATTCCGGTCGACGGCATGGATGCGTTGAAAGAAAAAATGGGAAGGCTCGCATCTCCCTTCAGCTTCCAGACTCCCTGAATTTTCCCTCCCCAGGCTGTGGATAACCTGCTTCTTCTCGGGCCGTTTCCCTCTCTGTAAAGCTCAAAAAGCTATCCCCAGCTTCTTTTTCCGTTGTCCACAGGTGGCCACAACATATTGTGTATTTTTCTATTGACAAGCGGGTTTATTCGCCATATATTGCGGCTCCACCGGCTACTGGCTCTCCGAATTTATTGGTTTTTTAGCCAGTTGAGGCAATGAGGGGGGTATTCAGATGAAACGATCTGAACCTCACAACCTGACCGAGAGCCAGCCGGGCTTCCAATTCATACCGGTTATCCCAGGCCTGATTCAAGAATAAGCGGCGCCGCAACTTATGAAAGAGCGGCGCCTTTTTGTTTTCAGTCTTTATCGCGCGTGGGCCGACAGGCCCGGCCACCAGCTTTCGGTTAACTAGCAGGAGGGAGGAATTGTGAGGATTGAACGTCGTTTCACACGGAAGGGGCGCAGCCCCTACGAAGACCTGAAGTTCGTGAAGCGTTCCTCTGAAATCAGGAACCCCGACGGCTCGACGGTCTTCAAGCTCGACAACATCGACGCCCCGGAACGATGGACCCAACTGGCCGTCGACATCCTGGCTCAGAAATATTTCCGTAAGGCGGGCGTTCCGCAGGTCGGGCCGGATGGGAAGCCCCTGCTCGGACCCGATGGAAAACCGGTACTGGGCGGCGAGCGCGACGCGCGCCAGGTCTTCCACCGGTTGGCCGGCTGCTGGACTGCATGGGGCAAGAGCCACGGCTACTTCAACAAGGAAGAGGATGCCGCGGCCTTCTACGACGAGCTGTGCTACATGCTGGCCGGCCAGATGGCGGCCCCCAACTCGCCCCAGTGGTTCAACACCGGGCTCCACTATGCCTACGGCCTCTCCGGCCCCTCTCAAGGGCACTACTACGTCGATCCCAAGACCCATAAGATGGTTAAGGCTACCAACGCCTTCGAGCACCCGCAACCACATGCCTGTCAACCGTATCATGCGTTGGTCTCTACCCCCCAGGGGCCGATGCCGATCGGGGACATCGTGACGAAAGGATTGATCGGCCTGGAGGTCTATGACGGGACTGGAAAAGGCGCGGGAACAACCACAGTGGTGGCGGTCAAATCGAACGGAGCAAAGCCGGTCTTCCGAATTCTGCTCAAGAACGGAGCCTGCGTCGAAGCCACGGGCGACCATCTCGTGTGTGCCTTGGGCGAAAGACGTACGCGCGGCACGTGGCGTTGCGTGGATGAACTCATGCCGGGCATGCGTCTTCAGCTCTCCACCGGCACGTTTGTGTCGAAGCCGTCGGACGAACGGGAAGTATGGGAGGGGGCTCTAGCCGGATGGCTCCAGGGAGACGGGTTCGTGGGGCAAGTGGGTGTGGGAGGGGCGTCTTCGGGGCCCCCTTCCACTGACGAAGAGCAGAGCACGAATCGAAGCCCGACGGTCGAATTCATGACGATTGACAAGGATGAGTTCAACTTCGTCATGGATCGGGTACATCGGGTCTTTGCAGGGACGCACTACCATGTCCGCTCGGTGGAGACGCAGGCACCAGGCTTGGACATCAAACGGATTCGCCTCTACGGGGAAGGGCTCCGCCCGTTTGTCGAGAAATATGGGCTGTTGCGTGGAGGCGAGGATATCACGGTACCGGCGCCGATTCTCACCGCAGGACTCCAGGCGCAAGCTGCCTACCTGGCTGCCCTGTTCCAGGCCGACGGTACGGTGCGGCTGCGTTCTCGCTCCTCGCGCACAGCCGATGTGGTGCTGACCACTGTCTCGCAGCCCCTGGCGCTCGGAGTCCAGGCCCTGTTGCTGAATCTTGGCATCTACGCTCGGGTCCAGCGTGGGGTGGAAAATCGAGAAAACCGGCGGGTTCCCTACTTTGTCTCCATCGGGTACGCGGGCTCACGCGCTCGCTTCAGAGACTTGGTTGGGTTTGTTTCCGAAGACAAGCAGCGAAAGCTTGCGGATGCCTGCTCCTCTCATTTCCCCGGCAAGCGGCTCCCTGCACTGCGGGAAGAGGTCATCCTCAGGATCGAAGCCTTGGGTGTCCAGCCGGTCTACGATATTCAGACCGGGAGCGGTCAGTACCTCTCCAACAACGTGATCGTGCACAACTGCTTTATCCAATCGGTCGATGACGACCTGGTCAACGAGGGGGGGATCATGGACCTCTGGACCAGGGAGGCGCGGCTCTTCAAGTACGGGTCCGGCACCGGCACGAACTTTTCCAAGCTGCGCGGCGACAACGAGCCCCTCTCCGGCGGCGGGAAGTCCTCCGGCCTGATGTCCTTTCTGAAGATCGGCGATCGGGCCGCCGGCGCCATCAAGTCCGGGGGGACCACCAGACGAGCGGCCAAGATGGTCTGCCTGGACCTGGACCATCCGGACGTGGAGGAGTTCATCGAGTGGAAGGTGGTCGAGGAGCAGAAGGTAGCCGCGATGGTGACCGGTTCCAAGGTCTGCGCACAGCGGCTCAACGTGGTCCTGAAGGCCTGCCACGTGTCGGCCGCCGACGGCCAGACCAGGGTGGAAACGGATCAGGAGAAAAACCCGACCCTCAAGAGGGCGATTCGGGAAGCCCGCCTGGCCTCGGTGTCGGAAGCCTATATCCAACGGATGTTCACCTACGCCCAGGAGGGCTTCACCCACTTCGTCTTCCACGAATACGACACCAACTGGGACGGCAAGGCCTACCAGACTGTCTCGGGGCAGAACTCCAACAACAGCGTGCGGGTCCCCAACGAGTTCTTCGAGATCCTGGAGAAGGACGGGGACTGGCCGCTGAAACGCCGGACGGACGGCAAGGTCGTCAAGACGGTCAAGGCCCGCGAGCTGTGGGATCGGATCGCCTGGGCCGCCTGGATCTGCGCCGATCCCGGCACGCAGTACGACACGACGATCAACGAATGGCACACGTGCCCGGAAGACGGCCGGATCAACGCCTCGAATCCCTGCTCGGAATACATGTTCCTGGACGATACCGCCTGTCTGGCGGCAGACATGCGAGTAGCCACTCGCGAGGGACTTGTCCCCGTTGCGGAGCTCTACCGCCTGCAGCAAGCTGGTGAGGCGATCTCTATCAAGACGGAGCTTGCATCAGAAGCAGCAGACCATAGACAACTGGCATACCGCCCTGCCGTCGTCGTAAAGACGGGTCAAAAGCAAGTGTACCGCATTAAGCTTTCCACGGGGCAGGAATTGCGCCTCACCGACGACCACAAAGTCTTGACCGAACAGGGGTGGAAGGAAGTCCGAAAGCTGGTCATCAACGAAGATGCCATCGAAATGCAACGCGAGTCTGCACCGCTGGACTTCAGCGCTTGTGACGAAGCTCGGCGTGACGAGGCGCTCTTTCTTGGATGGCTCGTCGGCGACGGTGTATTCACTCACGAGTCTGGTGCTCACTTGGTGTTCGGGCCGGAGGACGTGTACGCGCGCGAACGGCTGTCTACATACTTCAGGGGCCTTCACCGGGATTTGACTGGCTCGGAGCGGGGGATCAACCTACACGAACAGCCGAACGGTGTGACTCAGATTGGCACGACCGCGAAGGCCGTGTTCGACCGACTTCTGGCTCTCGGCATGAAGCCTGCGACCGCGATCGACAAGCGCGTACCGGCTACGATGTTGACGGCTCCTAAGGTGGCACAGGCGGCGTTCATCGGCGCGCTGTTCAGCGCCGACGGTTGCGTGAGCAGTGAGGAATCGGGCAAGACCTCCTTGCTCTCAGTCCATCTTGCCTCAAGTTCCAGGGAATTGCTGCGGGATGTCCAGGTCCTGCTCGCGGACTTCGGCATTCGTTCCTACATCGGGTGGTACCATCCGGCCAGCCGCAAGAACGCGCAGGGTCAGCTCCGCATCTACGGCTACCAGGCCTATAAGTTTTGCCATCTCATTGGCTTCCCGCTTTCGCCGCGCAAGGCGAAGGAGGCGATGAGCGTGGCCGAGCAGACCTGGGAAGGGAATATCAACGAAGGCCGTCGGGCGCGGGTCGTCGATATCCTCAAGGAGGGAATCGAGGACGTCTACGATGTCTCCGAGCCGGTGACGCATTCGCTCATCGTGGAAGGACTCATCGTTCACAATTGCAACTTGGCATCCCTCAACCTGGGCGAGTTCTACGACGAGGACGGGCGGTTCGCCCTGGAGGACTTCCGCCACGCGGTGCGGCTCTGGACCATCGTGCTGGAGATCAGCGTCCTGATGGCCTCCTTCCCGAGCAAGGCCATCGCGCAGAAAAGTTTCGTCTTCCGGACCCTGGGCCTGGGCTACGCCAACCTGGGGACGGTCCTCATGAGGCTGGGCATCCCCTATGACTCGCCGAGGGCCCTGGCCATTTGCGGCGCGCTGACGGCGATCCTGACCGGGGAGTCCTATGCCGCCTCGGCGGAGATGGCGGCCGAATTGGGACCCTTCGAGGGCTATGCGCGGAACCGCGAGCCCATGCTCCGCGTCATCCGCAACCACCGCCGCGCCGCCTATCATGCGCCGGCGGACGAGTACGAAGGGTTGGGCATCAAGCCGGTGGGCATTCAGGCGGAGCACTGCCCGCCGGACCTCCTGTTGGCGGCCAGGCGGGCCTGGGACCTGGCGCTTGAGTTGGGCACGGCCTACGGGTTCCGCAACGCCCAGACCACCTGCATCGCGCCGACGGGCACGATCGGCCTGGTCATGGACTGCGACACGACCGGGATCGAGCCGGACTTCGCCCTCGTCAAATTCAAGAAGCTGGCGGGCGGCGGCTATTTCAAAATCATCAACCAGAGCATCCCGCCGTCCCTGGCGACGCTCGGCTACACGGAGGCGCAGATCCAGGACATCGTGACCTACTGCTCAGGCCGGCGGACGCTCAAGGGCGCGCCCTTCATCAACCACGAGGCGCTGCAGGCCAAGGGCTTCGACGGAGCGGCGTTGGACCGGCTGGAGGCGGGGCTGGGCCAGGCCTTCGAGATCCAGTTCGCGTTCAACAAGTGGACCCTCGGCGAGGACTTCTGCCGGGAGAAACTGGGGTTCACCGACGCCCAGTTGAACGATCCCGCCTTCAACATGCTCAAGGCGCTGGGCTTCGCCCAGGAGCAGATCGTCGTGGCGAACGATTACTGCTGCGGCACCATGACGATCGAAGGCGCGCCGCATCTGCTGACCGAGCACCTGCCGGTCTTTGACTGCGCCAACCGCTGCGGCCGGACTGGCCAGCGGTTCATCCCGGTGGAAGCCCACATCCGGATGATGGCGACGGCCCAGCCCTTCATCAGCGGCGCGATCAGCAAGACCATCAACATGCCGGCCGACGCGACGCTCGAGGACGTGAAGGCCTCCTACCTGCTGGCTTGGCATTCCATGCTCAAGGCGGTGGCCCTCTACCGGGATGGATCGAAGCTCAGCCAGCCCCTCAATGCCTCCACCGATTCCGGGGAGGTGGTCGAGAGCAGGGACGTGCTGGCGATGGCCGAGCGGGTCACGGAGCGGGTGCTGGTGCGGTACCTGGCCAAGCGGCGGCGGATGCCGGAGCGGCGCGCCGGCTACACGCAGAAGGCGATCGTGGGCGGCCACAAGATATACCTCCGGACCGGCGAGTACTCGGACGGGACGCTGGGGGAAATCTTCCTGGACATGCACAAGGAGGGGGCGGCCTTCCGGAGCCTGATGAACTGCTTCGCGATCGCCATCTCGCTGGGGCTCCAGCACGGCGTGCCGCTGGAAGAATTCGTCGAGGCCTTCGTCTTTACGCGGTTCGAGCCGAACGGGCCGGTGAAGCTCAACGATCGCATCAAGATGTCCACCTCGATCATCGACTACATCTTCCGGGAGTTGGCCATCACGTACTTGGGCCGCCACGACCTGGCGCAGGTGGTGGACGATGACCTGCGGATGGACTCGGTCAAAAAGGACGATCAGGACCCGGAGTGCGTGGGCGGGGAGCCGGCCGATCCGCAGGCGCTGGCCTCTCAGGCGATCAGCACGGATCTGTTCCCGGCGCGGCGGGGGAGCGGAATCAGTGGAGGAAACGGACACAGCCAGGGCGGCAACGGCGGCAGTGGAACCGTCGCGCACAAGGTGGAGCTCAAGCGGGAGACGTTGACCTATACGACGGTCGAGCTAGCGCGGCTCAAGGGGTACGAAGGGGATCCCTGCCAGAACTGCAAGGAGTTCATGCTGGTGCGCAACGGCACCTGTCTCAAGTGCATGAACTGCGGCGCGACCAGCGGCTGCTCGTGAGCGAGCGGACGACGGGCAATGAAAAATACAAAGGTGGATCCATGCACCGGAACGATTCCAATACGATCGGACAGGATGAAGAGACAGCCACGCTGTGTGCGGGCTCCCAGGCCGAGGCATTGGCGACGATTCTGCTGGTGGAAGACGAACGCAAGGTGCGGGAGGTGGTGCGGGAGATTCTCGAGTTGAAGGGGCACTGCGTTTTGGAAGCGGCTGATGCCGCCGAGGCCTTGCACCGGTGCGAGCGGCATCAGGGGCCGATCCACCTGTTGCTCACGGATGTGCAGATGCCGGGCATGAACGGCTGTCGGCTCGCCGAGCTGGTGAGCGCCGCTCGCGGGGAGACGAAAGTACTCCTCATGTCCGGCTATGCGGACGATGCGCTGCTACGGCACGGCATTGAGACCCTGGGGGCCGCCTATATCCAGAAGCCGTTCCTGCCCGGCAGCCTGCTGAACGCCGTGCAGGCCGTGCTGGAGGCCGGCGCGGCTGCGTCGGCGTCCGGCGGATCGCCGGCGGGGCAAGCGGCTTGATGGGTAGCTGAGAAGGGGTGAACAGAAGATGAGCGCGTTTGCGCGCGAAGCCGAGACCGGGGCAAGGTCTGATGCCGGGCATGATACGCGGGCAAGGGGCGTCTCGCTGCACGACCATGTTGTCAGCCTCGTGGCCCAGCGTTGGGCCCGGTCCTTTCAGTGCAAGGTGACGATCAAGCCCAGCGTCGAAAAGCATGGCTGGGCGGCCGGGCCGCATGATCCCGATATCATCGGGTGGCAGTACAGCCCGGCCGGCAACCGGGTCGAGTGGATCGCGGAGGTGGAGACCGAGGAATCGCTGGCACGGCCGCTGATCCGCGAGCGGCTGCAGGACCATGCAGCCCGGGGCGCTCCCTTCTACCTTTTTGTCCCCAAGGGCTGCCGGACGGTCGCGCAGTCGGTGGCGATGAGAGCCGGAATTCGTCCCAATGGCATCTATGAGTATGCCTTCGTGAATGAGACGTTCCAGCTTTCGTAGGCGAAGAAGGAGATGGTGCGGCGGGGCTGGACGTTTTGGCGTCGCCTGGTGCGGCCCGTTCGGGCTTCATTTGGCCGGCCTCTTTCGCCGCCATTCCAAGGAAGCGCGCCCGCGCCCTCGTTGTCCTGGTTGCCCGACCAGAAAACGGGAAGCGCCGCGGCGCGGGTTCCGGCGCGGCATGAAATAACGGAAGCAACCCACGCTGCTCGCGTCAGTCTGTCCGGTAATCCTTAACTAAGTTCACCCCAATTCTTGGTAAGGTTTCTTCTCGGTCCATCGGGCCATTAAGGTGGTAGAATCTCCGCTCGATGCATTTAGAATTATCTTTAGCGTCCGCTGCGAACTATAAAAGTAGCTCACAGGTTGCACGTGTTGTGACTGAACAGTGGGCCGCGGTGAATTTATATTGTCCCGCATGTGACTCAAACCGGATTACCCGAGAACCGCCTAATACACGTGCGATTGATTTTAAGTGCCCGAAGTGTGATGAGTTATTCCAATTGAAGAGTGGCCGTAGTTGGAATCAAAAAAAGGTGGTCGATGCTGGTTATGAATCCATGGTATCTGCGATTCGTGGCGCGTTAGGCCAAGCCTTTTCCTGTTGCACTACTCGCCGACTTGGTATGTGCAAAACCTCCTGTTCGTTCCACGTTTTTTCTTCACAGAATCAATAATTCAAAAGCGGAAGCCGCTGAGCGAGCATGCACGACGCGCAGGGTGGGTGGGCTGTAATATACTTTTGGGCGAGATTCCTTCTGACGGAAAACTCTGGCTAGTTAGTAATGGGCTTGAGACGAGAGCGTCGGACGTGCGGAAGCAATTCGAACGTATGCGTCCGCTCGAACGTCTTGATGCCCACCTTCGTGGATGGACTCTGAACGTCCTCAAGATTGTTCGGAAGATTGGAAGGAAGGAGTTTTCTCTTTCCGAGGCGTACTTGTTCGCGCCTGAGCTCGCAAGAATCTATCCGCACAATCGCTATATCAGACACAAAATACGTCAACAGCTTCAGGTTCTCCGGGACCTTGGTGTTTTGAAGTTTACAGGGCGTGGACATTACAGCCTGGATACATAGCTGGTTGGTATGATTTGGCGGCGCCATGTCTACAGTAATGAACAAATCGATTCTGCAAAAACAGGTTTCCGATGTGCTTGGAATGGTACAGAGAGATAATCAAGAGCTTTTTTGTTCTGCAACGACTGAGGAAGAAGAGTTGGAGGCGGAGGTTGCAGCTGAGGCGCTTAATGCTACGTGGTATTTAATCGAGGCCTCACCGGCTCTCTACGCATCGTTAAAGTCTATCTTGCCATTAGCAGAAATGACCTTACGGCGTACTCAATCACGTCATGTCGCAGAAATCTTAAGGCAGGCCAAAGATGCGGTGCGACTGGCTGAGCGGTCGATTTAATTTATTGATGCATAGAGCACAGATCGAACAGAACTGGCACTCCCGCGGGTTCAGTTGCGGGCTCTGGGTTGACCCGCCGAGGCAAGTGTGGGAAGACTATGTGCACCAGACCGACGAATTGCTGATGATCCTGGAGGGCGAGTTGGAGTTGGAGATGCAGGGGAGGACCTTCCGGCCGAAGGTCGGGGAGGAAGTCCTCATTCCAGCTCAGGTGACCCATTCGGTTCGCAATGTGGGCGGGACGACCGCCCGGTGGCTCTATGGCTACAAGAGTGCATAGCTGAGCAGGAACATTGACTTTGATGGGCCGATGAATTATAAGAAACATAATATCTGTGATAAGGAGAGACATTGTGGGAGCGATAGCAGTCTCAAAGAAAGAGGAACAGCAGATTGAGAGGCTTCGCAAGGTACTCCGGATTCCGACCAAATCAGGATTGATCAGGGCTGCCTTGAAGACCTTGGAAAGGAAGACTGAAGAGGAACAGTTGCGTCGTGAGATCCACGAATCCGTGCGCCGCTGCGGGGCAGCGGATAAAAAGGAGAACTGCGCATTGTTTCCTGCTGCAGTCGCGCATGGCATTTCCGGTGACTAAATGGAAATCAGGCGCGGACATTTGTACGTCGTAGACTTCAATCCGCGTGTGAAAACCAAGCCAGGCAAGCTTCGCCCTGCCGTCGTGCTCCAATCCGATATCGTCAATGAAGCTGGCTATCCCTCCACGATCGTCATTCCCACCACCACCAAGCTCGTGGACAACCCAGGCACTCTCAGGCTTCGTCTCAGGAGAGGAGAAGGCGGTCTTGATCGGGACAGTGATCTTCTCTTGGGCCAACTGATTGCCGTTGCGAATGAGTCTTTCCGGCATGAAATAGGCGTCTTGCCTGAGAATGTCATGGAAGAGTTGAACAGACGAGCCCGTATTATCCTCAGCCTATGATCATGGCGCAAGAATGGGCAGCGGGAGATTAATGCTGGTCCAGGGGGAAGTCGCGACAGAGCAGGCGGCTCAGGTGGAGCGGGATTTCGAGACCTATAAGATCCTGCTCGACCTCTGGTCGCAAGAAAATCCGATCAAGACGACCAAGCTCCAGGTCCTGCTGGTCGTCAACGGCCTGCTGGTCTCGGCCATCAATGTCTCCGGCGAGGGGTTTACGGCGGACCAGTGGTTCATGTACCTTGCCGGTGTGATCTTCAATTTGATCTGGACTTTTTCGATCGGGCGGACCGCCCTGTTTCAGGAGGCCTGGCAGGTCAAGCTCCGGAAGCTGCGCGATCGCTATCCCGATGATCCGCGGTTCTCGATCCTGGAGACCAGGGCGGAGCGGGGGCAGGCTGCCTGGATTCTCCGCGCCTTCGGCGGCATCTCGTCCCGATGGTATCTATTGTTTTCGCCGTTTCTCTTTGCCGTCATCTGGCTCGTCATTTTGATCTTTTCCAGGAACCAAGGCATAGGGTCGTGAAACAGGGTTTAATAAGGGATAACCGAGCCACTGGATCGGCTGGGGGAATCGGAAGGGAGGCGAACAGGAGATGCCGGCGACCATACAACTGGTGATCAAAGAGGAAAGCAAACCGGGCACGTTGGCGAAGGTTGCGGCCGTGCTCGGAGACGCGGGCGTGAACATCAAGGCCTTCTTGGCCCCTGAGGTCGCAGGCCATGGGCATCTCCGGCTGCTGGTCAATGATCTGGAGAAGGCGCGGGCGGCGCTCAAGGCCGGGAAGGTCACGTTCCAGGAGGAGGAAGCCTTGGTCTTGAGCTTGGAGAACAAGCCCGGCGCGCTCAGCGAAGTGGCCGAGCTGCTCAAGCAGGCCAAGATCAACATCAAGTGCGCCTACCTGACCCCATCCCGCGAGGGCAAGCGCGCCATCGTGGTGCTGACCGTGTCCGACCAGCAGAAGGCGCTGGCTATGCTCCAGAGGCAATCGCTCGACGAAATTTAGCAGGATGTTGAAAAAGTCCGCCAGCGGCGTTCTCGTATCGCTCAGAGGCTCAACGTACCGCAAAGAGTACGCCTCGCCTCTTCGCTCGCTGCGGCCTTGCTGGACGGCCTTTTTGACCATCCTGCGGGTTCTTCCGGTTCCATCTGCGATCGCCTGCTGTCCTGTGTGCTCGGGAGTCCAAACTGGTTTTTCAACAGCCTGTTAGCTGGATGTTGAAACAGGTCTCCCTCCTCCTGCTGTCGCTGTTACTGCTTGTCTGGGAACTCGACGGCTGTGCCGGTCGCCGTGCCGAGCGAGGCGCCTCACCAACCGGCTATCCGGCCGGCTATCCAGTGGGCCATGTGGAACGGGGCGTTGCTTCCTGGTACGGGCCCGGCTTCCACGGGAACAAGACTGCCAACGGGGAACAGTACGACATGCATCAGCTCACGGCCGCCCACCGGACCCTCCCGATGGGGTCCCTGGCGGAAGTCCGGTCCTTGAGCAACGGTCGCAAGGTCACAGTCCGTATCAACGATCGGGGGCCCTTCGCCAAAGGGCGGATCATCGACCTTTCGCTGGCCGCAGCGCAGGCCCTGGCCATGACCGGCAACGGCACCGACCAGGTGGAGCTGCGGGTGGTGGCCTACCAGGGCCGTCCCGGCGCCCTGGGGTACCTGAGGGTCCAGGTGGCTTCCTTTGCGGAACAGGCCAACGCCCAGGCTCTGGCAAGGAGGCTGAAGCCCCAATATCCGGATGTGCGCGTTATCATGGTGGACCTCTCGGCCGGAAGACGCTACCGGGTATTGGTCGGGCAGTTCACGTCCGAGCGGCAGGCCGAGGCAGTGGCGGACCGGCTCGAGACCCAGTTTCAGGTGGAGCCGCTGGTCATGCGGGACGATACCTGAAACCCCTGCCGGGGACGAAAAGCGATGCGAGTCGCACTCGGATATGTTCCCCATCATATTGTTTTTACTGCACATTTTATCAGATAAGTTGATCGCAAGCGATGCATATGGTAAGAGTATGCCCCTATGGATGACGGTGGTCCCATAGGAGCCGGGCCGGTCATTTCCTCCCTTTACGTCCCGGTCGCTCCGCCTCTCAGGCTCTCCCTGTCCGTTGCCGGTCCTGCGACCGGCTTCCTTGAGACCCGGCTCTCATAACGACACCCATGGATTTTCTCGTACTGGCGACGCTCATTTTCCTGTCTGCTGTCATCTCGGCCGCCGAGATCGGTTTCTTCTCGGTGAACGAGACGAGGCTGCGGGCCATGGCCGAGGCGGGAGGCAAGCGCGCGTCGATGGCCCTCCACCTCCGTTCCAACCCGCAGCGCCTGCTCTCGACGATCATGATCGGGGATAACCTGGTCAATATCGGGGCGGCCTCCTTCGCGACTATCCTGACGATCCGCCTCTTCGGATCGGAGGCGGTGGCGATCGCCACCGGTATCCTGACGTTTCTGCTGTTGATCTTCGGGGACATCGTTCCCAAAACGCTGGCCGCCAAACATGCGGTGTCGATCGTCCTCATGATGGCCTATCCGGTTTACTGGATCGAGCAGGTGCTGTCACCCATCCTGTTCCTGCTGGAGCCGATGATCGCCAAGCTGACCGGCGGCAAGGGCTTGGCGGTGCCCTTCGTGACCGAAGAGGAACTGAAGATCATGCTGGATGTGGGAGGCAAGGCGGGGCTCATCGAGACCGAAGAGGTCAAGATGATCAAGAACGTCTTTCAATTGAACGACATTACCGCCGAGGACGCGATGACGCCCCGCAACTACGTCTTCGGGCTCGACGGGAACCTCACGCTGAAGGAGGCGCAGGAGCCGCTCTTCAGGTCCAAATATTCCCGCATCCCGGTCTATGAGGGGATCTTGGACAACATCACCGGCATCCTGTACAAGACCAAGGCTCTGATGGAGTTGGTCCAGGGCCATTGCGATGTCCGGCTCAAGGAGATCGCACACCCGGCGCTGTTCGTGCCGGCGGGAAAGCCGGCGGACGACCTCATGAAGCAGTTCCAGCAGGAGAAGCGCCATATGGCGATCGTGGTCAATGAGTTCGGAGGGATCATGGGCTTGGTCACGCTGGAAGACCTGATCGAGGAAGTGGTCGGGGAGATCATGGACGAAACCGACATCACCGAGGAGCTCATCAAGCGGATCGGGAAGAACCAGATCCTGGTCCACGGGAGAACCAAGGTGCGCCGCATCAACGAGTTCCTGAAGGTCAGCCTGGACGAGGAAACGAACACGGTCAGCGGGCTGATCCAGGATCAGTTGGGACGGATTCCCGCAGTGGGCGAAGAGATCCTGACGGGCCAGTGCCGCTTGATCGTGCGGGAGGCGGATCAGAAAACGGTCAAGAGCGTTCAGATCGTCAAGGAGGAGAAGGGGGAAAAGGCGGGCGTGCCGGCCGATTCAGCGGGAGTCGGACTGTCCGGACAAGCCGGATGAGTGAAGACGCTTGGCCTCATACATCCGTTTGTCCGCGACCCGCAGGAGCTCCGCGGCCGAGGTGACGGGTGGGAGGCCGGGCACGGCGGCAGTGCCCAGGCTGAGAGAGATCGGGATCGACCCGGCCGGCGTGTCTAAGGTTAGCCTCGTGACGGCCTCCTGCAGTTTTTCGATCACCGGCTTGCTGTGCTCGATGTCCGTTCCCGGCAAGAGAGCCGCAAATTCGTCCCCGCCTACCCTGGCCACGAGGTCGCTGGCCCGCAAGGTCGCGCGGAGCGCCGTGCCGACCTGCTGCAGCGCCTGATCCCCCGTCTCGTGGCCGTATTGGTCGTTGATGCGCTTGAAGGCGTCCACGTCCATGATCGTAACCGTGAAGGCCTCGCCGTTTCGCTGGAACCGCTGCCACTCCCGGTTGAGCGACTCATCGAAAAACCGTCGGTTGTACAGGCCGGTCAGCGGGTCGCGGATCGCCAGCTGATCCAGCTTCTGATTCTCGGCCTCGAGCTCCTTGAGCTGTCGTTCCTGCTCCCGCTGTGTCTCCTTCATGGCGGTCGCGTCCTGGATGACGCCCTGGACTCCTCTGATCGTCCCATCGTCCTGCTTGTCGGCATAGTAGACGAACATGAAGTGCAAGGTCCGGCCGGGCACGCGGAGGTCCGGGAGCTCCTCTTCGCCAAAGAGTGAGCTGCCGGTCTGGAGGACCTTCTGGTAGATCGGTTTCAACTTGGCCCACCGTTCTGGCCTCAGAAAGTCCGGTAAGCGCCGTCCGATCTGCTCCTCAACCGAGCGTCCGTGGATCACGGCGATCAGCGGACTGGCTCGTTCGACGACGAGTTTATGGGTCACGTAGATCAGCCCGATCGGAATCGTGGCGTAGAGGGTCTCCAGTCGCTTGCGAATGCGGTCGGCCTCGGCCTTGGCCGCGCGGCGGATAAGTCCGCCGCCCGTCTTCACGAGGGGAGTGCGACGCAGGCGCGGCGGATTTTTTGCCGGCGGCTTGGCCTTGCGTTTACGCGGGCCGGTCATGCGATCCCTCCAGCCGTCATGTCGCCTCGATCAGCTTGCGGAATTCCTCTTCGGTGAGCACCGTCACGCCCAAGCGCTTGGCCTCATCCAGCTTGGAACCCGGGTCTTTCCCCGCCACGACATAGTCTGTGCGCTTGCTGACGCTGGAGACGGCGCGCCCGCCCAGGACCTCGGCCAAACGTTTGGCTTCATCCCGGCTGCACCGTTCCAGCCCGCCGGTGAAGACAAAGGTCTTTCCTTCCAACCGCCGAGCCGTCCTGTGGCCCTGCTCGGCCGGAGCCTCGATCCGGAGCCCCAACTGAAGCAAGCGCTGGATCACCAGGCGGTTGCGTGCTTCCCCAAAGTATGACACCAAGCTGGAAGCGATCTCCGGCCCGATCTCATGGACGCGCTCGAAGGTCTCACGGTCGGCCTGCATGATCGCTTCCAGGGTGCCGAACCGCCTGGCCAGCACACGGGCGATATGCTGTCCCACTTGCCTGATGCCGAGCCCCATCAGGAATCGCTCCAGCGATGCCTGTTTGCTTTTCTCGACGGCGTCCGTGAGGAGCGAAGCGGAACGGTCGGCAAAGCCTTCGAGGGTGAGGATCTGCTCTTTCGTCAAGGCATAGAGGTCCGCCAGGTCCTTGACCAAACCACGTTCCACCAACTGGGCGACGGTTTTTCGACCCAGCCCGTCGATGTTGAGGGCCTGCTTGGAGGCGAAATGTTCCAGCGCTCCCTTCAACTGGGCGGGACAGGCGGCCTGGCCGGAACAATAATAGTAGGCCCCCTCTCTCGCGACGGCGGAGCCGCAGACGGGACAGGCATCCGGCATCGTGAACGGGGGCTCGCGCTCTTCGTCGGGGACGGGCACCCGTTCCGAGATGGCCGGGATGACATCCCCCGCCCGCTCCACCTTGACCGTGTCGCCGACCCGGATGTCCTTGCGGGCCACTTCATCGGCATTGTGCAAGGTCGCCCGGCTGATCGTGACCCCTCCCACCTCGACCGGCTTCAGGAGGGCCAGGGGTGTGAGCGTGCCGGTGCGGCCCACCGAGACCACAATGTCCTGGACCTGCGTGATTTCCTTGCGCGGCGTGAATTTGTAGGCGATAGCCCAGCGCGGGCTCCGGGACTTCTCGCCGAGGGCGACCTGCCAGTCGCGGCGGGCGACCTTGACCACGATCCCGTCGATCTCAAAGGGCAACCGGTCCCGCTCCGGCTCGATCTCGCGGTGAAAGGCGACCACGTCCTCGATCGTCCGGCAGAGGCGCCGCTGGAACGGAACCGGCAGGCCCCATCGGGCCAGGGCTTCCAACTCATCCCAATGGGCGAGCGGGAGCGAGCCGGACTGGGCCATGGTTTCGTAGCAGGTCACGACGAGGGGACGCTCCGCCGTGATCTTGCTGTCCAGTTGCCGCAGTGAGCCGGAGGCAGCGTTGCGCGGGTTCGCAAAGGCTTCCTCGCCTCGTTCGGTGATGCGGCGGTTGAGCGCCTGGAAGTCATCCAGCCGCATATAGACTTCCCCCCGCACGACCAGATGGGCCGGCGGGTCGGCGTCGGTTTGCAGTTGCAGAGGGAGGGATCGGAGGGTCCGCAGATTGACCGTCACATCCTCGCCCGTGATGCCGTCGCCCCGCGTGGCGCCGCGGACGAAGAGGCCGCGCTCATAGACCAGCTCAACCGACAACCCGTCATATTTCGGCTCCACCGTGTACTGAATGTCGTCCGGCTCCCGGCCCAGTTCCTTGGCCAGTTCCCGCCGCACCCGCTTGTCGAAGGCCAGAACGTCTTCCTGATCCGTGACCGAGTCAAGGCTGAGCATCGGCTTCTCATGTCGGACTTTCTTGAGTTCTTCAAGCGGCGGGGCCCCGACCCGTTGGGTGGGGGAGTCGGGAGTGACCAGCTCCGGATAGGCCGCCTCCAGGTTGCTCAGGTCGCGAAACAGCCGGTCATATTCGGCGTCGGAGATCTCGGGCCGGTCCTTGACGTAGTAGAGATAATCATGGCGCCGGATTTCCGTTCTCAATTGCTCGATGCGCTTCTGGGCATCGGGAGCGGTGGTTGATTTGCCCATCGTCCTTAAGAATCTTGAATGGTCAACCGTGAGTGTTGAAGGGGGGACATTCTAAAACCGTAGCATAGAGCCGGAGAGGGGTCAAACGAGGGGTATGCCCTTTCCGGTCCGAACCTTCTTTCGCTTTGACTTTCTACGCGTTCGGCTCTATCCTTGCTCCTCCAGCCAGGAAGCCCGGTTTGTCCTCGTACAGATCGCATGGTAGGCTGTGGGTGGTTTGATCCCGGAGGCGCGCAGGCGCCGGCTTCCAGCTTGTGAGAGGGCTGAACTGGAGAGGGGAAGTGGAAGGAAGGACAGGGCCGCACGGGCCATAGAAATCAACGAGGAGATTGGTGAACCTATGACAGCAGACAAGGTGCTCTCCCTATCGGCAGCCTGTGTCGGCGTGATGCTGCTGACCGGCTGCGTGATGACTGAAAAGTATGAAGCGGAGAAGGCCCGCGCGCTGAATTTCCAGCGGTTGCTGGCGCAGGAAGAGAAGCGGACCGGTGAGTTGGACTCCGAGCTCAAACGCGTCAAGCGCGAAGGCGTGGACCTGGAGGCCAGGAACCGGGAGCTGTCGGCCCAGGTACAAGCGGTCCGGGAACAGTTGCAGCGGATTCAGGAAGAGGCGGCGGCCATAAGGGATGCGGCGCTGTTGAAGGAGCAAGAAGCGCTTAGCAGGCCGCCGCGCAAGGCCTCCGCCAAGCCCAGGCGTGCGGATAAGAAGAGCCTGCTCGGCGGGGAACCGGACATGGGATTGCAGCAGGGGGCCCCGGGAATGATGGAACCGTTGCCCCCCGCATCCGCGCCTGAGGCCGGTGCCTTGAGCACGGAAACGGGCGAGCCTCGTTACCACCAGGTGAAGCCGGGCGAGACGCTGTATCGTCTCAGCCGCCAGTACGGGGTGGACGTGGCCACGCTGAAGAATTGGAACAATCTCGCCAGCAATCAGATCGAAGTAGGCCAGAGGCTGCTCGTCGGACAGTAACGAGGGTGCGCTCATCGGAATAGAGACCATGCCGTCGCCTGTCTACTCATTGAGCTTCGAGGAATTCCGGTCCCTCGCTTCGCAGGGGAACCTGATTCCCCTCTACCGCGAGATCCTGGCTGATTTCGAGACTCCTGTTTCTGCCTTCACCAAGATCGATCACGGTCCCTCCGCCTACCTGCTGGAGAGCGTCGAGGGGGGCGAGAACTGGGCGCGCTATTCCTTCCTCGGCAGCGGCTCCCCGATCGTGATCCGCCAGGAAGGGAAGGGGCTCGTCGTGACGCGGGGCAGTCGGCAGGGAAGTCAGATAGAACGGGTGACGGTCGGGGAGAAACCGGGTGAAACCCCGCTGGATCGGCTCCGCGACATCATGGCAGCGTACCGTCCGGTCACGGTGCCGGGTCTGCCCCGGTTCGTGGGAGGGGCGGTGGGGTACCTGGGTTACGACGTGGTCCGGTATTTTGAGGAGATTCCGCCGAGGCGGAAGGACGAACTGGGCCTTCCCGATCTGGCCTTCCTGCTGACCGACACGCTGCTGATTTTCGACAACGTGGCCCAGACGATCAAGGTGGTGGCCAACGCCCACGTGCCGTCGGGCCGGGCCGCCGAGCTGAAACGGGCCTACACGGACGCCACGGCCCGGATCGAGCGGATGATCGCGCGCCTCAAGCGGCCACTGCGCCGGACCCGTCCGAAGCAACGCCGGAAGCCGCTCAGCTTTACCTCCAACGTGAGCCGTTCGGATTTTGAAAAGATGGTGATGCGGACGAAGGACTATATCAGAGCCGGCGACGTCATCCAGACCGTGCTCTCGCAACGGTGGGAGACCCGGATCCAGACCGCTCCTTTTGAAATTTACCGGGCCCTGCGCGTGGTCAATCCCTCGCCCTACATGTACTACTTGCGGGTGGCCGGGGTGGAGTTGGTCGGCTCCTCGCCGGAAACGCTGGTGCGTTGCGAGGATGGGCGGGTGTCGGTCCGGCCGATCGCCGGAACGCGCCGGCGCGGTGCCACGGAGGAGCAGGATCGGGCGCTGGAGCGTGAGCTGTTGGCGGATGAGAAGGAGCGGGCCGAGCATGTGATGCTGGTGGACCTAGGCCGCAACGATGTCGGGCGGGTGGCGAAACACGGAACCGTCAAGGTCGATGCCCTGATGACCGTGGAACGCTACTCCCACGTGATGCACCTCGTCTCCAACGTGCACGGCGAGCTGAATCCGTCCAAGACGTCGTATGACGTGATGAAGGCCTGCTTCCCGGCCGGCACCGTGTCGGGCGCGCCCAAGATCCGCGCCATGCAGATCATTGAAGAACTGGAGCCGACGCGACGAGGCCCTTACGCGGGCGCGGTGGGCTACTTCAGTTTTTCCGGCAACATGGATACCTGCATCAACATCCGCACGATCGTCATCAAGAGCCGGCAGGCCTACATCCAGGCCGGGGCGGGGATCGTCGCCGATTCGGACCCGGGGCGGGAGTACGAGGAGACCTGCAACAAGGCCAAGGCCATGATGAAGGCCATCGAGCTGGCGGAGCAGGGCCTGGAATAGGAAAGGAGCATATGGCCTATGGCGTATGGCCGATAGCAAGACGCCGTGCGCTCTTCCGATCAGGCCATAAGCCATTAGCTATCAGCTATAAGCTCTGAGAGTTTACGATGCTGTTGATGATCGATAATTACGATTCCTTCACCTACAACCTCGTGCAGTACTTCGGGGAGTTGGGCGAGGACGTCCAGGTCTACCGAAACGACAAGATCACGGTGGACGAGATCGAAGCCCTGCGCCCGCAGCGGCTGGTGATTTCGCCGGGACCCTGTACACCCAAGGAGGCCGGCGTCTCGGTGGAGACCATCCGGCACTTTGCCGGCCGCCTGCCGCTTCTGGGGGTCTGCCTGGGCCACCAGTCCCTGGCGGTGGCCTTCGGGGGCGAAGTCATCCGGGCCGGTCGCCTGATGCACGGCAAGACGTCGATGGTCCATCACGACGGCAAGACCATCTTCCGCGACCTGTCCAACCCCTTTGAAGCAACCCGCTACCATTCGCTGCTGGTGAACCGGGCCAACCTTCCGGATTGCCTGGAGGTATCGGCCGAGACGGCGGAAGGCGAGATCATGGGCCTGCGCCACCGGACCCTCGCAGTTGAAGGCGTGCAGTTCCACCCCGAATCCATCCTGACGGCGTCCGGCATGGATCTCTTGCGCAACTTCTTAAAGCTTGAAGTTGCGGGCTCGCGGCAAGGGGCGAGGGGCTAGCGGTGACGAAAAAGTAGCAGTCTTCAAGCCCCCTTGCCCCTAGCCTCTCGCCTCTAGCCTATACTTGTTATGATTAAAGCCGCCATCGCCAAATTGGCCGACAAGCAAGACCTCTCGGAGAAGGAAGCCGAGGAGGTCATGCTGGAGATCATGGAGGGAGCCGCCACGCCCGCCCAGATCGCCGCCTACCTCATGGGTCTGCGGATCAAGGGGGAGACGGTGGAGGAGATCACCGGGTCCGTGAAGGCCATGCGGGCCAAGGCGGTCAGCATCCGGGTCGCCGATCCTTTGGTGGTGGATACCTGCGGGACCGGCGGGGACGGTGCCCATACCTTCAATATCTCCACGACGGTGGCCTTCGTCGTGGCGGGAGGTGGGCTCACGGTGGCCAAGCACGGAGGCCGGGCGATCTCCTCACGCTCCGGAAGCGCCGACGTGCTGACGGCGTTAGGGGTCCGGATCGAGTTGTCGCCCGAACGGGTCGAGGAATGTGTCAATGAGGTGGGCATCGGTTTCCTCTTCGCCCCGTTATTCCACGGCGCGATGAAGCATTGCGCGGCGGCCAGACAGGAAATGGGAATCAGGACCATCCTCAACATCATGGGGCCCATGTCCAGCCCGGCCAGAGCCGGCTATCAGGTTCTGGGGGTCTATGACGAGAACCTCGCGGAGTTGATGGCCAAGGTGTTGCTGGGGCTCGGCACGCAACATTGCTTCATCGTCCACGGGATGGACGGGCTGGATGAGATTACTCTCACTGATCGCACAAAGATCTCCGAGGGCAAAGCTGGCGTCGTCTCCACCTATTTTGTGGAACCGAAAGACTTCGGGCTGGAAAGGGTCCGGTCGAAGGATCTGGCCGGCGGCTCGGCCGAAGAGAACGCCCACATCTTGCGGGAGGTCCTGCAAGGCCGGCCTGGGCCCAAGCGGGATATCGTCTGCATGAACGCGGCACCAGCTTTTGTGGCAGGCCGCAAGGCCAAAACCTTGCAAGAGGGCTATGAGCTGGCCGGCAAAGTCATCAAGAGCGGTGCGGCCATGCAAAAGTTGGAGCAGCTCATCGCGTTTACGAATCAATAGAGGAGAGCAGGGGGAAGCAGAATGGGGGATATCAACTGGCGAGCTTGAGGATTCGTTGAGCCGGAGGGGCTTCTAGAGCAAGTGGGACCGTTGCCAGGCGGGTCGCGGGATCAAGTCGATCAAGAGGGAGGCGTTGCATGCGGAAGGCAAGAGGCTGGACGGCCTGATCGCGGTCCCAGTCCACGATGATCACGTCAACACTCTGATCCGTGTGAATAGACTCAATGCCTTTCTCGCTGACTTGGATGATGAGAGGCGCCATCCTGGGTTGACCTCCTGATGCTTTGTCGGCGGCGACCACGAAAATCTTGAGCGGGACGGTCTGAGCCCCTGGCTGGTGGACGTAAACCATGATTCTGGATCGGATTCTGGAGCACAAGCGAGCGGAGGTGCGGCACAAGCAGAGCCGCGGCTACCTGGTCGAGCTCAAGTCCAGGGTTCGCGATCGCGGCTCACCGCGAGGGTTCATTCGGGCCCTCACAGCCACCCACCCGCCCGACAGTCCCTCCCTCATCGCCGAAGTGAAAAAAGCCTCGCCGAGTCTCGGCCTGCTGCGGCCGGAGTTCAAGGACCTGTTCGAGCCGGTGAAGATCGCCGAGCAGTACAAGAAGCATGGCGCCTCGGCCCTGTCGGTCCTGACCGACAAGGATTTTTTCCAGGGCAGTCTCCATTATCTGAAAGCCGTCAAAGACAAGGTCGGACTCCCGTGCCTGAACAAAGAGTTCATGGTGGACGACATTCAATTTTACGAGGCGCGGGCCTATGGAGCCGATGCGGTGCTCCTGATCGTGGCGGCTCTGGAGCGGCGACAGTTGGTGGACTTCTTCGCGCTGGCCGGTGAGCTGGAGTTGGATGTCCTGATCGAGACGCATCATGAAAAAGAGCTGGATACGGTGCTGGAACGGCTGCCGGAGGCGAAGCTGATCGGAATCAATAACCGTGATCTCAAGACCTTCTCGACTGATTTAGCCGTGACCTTCCGTCTGGCCAAGCGTATCCCGTCTGACAAGATGATCGTCAGCGAGAGCGGCATCCACAAGCGCGACGACGTGAAGCGGCTCATGGAAGCCGGCATCCACGCCATGCTGGTGGGGGAGTCGCTGATCCGAGCAGGGGATACAGGAGCGAAAATCAGAGAACTCCTGGGAGTTGAGCAGGTTAATAAGTCATGATCATCGGCATTGATCATGTCCTCATTGCGGTGGAGGACCTGGAGAAGGCAATGGACCTCTATCGCCGGTTGGGGTTTCAGGTGCTGCTTGGCGGGGAGCATCCGCAGGTTGGGACGCACAATGCGCTGGTGCCGCTGGTGGACGGGAGTTACCTGGAGCTGATCGCGGTCAAGAAGCTGGAGTTGGCCCAGGGGTTTCCGTTCGGCAAGCAGGTTCTGGGGGCCCTGGCCGGCCAGAACCGGTTGGCCGGGTTTGTCCTGGAGACCACGGACTATAACGGCGACGTTCAGGCGATCAGGGAGCGGGGGCTGGAGATCGCGAAGGCGCCTCCCGGAGGACGAGTCAGGCCTGACGGGCAGCAAGTCTCGTGGCGGACGGCCCATCCGGAAAATTCCCAACTGCCCTTTCTGATCCAAGACCTGTCGCCGCGCACACTCCGAGTGCCTCCACCGGAGGAAGGCCTTGGCTGTTCGGCGAAGGTCGGCTGGGTGGAGGTCGGGGCGGCGGATTTCCAGCCGGCGATCACGGCCTACACTCAACTCCTTGGGGAGCGGCCTGTGGAGGGTCGGTTCTCCCTCCAGCGTGGGGCGATTCACCTTTCGCAGAGCTTCTCAGAGGATGGGGTCCAGATGGTGGCGCTGCTTACCGAGGACCTATCCCGCCTCGCGGGTGACTGGCAAGCCCGGAACGTTCCCTTTTATGATGAGGGGATTCGTGGGGTCGGGCGGGTCCTCGTTCCACGGGAGACGGGTGGCGCGCGGATCAGCTTCTGTCAGCTACCTTAGCTGACAAGTGGCAAGTTACAAGTAACCAAGTTGGACGGCTCGACTGTCTTCGCCGAAGCCTTGCCACTTGCCCGCTTGGTCACTTGTCAGCTTGCTCCACACGTACGCTAGAACGCTGTCCCAGGTACGAGATGAACAAGCGAGAAACCTACACCCCTGGCTACAGCGAGGTTGCCGTTCGGTATATGAAGCGGCGATATGCGGCGCGGGACGCGGCGTTTGCGTTGCCGCGGCTCAAGCCAGGCATGAAGTTGTTGGACTGTGGCTGCGGGCCTGGGACCATCACGGTCGGGCTGGCTGAGGCAGTGACGCCCGGCTCTGTTGTCGGGGTGGACCTGGAGCCGAGTCAGGTGGCGCTGGCGGAAAAGACCGCCGCGGAACGCGGCATCAAGAACGCTCGGTTCGAAGTAGCCAGTGTGTATCAACTGCCTTTCCCCGACTGCTCGTTCGATGTGGTCTTCTCGCACGCGCTGTTCGAACATCTGGTTGAGCCGCCGGCTGCCCTTCACGAAATCCATCGTGTCCTCCGACCCGGCGGCATGGTGGCTCTCTCCAGCCCCGATTGGTCCGGTAATCTCATGGCGCCGCGTGATCCGGAGGCGGAGCGGGCGATCGAAGTCCTCATGGCGATCCAAAAACGGAACGGCGGAAATCCCTATGTGGGCCGCGAATTCGGACGGCTCTTGCAGGAAACCGGATTCTTACGCATCGGGCTGACGGCGAGGTACGACAGCTACGAAGACGTGCCGCTGGCCGCTGAATTGCTTGCCGAGAGAATTGAAGAGGGCGCGGGCAAGCAAGTGGTCACGAGTCCCGATCTCGATCGAGCCGAGGTCGGGGAACTGTGCCGTTCCCTGAGACGGTGGGTCAAGCATCCGGCCGTCCTGTTTGCGCAGGCGTTTGTTGAGGCGATCGGCTATAAGGAACCATGAGCGGCATCAAAGTCAAAATCTGCGGAATCACGAACGCCGAGGACGGGCGTGCGGCGGTGGAGGCCGGGGCTGATGCCCTGGGGTTTATTTTTCATCGGGAAAGTCCCCGCTATGTCCAGCCGCAGGTGGTGAGCCGGATCGTCGCCTCGCTTCCACCCTTCGTGCTGGGAGTCGGAGTCTTCGTCAACGAGGACATCAAGAAGGTCCGCGATCTTATGGATGGCTGCGGCCTGGCTTTGGCCCAACTCCACGGGGAAGAAGATGCGGCCTACTGTGAATCACTGGGCCGGCCGGTCCTCAAAGGGATCAGGCTGCGCGACCGAGGTGCCTTGCTGGCTTTGGCGGAATACCGGGGCCGGGCGCTGGTCCGTGGGTTTGTGGTGGATGCCTTTTCGGGTCGGGCCTACGGCGGGACGGGGCTGGTGGCTGATTGGACGCTCGCGGCTGAGGCGGCTCAGGCGGCCAAGGTTCTGTTGGCCGGGGGGCTCACATCCGAGAATGTGCGGGAGGCAATCAGGCAGGTGCAGCCCTACGGAGTGGATGTGAGCAGCGGGGTGGAGGCCAGTCCGGGTAAGAAGGACCCGGCGAAGCTCCAAGCGTTCGTTCGGGCCGTAAGACTTGTGTCGCAATCAGCCGAGGGATATACTCAGCAGGGCTGATGAAAGGAGTCATCAGCCGTCAGTTATCCGTGTTCAGCCTAAACGGAACTGATACCTGAATACCGACAACCGATAACCAAGACCATGGCAACTATTCCTGATCAGCACGGGCGGTTCGGGGCGTATGGAGGGCGGTACGTTCCCGAAACACTCATGCCGGCCATCCTTGAGTTGGAGCAGGCCTACCTCAAGGCCCGCTGCGATCGCGCTTTTCAAGTGGAGCTGGCCCATTATCTCACGCTCTATGTCGGGCGACCCACGCCGCTCTATTTCGCCGAACGGCTCACGAAGCGGCTGAGCGGGGCGAAGATCTACCTCAAGCGGGAAGACCTCTGCCACACGGGCGCGCACAAGATCAACAACTCAATCGGGCAGGTCCTGCTCGCCCGCCGGATGAAGAAGAAGCGGGTGATTGCTGAGACCGGCGCCGGCCAACACGGGGTCGCCACAGCCACGGCTGCCGCCATGTTCGGGATGGCCTGCGAGGTCTACATGGGGACGGAGGACATGCAGCGCCAGGCCCTCAACGTCTTCCGCATGCGGCTGCTCGGCGCGACCGTGACCGGCGTGGAGGCCGGCAGCAGGACACTCAAGGACGCCATCAACGAGGCGATGCGTGACTGGACCACGAATGTGCGGACGACGAACTATATTCTCGGCTCCGTGCTGGGGCCGCATCCCTATCCCATGATGATCCGCGACTTTCAATCCATCATCGGACGGGAAGCCAGAAAGCAGGTCTTGGCTGAGCAGGGCCGGCTGCCGGACTATCTGGTCGCCTGTGTCGGCGGCGGGAGCAACTCCATCGGCCTGTTCCATGCCTTCCTCAAGGACCGTGGCGTCAGGATGGTCGGGGTGGAGGCGGGCGGGCTGGGGCTTGAAAGCGGCAAACATGCGGCCCGCTTTGCCGGCGGCAGGCCGGGCGTGCTCCACGGCACGATGACCTACCTGCTGCAGGACGATGACGGTCAAATCAACCTGACCCATTCGGTCTCAGCCGGCCTGGACTATGCGGCTGTGGGGCCGGAGCACAGCTTCTACCATGATGCAGACCGTATCCGGTACACCTCTGCCACGGATGACGAGGCCCTGGCGGCCTTCGATCTGCTGACGTGCGAGGAAGGCATCATGCCGGCGCTCGAAAGCGCTCACGCGGTCGCCGAGGTCGTCAAGCTTGCGCCCAGGCTGAAGAAGAAGCACGTGATCGTCGTAAACCTGTCCGGGCGCGGGGACAAGGATGTGCAGCAGGTGGCGCGGATCAAAGGGGTCACGCTTTAGTAAACAGTTCACAGTTTTCAGTCGTCAGTCTTGGAACTGAATACTGCTAACTGAGAACCGATAACTCAAAAATGAACCGCATTGACGCGACATTCGAGCGGCTGCGAGGCAAGGGCGAGAAGGCTTTCATCGCCTACATCATGGCCGGCGATCCTTCGTTGCAGGACACCGAAACATTGGTACTGGTGCTGGAGAGAGCCGGCGCGGATGTGATCGAGTTGGGGGTGCCCTTTTCCGATCCCATCGCCGACGGGCCGGTGATCCAGAGGGCCGCCGAGCGGGCCCTCCGGAGCGGCACGTCGTTACGGAAAATTCTTCAGGCCGTGAAAACCCTCCGGACCAGAACCCAGATTCCTTTGGTCCTCATGGCCTACTACAACACCATCCATGCCCTGGGCGAGGGAGCCTTCTGCAAACAGGCCGTGGAGGCAGGGATCGACGGGCTGATCGTTCCGGACATGCCGCCGGAGGAGGCCGGGCCGCTTGAGCCGGCTGCGGCTGAAACAGGGCTGCGGCTGATTTTTCTACTCGCGCCCACCAGCACAGCGGTGCGGCGAAACATGGTGGCGAGACGGTCGCGGGGTTTTCTCTACTACGTCTCGCTGACCGGCATTACCGGCGCGAAGCTGACCGACTTGGCGGACGTCGGACGCAACGTGGCGAAGATCCGTCGGGTCGCGGACGTTCCGGTAGCGGTGGGATTCGGGATCGCCACCGCGCAGGATGCGGCGCAAGTGGCCGGGATCGCCGATGGGGTGATCGTGGGCAGCGCCATCGTCCGGCAGGTCGGCGAGCACCAGAATCATCCGGGCTTGGCGGACCGAGTCGGGCAATTCGTGCAGTCCTTGAAGGCGGCGATGAAGGCCGCGTGAGGCGACGAGCCATGGCGTCACCGAGGCGACAGAAAGGTCGGAAGCAAGGCCGTCGTATCCCGCCCAGAACGTCCGGTTCTCGTCCATTTGTCTTCCGCCAAGGCTCCCAAGATTCCCACCGCTGACAAGACGTCCTCGATCCTCCCCCCTTTCATTACCGAGAAAATCGAGCGGCAACTGCTGGAGACCATCACGTCGTCGGTCAACAATGTCTTGGCTCCGGAGAGGCTGGCCGAAGCCGCGCTCCAAGTGTTTCTCGAGATGACCGAGGCGCAAGGGGCTTCGATCTACCTTCAGGATGAGCAGACCGGGACCTTGCGCTGTGTCGCGGCCCACGGCGCGGGTGGCGTATTGTCCCCCGAGGAGCGGGAGCAAATCGTCGCGCAGGTGGTGCGGGAGAGTAGCCAAGCCAGAGCCGCGAACGTGCTCGCCTACTCGCTGAAACGCGGGAAACACCTGGAAGGCGTCTTGCTCGTAGAGGGCTTGCCCGCCGACAAGGCAGGCGGTGACGGAGTCGGGGGGGTGATGGATTTTGTGGCGTCCCGGCTCGCCGTGGGGTTGGATCACTCCAGGCTGGCGCAAAAATACGCGCAAAAAATCGTGCGCATCAAGCAGCTCGAAGAAGTCAGCGAAATTCTGAATTCCTCACTGGACGAGCACGAAGCGCTGCAGCGGGCGATAGAGGCCGCCACCAACCTGGTGGATGCCGAGGCCGGCGCTCTCTTGTTGTTGACCGGGGACGGCGGCGCTCTCGTGTTCGACGTCGCGGTGGGCGAAAAAAACGCGCTGCTGAAGGGGGTGCGGATCGAATATGGAGAAGGCATCGCCGGGCTGGTGGCCAAGACCGGCCAGCCGATCATCGTGAACGATGCGCAACATGATTCTCGCGTGGCCAGCGAGGTGGATCGCCATACGGGATTCACCACCCGGACCATCCTGGCGGTCCCGGTCCGGGCGCGCAACAGGACCCTGGGGGTAGTGGAGGCGGTCAACAAGCGCGGCGGGAAACTGTTCAGCAACTGGGATCTGGTGGAATTCGGCAGCTTGGCCAACCAGGTGGCGATTGCGCTCGAGAACGTCCGTCTGTTCCGGAGCCATCAGGAGAAGATCACGCGGCTGGGAAAGCTCCAGGAGGTGAGCAGGGTTCTGAACTCCAGTCTGAACCAAGCCGAGATCAGGAAGCGGGCGATCGAGGCCATTACCTTCATCATGGAGGCGGAAGCCGGGTCCATGCTCCTCCTCGATGAAGCGGCCCAAGAGCTTTACTTCGAAGTCGCGCTGGGGGAGAAGGGCGAGGGGGTCCGGCAGATCAGGCTGAAGGTGGGGCAGGGGATTGCGGGCTACGTCGCGAAGACCGGCCAGCCGGAAGTCATCAATGATTGTTACAGCGATCCGCGGTTCAATCCGGAAGCGGACAAGAAGAGCGGCTTCCGCACCCGCAACATGGTCTGCGTGCCGATCAAAGCGAAGGACAAGCTCCTGGGCGTGTTGCAGGCCATCAATAAAAAGGGCGGAGGCCTGTTCATGGAAGAGGACCTGCAAGATTTCATGAGTCTGGGGAACCAGGTCGGCATCGCGATTGAGAACGCCAACCTCTACGAGGAGATCAACCGGCTGTTCGAGGGGTTTATCTCAGCCAGCGTGCTCGCGATCGAAAGCCGGGACCCGACCACCAGCGGTCACAGCGGCCGTGTGGCCACCCTGACCTGCGATTTGGCCGAGATCGTGGACCGTGTGGATTTCGGGCCCTACGCCGGCCTCACGTTCGACTTCGACCAGATGAAGGAGATGCGGTACGCGGCCGTGCTCCACGACTTCGGCAAGGTCGGGGTGCGCGAGCACGTGCTCGTGAAGGCCGACAAACTGTTTCCGGAAGACCTCACGAAGCTCAAGGCGCGGTTCGATTTCATCAAGCGCACGCTGGAAGTCAAGGCGCTCCGCAAGAAAACGGAGATCCTCATGTCCGGAGACCGGGCTGCGACCGCGGAACTGGTTGCGGAAATCGACGAGGACCTGGCACGCCAGATCGCGGAGACGGACGGCATTCTGGAGTTCATCCTGGCCTGCAACAAGCCGGCGGTCTTAGCGACAGGTGGGTTCGAGCGCTTGCACGAGATCGCCCAACTGAACTTCGACCACTTTAGCGGTCCGCAGGCCGTTCTGACACAACAGGAGCTGATGACGCTGTCCATTCCCAAAGGAAGCCTGACCACGGACGAGCGGCTGGAGATCGAGAGCCACGTGACCCATACCTATCGGTTCCTGTCCACGATCCCCTGGACCAAGTCGCTGAAAAACATCCCCACCATCGCCTACGGCCACCATGAAAAACTGGACGGGAGCGGGTATCCGCGGAAGGTGCCCGGCGATATCATCCCGGTCCAGACGCGGATGATGACGATCAGCGACATCTACGACGCCTTGACCGCCGCGGACCGGCCCTACAAGGCGGCTGTGCCGATCCCCAAGGCTCTGGCCATCCTGGAGGACGAGATGAAGCACGGGAAGGTGGACAACGACCTCCTGAAGATCTTCATCGAGAGCAAGGTCTATATGCGTGTGCACCCTTCCACCTGACGAGCCGACCGTCCTCCCGCCGACCTTCCTCAGAACGTCAAGCCCAGCGAGAAGGAACCGAGCCCCTGGTTCAACTGGAAGTCGTACCCCGCGCCGAGATCGAACGTGAACGCGCCGAATTTCAAGCCGAACCCGGCGATCGGAGTCATGATGAACTTGGCGTCAGCGACGTTTTTGATCGCGCCGCCCTGCAGTGAGAGGATCAGGCGGTGGCGAGACTCATGAATTGGCGATCATCCCGTCCTCCATGCGGAGGATGCGGTCGGCCTGGGCGGACAGTTTGTCGTTGTGGGTGACGATCACGAAGGTAATGCCGCGCTCCCGGTTCAGCTTCCGCAGGAGGGTAAAGAGGGCCTCGCCCGTATGGGTGTCCAGGTTGCCGGTCGGCTCGTCTGCTAACACCAGGTCCGGGTTCTGCATCAGGGCCCGCGCCACCGCCACCCGCTGCTGCTCGCCGCCGGAGAGCTCACCCGGCTTGTGCCTCAGCCGATGCTCCAGCCCCACGTCCTTCAACAGCGCTTCGGCCTCCGCCAGAGCCTGGTCGCGGGGTCGGTTCTGGATGAAGGCGGGTAGGCAGGCGTTCTCCAGCGCGGTGAATTCGGGGAGCAGGTGATGAAACTGAAAGACGAACCCGACCCGCTTGTTGCGGAACTCGGCTTGGGCCTGTTCCGAGAGTTTGAACAGGTCGCTGCCCTCGAACAGCACCGTGCCGCCGGTGGGGCGGTCCAGCGTCCCGATGATCTGTAGCAGCGTGCTTTTCCCGGCGCCGGAGGCTCCGACGATCGCCAGCAACTCGCCTCGCGCAAGGTCGAACCGGACGCCTCGGATGGCCGTCACGTCGCTTCCGCCCATGGGGAAGGATTTGTGGAGGTCCAGCACCCGGACCAGAGGCTGGTCAGTCATATTGCTGTCACTCATACCGAAGCGCGGCAGCCGGGTCCAGTTTGGCCGCTTGCCGGGACGGGTAGAGGGTGGCGGCGAAGCAAATCAGGATCGCCGAGAACGAGACCAGGATTACGTCCAGGGCCTGCACGTGGACCGGGATGTGGGTGATGTAATAGACGGTCGGGTCGAAGGTCCAGTAGGTCTCGATCAGCCAGAGAAAGGCATAGCCCAGCGGGATGCCGATCACGGTCCCGGTCAATCCGATAATGAGCCCGTTCAGCATGAAGATGCGCATGATGGCCTGTCTGGTGGCGCCCATGGCCTTGAGGATCGCGATTTCCCGTTGTTTCTCGTTCACGATCATGGTCAGAGTGCTGACGATGTTGAAGGAGGCGACGATCGTGATGAGCACCAGCAGCAGGAACATCATGGTCTTTTCCAGTTTCAGCGCAGAGAAGAGGTTCTTGTTGAGCTGCATCCAGTCTCTGGCCCAATAGGGGAAGCCCAAAGCCTGCTCGATCGTCCGGGCGATCTCGGCTGCCTGGAAGATGTTGTCCACCTTCACTTCGATCCCGGTCACGGTGGTCCCCATGTTAAAAAATTTCTGAGCCTCGCCGAGCGAGATATAGGCCAGGGACGAGTCATACTCGTACATCCCGGACTCGAACACCGCGACGACCGTGAAGGTGCGGATTTTCGGGGTCATGGTCAGGGCTCCGATGGAGTTGGACGGGCCGACCGGCGAGACCACATTCACCGAGTCGCCGACAAAGGCACCCAAGCGCATGGACAGTTCTCTTCCCAGGATGATGCCGGGATGGGTCGGCTGGACCGTCGACTCGGGTGGAGCGCCGGGGACGGATGGATCGGGTGAAGAGGCGCCGGCTTGGATCGCCGAACGATCAAGGTCCTCCAGATTGCCGGATCGGATGTTCCTGGCCAGTTCAGTGACCCTACGTTCCCTCTGCTGGTCGATCCCGCGCAACACGATGCCCTGGACGGCCGATGCCGAGGTCAGCAGCACCTGGCGGAAGACGAAGGGGGTGGCGGCCAGGACGTGGGGCGCCTGCTCGACGCGTGCGGTCAGCTCGTCGTAGCCGGCCATGCCCTCTTTGGAGCGGTCCTGAACGACGATGTGGGAGGTCGTGCCCAGAATCTTCGCCTGGAGGTCCTCTTTGAAACCGGTCATGATGCCCAACGTCCCGATCAGGGCGGCCACGCCCAGGGTGATGCCGGCGACCGACACAAAGGTGTTCAGCGAAATAGTCCGGTGGCGGCGTTTGGCCCGGAGATACCGCAGGCCGACGAAGATCTCGTAGGGCAGTTGCACCGTTCGATGTCCTCTATGACTTCTCCGGGCGCAGTTGGGGAAACAAGATCACGTCTCGGATCGAGGCCTGGTCGGTGAAGAGCATCACGACCCGGTCGATGCCGATGCCTTCGCCGGCGGTCGGCGGCATCCCATGTTCGAGCGCGCGCAGGAAGTCTTCGTCCAGATAGTGGGCTTCTTCGTCGCCCGCCTCACGCTGGGCCGCCTGCGTCTCGAAGCGCCGGCGCTGATCCAGCGGGTCGTTCAACTCGGAGAAGGCGTTGGCGATCTCCCGTCCGGCGATGTAGAGCTCGAACCGGTCGGTGAGGGATGGGTCTGCATCCTTCCGGCGGGCCAGCGGCGAGATCTCGATGGGATAGTCGGTGATGAAGGTCGGTTGAATCAGGTTGGACTCGACGGTCTCCTGGAAGATCTCGTTGAGGATGAGCACGAGCCCGTCTTTCGGATCCACTTCCACGCCCAGTTTCTTCGCCGCCTCCAGCGCCGCCGTTCGGTCCTGCACGACCGACGCATCAAGCTTGTTGACCTCCAGGATCGCCTGCCGGTAGGACCAGCGGCGCCAGGGGGAAGCCAGGTTGATCTGCTTGCCCTGGTACTCGATCGTGGTTTTCCCCAGCACTTCCTGCGCGAGCCTGCTGAACAGTTCCTCGGTCAACGCGATCAGGTCGTTGTAGTCCGCATAGGCCACGTAGAACTCCAGCATCGTGAACTCGGGATTGTGGATGGTGGAGATCCCCTCGTTCCGGAAATTCCGGTTGATCTCGAAGACGCGGGGAAACCCGCCTACGATCAGCCGCTTTAAGTACAGTTCCGGCGCGACCCGCAGATAGAGGTCCGTCCCCAGCGCATTGTGGTGGGTGACGAAGGGGCGGGCCGTGGCGCCGCCGGGGATCGGCTGCATCATCGGCGTCTCCACTTCCAGGAAGCCCTTCTCGATCAGGAAGGAACGGATGCCGGCGATGATGCGGCTGCGGGTGACGAAGATTTCGTGCACGGAGGGGTTGGCGATCAGGTCCACGTAGCGTTGGCGGTAGCGGGTCTCCACGTCCGTGAGTCCGTGCCACTTCTCCGGGAGAGGCCGCAGCGCCTTGCTGAGGAACGTCAGCTCGACGATCTCAACCGTGAGCTCGTTGGTCTTGGTCCGGAACAGGTGTCCGGACACGCCGATCCAGTCGCCCAGGTCCAACTGCTCGCAGACCCCGTAGGATCGGTCGCCCAAACGGTCTTTTTTCAGGTAGACCTGGAGCCGGTCCGCTCCGTCCTGGAGCACGGCGAAGGCGGCCTTGCCGAACCGGCGCAGCGCGACGATCCGTCCGGCAAGCCGGCAGCGGATCGGCTCCCGCTCCAGCTCGTCCTTGGACTTGTTCCCGTGCAGGCGGTTCAACTGCCCGGCCCGGTCCGTCGCCTCGAACCTGGTCCCGTAGGGCTGGACCTGCAAGTCGCGGAGGAGGTCCAGCTTCTTGATCCGCTGCTGGCGCTGGTCGTTCAGGTCATCCATGCTTCACACTGGCAAGAGGCAAGTGGCTAGAGGCTAGCGGCCTGCAAGTTCTCTGGTTTACCCCCTCGCCCCTTGCCCCTCGCCTCTCGCCGACATTTTCGCCATCTGCTGTTTCAAATACGCTTCGATGAAGTCGTCGATCTCGCCGTCCATGACCGAGTTGATGTCGCCTATTTCATGGTCCGTCCGATGGTCCTTCACCATCTGGTAGGGCTGGAAGACGTAGGAGCGGATCTGGCTCCCGAAGCCGATCTCCTTTTTTTCGCCGACTATGGACTGGAACTGGGCTTCCTTCTTCTGCTGCTCCACCTCGTAGAGACGCGCCTTCAGAATTTTCATCGCGCCGTTCTTGTTCTGCAGTTGTGAGCGCTCGTTCTGGCACTGGACCACGATGCCGGTCGGCAGATGGGTGATGCGGATGGCCGTCTCCACCTTGTTGACGTTCTGCCCGCCGGCCCCGCCGGCCCGGAAGGTGTCGATCTTGAGATCGTTCTCGTTGATCGCCAGTTCGGCGTCGTCCTCCAGCTCCGGATAGACAAAGACCGAGGCAAACGATGTGTGGCGCCGCTTGTTCGCGTCGAAGGGGGAGATCCGGACCAGCCGGTGCACGCCGGCTTCGGCCTTGAGGTAGCCGTAGCTATAGGGCCCGGCGATGGACAGGGTCGCGCTCTTGATGCCGGCCTCGTCGCCCGCTTGAAGGTCCAAGGTCTCCACCTTATAGCCCTTCCGTTCCGCCCAGCGCACGTACATGCGGAGCAGCATCTGGGCCCAGTCCTGCGATTCGGTCCCGCCGGCTCCCGGATGGATAGCCAGGATGGCGTTGCTGCCGTCGTGCTCTCCGGACAGAAGCAGCTCGACCCGCAATTGATGGACTGCGGCCTCGAACCGGGGCAGCTCCTGCGCCAGCTCACGTTCCATGGATGCGTCCTGACCCTCCTCGGCCAGCTCGATCAGGGCGCGCAAGTCTTCCTGCTGACGCTCGACATCGGCCCAGCGCTTGAGCTCCCGCTCAAGAGCGGCTTTCTTGCGGCTGACGCGGGCGGCAGCCTGGGGGTCTTTCCAGAAGTCCGGTTGTCCGGTCGCCCGTTCCAGGTCTTGGAGTTCGGATGTCAGGTGGGGAAGGTCAAAGATGCCCCCGAAGTTCGCTGACCTGCTCACTGATCGTTTTCACCCGTACTTTCAGTTCGTCCAGCATGATGCCTCCACTCGCCTCTAGCTTCGTGACTTGGGCTTCCGCCGTCGGACCGCAATGACGGCCAAAAGCCCGGTGATTATAACACAGGCGTACGCAAAGACATCACCATAGCTGGTGTAAAAGGTGACCATTCGTTCGATGGGAATGGCCCCGGTGACAGCCCGCTCTTCGAAGATCGGGGTGGCCGACAAGATACGACCCTGCGAGTCGATGAAGCCGGAGATGCCGGTGTTGGCGGCACGGGCGAAGGCCCGCCGGTTTTCCACGGCCCGGAGGACCACCATCCCGAAGTGCTGAAAGGGGGCGACCGAGGCGCCGAACCAGGCGTCGTTGGTGATCGTGACCATGAACTCCGCGCCGCCGGCCACGAACTCGCGCACCAGGTTGGGGAAGATCACTTCGTAGCAGATGACGACCCCGAAGCGGGGCGCTGGTCCTCCCGCAGGGGCGGCAGTCGGCGTACCCGGTTTCTCCGGGACCGAGAGCAGGGTCGCGGTGGTCCCTGCTTCAAAGTCGCCGATCCCTTCCACCAGCTTGTCCAGAAAAAATAACAGGGATGACTTCAAGGGGATGTACTCGCCGAACGGAACCAGGTGTTGCTTGTCGTAACGGCCGTGCAGCTTGCCGTCCTGGGCCAGCAGATAGGCGCTGTTCAGCAAGTAGGGATGGCCGGTTGGGTAGTGGCGGAGCGCGGGGCTGCCGAAGAGGAGGGGAACGTGATGAGCCTCGACCAGCCGCAGGACTTCGCGGCTGTAGTCCGGTTCCCGCTCGAACAGGAAAGGCGTGGCTGCTTCGGGCCAGATGAGGAGATCGACGCCAGAAGCCGCCCGCTCGGTCAGCCGCTGGTAGCGGTCCAGCGTCTCGCGGCGGTAGGCGGCATCCCACTTGTGTGCCTGGTCGATGTTGGCCTGCACCAAGCCGATTGTGATGGAGGAGGTGGACGAAGTTGAGGGATGCTCCTTGAGCTGAGCCTGTCCGTACCAGAGCGTCACGGCAATGGCCAGCGTGGCAGTCGTGGGTGTGAGCCAAGGGAACGGCGCGGTTGGCTTTTCGTGGGACGATTGTCGAAAGCGCGCAAGGCTCCATTGTCCCACGTCAGCCAGAGCGACGTTGACAAGCACGACCAGGAACGAGATCCCATAGACTCCCGTGTGGTCCGCTACCTGGATTACCGGCAGCCATTGATATTGCGAATAGCCCAAGAGGTCCCAGGGCAGCCCTGAGAACAGATAGGTGCGGAGCCATTCCAGCGTGACCCAGAGGAATGGGGCTCCGAGGAAGGCGTAAGGCGGAACGAATTTCCGCAGCCAGGCGAAGCCCGCTGCATAAAGCGCCACAAAAAGACCGAGGTAGGTCGCCAGCAGCAACATGAGGGCATAACTGATGGCTACAGGCACCTTGCCGTAGAGGTGCATGGCTGTGACCACCCAGAACATGACCCCGGCAAAGGCGAGCAGGCCTGCGAGCCAGCCGAGACAAAAGGCCCGCCTTGTGGCCGTCCCTCCGATCGCTAGGTGGAGCGGAAGCAGGACAACCCAGGCCAGCCAGCCTTGGTCAAAATCGGGAAAGCAGAGGGGATAGAGGAAACCGGTCAGCGCGGCAAGACTGGCCTGGAGTGTCGTGCGATCCCGTAGCATCGGCGGCGTACCATATCGGAACGATGGCGCAGTTTCAAGGCTGGCAGTTTGCCGAGCACTAGGCTATGATGGCGGCCGATTATTGGGACGGGGAAAGTCGCATGGGCAACCAGACGGCGGTGATTATCATCAGCTTCCTGCTGTGGAGCGGAGCGCCGGCCTGGGCCGGCGAACGTTCGCCGGTGAGGCAAGTGGCTGAAGAGCCATCAACTGTCTCTCAGATCGGCACGAAGCTCCTGCGCGGGGCGGCCAACTTTGCCACCGGCTGGGTTGAATTTCCCAAACAGATCTATCTGGTGGGACAGAATGAAGGCTGGCTGACCGGCGCGATCCGCGGGCCGATCGACGGGCTCGGCTGGTTTGTGGCGCGGACTGTCGGGGGCGCCTACGAAGTGCTCACCTTCCCGTTTCCGATTCCGTTCCATTACCAACCGTTGTTCACACCTGAGTATGTCTGGCAGCCTGTGCCGCCTGAACCGGTCTCGCCAACATCAAGTCTCTTTCCTGCCGACTCGTCATTGCCCGCTGAAAGTAAGGCTAAATCACCAACCTTGCCGTCTTCTCGGAATTAGCTGGAATCTCACTTCCCTGAGGGGGGGGAGATTCTCCGCTATCTCTTCCTTCTAAACAGGTCCGTGCTCAGCGATGCAATCCGATCCAAAAAGAGCGTCCCATCCAGATGGTCTAGCTCATGTTGGAACGCCAGGGCCTCGAAGCCCGAGGTGACCAGAGTGACGGGCAGGCCGTCCGGCGAGATGCCTTGAACGATGGTGCGCTCATACCGCAGGACATTTCCGGTGTAATCGGGCACGCTGAGGCAGCCTTCTCGGATCATCCGTGGTCCGTCTTGCTGCAGGATGTGGGGATTCAGGAGCACCACGAGCCCGTGGCCCTGTTCTCCTTTCTTGCGCGACACGTCCACGACAATAATCTGAACGAGCTGTCCGATTTGTGGGGCGGCCAGTGCCACGCCAGGGGATGCCTTCAAGGTATCGAGCATGTCCTGAACGATGGCCGCGACATCCGGGTTGGTGGGGGAGACTTGCGCGGTTTTTGCTTTGAGAGCTGGATCAGGATACAGGAGGATGGATCGAGCCGACACGGTTAGCAGGCTGTTGCAAAACGCCGACCACGCTCGCTCAAGAGAGTGATTGGCGATTGACGAAACGACATCATGATGCTCTTCAGGATGTTCAAAAAGGCCGCCCAGCGCGACCGCAGGGCGTGAGGACCCCGAGGCGTACTGGAGAAGTACGTTGAGGGGTTCGAGCGTCCGAGAACAAAGCTGGAGGACTTTTTCAACATCCTGTTAGAGGCGAACTTGTTCCAGGGGCCGGAAGGTCAAGTCCACGCCGAGCGACGGCTTCAGGCGGTCGAGGGCTTGCCCTAAAGCCTCCGGCTTAGACCCGACCGGCATCTGGACTTCCAGGATCATGGTATAGACGGGCCGGTCATCCGCTCCAATAACGCGGGTATTCATGTCCGTGATGTTGCCGCCATGATCCGCCACCACTCGAGCGATTTTCGCCACGATCCCTGGATGGTCGGCCCCATAGACCGACAGCATGAAGATCGGCATGTCCAGTTCGGAACCACGCTCGGCGGCCTGTGCGGGGACTTCGCGGCAGAGGACGGTCAATCCTAAAGGTGAGGTGTGAGGTGTGAGGCGTGAGGCGAGCTGATCGGCAGAAAGTCCGTCTGGCAGGCGCACCATCACCATCATGGTGAATTCCCCTCTGAGCCTGGTCATGCAGGTATCTTCGATATTGCAGCCCAATTGAAAGAGGCCCTCGGCCAGAGCCGCCACGATCCCGGGTCGGTCTTGCCCAAATGCGGTCAGCATCGCGTAACGGTTCATGCAGGCCTTCCTTGCGAAACGGCACGACTACTATGCGGGACTGGCTGGGGATTTTCAATAGAGTGAACGGTTGTCTGCTAACGGGGAGCCCAAATCATCGACAGGCCCCGCCGGTCCCACTTGACCTTGCGCGGTCTTTCAACGCGGTGTTAAGATGCGTCAGTGAATGGGTAAGGAGTGTATGTATGGCGAATGTGGTTCTTTTGTACTCGCCCAGTTGCAGCGCTTGTCCGTCGGCCAAGCGCCTCTTCAAGGAATTGCGGGTGAAGTACAGTTTCAGCTACCGGGAAGTGGATATCACCACGCCGGACGGGCAGGAGCTGGCCGACCGCCATTCGGTCCGGGCCGTGCCAGCGACAATCATCAACGGACGCCTCACCTTCATCGGCGTGCCCAGCCGGCAGAGTGTGGAAAAGGCCCTGGCGCCGAGACCGACCTGACCGAGCCAATGCTGAGTGCTGAATGCTGAGTGATGAATGAGGTCCACGATGCCGCGCGATGAGGACGAACTCGATATCGAGCTGCCGCCCTTGCCCGTGATCGACAAGGGGCCTCCGCCGGACTGTCCCCTCTGCGGCGATCCCATGACCTTCGTAGACGGGGATTGGGCCTGTCAGGACTGCAACGGAGAGACGATGGGCCCGGAGACGGGGTAAACAAATGATGAACGATGAACGCGGAATGCTGAATGGTAAAGACTCTGACATTCATCATTCATCATTCAGTATTCATCGTTAATCCCCTATGCTTCGGATCGTCACCGGTCCCTTCCATCCCCACCTCGAACAGGCTCTCGTCGGTGAAGTTCAGCAGCTCAGGGCAGCCGATCCACTGGCGCCTCTTGCCATCGTCGTTCCTTCCGGCCCCCTGGGCCGCCGCCTCAAATGGCTCCTCTGCATCGAGCATCGCTTGGCGCTGCTCAATGTCCATGTCCTGACTTTTCATCAGCTCGCCGTTCGGCTGTTGGAAGAAGCCGGGATTGGGGCTCCTCAACGGGTTCGTCCGGAGTTTTTTTTTAAGGAGTTGATTCACCTCCTCCTGCGCCGGTTGGCCGCTGATTTTCCTGCCTGGTCCGGCCTCATCGAGATGCCCGGCGCCTGGGCGGCGCTCTGGACGACCCTGAGGGATCTGAAGGACGCCAAGGTTGAAGCCGACCGGGTCCTCGACGCCTTGTCCCAGAGCGATCTCGTCGATGCGGTGAGCCGGCATGGTCCCATCTCCCAGGCTGCGCTCCGGTCCCTCCTTAACTTCTACGATGCGTTTCTGGCACAGAAGAAATCGATGGAGGCGTTCGATCAGGATGATCTCGCGTCATGGGCGGAGGTCTGCGTCCCGACTTCGGACTTTCTCCGGCGCCAGCGCCGTGTCCTCTATTACGGCTTCTACGATCTGACTCAGGTGCAGCTTGACTTTTTTCAAGCTGTCGCGCGGGCCTCTCCTGCGACGCTGTTTTTCCCGCTGGTCAGGGACCATCCGTCCTTCCTGTTTGCGCAACGCTTCTTCGAACGGTACATCCATGGATTGGTTTCCAAGGAAGGGGACCGGCTGGACCTGTCATCGGACAGCCGCCGGCCTGACCGGTCCGAGGCACGTCTCTGCCACGTGGTCAATGTGTCGGGACGAGAGGACGAGGTTGCGGTTGTGGCCAAAGACATCCTAAGGCTGGTTGAAGAACAGGGGTATGCTTTTCAGGACATCGGGGTGGTCGCCCGCACCTTCTCCGGCTACGAAACGGTCCTTCCCCGGGTGTTTGAGCAGCACGGCGTCCCCTTCGTCTCCACGATGGGGCGGGCGCTCGCGGAGTTCCCGTTCATCAAGGCGGCCATGCAACTCCTGCAGCTTCAGGTCTCCGGCTACCGCCGTGATCACATGATGGATCTGCTGTGCTCGCCGTTTATTCGTCTCTCGTGCATCCATCAGGAAGTTTCGGCGCCACGTCCCGATCTCTGGGACCTGGCCAGTCGGCGCCTGGGGATCGCCAAGGGCATTGAGGAATGGCGGCGGCTGACCGCCTTTGTAGGCGAAGGGCTGCCGCTGCGCGATGATGAGGAAGGGGAGGGGACCGGTCCGCGGATCCCGGCCGAACAGGTCCGCGCAGCCTGGAACGTGGTGACGATCCTGACCCAGGCGGTCGGCGCGCTTCCTGAACAGTCCTCCTGGTCCGACTATGTCGCCCGCGCACAGGCGCTCTTTGATCGCTTCTTGGACCCGCCATCACATGACGCGACCCCAGCCGTCTCAGACCAGCCGGACCAACTGTACGAGACGTTCCGGGACAGTCTGGAGGAGCTCAAAGAACTGACGGGCATGGGGTCGGAGGTTTCGCTGCCGGACTTTGTGGCAGCCTTCCGCCGGCTGATGGAGGAGACAGTCGTTCCCATCGGGCCGAGCGAGGCGCCGCATGGAGCGGGGGTGCAGGTGCTGGATGCCATGGCGGCCCGGGGAATCTCCTTTCGCGCCCTGTATATCCTGGGGCTCAATGAAAAGGTCTTTCCGCGGCACATCCGGGAAGACGCCTTTTTGCGGGACGGCCCGCGCCGGTTCCTCGAGGCGGACTTGGGATTTAAGATCCAGGAGAAGCTGGCCGGGTATGACGAGGAAAAGCTGCTGTTCCGCCTCCTCTGCAATGCGGCCCGTCACCACCTCATGCTGCTCTACCAGCGGACCGACGACGCGGGCCGCATGCTGGTTCCCTCCAGCTACCTGGGTGAAATCAGATCGCAGGCCGGAAGCTGCGCGGAGTTGACGGTGCCGCGGCGGCTGACGAGGAAATTCGAAGAAGGAATCCACTATCGGATCGATCGGCTGACGCCGGTTGAAGCAGGGATCAAGTTCCTCTTAGATCGCACCGTCCCGCACCGTCTACTCAATGCGATGCATCCGGCGGGGCGTCTCGTGTTGCGAGGTCTGCAAGTCCTCCGCGCGCAGGAGAGGGGAGAGTCCAGGCTCGGAGCATACGACGGGATCACCGGTCCGCTGGAGCCCTTCTGGGCCGGGCTGAAGGGTCGCGGAGTGTCCCCAACCGCTCTGCAGGACTATGCGACCTGTCCCTTTCGCTACTTTGCCAAGCAAGCCTTGCGGCTGAATCCGCTGGTCATTCCGGACATCGAGGAACAGATCGGCCCGATCGAGCTGGGAGTCCTGGCGCATGGGATCCTACGCCTCTGCTTGCAGCGGCTCCGGGAGCAGGGATATTTTGCGCAGCCTTCCCGGTCCACGGTGGAGCCCTCCGTCGTGCTGGAGGAAGCGGCTCGCCAGGTCTTCGACCGGTTTGCCGGCGCTCATCCGGTGGGGTTCCCTCTGGTCTGGGAGCTGCAGCGGGAAAATCTGGTCGGGTTCCTGCGCGACGTGCTGCGCGACGATCTGGCCGAGCTCTCCGCGGCAGGCTGGGAGCCGGTCTTGTTTGAAGAGTCGATGAGCGGAACGGTGGAGGTGGCCTGGGCCGCCGGGGAGGGCGGCTCCGAATCATTCCCGGTTGCCGGCCGCCTGGATCGCGTGGATTGGTCGGCTTCCCGCAACGTCTATCGCATCATTGATTACAAGTTCAAGGTCAGCCGGGAGCCGGAGACCCTGGATAAGAACTTGGCGCTCGGTGCCGTGCGTGGTCTGCGGTTCCAGCCTCCTCTGTATCTCGCCATCTCCCGCGCGGGGGTGCCGGCGCGCTTGGAGCAAGAGGGAGCCGGGGCGGCATCAACCTGCGCGGAAGTTTGGTTCTACTATCTGGCTTCCAAATGGGAGCATCGTGATGATCAACCGCTGACGCGCGTGTCGTTTCCCGGTGACGCCTGGTCCTCGGATCTGCGCGTTCCACTGGGACGAGTGGTCAGCCACGTTCTCGGCGGCATCAAGTCGGGACGCTTCTTCATCTATCCTGACGGGTATTGCGACCGCTGCGAGTACCGCCTCATCTGTCGAAAAACTCACCAGCCGACTCTTTGGCGGATCCGAAGCGACCATGCTCTCGTGAAGCCCCATCGGGAAATGCGACGGGCGAGGCTGCCTGATTCGCGTGCCGAGTCGAAGGCCGACGCGAGCGCCGGCCAGCCCAAAGACTCAGGCAGCCGCGAAGCCGAGGTGCCTGCGACCGCCCGGAAGCGTCGCCGGAGACGGCCGTCCGGGGCGGCTGGAGAAAAAGGTTGATGGCCATATTGCCGGATAGGGATGCACGCGAGCGTGCAGCGACAGCCACCGAGTGCAACCTCGTCGTCACCGCTGGAGCGGGGACCGGAAAGACGACGCTGCTGGTGGACCGGTTGATGCACTTGCTCCTGCGTCAGCCTGATCCATTGGCGGTCGGCGAGATCGTGGCTCTGACCTTCACGAACAAAGCGGCGAATGAGATGAAGCTCCGTCTCCGTGACCGGTTGGCCCTGTTCCTCGAATTGGAAGCCGGGACGCCGCCTGTGTCGGCAGCGCGACGACGGGACTGGGACCTGATGGCCGATCTCTTGGCTCGCTACGGGCTCAGCAAAACCCGCATGGATGAACTCGCCGCTGAGGCCCTTGAAGAGCTGGAGAAAAGCCAGATCGGGACGATCCACAGCTTCGCCGCCCACCTTCTCCGCCTCTATCCAATCGAAACCCGTGTCGATCCAGTTTTTCATGAAGATGAAGCAGAACAGTTTAAGCATCACTTTAATCAAGAATGGGCGCTTTGGCTGGACGAAGAGTTGGGTCAGACCGGAGCCCATCGCGCGGCCTGGAAGGAAGCCTTGCGGAGGGTGACGCTGGAGGATGTGAGGGAGCTTGCCGCCGGCTTGGCCGGAGAACTGGTTCCGCTTGATGGGTTGGTAAGGGGAGATGGGGTTTCGAGTGAGAACGACGATCTTCCGCCGCCGATCCGGACTTGGATGAGCGGGCTGGCCGAACGGGCCCAGGCTCTGCGAGAGGCTCGCTCCAAGGCCAATACATTGGAGCGGATGCTGGAGGCGACTGTTTTCTACCTGCAACGAGCGGTGGAGCAGGGGCTGGAGGGACCTGATGTCCGGGCAGCCTTCGAACCGTTGGATCGACCCGTGCCGGCTAGGACCGCCGCCTGGTCCAAGGATGAGCACGAACAGGCCAAGGGTATCATCCGGGTCGCTCAGGCCTTGGCCCGCGTCGAGGCGGGCCCGCTCATGCCGTTGCTTCGACTGCTGATCCCCTTTGCCGGAGAATGCCGCCGCCGGTTCGTGCAAAGCGGCTACGTGTCGTTCGATGGGCTCCTGGCGCGCGCGCGCGACCTCTTGCGTGACCATCCAGCGATCCGCCGGGAACTCAAGAAGCAATTCAAGGCCATCCTGGTGGACGAATTTCAAGATACCGATCCGGTCCAGTACGAGATGATCCTCTACCTGGCCGAGGCCGCCGGACGGGAGGAACAGGAGTGGCGAAGGGTCCGGCTCGAGCCGGGCAAGCTCTTCATCGTGGGGGATCCCAAGCAGTCGATCTATGCCTTCCGGCGTGCGGACATGGAGGCGTACGATGCCGTGGTGGAGGATTACGTGCTGGCGCAAACCCCGCGCGGCGAGCGGCATACGCTGCACAGCAACTTCCGCAGCCATTCCGCCCTCCTGTCGCCGATCAACGAGGTGTTTGCGCGGGTGTTCCCCCTCGTGCCGATCAAGGGCCTGCAGCCGAAGAATGATCCGCTCCTGGCCGTGCAGACCGACGCCCAGCCGCTCCAAACCGAACGGCTCGAGATGCGACTGGTCCGGCCGCAGGAGCCCGACGCGGATGCGGATACCGCCAGCCGGGCGGAAGCGGAGGAGCTGGCGAGGTGGCTGCGCGAAGAGGTGCTCGACGTGGAGCCAATCAGGGAGCACGAGGTCCCGGTGACGATCAAACCCAGGCACGTGGCGGTCCTGTTGCGCACACTCACGAAGGCCCGCGACTACTTGGAGGCGTTCCGACGCTACGACATTCCGTGCCTCACGGAGGGCGAGAAGCATTTTTACGAGCGGCAGGAGATCATTGATGCCGTCAACGTTCTTCGCGCCGCCGCCAACCCTCACGATGCCCTGGCCTTGGTCGGGGTGCTCCGTTCGTGCCTGGGAGGGCTTTCGGATGCGATGATCGAGGAGCTGGCCCAAAAGGGGTTGCTGGACTACCGTCGGCCGTTGAGCGCGGACGTCCGAGACACGGCGGCGATCGCGCCGGTCTATGCCCTCCTCGGAGAGGTGCAGCGGGAACTTCCTCGAGTCCCGCTTCCCGACGTCATGGATCTCGTGTTGAGCAAGGTTCCTCTCTTGGAGCTTGCAGCAGCCTCGATGGACCATGAGCAGGCGGTGGCGAATCTGCTGAAGCTCCGTGACATTACGGCCCAGCTCGCGCAACGTCCGGACTTGACCTTGCAGGGGCTGATCGCCGAGCTGACCAGCCGCGTCTTCGAGCCGCCGGACGAAGCCGAGAGCCCCTTGGCGGAGGAAGGCCTGGAGGATCGCGAGCAGCAGGGGGCGGTGCGGCTCCTCAGCATCCACAAGGCCAAGGGGCTGGAGTTTCCGATGGTGATTCTTGCCGGGCTGCATCGGGGGGCGGATCGAAGGGAATCTCGCATCCTGATTCAACACGACTGGTCCACGGGGATCGTGGGGGTGCGGGCGGGGGACCTGCAGACGATCGGCGGGGTCTACGTCGGTCACAAGCTGGCGCAGCGCCAGCGGGCCGAGCAGGCGAGGGTGCTCTACGTGGCGATGACGCGCGCCAAGCGGCGGCTGGTCCTATCGGCCGGCCTACCGACAACAAGCAAGGGCGGTGACAGTTTTCTGTCTCACATCGCCGACGCGATGGACCTTGATCTTTCCTCGATTGAGACGGCGACGATCCGGCTGGGGGAGACCGCAGTCCCGATCCGGGTCATTCCAGGTCGAGACGTGGCGCCTCGGTTGGGCGTGGCGGAACCACTCTGGCGGGAAACCGACGGTGAGTTGGCAGGACTCTTGCCTCGCTGGAGTGAGCGAACGGCTCGGCGGCAAGCGGCACGGCAAACCCGACTCTTTACGAGCCCGACCGCGCTTCAAGGAGCGGGTGATGGAGAGGCGCGCTTCGCAGGCCCATCGCGTACGATAACAGATCCTGAGCAGGCTCGCCTGGTCGGCACCCTGGCTCACCTGGTGCTGGAGGGCTGGGACTTTGCCGACGATCCGGAAAAACTGAGAGCGTGTGTAACCACGATCTGCCGGGAGGGGATTCCGCCACAGTTGATGGCAAAGATGGATGTGGGACAGATTGAGACAGAGCTGTATGATCTGTTCAAAACCTTTGCCGTGTCTCAACCTTATGCGGAGCTTCGGCGGGCCACGATTCTGGGGCGCGAGGTTCCCTTCGCCATCCCGTGGCCCGCTTCTGAAACTCGTCACTCGTCACTCGTCACTCGTCACTGCGTCATGGAAGGTGTGATCGATCTGATCTACCGGCTTGACGGGAGGGTCTGGATTGCGGACTATAAGACCGATCGGGTAGGGGACGATGGGCTTGCCGTCCGTGCCGCTGGCTATCGGGCTCAAGCCGACATCTATCGGGCGGCGGTCACGCGTTGTCTCGGCCTGAAACAGGTGGGCTTTAAGTTTATCTTCTTGCGGAATGGATCGGCTGTAGAAGTGTAATAGACGGAAGCCTATGAGGAGAAACAAGTTGTCAGTCCTCAGTTTTTGGTTCTCGGTTTCATGACTGAAGACTGATGACTGAAAACTGACTGCTTTCTAGCAAGCTCGTATGGAGGAAGAAAACCATGAAAGCAAGTTTGATTGTTCTGTTGGTGGCCTTGGTCCTCGGAGGCTGTGTGTCGGAAAGCAAGCCGAAAGCTGAGCCGGAGCGAACCCTCCGGCCTCCGGCCGGATCGGCTCCCGCGGCTGTCACGGCTACGGAAGAAGGCAATCGCCTTTTTGCGGCCAAGCAATGGGAGTCGGCCAAAGCCCAGTACGAAACAGCGATCAAGGCTCAACCGTCCCTGGCCGAGGCCCATTACAACCTGGCGTTGGCTCTGGAAATGTTGAAAGATCAGGCAGGGGCGAAGAAACATTATATCGAGGCCGCCAACCTGGCGCCCGGACACAAGGTCATTTGGGATTCGCCCCCCCTCCGGAAACATATGGGGGACGTCTATGGTCTCACGTCCAAGGATAAAAACTTCATGGATCCTAAGCCTCACTAGAGTTCTTCAGCCGATGGAGAGATCAGCATGAGTCGAGTGCGCCGTCGTGCCGCCTTGACCGTGACGACAGATGAATTTGCTGGTCTGATCCAGCGGGCGCTGGATGGGTTGCCCGACGACTATGCCCGGATCGTGAAGAACGTGGCGGTCGTCGTCGAAGAAGAGCCCCCGCGCGAGGTGCTGGATGAATTGGAGCTGGAATCGGAGGACGACCTGCTGGGGCTCTACTCAGGAACCGCAAGGGATGAGGAGTCGTTTTTCAGCCCGGGCGGGAACCTTCCGGCCCGCATCTCGATCTATCGGGGCCCGATCCTGCGGCTCTGTCGAACTTCCGAGGAGGTCGTCCAAGAAGTGCGGGACACGGTCGTCCACGAGATCGGCCATCACTTCGGGCTCGATGACGACGAAATGCCCTATTGAAGAATCTGGTGATTGAGTGAGTTGGTGATCTGGTGAAGTTGTCTTTCAAATCACCAGATCGTAAATCACCAAATCATACTTTCTTTTGCTGGAAGCCCCACGCCAGCATGAAGGCTCCCACCAGAACCATCGGGGCGCTGAGCACCTGGCCCATCGAGAAGGGGCCCAGGATGAAGCCTAGATGGAAATCCGGTTCGCGGAAGAACTCCACCACCAGCCGGCAGAGCCCGTAGCCGGTGATGAAGCTCCAGAAGAGCGTGCCGGGCGGTGTCGGGCGACGGCCGACGAGCCAGAGCACCAGGAACAACAACCCTCCTTCCAGGCCCGCTTCGTAGAGCTGCGAAGGGTGGCGGCATTCCGGCCCGGCTCCGGGAAAGACCATGCACCACTCCACGTCGGTGGGGCGGCCGTAGAGTTCCCCATTGATGAAATTGCCGAGACGCCCCAGCCCCAGCCCGATCGGAGTCGCGGCGGCGGCCAAGTCCGCGACGGTATAGGCGGGAATCCCGCGGCGATGGCTGAAGAGCAGCAGCGCGACGATCACGCCCAGCAACCCGCCGTGAAACGACATTCCCCCTTCCCAGACCGCGATGATCTTGGTCGGATGTTCGAGGTAATAACGCAAGTTATAGAACAGGGTATAGCCCAGCCGCCCGCCGAGGAAGACCCCCACCGCTGCATAGACGAGCATGTCGTAGATCTGCTCGGTGGAGAGGGCGAGCTTCTGGGCGGCGGCGCGGGCCTTGATCACGAAGTAAGCCGCCGCCAAGCCGAGCAGGTACATCAGCCCGTACCACCGCAGTTGCAAGGGACCGAGCCGGAGAAAGACCGGATCAATGTTGGGGTAGGGGATCATCGGCGATGCGTCCTCAGCAGTCCTTGTTTAGCCCGCATTATTCATGAAGGCTTCTACTGCAACCGCCGACACGCCGCTGCGACAAGCCTGCGTGTGGAGTTTGGGCACGCAGGCGGGCGGGCTCTCGCCGCTCTGTCGGTCAACGTACTGTTTCAAGTACGCCTCCCTCTCTCGCGCCTCCGCACGCCCGTCTCGCTTGGCGTCTCAGCGGTTTCGTCACGAACCCTCATGAATAATGTGGGTTAAGAGATGGTCTTGGCGATCGGAAGAAAGGGATGGTGCCATCGGTGCGGTCATAGTAAGCAGGCTTCGGTCCATTTGCAAGTCGTGGATTCTGTGGCGCGGATGATGCGCCGGATGTATGATAAGCCTGTGCGTACGGCGATGATTGTCTTCATGGCCCTCTGTGCGGCGGCGATGCCGGTTCCCCATGCCGATGCCCGCACGCTCTCTCTGCCGGGCGATCTCGCCGGCCCGGCCGGCGCGGGAGCGGACCGGTCGTTCGTCGAGCGCGTCGCATCCACGCGCGCGCTGGACGGAGCGGAGCTGCTCAAGATCGGCGATCTCCATGAAGTGCAGAACCACTTCCTCGAAGCGCTTCCCTATTACAGACGGGCCTTGGCCACATTCCGTGCGAGGAAGGATCGGAAGGGGCAGGCGACCGCTCTGGTCAAAATTGGCCGGGTGCAGGAACGGCAGGGCCGGTATGCGGAAGCCTATTCATCGCTGCATGAGGCGGTGCTTCTGTTGGCGGCGGAGGATGGGGCTCAGGCCCAGGCCCTCCTGAGTCTGGGGCGTGTTTCAGAAGCCTTGGGGCAGGTGGCGGAGGCCGAAAGGACGTATCAGGAGGCCGGCGCTCGGTTCCTGCGGGCGCAAGACCGGTCCGGCTACAACGAGAGCTTGATCCGCTTGGGCGGCCTGTTCATCGCACAAGGCCGGGCGGCGGATGGACTGGCGGCCATGCAGAAGGCGCTGAAGGATGCGCGGGAGCGCGAGGACTATGCACAAGAAGTGACGATCCTGACAGCGATGGGCGATAGCCACATGAAAGGCGATGATCGAGGAGCGGCGCTGGCCCTCTACCAGGAGGGGCTCAGGCTGGCTGAAGTGCGACGAGATGTCCGGGCCGAGGCAGGGCTCAGGGTCCGCCTGGCTCGGTTCTATGAGGCGGATGATCGTTCGGCGGAAGGAGCGACGTTCGCCTGGCGAGCGCTGGCGCTGTATCAATCGCTGAAAGACCGACCCTTGGAGGCAGACACCTGGTCGCTGCTCGGCAACTTGCATCAGGAAGAGGGGAACTTCCCCTTGGCCGTGGAATATCATGAACGGGCGCTCGCGCTCTATCGTGCGTTGCGTGACCAGGCGCGGGAAGCAGCCAGCCTGGCCAACCTGGCAGCCGTGTACGAGGCTCAAGGGCTCCAGCAGCAAGCGCTCGACACCAAACAGCAAGCCGTTCGTCTCCTTCAACCTCGCCCCTAGCCCGCATTATTCATGACGGTTCGTCGTGTCCACCCAGTGCATTCTGAAGAGCACTGGGTACCCGGCAGGCGCGTCGTGAGACGGGTAAGCACAGCCGCGAGGGACCGAGGCGTCCTTGAACAGGACGTTGAGGGACTGAGTGGCGAGCACGCCGGGGACCCGTTGCTCCAGGAATGCAACGGGTGCGCAGCAGCGTATCCGCGTTTGTAGCAGAAGCGTTCATGAATAATGCGGGCTAACAAAAACCTTCCGTTCGACGGTTCCTCCCCCGCACAGGCATCTGTTCAAGGGTCTGTCTTTTTTTTGAAACGGCAATTTGCAGCTTGTTGCGAAAAAGCCACGCCCGTGCTTCATGTTGGTTTCGCAGCGAGATTTTTAAATCATTGTTTTCATTGGAATTGAAAAAGACATTTTAGATGGCACGGATGCTGCGTATCAGGATGGTGAAACGCAAAGAGAAGCAACAGGGAATCAATCACATCAATTCACTCACACAGGGAGGAATGAACATGACCCAAGAAAAACAGCAAGTAACGAAGGCGGCAGCTCTGATCCTCGGTGGGGCCGCGCTCGGTGCGGGGTTGGGGCTGTTGTTTGCGCCACAGTCCGGCGCGGAGACTCGCCGGCAGATCAGACACTATGCCAAGAAGGCGCGGGTGGAAGCGACCAAATTCAGCCGCAACGTCAAAGCCGGTGTCGAGCGGGCGATCGAGAACGGCAAATCGCTGATGGCGAAGAAGGACAATCAGCGGGTGGTCGAAGCAGCCTGATCGCGCCTGATCGGATCATGTTTTTTCACCGGTCGGGGTAAACGCTTTCCCCCACCTCCCGACCGAGAGAACGGCCTGGGCTGTCTCCGCCCAGGCCGTTCCTGCCTGATTCCCCCGGTTTACCCTCAAGTCTCAAGTTGGCCGGGACCGATAAGGAGGCTAGGAATGAATGAGAGGGGAACCAGTGAAGACCCTCGGATGTCCTTGCCGGACAGCCATGATGACGGCGCTGCTCCTGGGCTGGCTTGTTCCTGCCGGCAGTCCGGCCGAGGCTGCCTGTCGAGCCATCGATCCTTCCTGCCAGAAAGGAGCAGCTCCGAAGGAGACGGTTATGATGCTGCAGACGCCACAAGACTGGGACAGGCCGCTACGCTCGATCTACCAAGGATACCTGGAACCGCTCTTTGCCTCCTGTGACTGCCCCCTCTTCGGGATTGAGGGGATGCAGAGCTGGAACGATCCGGATGACCAGGATCTGCATTGGTGGCTGATCCATGTTGTGCTGGGATTCTCTTCCAGTGAAGGGTGGCAGATGCGGGCTCGCGAGTATCTCTTCAGCGCCAGGGGGACCGAAAACCCCGTTCTCGCCTCCTTGGGGGTGGAGCAATCTTGGCCCTCCGACCTCGATGTGGTCCACTAAGCGATCGTCTTTCCTTGAAAGGCCCAACCCGCTCCTGTATCCTCCGCACAGCGTAAGCAACATTACAAATATAGGGCTGCAACCTTATCCGGCCTGGAGCTATAGAAACCCAAACTACGGGTTAGCGAGAGCCGGTCGCGGAACTAAGGTTGCCGTTCAACGAGCTAGAACAGCCGGAGTGGCGGAATGGCAGACGCCAGGGACTTAAAATCCCTTGGGCTGAAAGGCCCGTGCCGGTTCGAGTCCGGCCTCCGGCACCAAAACACTCAATCAGACGCAGCGGATTGACCAACTCCTCACCCAGCCCGCTATTCATCCCTCTCCCGCATCCGGCGATGAGCGATCCCTTCCGCTCTTGATTTGACGAGCAGTCCTACCTATAGTGGCGCGTGATGCAGCGCCTGTTGATCGCCTTCATCATTCTCTCCTGGCTGGCCGTCGGACCTGGTCCCTCGCCGGCGTCTGCCGAAACCGCCAAGCGTGATCCGCAGAGGCATGGGGTGGGGAAGCTGCCGGGGCCCTCCAGCGAAACCCGCCCCGACCTTCCGCTTAAAGCCGCCGGCAAGGACGGGGCAGCCATGGTGCTGATTCCGGCGGGAGAGTTCTGGATGGGCAGTACGCCGGATCAAATGGAGCGCACCGTCAAGGAGTGCCAAGCAATCTTCGGCAGCGACGAGGCCACCTGCCAGGAATGGTATCAGAACGAGTCGCCCCGCCATCGGGTCGCCCTGAATGCGTTTTACCTTGATGTCTATGAGGTGACGAACAAGCTCTTCGATAAATTCGTCAAGGCGACCGGCTATCAGACGACGGCCGAGACGGAAGGCAAGGCAAAGGCCTGGGTGGAGGGAGAAGGATTGCAGGTCGTCAAGGGGGCCAACTGGCGCCAGCCGGAGGGAGACCAGACGAGCACGGTTCCCAATCAGATGGATCATCCCGTCGTGTCGGTCTCCTGGAAGGACGCGGAGGCCTACTGCCGGTGGGCCGGCAAGCGACTGCCGACCGAGGCGGAGTGGGAATATGCGGCCAGGGCCGGAACGCAGACCCGCTCCTGGTGGGGAAATGGAAGCCCCGGTGCCAGACGCGTCGGCAACTTCGCGGATGAGTCTGCCCGCCGCCTCGTCGGAGGGATCATCGCCGGGTATGACGACGGGTTTACCCGAACCGCGCCGGTGGGTTCCTTTGAACGGAATCCCTGGGGCCTCTACGACATGATGGGGAATGTGGGAGAGTGGGCTGACGATTGGTACGGAGGGGGATACGCGAGGGTCCCGGAGCGCAATCCGAAAGGACCTCAGAGCGGCCAGTTCAAGGTGATCAGAGGCGGGTCTTGGGCCAATGGGCGGTTACGGATCCGGTCGGCCAACCGGGACTGGGATACCCCCACCTATCGCTACGACAGTATCGGGTTTCGCTGTGCGCAGGATGTTACGAAATAGCCGTCAGCTTCTTCATCACCTGTTGCGTCGGCCCATTGCATTCCACAGAGCAATGGGCACCCCGAGCAACGGGTTCCCGGCTCAGGGCCGGCTCTCAGCCATCAGTGGTCCGCTTCACCTGAGGTTGAGGGTATGGCGGGTCGGCCTGTGGGTGGCATTCGGCTGCCTGGTCATCCTCCTCCCATATTCAATCCTGCGAGCCGCCACGGCTGAGACCGGCCCCTATGAGTCGGCCTTGCGCAAGGCCGACGTCCACATGAAGCGGGGGGAATTCGTGGAGGCCCTGTCGGTGGCCCAGGAGGCTATCAAGCTGGACGAGCAACGATTCGAGGGGTACCACAGTGCCGCCCTCGCACTCTATTACCAGGAATCGGTCGATCCGGCGACCAGGTATGCGCAGGCGGCCATGACGCGGGCTCCCGAAGACCAGCGGGCCATGGTCGAGCGGCTCATTGATGCCATTGGGAAGAAACGGACCTACTGGGAACGAGTAAGGGCCGGTGACCAGGCTGTCACAAAAGGCTACGTCACCAAGGCGGCGGCGGAATATACCGAAGCCTGGCGGGCGATGCCGGTGCGGGCTGAAGTCGGACTGAAAGCCGCGAGGCTCTGGGAGCAGATACAGGAATACGCGGAAGGGGCGAAGATCCTCCGTGCGGTGGCGAAACAAGCCAAAGAGCCAGCCGTGGTCAAGGAGGCTCAACGGTTGCTGGCAGCCTGGAAAGGGCCGTTGGAGAAGCTTGGCTGGGAGAAGTGGCGGGAAGGGTATGAATTGTACGGACGGTGGGACGAGGCGGACCGGTATCAGTTTTATCATGGTCAGGGTCCCAGCGAGGAGGAGAGCGATGACTTGGCCCGACGGGCCGTCAGCGCTCTCACCCTTGCGTTTGATGCGCTCCAGAACCCCGGCTACGCCGCGTCGGCTGCGGCCATCCTTGCTCGGGAGAAAAAAGAGGACGAGGCCGTGGCTTTGCTTGAGCGGGGGGCCAGGGAGGCCGGGCTCAAAGCGGAGGAGATTCTCAAGGAACCGCGGCTGCGTCGCTTGGCGGGCCGTGAAAATTTCAAGAAGTTCCTGGAGACGACCTATGGCCCCGCCGCATCGGCCACGGCGGTGGAGATTCATCGCGAGGTTCTGAACCTCTCCGGGAGGTGGGATCTGTCGGCCGGACCCTTTCCGTATGGGCCGGTCCAGGTTTCCCAGCAAGGGTCCGAGGTCACCATCGTCTTCGAGAAAAACGACAATGCCAATTACCCTGGAGTCAAGGCCGGGAACATGCAGTTTGAAGGGACCAGAAGGGAGCAGCGGCTGGCCGGGGTTCTGACCCTCTATGGTGAACGGGGACCCTGCGCCAAAGAGACGGTCAGGGTGAGGGCGGAATTGGTGCTGTCCGATGATGGTCTCGAGATGGTCTCCGTCCCTCCACGCCATTACCTCTCTAGCCGAGGGCAGGGGGCAGCCAGTTCATGCGGAGTGAAGGCCGAGGACAATGGTTACTATTACTGGACGAGGGATGTGGCCAGGTGAAGGGATCTCAAGAGGAATCTATGACGACTGAGAACATGACACGCCCCTTCATCCTCCTCGGAATTCCGATCCTCTGTGCGGCCACAATCTCTTGTGAAGACTATCGAGCGGACAAGGCCTATACCCATCGGGACTACCAAAAAGCTGTCGAGGAACTGCGGGACTTAGCCGAGCGCGGCGAGGCCAGGGCTCAGTATGACCTTGGTTTCTTATATGACAAGGGACAGGGTGTGCCGCAGAGCGACAAGCAAGCTTTCCACTGGTACCACCGGGCCGCGGAGCAGAATGATGACAGAGCCCAGTACAACCTGGGGCTCATGTATGCCAGCGGCCAGGGGGTGCAGCAGAACTACCTTGAAGCCTACTACTGGATTAACCGATCTGCGACACAGGGAAACAAACATGCGCTGGATGCCAGAGACTACCTGAGCGAGAAGATGACCGCCGGGCAGCTCGCGGAAGCCAGGAAGCTGGGGTATGAACGGGAAGAGCGAAGGAAAGCGGAGTCCTGCACCTTTTGTGAGCTCTTCCACCGCGGCGCGCCTCCCTGATGGGTGTTAAGTTTTCAGGCCTTCGAGCCGATAAGACTATGGCGCCTCCTCATCTGAAGGCCTATGCTGCCGATCCTCCTCGACATCACCGAGTCTCTTCGGCCGGCCGGAGGAAGTCCGGGACCGGCGCTGCTCGTGCCGGGCGAATCGGTCCAAGCCTTGGTCCTGGAAGTCCAAGACCCGGGCAGGCTGACGATCCTGGTGAAGGGAATCCCCCTTCGCGCCAACTCGCTCGCCGGCCCGCTTGAACCGCGCCGCCGCCGTGGCCGATCCGGACCTGCTCCGAGGCGAGGATCTGCGTGCCCGGACGGTCCGGGGCTTGAGTCTGGTCAGCCTGCTGGCGACCGAGTTGCAAGGCATTGTGGGCGGCTTCAAGATCGCGGCGGGCGACAAGCGGCGCGGAGCATAAGCGTGAAGCGTGAAAAAATGGTTTTCAGTCACATTAAGTCGTCAGTTGTCAGTATTCAGTTTTCAGTTTCCGGAACTGACGACTGAGAACTGATGACTGAAAACCATCTGACGGCTCATTGCGAACGACGCTTCACCCGTCGAGAGCCTCTGGGTCGAACGACGAGATACGAGCGACGCGGATGGGCGAGCCGGTGAAATGATCGAAGCAAAAGACTATAATCGCAGGCACGCTGGTCCGCTGTTTGACAACCGGGAACCGGAAACGGTTCCCCTACCAGGGAGGGTGGTATGAAAAGCGTGCGACTGTTTCAAAGCGCGGTCAGTCTGGTCGCGGCAGGGCTTCTGGCTTTTGCCGCACCTGCGTTTGCGGGAGATGAGGAAAAAACCGCCGAGACGCTGGTCAAGGTGCTGAAAGCCGGCCGCGCGGTGGTGTCGGAGCATCAGGAGCTCATTAACGACGCCGGCAAAGGCGATAAGGGCTTCACTCCCGATTATTTCGAGAAGAAATGGGCGGAGAAATACAAAGAGGCAACCAAGAGCGACCTGCCCAAGTCAGAGCCCGTTGCCACGCTGGTAGAATTGGGCAAGACGGTTGTCGGGGAGGCTCAACCGTTGATCAATAAGCAGGGAATGGGATTCAAGGGATTCCTCCCCGCTCTGTGGGGAAGAAAGGCGGGAGAAAAGTTTACCCAGAAGACCGGAATACGACTGAAGCAAACCGCTGAGCAGTACCGGTTTGCCGGCAACAAGCCGGATGAATTTGAAGCCGAGGTGCTGAAACAGTTTGCAGACCCGGGATACCCCAAGGGGAAAGAGGTCGTCAAGACCGTCTCGATGGGAGGGGCGCAGGTCGTGCGGTACATGGCGCCTGAATACGCCGCAAAGTCCTGCCTGGCCTGTCACGGAGAACCCAAGGGCGAAAAGGACATTACCGGGATGAAGAAGGAAGGCTACAAGGAAGGAGGGCTTGCCGGAGCCATCAGCGTGGTGGTGCCGGTCAAGTAACAGGCAACACAGGGGGCGCGGGGCAATGCGAGGGGACGCAGCAGCTTTTCCATTGCCCCGGGCTTCTCGTCTTCGAACGGGAGGGGGAATGGCCATGGAACACATGCAAGCAATAGAGCCGAGCACGGGGATTCTCAAAAGGGCTGGGTTGCGGATGAAAATTCTGCTCGGCCTGGGCTTGACCCTCTGCCATATTGTGGGAATCTTGGTCTTCAATTCCAATTCAGCCCATGAAGTGACCAGGGCCACTCGGGACGCCCAGGACGTGGCTGCGCTGCGGCTCGAGGTGAACCTGATCAGGCTGGGGCTGCGGGAATATAGTCTGGTCCAACAGCCGGCGGCGCTGGAGGCGTTCAAGACGCATCAGACGCGGTACCAGGAACAGTCCGGCAAGCTTGCCAAAGCCTACGAGGACGTTCCTGAAGTCAAAGCCATGCTTGTGAAGCTGGACGCCGCGCTGGCAGCGTTTTCCGACCACGGACAGAAGATGGCCGACGCGTACATCCAGTTTGATCGCGTCGTGGGCAACACCTTCGTTGAAGAGTTCCTCAAACGTGATGAAGCTCTCGTGGCAGCCATGTCGGCCCTGGAAGGGCAATTCGTCAAAGAGGCGCAGCAGCGATTGAACATGATGGGAATCACCGCGACGCTGGCCTTGGTCCTCGTGCTGGCGAGCACGATTGTCTTCTCATTGGTCCTGGCTTGGCGCCTCCTGATACCGGTCCGGCGGATCATGGAGGGCATGGACCATCTGGCCCATGGTGATCTCACGATCCAGGTGCCGGTCACGAGCGACGATGAATTGGGCCGCCTCGCCCGGCATTTCAACGACGTGGTGCCGAAGCTGCGCGAGATGGTCGGCAAGGTCGCGCACGTGACGGATAAGGTGGTGTCCGCCTCGGTGCAGCTCTCGGCCACGGCCGAGCAGATGGCCAAGGGCGCGCTCCAACTCGTCCACGCGCTTCTGCAGCATCAGGACCTGGCCCTTAGGGACCATCTCGCCGGCATCCTTGAGTCCTTGATCGAGGCTCCGCTTCCACCGGTACATCTGAGCCGCATTGACGCCGTACTTACGACAGACCTCTTCTAAGGGCACGCCGTTCTTCCACTCCTGCAACACGGCCAGCTTCTGGTCGGCTGGCCAGCGTCCCTTGCGCCCTCGTGTCGGCCCCGTCTTTGCCACGGTTTCCATCAGCCTTCCTCCGCGATTATACCTGTCCAGAGGTTAAGTGGAGCACGACACCGCTTCTGCTCATGTTCCTCTGGCTGGTCGTTTCGCCCGCCTCCTCCGCCGACGTGATCTACAAATACATCGACGACAACGGCGTCCCCAGCTATACCGAGGTCTGGGACTTGATCCCGGAGCGGCATCGCGCCCGCGCGCAGGCCTTGGACCCGAAGACACTCGAGCCGGTCCGGACGGCTCCCGCGGCCGTGACGCCTCAAGCCACGACGAACGCCGTCCAGACTGCTCCCCCCGCTCCGCCGGTCCCTCCGAGCCAGCATCCGGCGATCAGCAGGGCCGCGGGCACGACTCGCCCGGGGACGCGCCGCAGCCAGACGCGCGGTCCGGGATCCGTCCGGTTCCTCATTGCTTGACCTCTTACGGCCTCCGACCCGTTTTGGATTCTTCCGCTTCCCATGCTCACACGTGGTTGCGCAGCATCAGTTCCTTGGGGTGCGGATTCAGATACACCTGACTCCTCATATAGGCGATGTCGAAGCGGCGCACGTAATGCTTCACCAGGGTCAGCGGGACCACCAGGGGCGTCAGTCCCCGGTGGTAGTCGCGGATCGTGCCGTGAAGCTCCCCGCGTTCGGCGCCGGTGAGCCGTTCGGTGAAGTGACCCAGAATATGCTCGAGCACGTTGACGTGTTTGCGGACGGTGGCCTTGACTTTCAGCGCCTCCATGAACCGCGCCCCGTATTGCTGGGCCAACTGGGTCGGGCTGTAGCGGCTGGCCTGGCCCACCATCCGGCCGAGCTCCTGGAAGTGGGGCTGGCTGTGGGCCAGGAGCAGATACTTGTGTTCGGTGTGGAATTGCACGATCGTCCGGCGGGCGAAGCCTTTCCGGGTGGCGTCCTGCCAGCGGTGATAGCAAAACACGCGCTCGAGGAAGTTCTCGCGCAGCACCGGGTCGTTCAGGCGGCCCTCCTCCTCGACCGGGATCAGAGGGAAGCGTTGCATGAAGCTGCGGGCGAAGAGCCCAATCCCCTGTCTGCCGGGTATGCCGTGGGAGGAGTACAGCCGTACCCGTTCGATCCCGCAACTCGGCGAGTCCTTCTTGAACACGAAGCCGGACAGATTCTGGGCCGAGAGCTCGCGCAGGCGCCGGTGGGAGAAACGGTGCATCTCCGGCGTCAAGTCGCGGCCCGTCCGGATGGTGACGAGCCCGGGCTCATCGGACGGGCCGACCAACCGCATGGCTTCCCGCGGAGTGCCGAACCCGGCCTCGACCTCGGGGCAGACGGGGACCCATTGGACATGCTGGCTGAGCGTGTCGGCCAGGAAGCTGTCGCGTTTGTGCCCGCCGTCAAACCGGACTTCGGCTCCGAGAAGGCAGTGGCTGATGCCGATGCGAATGGGATGCGTGTCAGACATGCGGATCCTCCCGCCGCCGCTGGCCCGCGAGGTATTGGCGTTTGGCGTCTTCGTGATCCACGACCGGATAGGGGTAATCCCGTCCGATGCGGCAGCCATAGCGGTCCTGTTCTTCCACGCCCATCCGCTCCGGGGCGTGAACGAATCGGGCGGGCACAGAAGCGAGTTCCGGCAGGAAGCGGCGGATATAGGTTCCGTCGGGATCGAATTTCCTGGCCTGGAGGGACGGGTTGAAGATCCGATAGCCCGGCATGGCATCCGTGCCGGTCGAGGCACACCATTGCCAGTTCCCGTTGTTGGCAGCCAGGTCGGCGTCGAGTAACTGCTCCATGAAATAGCGCTCGCCCGCCCGCCAGTCGAGACCCAGGTCCTTGACGAGGAAGGAGGCCGCCACCATGCGCACCCGGTTGGGCATCCAGCCGGTCTGCCGGAGCTGGCGCATTCCGGCGTCCACCAGCGGAAAGCCGGTGCGTCCCTGGCTCCAGGCCGTCAATAGCCTGTCGTCCGTCCGGTACGGCGCGGGCGGGGCGGGCCTGAAGGGGCCCGTCGCCACCCGCGGAAAGGCCGCCAGGATGTGCTGGAAGAAATCGCGCCAGATCAACTCGTCGATCCAGGTCTGCACCCCGGTCTTCCACGTCTGGCCCTGCCGTCCCAGGGTGGCGAGGGCGACATGGACGGCGCTGCGCGAGGAGACCGTCCCGTAGCGGAAATGCGCCGACAGGCGCGACGTGCCGTCCGCCGCCGGACAGTTGCGCGCGGCGGCATAATCCCGGATCGGCTCGTTCAGAAACCAGCGCAGGCGGCGCCGCGCCTCCGACTCGCCGCCGGGCATGCTGCGACGAATCGGTTCGTACCCGAGGTCGCTGGCCGAGGGACACTCGACCGGGGAGGCCTTCCCGCCCCCGGGGGGCGGCGGGGCCAGGACCGGGGGCGCGGAGACGCGCCACTGCGCCCACCACCGAGCCCGGTAGGCGCTAAAGCGTTGCAGCGGCGTTCCCGTCGAAGAGGAAATCTCCCCGGTTTCGAAGGCCACATGGTCCTTGAAGCTCATGACCCGGATCCCCCGCCGGAGGAGTGCCTGCGCGGCGGCCGCATCCCGCTGCGTGGCGGCCGGCTCGTAGTCCCGATTCCAATAGACCGTATCGATGCGCCACTCCCGGGCCGCCCGCAGCAATTCCTCCACCGGCTCGCCGCGCCGCCACCTGAGAGACAGCCCCCGGCCCGCGAGCGACTGCGCCAGGTCGTCGAGGCAGTCGAGCATGAACTGCACTCCGGCCGAGCCGTATTCCTTCGACCGCAGCAGAGGCTCGTCGAAGATGAAGAGGGGGATCATCTCGTCGCACTCGGCACAGGCCGCCGACAAGGCCGGCTGGTCGTGCACCCGCAGGTCGCGCCTGAACCAGACGAGCCCTCTCATGGCCGCGGGACCTCCCGCCGGGCGCGGCCGTGGGGGGACGGCGCGGCCTCCGGCCCGGCGAAAACCTCGCGGCGCCATACCAGATAGCAGGCGAAGACGACGGTCGCCGCCATGAAGGCCGCGCGGAGCGGATGGAGTCCCCAGGCTGTCTGGTTCATGGCTTCGCTGGCAATCCCGAAGCCGGCGTAGGCGAGGCTGAGCCCCCACGCCCAGGGGCGCAAGAAAAGGAACCCGTAGCCGATGGCCAGGTGCAGGGCCGGAGATTGCAGCTTGACCATGAACCCCAGGACTCCCTCGAGCCTGGTGCCGAAGATCCTGAGGGCGTAGTCCGGATACACGGCGATGAGGATCAGGTCGAGGAGCCCCACGATCAAGAATAGGCCGCCGAGCAGCTGGATGTCCCGTCCGGGTGGTGTCCGATGCATTGCCGTTTCCATGCGCGCGCTCCTTCGCTCCAGGCGCAGGCGCCGGGCCGTCACCACTGCCAGGCCGGGGGCGCGGCGGTCCACCACGCGTCCGGCTTGGCCCCGCGCCAGGCGGTCTGTTGCTTCCAAAGCGTTTCCGTCTGCTGCCGGTCGAGCCGCATGGCCATGCCGGCGCTCACATCGGACTGCTGGCGGACGCTGGTCTGGATCATTTCCTTGGCCATGCGCGCCATGCCGCCCGGAGGATCCACCAGGTCCTGCGGGTCCCGGTAAGCCAGGTTGAAGTACAGTTGATCCACGAGGCCCCACTGTTCGGTCCGTGACAGATGCTCCAGGTACCCGTCGATGGCCTGGTAGACGTAAGTCAGATAGACGTAACCGGCGGCCGACGGCCTCTCCCGGATCAACTGCTCGCAGGCTTCGAGCGCATGGCGATAATCCCCGGCGGCCAGAAAGATCTTGGCCTGTCCGGTATGGCGGGCCGCGGGCCCGCCATCCTCGGCCCTGCTCTGGGCGGGGATCAGGAGCGTGAGCACCAGCGCCAGGATCAGCCCGAGGAGAGGGCGGAGGGTGATACGCAGTTTGAGCGTGGGCATCATGATGGGACCTCGTCTGCTCGTAATTCTGTGCATCGCGTCAGTCATCCGCCCCGGGCCGGGCGCAGGATGATCCCGGCCGGAAGCCGGGACCATCCTGCGCGGCGGCGGAGCACCGCAGGAGGGTACGGCGCCCGCCGTCCCGGCCCGACGCCTTCGCCGCCCCTCGCATTGATCCCGGTCGGGCCGCAGCCACCACCAATCAGGGTCCGTCGGGTCAGGGCTTGGACGAGGCACGGCGTCCCCTCCGTCACGTCGTCTTCTTCTTGCGGTAGAGATCTCCTCGGCCACGCGGATGAGGGTCAGTTCGTGCACGGTGGCATCCCACTTCACGCCCAGCTTCACGGAGGTCCCGACTTCGCCCCGCACCATGGCGACGACCTGCTCGTAAGTCTTTCCTGCCAGGGTGGTGCCGTCCACGGAGACCAACTCGTCACCGTGCGTCAGGCCCGCTCTGCTCGCTGGCCCTCCGGGTGAACGGTGGCAACGTAAAGCGCCGCCGGGTCTCCCACCCGTCCGGCCGAGAGCTGCAAGGCGATGCCAACGACGCCCGCGGGAAGGTTGGGATCCCGCCGGTAGCCTCCCTCGCCGTGGCCGTCTTTCGTACCGGGCCGGGCCTCTGCGGCCAGCGCCCGATTTGTCCGTCCCAGGGCGAGCAGGCCCAGGGCGACCCAGGCGCCTCGGATCAGCAGGTCGCGGCGTGAGGGACTGGGCAGGGTGGCTGCATATGATGGCTTGCGCATGGTCTTCCTCCGTGTTGAGTACGTACAACGCTCGCTAGGCGATGCCGAGAATCACGAATCCGGCCAGGAGCACCGCTCCATTGATCTGCACCGCCCGCCGATGCAGGCCGCTCCCATCCCCAGCGCGTAATAGGCGGGGAACGGCGCCCCCACCGCGCGACCAAAGGCGCAGTCGGGCTCCAGCTGTTTGGCGAGCACCGGGGCGACGACCAGCGACAGCAGCAGGACTTTTCCGATCAGCAGCCCGGCCGCCACCGTCTGGATGTATCGCCCCATGTCCCATTGTCCGCTCCTTATGGGTCAGTAGGTCCGGTTATGGGGTATCTGCCGGCGATAGGCCCGCGCCAAGTCGTCGGCCTCCTCGGCCTGGGCCCAGAGGGATCGGGCCAGATCGAGCTTGCCCAGCGTCTCGGGATGCTGGCCTCCCTTCAGGCTCCACAGCAGCCGGGCTTCCAGGTCGTAGCGTTGCGCCAGCTCGTGGAGAGTCGTGGCCTGGCGTTTATACTGAAAGGCCAGGTCGCCGGCGTCCTGCGACATCGGCACCTGCGATGCCCGCGGTTCGGGCGATGGCGGGCCCGCACATCCGACCGCTCCGGACAGCGCGAGCATCAGAGCACCGCCTATGATTAGGCCTGTGTAAGTCATGGTCTTTCCTCCTTTCCCTGCGGTTGCGCACGTCAGGGTTCCTGTCGGCCGGAGGCCGGTCTCGACCCGGCCGTCCAACGATCCGCTCCGACAATCTGCTCCAGGGCCGCCGTCAGCTCCGGATAACGGAAGCGGAAACCGCCGTGGAGAGCCACGGCCGGCGCCACCCGCTGTCCCGTGGTCATCGCGGTGGAGAGCTCGCCTAGGGCGACCCGCAAGGCGAAGGCCGGGACCGGCATCCAGGAAGGTCGCCCCAGTACCCGGCCCAACGTCCGACAGAACTCCGTCATGGTGACGGCGCCTGGGGCCACGCCGTTGATCGGGCCGCTAACCTGGGGGGTCATGACGGCCCAGCGAATGAGGTCGAGGAGGTCTTGCCGATGGATCCACGACACCCACTGGTCGCCGGGCATGACCGGCCCCCCGAGGAACGACCGGAAGGGGAGCAGCATCCGGGGCAGGGCCCCTCCATCCGGCCCGAGCACCATGCCGAACCGCATGCGGACCACACGGAGACCCAAATATTCGGCCTTAGCGGCCTCCGCTTCCCAGGCTTGCGACAGCGCTGCCAGATAGCCCGAGCCCGCCGGCGCGTTTTCGGTCAGCGGGAGGCCGGCGCTGGCACCGTAAATCCCGATGCCGGAGGCGTTGATCAGGACCTGGGGGCGGGAGGCTGTCCGCGACAGGGCCCGCACCAAGGACGCCGTGGCTTCCACACGGCTGTCCCACAAGAGCCGCTTGCGAGCCGGGGTCCATCGGGCCTCGGCAATGGGCTCGCCGGCCAGGTTGATCACGGCATCCGCCCCCTCCAAGGCCGCCATCCATGGCCCGTCGCTGCGGCCGTCCCATTCTGCGATGTGCAAGGACGGGCCCAGGAGAAGGGTGGCGCGGCCGAAATCGCGCGTCAGCACGGTGACGCGGTGGCCTTCGCGCGTCGATTGGAGGGCCAGCGGCCGACCGACAAAACCGGTGCCTCCGGCGATGACGATTCGCTTGCTGCCTTCTTCATGGTCGCGCATGGTCGGCACTCCTTGTCCGGCTGGCGTCTTACGCCTCGTCCGGGGCCTCACGATTAGGTTGATCGTCGCCGCGCTGGCCAGGCTCCTCCGCTTCCGGCGCGGGGCCCGCTGGGCCCCCCTGGCCGGTCGGCGGGGAGGTTGTCACGGCCTGGGGGAAACGACGCTGCTTGGTGCCGCGCAAGAGACTCGGCCGTTCGGCCAAACGGTTGCGCAGGATCATCGGGTCGAGCACCTCGCCGCAGAGCATGCAGCGATGGGCCATGAATTCGATCTGGCCGGTGTCGTCTTGCAGGTCCATGTAAGTCGCCACGACCATCAGTCCCCGACAGCGGGGACAGTGGATCGGCTGTTCGCTGGCGCCGTCCGACTGGTGCGGTGTCTTGGTCACGGCCGCATGCCACCTTTCCCCTGTCCAGGGCAGGGTCCTGCCGTTCACGCGTCATCTTGCTAGTTTCCATCGGCGCCGCGCGCGCAGCGGAAGCCGGTCCCGTCCGTCCTCAAAGCAAACCCGCCCTTGCCGCGCATGGCGGCCCGGATGTCGTTGGCGTTGTGCCGCCAGGACCCGCCCCGGATGCCTTTCAGAATCCCCTCGTCCGGGCCGGCCGGGTTTCGGCTCCGCCCCGTCCGGTAGTAGGCGGGGTCGTACCAGTCGGCCACCCATTCGCGGGCATTGCCCGCCAGATCCGCCACGCCATAGGGGGAGGGTCCTTCGGGAAGCGAGCCGACCGGCAGCAGCGTCTTGACGCCGTCCCACTCCCTGTCGAAGTTGGCTCGCTGGGGCGTCGGAGACTCATTGCCCCAGGGGTAGATCCGGCCATCGGTCCCTCTGGCGGCCTTCTCCCACTCGGCCTCGGTCGGCAGTCGCTTTCCCGCCCACTCGCAGTAATCCTGGGCATCGTGCCAGGTGACCTGCACCACCGGCAGATTTCCGATCCCACGCAGGGCGGACAGGGGTCCCTCGCCATAGGGATTCGGAGGGAGCTTGTGCCCCGTGGCCTGCACGAAGCGGAGATAGCGGTCGTTGGTCACCTCCACTTCGTCCAGACTGAAGGCGTCCACGAAGACGCTGCGCATCGGCCGCTCATCCTCCTGTCCCGTGCCATCCCGGCTGCCCATCAGAAACGGTCCTGCGGGAATCGTGATCATGCGAACCGGGTCGCGGGGGTCCGTCGGGAGGCTTTGCGCCATGGCCTGGGGGCAGGCCAGGGCCAGCCACGCGGCCGTCACCAGGAGCAGGGGGTTCCACCGTCGTTGTCTCCGCATCGTCACTCCTTCTGAAATTCCTTCAAGGTCATGGCTTGGGCTCACGGCTCGCCGCGATGATGCGGGCCGTCAGGTCCGTCACGTGGTCGATCAGCCGCCGGGCCGTGCCGGGGTCGCCGCGATCCATCGCGCGCTGCGCCTCCAGTAGCCGGGCGCGAGCCAGATGCAGGTCCCGCTCCACCTGGGTCTGGACTTCCGGGGACCTCAAGGTGCCGCCGATGGCGGCCGCATGAAAGGTGTCCCAGGCCTCATCGACGGCCAGCCTCGCGGCCTGGATCGTGCCGGATGACTCGGCCCGGCCCGGGGCCGCTAACGCCAGGGCCAGGACCAGCCAGACCGCCGGCCGGGCCCACCGTATGATGTGTCGTCCGTTCATAGGCACGGCTCCTTGCAATGGGTCAGAACCGTTTCCCGGTCTTCATTTTGGCGTTCAGAAGGGCGTCGAGCTCCCGCAGTTCGGGATTGGCCGGGTCGAAACTCAGGGCCCGGTCCAGATGCCCCCTGGCTTCCACCCATTGCTCCTTGCCCATGCTCGAATAGGTATTGATGTAAGCCTCCCGCAGGTGGTCGGGGACCGTCGCCGGGGCGGTGAGGGCGCAGCGAAATCCCAGCCCGACTCCGTAACTGTTGTTCATGGGATGGTTCCAAAACCGATGAGTCGTCGTGATGGACTGGGGCGCCGCGATCCAGGAGCCGCCTCGCAGGACGCGTTTCTCGCCCACTGTGAGGCGATCTACATAGGTCCCGGTGCCGCCCATCCAGACCGGCTTGACCGGACCGGTGGGATTGATGGAGAGGTCGGGGCGGTACAACTTCGGGTCGTACCAGTCCTGGACCCATTCAAAGACGTTGCCCGCCATATCGTGGACCCCGTAGCCGCTGACGCCGTTGGGGTAGGAACCGACCGGCTTGGTGCCTGCTTGCTGGTCGTGTCCGCCATAATTCGCCCGCGCGGGGTCCAGCTCGTTGCCCCATGGATAGCGGAATCCCTGGGGCCCTTTGGCGGCTTTTTCCCACTCCGCCTCGGTGGGGAGGCGCTTGCCGTCGAATTCGCAGAAGGCCTTGGCGTCGTACCAGGTGATCCCGACGACCGGCTGCTCGGGCTTGTTGAGGCGCTTGTCGTCCCAGTAGGCAGGGGCGGCGTGGCCGGTGGCCGTCATGAATTCGCCGTAGCGCCGGTTGGAGACTTCGTACTTGTCGAGGTAATAGGCGTCCAGGACAACGGGGTGAGCCGGGGCTTCGTCATGAAAGTTCGCCCACGACTGGGGACTGTCTTTCAGCCTCTCCTTGGCCGTCCGGGCCTTGCCCGCAGGCTGACTCGGCGCATTGGCCTGGGTGGTGCTGCCCATCAAAAATTCGCCGAAGGGAATGTAGGCCATATCCTTGATGGCTGCGGTCTTCTCATCGGCTGCCGCAGTCGTCATCGGCACGATGATGACGGCTCCGGCCAGGATGAGAAGGGGAAGGAACGGTCGGGTCCATGTCGAGTTCATGTGCGAGCCTCCTCTGTCGCGGGTGGGGGGCGAGGGGCGGGCCTCTGCCAGCCCCTCGCGGCCCGGTTACTTTTTCTTGATGGTCTTCATCTGCTTCTTGATATCGGTCAGCAGCTGCCGGTATTCGCGATTTCCCGGATCGCCCTTGAGGGCCTCTCCAATGGACGCCAGGGCGTCGCCGGGCTTCTCGGCCCCCATGCTGATCAAGGCCTGGATGTAGGCTTCGCGGCTGGCCTCGAGGAAATCCTCGGGCGCATTCATGGCGCAACGGAAGCCCAGGCCGACCCCGTAGGAATTGTTCTCGGGCCGATTCCAGAAGCGATGGGAGGTATGCAGGGACTGCTCGGGGGCCAGCCAGGAGCCGCCGCGCAGCACTTTCATCTCTCCCATGTGGCCCATCTTGTAGGCCTTCTCGGGGCCTTGCGGATTCAAGGCTGGGCTCTGGTTGTAATACTTGGGGTCGTACCAGTCCGCGACCCATTCGAAGACGTTGCCGGCCATGTTGTAGGCGCCGTAGCCGCTGACGCCCTCGGGATAGGAATCCACCGCTGTCGTGAAGCCGACGTTCTGGCCGTAGTTCGCGTGCTTGGTGTCGACCCGCCTGTGTCCCCAGGGATAATGGTTGTCCCCCGCAGGCCCCTTGGCGGCCTTTTCCCACTCCGCCTCGGTGGGGAGGCGCTTGCCGTCGAATTCGCAGAAGGCCTTGGCATCGAGCCAGTTGACACCGACGACCGGCTGCTCGGGCTTGTTGAGGCGCTTGTCGTCCCAGTAGGCTGGGGCGGCGTGGCCGGTGGCCTTCATGAATTCGCCGTAGCGCTGGTTGGAGACCTCGTACTTGTCAAGGTAGTAGGCGTCCAGCACGACGTTGTGCAGGGATTCGTCGCTATGCATGGCGCTGCCCATCTTGAACTCGCCGCGGGGGACCAGGACCATGTTCGTGGGAGCTTTCGTGGGCACCTGGGTGGGCGCGCCGACGGCCGGTCCCGTCAGTTGCGCTGTCAGGACTACCGCTATGGCCGACACGGTGATGGCTGTGTGGTGTCTCATATCCTTTCTCCTCCTAATGGGGCGCCGTTAGGCGCGCCCTGGTTTGACTGCGCTGCCGACTGACCGGAGATATGCCCTCCTTCCTGCGTGAGAATAGGGGCCGAGAGGTCCGAAGCCCATGTGTTGTGCAGGCTGACCGCCTGCTCGGGATGGAGCCTGTTTCTCTCGATCACCGCATCGAGGACGTTTCCGCATTGGACACACCGCCACGCGTCGAAGCAGCTCGGTTCCTGATCAACCCACAAGTCCTCGTAGCATTCCCGCACCATCAAGCCGCCGCATCTTTCGCAGGCGGCCTTGTCGGCGACCTGGCCGGTCCTGGTTTGATCCGCCCTAGCGTTGAGTTTCGCGATGGCTGATGCCATGGCTTCCCTCCATCCTCCCTTTCATGCGAGCGATCTCGGCCGTTGCGTCCAATGTTGCGTCGAATGTATAAGGCATTTTGTCAAATGTGTCAAGAGTATTTGTAAAAAATATTTGACATACATTAGACATAATGGTAGTAATGTGGCCTCAAAAATATGAATACACATAGAATTCATAGAGTTGCGAAACTCACCGGCTTATCGAAAGACGTGATTCGCGTCTGGGAGAGGCGTTATGGCTTGGTGCAGCCGAGCCGGGGATCCAATCGGTATCGCATTTACACGGACGAAGACGTCTCCCTGCTCCGCTACGTCAAGTCCGAAATGGACAAGGGTCACTCGATCGGGGACCTCGCTGCGCTCGGGCATGATGAATTGCTGGCGCGGATGAAAGCGGTGCCCGTGCAGGCGGCGGCGCGAGCCGCCACTCTCTACGACCGCGTGCTGGGCGAGTTGATCGCGGCCCTCGAGCCGCTCGACCGGGCGGTCTTCGAGCGGAAGCTCAACGGGGCGGTGGCGGTGATCCCTTTTGAGGAGGCACTCCACGGCATTCTTCTGCCGCTGCAGGAGCGAGTCGGTCAACTGTGGTATGACGGCCGGCTCAACGTAGCGGTGGAGCATTATGTGACCAGACAGGTGCAGCAGAAGCTCTTTTCCGCGATGAACCACTTGCCGGTGAATGAAGGGGGGCCCGAGATCGTGGTGGCTTGTCCGCCCACGGAGGCCCACGAGATCGGCGCGCAGACCGTGGCCTATCATTGCCGCGCCAGGGGCTGTCGCGTCTATTATCTCGGAGCCCTCGTTCCCCTGGATTCGCTCGCGAGTTTCTGCACGCAGATCCGACCCAGCCTGCTGCTGCTGTCCTTGACGACGCCGTCTTCGGAGCCCGAGGCGGCCGCCTTCTTGCAGGAACTGTCCTCGTCGGTCGGGAGCCACTGTCCGATCGCCGCTGGTGGCCGCGTGGTGCCGCAGTTCCAGCCGCATCTGGCGGAGAGAGGCATCCAAACCCTGGAGGACTTCGTCGCCCTGGACCGCTGCCTTGATGCATTAGCCGGCCGGCCGCTCTGAGCAGAGATGACGGGCCGCGCGGCCTATTTGACACTCTCTGTACTGCCCCACTTAGTTTTGGACAGGCCGTTGTAGGTTTCTGACGATCCATTCCGCATAGAACTCCGCGGGTGCGCGCATCTGTAAGGCACTGTGGGGTGCCTGCTCGTTGTAATGCTGGATCCAGATCGGGATCTGGCGCCCCACCTCCTCCAAGGTCTCGAGACACGCCTGATAGACATAATCCCGCTTGAAGCTCCCGAAGAAGGCCTCCGCCAAGCCATTCGACTCTGGACTCCGCCTCGGCGTATGACAAGGCACCAAGCCCATTTTCTCCACGAAGGGCCGGAACCGATGCGATGTGTACTCCGGGCCATTGTCGCTCAGGAACTCGATGCCCGTGGCGCCGGCGCGGTGCTCGCCGAAGCGACGGAAGACCGCTTCTCGCAACATCTCGGCCAGGTCCTCGGCCGTGATCCGGCGCGCAAACCGCCAGGCCAGGATCATCCGATCGGCACAGTCGATCAGGATCGCTAGGCGTCCCTTCTGGCCGTTCCAGGCGCGAATGCCGGTGATGTCGGAGGCCCAGCGTCGATTCGACTCGGGCACTCGCACCTGGCCCTCGTGCCGGCGGCCGCTGCGCCGGATGCGAGACCGACCGGTCGCGAGCCAGCCCCGTCGCTGCACGATCCGCCAGACCGTCTTGGGATTGCACCTGATTCCATGGCGCTTGAGCAGGGCGTGCAGGAGCCGATACCCATAAGACGCGGGGCTCCCTTGCAGGATCTGACTCAGCGCCGCCTCGACGTCGGGACGCCGCGCTGGCCGAGGAAAACAACGCTGACAGCGGAGGCGGAGAAGAGTTCTGGCAGCTTGTCACGTGCTGCCTGGCCCGCGAGGAGTTCGCGATCGACATCCTCAGCGTGCAAGAGATTATCCGGATGGTGGAGGTGACCCGCGTGCCCAAGGCGCAGGCCTTCATGGAGGGCGTCATCAACCTGCGCGGGCGCATCATTCCGGTGCTGGATCTGCGGCGGCGCTTGGGCATGGCGGATGCGGAGCGCACCGAGCAATCCCGCATCGTCGTCGTGAGCGTGCGCAATCTGATCGTGGGGCTGATCGTGGACTCGGTGTCGGAAGTCCTGCGGATTCCCTGCTCGACGATCGAAGCGCCGCCGGCGTTGGGCAGCACGGTAGGAGCGGAGTTCATTCGCGGCGTGGGGAGAATCGCCGACCGGCTCTTGATCGTGTTGGACTTGAATCGCCTGTTCTCGCCCGGTGAACAGGCGGCGCTGCAAACGGCGTAAACCGCTCAGCGGTCGCCAGAACCGGGAGGGGGCGGCTGCCGATGGTCGGCGGCGTGGTCCACGGAGAGGGTGGTTGTCTGTGCGGCTTTTCGGCGGTCGGAGAGCACTTGCTCCAGCACCGCGAGCGAATGGTTCAGGAGATCCGAGGCGCAGCTCAGCGTGACCTGGAACTGCTGTAAGGCCTCTTGCCAGTGACCCTCTTCCTGCAGGACCTGGAATCGACGGTGCTGCTCTTCAAGAATGGCCTGTTTGGCGTCGAGGATCAGGCTTTCTGCCGGCGTCATGGGAGCCTCCATACCGTGCTTGCGAAGGAGTAGTCAGTTTTCAGTCATCAGTCTTCAGGCATGAAACTGAGAACCGAAAACTGAGGACTGACAACTTCTTCTTTGCGGAAGCACCCTAGCAGGGTTTGCCGCGTTCTGCAAGCCGCTCCTGCAGGCTCAAGCGGCGACCTGTCGGTTGGTGATTCGTTGCTGTCGGTTGCTGTCTGTTAGAGGTGTTGCTTCATGGATATCATGACCATCCTGGGGGTGGTGCTCGCGTTCGCGTCGATCTTGGGCGGCCAGGCCCTGGAAGGCGGGCACGCCGGTTCCATCATGCAGTTGACCGCCTTCGTGATCGTCATGGGCGGGACGATCGGCGCCATCTGTGTCCAAAATCCCCTGTCGGTTGTGATCAAAAGCATCTCGATGCTCTCTTTGGCCCTGTTGAATCCCAAACAGGATCTGAAGGGGGACATTGCCCGCATCATCGATTTGGCCAACCTTTCCCGCAAGCAGGGACTGCTGGCGCTTGAGTCCAAGCTGAAGGATATCAAGGATCCGTTCTTGCGCAAAGGCATCCAGTTGATCGTGGACGGCACCGACGCCAAGCTGGTCAGCGAGATCCTGGAAGTTGAGGTCGAGCACCATGAGGAGGAGGGCGTCACCGCTGCCAAGGTCTATGAAGCGGCCGGCGGCTATGCCCCGACCGTCGGTATCCTGGGGGCGGTTCTGGGCCTGATCCACGTGATGGAAAATCTGGCCGACCCGTCGAAGCTGGGGGGCGGGATTGCGGTGGCCTTCGTGGCGACCGTGTACGGGGTCGGCGCGGCGAACCTCCTCTTTCTGCCGATCGCCAACAAACTCAAGCTCAAGCTCAAGTACCAGGCTGCCAATCGGACCATGATCATCACGGGCCTGGCGGGGCTGGCGCAGGGCGAGAACCCGCGGCTGCTTCAGGAAAAACTGGAAGGGTACCTCTCGGCCAGCGAGAGGGAACAGGCGAAACCGAAGGGCAAATAGACGTGAAGCGTGAAACGTGAATGAGGAAGTTGTCAGTTATCAGTAAACAGTTTTCAGTTCGCTGAGAACCGACTACTGTGAACTGAACACTGACCACTTCAGTCACGACGAGAGACGCTTCACGAACGACGCTTCACGAAGGATTATGGCCAAAAAGCCCAAGCATGAAGAGCACGAAAACCACGAGCGCTGGCTGGTGTCCTACGCCGACTTCATCACGCTCCTTTTTGCCTTCTTCGTCGTGATGTATTCCACCTCGATGATCAACGAGGGCAAGTTCAAGGTCTTCAGCAAGGCTTTGCAGGAGGCCTTCGTGCCCCAGATTAGGGTCGAGGTCTCTTCCAATCAGCGCTACGATGTCGGGGAAGGAAAGTCGGCCATCATTCCGGCCATCCATAAGAAGGTTTACTTCATGACCCGCGCCCAGTCCGTGGTCAAGAAGGCCGTGCTGGACCTCGACCTCAAAGAAAAGCTCAAGCTCACCGCCACCGAGGGGGGGATCCTCATCACGATCGAGGACAGCCTGCTGTTCGAAGGTGGCCGGGCTGATGTCAAGCCTGAGTCGCTGCCGATTCTGGAAGCGCTGGCCGAAGTGCTGGCCGACGCGGGCGACGACGTGAAGGAGATCCGCGTCGAAGGACACAGCGACAATGTCCCGCTGCGCAACGCGCAGTTCTCCTCCAACTGGGAACTGTCTTCGCTGCGGGCGGTCACGGTGGTGCGCGTGCTGACGGAGCTGCACAAGGTTCCGCCCCAGAAGACAGTCGCCGTCGGCTACGGGGAATTCAAGCCGGTGGCCGACAACCTCACGCCGGAGAGCCGTGCCAAGAACCGCCGCGTCGAGCTGAACGTCTTTACCTGGTGACCCGACCGGCAATGATGAACGATGAATGATGAGTGATGAATGGAAGAAGCAGAATCTGAACTTCTGCAATTCATCGTTCAGCATTCACATTCTACGTTCAGCGTTAACGAGGGCAGGGAGCCACGCGTTTCCCTGTGATGGATCCCCAGGCGCCGGCTGAATTGACGAAGGTTCCCTCGAGGCGCTGGCCTTCGGCTGCGAAGAGGAGACTGTCCTCCTGATACCCGCCCGGGAACTCCCAACGCAAGTACACTCCATCTCCCAGCACGACGGTTTTCGCGGGGCGGGGACCGGGCGGGCCGGCTGATGCCTGAGGGTCGGGCAAAGCAGCCTCTGTGGCAGGAGGCGGGAAAGACATGATCAGTTTGTGCTCCTGATGATTCTTATGGTTGTGCACCGTCCAGTGCCAAGTGCCGCAGAGCCGCTCGATCCCCTTCATTTCCCGCAGACGTTCTCGCCAGATATGCAAGCGCGTCCATGCCTCGCGCGCCCCCCGCTCAGCCTCCGCTTCCGCCCGGACAGCCAGGGCGATCGCGTGAGCAGCGAGGACCGGACGCAGAACGGTCTGGAAGTAGCGGTTCGCAAACAGGTCCTTGTCAGCTGCTTCGCGGCCCTCGGTCCAGAATTCCGCCAGGCGTCGGCGGATGCCGGATACGCCTTCCTGTTCCGCTACCGCCACCCAGGAACCGTTGGCCTGGGTAAGTAGCGGGTAGGTCCTGTCCAGATAGGCCGCGTAGTCCGCGTACCCGGACGGGCTGATCGGTTGAAGCCCGCCTGCAGGGGCAACGTCACTCAGCACCGCACTTAAGTCGATGGACCGCCGGAGCGACTGACGTGTATCTCCGGCGAAAAGCCATGTCCTCTGCCGGGCTGCCCGCCCCAGAGCCGTCTTGAGTCCCACGACATCGCCCGTGTCGGTTGCCTCCTTGAGAGTCGCGGCAAGCCGCCAGGCGGCCAGCTCGGTCGTGAGCTGAGTCGCCGTCGCAGATAGCTCCGAGCGCATAGCCTTGTCGAAGGGCATGAATGGAGGAGCAGGGGGTTTTGTCGAGAGTGAGGGCGAGAGGATGGTCGCGCTGTCTTTGAGGTCCAGCGCCGGACCAAGGTGAGACAGGAAGAGAGCGGCTGCGTCCGCATCGGAAGCGACGGCGTCGAGAACCTGTGCCTGCGTGCGGATAACCGCCGCGAAGTCCGGCTGCTCGGGTTCCGGCGAGGCAAATGAAGGGGATGGCAGAAGGGCCGCCATCATGACCATCGTGACGGCGACACCGAGTGGCCCCTCCTGGGCCCGCCCCATTGAAGGGGAAGGCGTGGGCGCTGATGCTGATGGATGAAAGCTGACAGCCATTTTAAAAACAATAAGTTACCGGAATTATTTGAAGCAATCAGTGAGGAATAATATCGTCGATTCAAAGGCCTTCTCCGCCGCATCCGGCCGGTAGGTGGCTTGGGTTTCATTGCAAAAGCCGGAAGGCGCGTCCTGGTAGTTCAGAACCTCGATCCGTTTCCCAAAGTCCTTGGCGGTCTGTAGGAGTCCCTCAGTCTGCTGGGCGGTTACGGGTCCGTCTGTTCCGGCCCGATGGTAGAGCAGTGGGCAGGAGAGGTCCTTGAGGATGCTCGGAAGGACGAGCTGGGTGCTGTAAAACACGACGGCCGCCCGCAACCGTTTTCGCTGACAGGCGAACTTCATGGCCAGGAGACCGCTCATCCCGAATCCGATGACGCCGTGGATGTTGCGCTTGACATGGTCGCGGGTGTTCAGAAACTCGCAGCACGAGTTGATGTCTTGCAGCAGGTCGATTTCCTTGATGCGCTCTGCAAGGGCCGTCGCCACCTCCGCGTTGGCGGTCACCATCCCGCCCTGTCTGGTATACAGGTTGGGCGCGAGCGTCACGAACCCTTCGCGAGCCAGCCTGGAGGCCAGATCCTTGATCTGGGCGTTCAGTCCCCAGGCCTCGTGCAGCACCACCAGACCCGGATAGACGCCCTTCACTTGGGGCCAGAACATGAGGCCCTCCACCTGCGTTTCCTTGGGGACGCGCGTTTTGGCGTAGGGGTCGACCGACGCATCTGTGATAGAGGGGATCGGGGCCCCGCTCGGGAAGCGTACCGCACCGGTCCCGATCTGCTCTTTGGTGAATGGTGGAATCCTCTGAGACATGATGCTCCTTCGCTTGGTTGGAATTTCGCGGGGAGGGCGCTGCTGTTCTCTGGCAGGCGTCCAAGGCGATGATGAATGTTGAATGATGAATTATGAACGTCGGAAACCGGTCACTTGCCGTTCACCGTTCAGCATTCAGCGTTGACTGTAGGGCACTATAGCGATGGCTGCGCCGGCTTGTCAATGAGCCTGGCTCGTCGTAAAGTCTCAAAGTCTGAAAGTTGTAAGGTCCTCCGACTTGAAAGACTTTCAGACCGTCGGACTTTCAGACTGTTGATGAGGCCCTGCCGGTTGACCGGATGGTCATGCGCCGATACAATCTCACCGGTTGCGGCTCGTGAAAGCCAGATCGGGCGGGAAGGAAAGAGAACATGGCGGCGTCGATCGGGGTCGGGCTGATTGGGCTGGGGCGTCATGGCACGAGGTACGCCAAGCATCTTCTGGAGCCTCTGCCTGAGGCAAGACTGGTGGCGGTCTGCCGTCGGGATGCAGCCAAGGGGCGTGCCTTTGCCGCCGACCACGGGCTCCGATTTCACCAGGACTACCAAGGCTTGATCGCGGATCAGGCGGTGCAGGCGGTGGTCGTCGTGACGCCGCCTTCTCTTACCAAGGCGGTCTGCCTTACAGCGGTCCGTGCGGGCAAACCTCTCTTGATCGAGAAGCCTCTGGCAGCCAGTGCGTCCGATGCGCGTGTCATGGTCGAGGCTGCCGATAAGGCCGGCGTCCCCCTCATGACCGCCCAAACCCTCCGGTTCGATGCGGCCGTGCAGGCCTTGAAAAAGGAATCGGCGAAGGTCGAGCCGCGCCGTTATTTGGTGTTGACGAACCGGGTGGACCCTCGCCCGGAGGTCTTTCAGAATCCTGCTGACTATGGGGGGCGCGGAGTGCTGCTGGAGATCGGCATCCATCACTTGGACCTAGTCCGTTTTCTCACCGGCGACGAAGTGCGCGAGGTCTCCTGTGACCTGTGGCGAGAAGCGCCGGGGAAACCCGAATCCAGGGCCCTTGTCAGGCTTCAGACGGTCGGAGGCCTGTCTGGTCTCATCGACGTGTCGCGGGTGAGTGAGGGGCGGGTCGGCAGGGCTGAGTGGGTGGGAGGCAAGGGGCAGATCGTCGCCGACTGGTACGGCCACCGTCTCTCACTGGTTCGGTCACGCACCGAGGTGGACGAATGGACCGTCGAGGACCGGCCGACCCTCGTGGAAGTCTTGCAGAGGTTTCTTCAAGCACTTGCGGGCAACGGTCCGATGCCGGTTACGGGTCTGGATGGACTCAGGGCGGTGGAGATCGCCGAAGCCTGCTACCGGTCGGCCGAGGAGGGACGGGCTGTGCAGTTGTAAGCAAAGGCGTCACGCATCATTCGCAAAAGAGTCCTCTCCTCTATCCGATACGAATGACGAGTGACAAATGACCAATGACGTTCTTGCTTACGTTTCTGCCACGATATGCGTGTCGGTTTCCTCGACCCCGTCGATGGTGTGGATCTTTGTGATCACCACGTCCGACAGCGCCTTCTCATCCGCCACGTTCACGAAGCTGAAGATGTCAGGCTGGCCGAAACAGGGATGGGCCTGCTCCACGCCCGGGAGCTTCTTCAGCGACTTGATGACATCCTTCGTCTTGCCGGCTTTGACCTTGATGAGAATGTAGGCTTTGGTCGCCATGACGGTCTTCCTTTCTTCATTGCTGCATGATGAATGCTGAATGCTGAACGGGAAGAATTATACACATTCATCGTTCCGCATTCATCATTCATCGCTGTGCGGGGGACCCCGGCATCTCGCGCCGCCGGGCTTCGTAGACCTGGTGCAGATCCTGTCCCTGGGAAGTCAGGTGACGGCGCGCCGTTGTGAAGGTCCGGCTCAGGAGATCGAAGTCGCTCGCGCCGACGTTGAAAGAGCCCAGGGCGGTCTGCAGCTCTGCCTGATCTCGCAGGGAACGGCCGGCTCCATAGTCGATGACCGCTTCCAGCGACCGTGAAGTCCACCCGTCGGCCCGAAACGACGCGGCGGCGGCCGGCGCTTGGTCCCCGAATCCGGCCGTCAAGGCTTGACTGAAAAACTGCCGGACAGCCTGGCTGTCGCTCTTCATGAAGGCGGCCTGGAACTGGATCAGAGCCTTGATCAACTGATTGGCCTCCGGGCTGGATTCAGGCGGGAGCGCCTCGGCATCCTGAAAGGTCGCCAGCAGGGCCATGACGGTGCCCACCTGGTTCGCCGTCGCACGGCTGCTGCGGAACGCGCTCGGAACCCTGCTTGGCGGGTGGCTTGTTTGGCTCGCCGGAGGCAGGAAGGCTTCGGTGACGTTGCTGAACGATCCGCCCGGGGTCGGCCCGCCGCTGAGAACATAGAGCCGCCCGCTAACCACGGCTGAGCCGAGCCCGTGCCGCCCGGTCGGCATCGGCGCCATCGTCCGCCACCGGTCGGTGGCCGGGTCGTAGGCCTCGTTGGTCCGGAACGTACCCTCCGGGGCCTCGCCTCCGAGGACGTAGATGATTCCCTTGAGCGCTCCGGCTGTGATCCCGCTTCGCGGGGTCGGGAGATCCGCCGCTTTCGTCCAGCGATCGGCGGAAGGATCATAGACCTCGGTGACGGCCAGGTTACGTCCGTAGTCACGTTGGAGGCGGCCGCCGAAGGTGTAGAGCTTTCCGCCGACCGAGACGGCTGCCAGGTGGTCTCTTGGGGTGGGCAGGGGCGCGCGCTTGCTCCACCGGTCGGTCGCCGGATCATAGGCCTCCACGAATGCCGAGTTGTCGGTTCCGTCGTACCCGCCGATCGCAACGAGCTTGCCGTCTAACTCAGCTACTGCGAGCGCGCCTCGCTGGGTGGGCATCGGAGCTCCCTCCGTCCAGCGGTCGGCGACCGGGTCGTAGATGAACATGCTGGCCACCGGCTGCCAGACCGAGAAGAAGGAAGTCGTGAAGCCGCCGATCACATAGAGTTTGCCTCCGACCGTCGCGGCGCCGGCGTGGTGCAGGCCGATCGGGAGCGGAGTCCTGTGGTTCCAGCGATCGGTGGCCGGGTCATACTCCTCCACAAGATTGCTGACCGTCAAGCTCGTCAGGTTGCCCAGTGCCGGCTCCGCAAAGCCTCCGAGCAGGTAGATCTTTCCGCCCACCACTGCCGCCACGACCTCCGTGCGCTTGGTGGGGGCCGGCGCCAGCCTGGTCCATTCCCCAAGACCGGGGCCCTCCTGCCCCCAGGCCGGCTGCAGCCACAGCAGCAGGGCGCAGGCCGGTCCAAGAAAGGACAGAAGAAACGCCCTCGTGCGATGCCTCTGCATAGGTGTAGGCGGACGATGCATGGCTCCATTATACATGCGGCCGGACCCGGAGCAATGTTGAAAAGCGGTCAGGCGGCGCCTATAATCCGCCACGCTTCAGAAAAGCCCTCAGTTATCAGTGATCAGTGCTCAGTCGAAAACTGACGCCTGATCGCTGAATACTGGAACTGATAACTGACAACCGATAACTTTGAACTGATCACTCGTTGCGAGTTCTCCATGTTGGCGAAGGTTTTGAGCGCGGCGCTGGTCGGGCTGGAGGCCTATCCAGTCGAGGTGGAGGTGGATATCGGCGGGGGACTGCCCCAGTTTTCGGTCGTCGGGCTCCCGGATGCGACGGTGCGTGAGAGCCGCGACCGCCGCGGGGAGTTGTCATGAAGGATGGATCGGCGCATCCCCTCAGAGTGTTCGCCTGGTGGTTTGTCGTGGGAGCCACCCTGGCTTTGGCGGTCATTCTGCTCCAAGGGGGATTCCGCGAGGCGTTGCACGTGCCCGGGCCCCTCTGGGAAGCCGAGTTGGTGGAAGTCGGCACGGCGATTCTGGGCGGGGGACTCCTGGGAGGCTGCGTCGCACTGATTCTGGATCGCATTAAAAAACCATAGCCGGGAGGCTGTCAGCCTTCAGCCGTCAGCACCGGACGCAAAGAAGAGATTCTGAGGCTGAGAGTTGAAGGCTGATGGCTGAAAGCTGATAGCTTCTTTGCTGAGGAGAAACTGATGGACATCGAGATCGGATCGAATCTCTATCGCAATGCGGACGGAACGGTGGAGATCGAAGGAGTACCGCAGATCGCGCTGACCTTGAAGGGGGCGGCCGGTCCCCTCTTGGTCAACTTCGTTCAGTTCGATCAGGTGGGGCGGATAACCGCCAAGGTAGTGCATAGTTCGATGGCCTTCAACGAGCGTCGAGCGCATGAGCTTTCGACCTCGCCGACCGGCGTTTTGCTCAAGAATCTGGAGTCGGGCAAGGTCGTGCTGCACGTGGAGCTCAAGGAAGGGGGCCGCGTGTCCTTTCGGCAAGGGAACATCCTGACCGTCAAAGGTCATCTCCTGGAGATCTCGCCGACCGAGTGGCGCATCGAAAAACATCGGCTGAGCGGACAGGAGAGCGATCTGCAGGGCAAGTCTGTCTCAATCGGCTAGGCCAGGCAAACGGCTGACAGCGAATGGTAAGAGGTCCTACGCCATACGCTATCAGCCATCGGCTCTTGATCTTCACTTCGTCTCGATGGTAATCCGGCGGGGCTTGCTTTCCTCCCGCTTCGGGAGCGCGATGCTCAGGATGCCGTCTTTGTACGTGGCCTCCACCTTGGTCGTATCCACGTTGGCAGGCAGCCTGAACGACCGTGAAAAGGCTCCCCCACCGATCTCCCTCGCAAAGTAGGTCCTGGTCTCGTCCGAGGCCTCTTCTTTTCGCTCGCCCTTCAGGATCAGGACCCCGTCTTCCACCACGATCTGGATGCTCTTCCGGTCCATCCCTGGTAGAGCCGCGTGCACCCAGAAACCCTGTTCATCTTCAAAGGTGTTGCAGGCCGGTGTCCAGACCCTCACCCCTCCGCCCACTGCGCGAAGAGCATCGTTGAAGAACTTGTCGATTTGAACGTCCAGCGGACTATAAGAAGAAGTCGTCAGCGTCATGGTGCTTCCCTCCATACCAAGCTTCGCTTGAACCGCCCCCTTCGATCGAATGGGGGCGGATAGTTACTTTGCCTCCAGTAAATATCAATCAAGCTTCGCGTGAGTAAACCCTGTGCTAGCAGGTCAACATGCTTTGAAGTTAATCCTTGCCCGGCAGGAGTCAAGGCCCTGCTGTCCATCCTTGTGAGCTCATCACGTCGTCTGAGCTTCCACCGTGGGTACGACAAGGATCCGCCCGTCCTTGACATCGACCGTGGCCGTGTCCCCATCCCTCAGCTCGCCCTTGACCAGCAGCCGCGCGATCGGCGTCTCAATGTCCTGTTGGATCAGCCGCTTGAGCGGACGGGCTCCGTAAACCGGGTCGTGCCCGCGCGCGGCCAGGTCGGCGAGGGCGGCCGGCGTCAGCGCCAGCGGGATCCGCCGTTCCGCCAGACGCTCTCGCAGCCGGCCCAGTTGAATGTCCACGATTTTTTTCAGTTGTTCGACTGCCAGCGGATGGAACACGACGGTCTCGTCCACCCGGTTCAGGAACTCGGGGCGGAAATGTCGCCGCAGCTCGGCCATCACCAGCTTCCGCAGCTCGTCGTAGGGGACCCGCCGCTGCTGGGCCTCCAGAATGTCCTGGCTGCCGATGTTGGACGTCATGATCAGGACCGTGTTCTTGAAATCCACGGTCCGGCCCTGGGAATCCGTCAGCCGGCCGTCATCCAATACTTGCAAGAGCACGTTGAATACATCGTGGTGCGCCTTTTCGATCTCATCGAAGAGGATGACTGAAAAAGGACGGCGCCGGACCGCTTCCGTGAGCTGCCCGCCCTCCTCGTAGCCGACATAGCCGGGAGGCGCGCCGATCAGCCGGGCCACCGTGTGCTTCTCCATATATTCGGACATGTCGATCCGGATCAGGTTGGCCTCGTCGTCAAAGAGAGTCGCTGCAAGCGAGCGCGCCAACTCGGTCTTGCCGACGCCCGTCGGGCCCAGAAAGAGAAAGGAGCCGATCGGGCGGTTCGGGTCTTTGATCCCGGATCTGGCCCGAAGCACGGCGTCCGCCACCGCCTGCACCGCTTCGTCCTGGCCGATCACCCGGCGGTGGAGCAGCTCTTCGAGCCGCAGGAGCTTTTCCATTTCGCCTTCCACCAGGCGGGTGACGGGGATGCCGGTCCAGCGGCTGACGACCAGCGCGATGTCTTCTTCGTCCACTTCCTCTTTCAGGAGCCGGCTCTCTCCCTGCTTCTTGACCAGAGACTGTTCTTCAATGGTCAGCTCACGCTCCAACCTGGGCAGCTCGCCGTACCGCAGCTCGGCCACCCGGTTGAGGTCGTAGGCCCGCTCGGCCCGCTCGATCTGATGTTTGACCTCCTCGATCTCCTGGCGCAGCTTGCGCAGCCGGCCGACGGAGGCCTTCTCGGCCTCCCATCTCGCCTTCAGCGCATCCAAATCACGCTTCTTTTCCGCCAGTTCCTGCTCCAACGTCTCCAGGCGCGCGCGGCTGGCCGGGTCCGTTTCTTTGCGCAGCGCCTCCCGCTCGATTTCGAGCTGCATGACTTTGCGCGAGACCTCGTCCATCTCGGCCGGCAAACTGTCGATCTCGGTCCGCAGCCGGGCCGCCGCTTCGTCGATCAAGTCGATCGCTTTGTCGGGGAGAAACCGGTCGGCGATATAGCGGTGGGACAACTTGGCCGCCGCCACCAGCGCCGCGTCCTTGATCCGCACCCCGTGGTGGACCGCGTACCGCTCCTTCAGGCCTCTGAGAATTGAGATCGTGTCTTCGACCGAGGGCTGGTCCACCATGACGGGCTGGAAACGCCGCTCCAGCGCGGCGTCCTTTTCGATGTGCTTGCGATATTCGTCCAGCGTGGTGGCGCCGATCAAATGCAGCTCGCCTCGCGCCAGCATCGGCTTCAAGAGATTCGCTGCATCCATGGCCCCTTCCGCCGCCCCCGCGCCCACCACCGTATGCAGCTCGTCGATGAACAGGAGGATCTGCCCTTGGGCCGCCTGGATCTCCTTGAGGACCGCCTTGAGCCGCTCCTCGAATTCCCCCCTGTGCTTGGCCCCAGCCACCAGGGCGCCCATGTCCAGCACGATCAGCCGCTTCTGCTTGAGCCCTTCCGGCACGTCGCCCTTGATGATGCGCTGCGCCAGCCCCTCGACGATCGCAGTCTTCCCGACGCCCGGCTCGCCGATTAACACGGGGTTGTTTTTCGTGCGCCGGGAGAGGATCTGGATCACGCGACGGATTTCTTCATCCCGCCCGATGACCGGGTCCAGCTTGCCTTGTCCCGCCAACTTTGTCAGGTCGCGGCCGTATTTCTCCAGCGATTGATAGGTGCTTTCCGGGTCCTGGCTGGTGACGCGCTGATGGCCGCGGACCTGCTGGAGCGAGGCAAGCAGCCGATCGCGGGTCAGGCCCAAGCGGCGAAAGAGACCCCCCTCGTTCACCATGGCCAGCAGGACATGCTCCACGCTCAGATACTCGTCCCGCAGACCCTGCATCTCCTGTTCCGCGCTGGTAAGGACCTGGGACAGACGGGAGGTGACATGGAGCTGACCGGGCGCCGCACCACTCCCCTGCACCTGCGGCAGCTTCGCCAAGGCCTGCTCCGTTGCGCTCTGCACGGCCGCCACCGAGAGCCCCGCCTGCTCCAGCAGGGGCTTGGTCAGTCCGCCGTCCTGCTCCAACAGCGCCAGGAGTAGATGCTCGACGTCGATACCCTGATGGCTGCGCCGCAGAGCATGGGCAGATGCAGCTTGGAGCGCCTCCTGGAGTTTCAGCGTCATCCGGTTCATATCCATTGGAAATCCTCCCTCGAACTACCTCCGCGTAAAGCTCAGCAATAATCATGCCCTTGGCCAAGTCAATAGACTACTCATCTAATAAACGGTAAACGTAGGTGAGGGTTGCTAGTGGGGGGAGACTGCATCCAGCCGCCCAGCGGCCGATTCCTCCTCCAGCGCGCGCAGGCGTCGCTCGAGACGCCGGAGTCGCCGGATGATAAAAACCGTCAGGATGGCCAGGGAGATGACCAATAAAAAGAGGACTGCTACGAGACCTGCGAGTTCATGGGGCATCATCGCTTGACCGCCCATTTCACCCGCATGACCGGCATAGGCTGGCACCATCAGAACACCTGCATTCCGCAACTATCGCTTCCTGTTTATAGAGGAGCAGAAGGCGCGGGTCAAGCAGCGGCAGCTTGACCTGCACGGCTGCTCCGGACTATTGTCCCTGCGTTATGGAACAACGCTGAACTCAGAATGATGAATGCTGAACGGTGAATTTTGGTCGTCAGTCATCAGTTAGTTGTCAGTGCTCAGTCTACAGTTATCAGTTTCCGAATTCTCAGGAACTAAAAACTGTCAACTGACGACTCTGAAAACTGTTAACGATTCATCGTTCCGCGTTCAGGCTTGCTTGGAGGTATCCTGAAGCTGATGGGCACTCGCCCCTTTGCGGTCGTAACCGGCGCGTCCCGAGGGATCGGCGCCGACTATGCGCGAGCCCTGGCCGCCAAAGGGTACGATCTGCTCCTGGTCGCCCGCGACCGGAGCCGGCTGGACCGTCTTGCCGGCGAGATCAGGGGCGCTGCCTCGGTTTCCGTGGACGTGGCAGTGCACGACTTGTCCCAGCCGGAGGCCGCCCATCAACTCTTCGTCTCCGCGCGCACCCTCAGGCCGGCAGCCGATCTGCTGATCAACAACGCCGGCTTCGGACTTTACGGACCCTTTGCGGAACAGCCCATGCTGCGCATTCAGGAGATGCTCCGGTTGCACGTCAACACGATCGTGGAAAGCGTCCGGCTCTTTCTCCCGGACATGATCGAGCGTCGGTCCGGGGCGATCATCAACGTAGCGTCGGTCGCGGGGTTCATCCCCCTCGCCTATATGACGGAGTATGCGGCGACCAAGGCGTTTCTGATCGCCTTCTCGCAGGCCTTGGCCGAGGAGGTCCGCGCGTCGGACGTGCGGGTGCAGGCCTGTTGCCCCGGCTCGACGGAGACGGATTTTCACCAGACCGCCGGGACCCATCCGAGAAGTCCGTTCGGGTCGCAATCCTCGCCGGATGTCGTGGCCGCCTCCCTGCGCGCCATCGAACGGGGGCCGACCGTCGTCGCCACCCACTGGAGCGGCACGCTCATGGACCGGCTGGGGCGTTGGGTCCCGCGAGGCCTGCTGGCGCGCTCGGCTGCCGCGTGGATCAAGCCGCCACGGTGACGCCGTCGTCATGACCGACCTGCTCCGAGCCATCTGGTCCCTCTACCAAGGGGCGTTGCGCGCCACGGTCCAGTCCTTCATCCGAAGCTGGATCATCGTCCTGGCCGTCGTGCTCTTTGCCGCCGCAATGGTGCTGGCGACCTCCCTGTCGGCTCCGCTGGGGTTCTTGGGCGGGTTTGTTCTGGGAGCCGTCAACGCGCTCCTGGTCGGCGCCACGCTCAGCCTGGTCGAACAGGCTGTGTGCAGCCGCAGGCGTGTGGGCGTTCAGGACATCCGGGACAGTGTCGGACGGTATTTCTGGGACGTGATCAGCCTGGGCTTCGTGCTCTGGGTGCCGATGCTGCTGCTGGACAAGGGGCTGGAAGCCAATCCCAACGGAGCGGTGTTCGCGGCGGCGATGTTCCTGTTGCTTTTCATCCTTCTTAATCCGGCCCCGGAGGTTATCTACCAAGTGCGCCACGATTCGCCCTTGGACGTGATTCGGGAGAGCTATGAGTTCGTGATCGACAACTGGATCGAGTGGTTTCTTCCCCTGGCGGTCGCGGTGGCGCCCTTCGGCCTCTCGTTTTTTTTCGCGATGTCCGGGCGTCTGGGTCGCGGGGCCGGCTTGGATTTTTTCCAAGTGCTGATCTTGCCCTTCACGTTGCTCACAGCCTGGCTGGGATATCTGGGGTTGCCGGAGCTGGCCAGCTCCGGACTGGTCATCCTCCTGACCCCGCCGCTGGCGGTGGCCATGTTCATCTTCCGAGGCCACCTCTTTGCGGCGCTGCACGGGACATCGCGCCGTCAGCGACTCTTCCAAGGGAGGACAATGGGAGGGGAGTGAGGCGTGAAAGGTGAAATGTGAAAAGTGAATCGTGAAGACTGAGAACTGAAAACTGAGGACTCCGGAGTCAGCGGGGCTGAGAGGGTCGGATGGGCGTCGGAAGGTCCACGAGGAGAGCTTGGCCGCTGATCGTCCAGTCAGAACAGCCCATCGGAATGGTGATGAAGCTCATAAACAGATTCCCCAGCGGTTCGGTCGCTGTGACCTGCTCCGCCGCATTGGCCCCCATCTTCGGAAGCTCGTGCCCGAGCGTGTCGTACACCAGATGCTCATCCGCGAGGCCGGTCGTATAGTTCCCGCAACTTGATGCGTCGAAGGAAAATGTCTTGATAGGAGTCACCTTGCCGGCTTTCATGGCGGCCCGGACCTGGGCGTGAGAAAAGTCTTCGGAATAGAAACCCTGCCCCAGCCGGTAGGGCTGAGACGGGGCGCACGCGGCCAAGAGGGTCGTGCCGAACACAAGAAGTGTGATGGATGCATTGCTGCCGTTGTTAAGCGACATGGCCACCGTCTGCTTTAGGTGTCCCAATCATACTGAATTGGAACGGGCCGGCCAAGGGAGTGACGCGGTCGACGGGGGAAGCGAAAATGTTGCTTGAAACGGTCGAGGCTTTTAGGCGAAACTCTGGGGTCGTGCGGGGTGCGCCAGTCGCGTAACGTGCCGCTGGAGAGACACCAAACAGAACCGCTAGGCCTGACCGAGGGTTTCCCTGGAGAGACAACAAAGAATGGACTATACATCGCCCAACTCCACGTCAGTCACCCCCGCAGGTCTTGGAGATTCGGCTTCCCAGGTCAACGCTGACCCGGCCTCGGGCAATCGCGCCCATCTTCTGTTGTTGCAAATTGTACTGCCGCACTCAATTCTTGGACAGGTCGTTTCTCTTTGTTGCCTGTCAATGCTGCAGAGAATTCGCCTATGTTCGAGGGTCCGCCTCCCACGGTACAGCTGAACAGCAACCGCCTGCTACTGAGAGGAAGTCCACTGCCGGCTCTCATTATGATCGTTCTTGACAGGTTTTTCAGGGGGTTCCATCACCTCGTGTACCTGTCCAAATCTCAAGTGGGGCACAGCACCCTCCCAATCACAAGCCACCTGGGTTGCTTTGAAACGTCAGCGGAACTGGTGGAGCTGGCGAGAGGAATCGAACCCTCCAACCGGCGCCGGGTCGGCCCTTAAGCCTGCCTCCCGGCTCCTGCGGAGGGGGCCAGCCCCCTCGCACGCTCCCCACGAAGGGGACTTATCCCCTTCGGAACCCCTCGGTTGGAGGTTCGATCATTGTGGAGCTGGCGAGAGGAATCGAACCTCCAACCGGCGGTTTACAAAACCGCTGCTCTGCCGATTGAGCTACGCCAGCCCCAGACGCAACCGGTGTCGAACTTAACACCCACTACTCGCTGCCCCCAAACCCCCGGTGCGCGCGCATTCTACTATCTCCAATACCCGGAACACGGGAGGGTTTTATCCGGCGGCGTCAATTGCGATAAAACTCAAAAGAGCCGCCGGCGGTTCAACCAAAGAATCCAAGTCTACTGGAGGCAAAGTAACTATCCGCCCACAGCAAAGGAGAAGTTGTCAGTCCTCAGTGTTCAGTTCTCAGTTTCAAGACTGACGACTGAAGACTGACTACTTTCAAGCGAAGCTTGGTATGGCGGAGAGGGCGGGATTTGAACCCGCGACAAGGCTTTTGGCCCTGTGACGGTTTAGCAAACCGTTGCCTTCGGCCACTCGGCCACCTCTCCAACCCTTCGCGTTGTTCGCCTGGGATTTGCTCCGTTGGCGGATGCTTGTGCAGTGTATGACAAGTTCTCTTGTAAGTCTAGGGGCATGAGGGTGAGGGAGCAGCGGCCGGTGGTCAGGGGTTGGTGGTGGGGGTAGGTGGTCAGCGGTCCGTGGATTGGATGTGGGCGGGCGGATCAGGGCGAGCAACCGGCGGTTCTGTCGAGGCGGCAGGTGATGAGGGGGGCGCCGTTCACGTCGCGGGCGGTCCAGGTCCATGAGTCGGCCGCCCGTTCGATCGTCACAAAGCCGAATGAGGCGATGGCCTTTGCGTTTGCTCCTGTTATGCCGCGTGAAGCGTTGTCCTTCGAGGCGCGAGTGAGCTCACGGACAAGTTCACGATGGAGGGCTGCGCCGCTGTTGCCGACAATCACCTGTGTCAGGCCGGTGTTCAGGTCGCTGACCAAGCCGAAGAGATGGGCATGGCCGCTCAGGACAACCTGGATGCCGACTGGCAGGCCGTTGCGCAGAGCTGCCTGGAGCGTTTTGTTGCCATCGCCGCCGGACCCTGGCGGGCGGTGGGTGAGGAGCCAGGCGCGGGATGAAGCCAGGGTCTTCAGCACGGCAAACTGCTTCTCGTAGGCTGCGACCAACTCAGCCGTCGGGGCCGCTTCTTCAGCGGCGGCGGAATCCAGAACAAGGAGCTGTTGCGATCCCGCTTCAACGGAGTATGGCTCCGTGATGTCCGGACAAGGCTCGGGCGCCGGGCGCGGGTCAAGGAGGAGAAACCAGCCGCGTCCAGCCCTCGCACAGTGTTCGTGGTTGCCGCGGACCATCACCCAAGGCGACGTTTTCAAGAGCGGCAGGGCCGGCGTGAAGAAGTCGTCCTTCCAGGTCGCCCAGGTGTCACCCCAGGGGCTGCCGGCGCAACCGGCGTTCCCATCCGGGCAGGGGGTTTCCCGGTAGAGGTAGTCACCGATGTGAATGACCAGATCAGGCTGCCAGGCCGCCGCACTTGCCGCGATGGTCGCAAAGGGCCAGGCGTTAGGATCGTTACAGGCTTGGAACGAGCCAGGTGCTTTTATGCGGCAACCCGTGTCGCCGATGACGACGACCCGCTGTGGATCGGCCTTCGGCAAGGGGAGTGGTTGACCTTCGACTTTCGCGTCCTTGATCCGGGAGGGAATCGTGGTTTCGCAGATGCGGATTGGGAAGTCCGGCTGAGGAAGGGCACGGACCTGCATCAGCTTTGATTGCCCGTCGAGCGTGACAGAAGGACAATCCGGCTGGGTCGTTACGGCTCGGACCGTAACGAGTCCGGAGGGGCCCATCTCGACCCAGGAGATCGGGAAGGTCTGAGCCTCACTGCCGTGAACAGGGGTGTAAAAACCAACGGTGCAAGAGGCAAGAGCAAGCCAGTTGCGCCAGTTGACAAGCTTCTTATTGGATTGTTTCAAGAAAATTTTTGGCTACCCGGGCGACCACCGGCTTTCGTAATTCTTCTTCCGTCAGCAGCGCAATACCTTCGTGGGCCACGGCGACGGCTTCCTGGGACCAGACCGTTTCGCCGGTCGCCGTGGCGATCAGGGATACCACGACGCGCCTCCGATATTCCGGCCTGCCGAAGAACTCTTCGCCGGTGGCGACGGGGCTTTCCCACTTGCCCTGCAGCAGGATGAGGCCATCGGCCTTGACCGATCTGGCGCCCGCGACGAGCGCCGCTTTCCTTTCCGCGTCAGTCGGCACCAGGTCAGGGCGGGGCCCTCCCGGCTGGCCGGCCAAGGCCGCTTGATACTGGGCTGGCGTGATCATGGTGAACCGGCCGCTCTGCTGCAGGTGCTCCGCCAATTCAATGGCCATCAGGTCGAGCTTGCCTCTGCTGGAATCAGTCAATCCGGCGAAGGACTCGGAAGTCAGGGGATAAGTCACGGCGAGGGTTCGCATGGAAGGCGCCGGTCCCTGAAGGGGAGAGGGGGTCGTCAGCTCCACCGATACGGAGGAAGGGAAGTACATACCGAGAAAGCACCCGGAGAAAGCGAGAGGCAGGCTGCCAACTAACAATGTCGTGAGGCTTCTGTAAAGACGTTGCCTGAACATGGGTCACTCCTGACTGTCATGCAACGGCTGTCTTCTTGCTGATTGAGAAGCACTATGATACAGCAACGGCTCAGGCGGCTCAAGGAGGCTGGGATGGTTAGCAGGCGGTTCAAGCAAGTGCGATCTATACACTTAATGCCTGCCGAGAAGCACTGAAGGTGCTTATCCGGCGCCTCAGTCTCGATAAGGCGATAAACTAGGCGGCGGTTCAACCGAAGAATCTAAGCCTACTGGAGGCAAAGTAACTATCCGCCCGCATATGATCGAAGCGGGCGGTTCACACGAAGTGTGGTATGGCGGAGGGGGTGGGCATTCTGCACTGCCCGTGCCGAGTCACATGTGAGGTCGCGGGACGCGACACCTTTTCATGGCTGAGGACCATCATTGCCGGTTGGTATGGCTGGCGCGACACTGCC
>Ga0194132_10000285_pt1 | contig 105889 bp, 108 predicted proteins | sample TA2KigOf80mmetaG_FD_148612 | JGI IMG/M metagenome (GOLD analysis project Ga0194132, IMG submission 148612) | Freshwater microbial communities from Lake Tanganyika, Tanzania - TA2015054 Kigoma Offshore 80m | ecosystem: Environmental > Aquatic > Freshwater > Lake | place: Tanzania: Lake... | reverse complement strand
CGGTGCTTTCTCTGAACCTGCTTGGCGACTGGACGCGCGATAACCTTGATCCTAGAACGAGACAGGCAGTACGGTAAGATGACTACTACTGACAAAAAGAAGTCGGAAGGCGTCAAGAGCAACGACAAGGTTGTTCTTGAGGTCAAGGACCTAAAGACCTACTTTTTTAATAAGTGGGGCACCGTGAAAGCGGTGGATGGAATCTCCTTCTTCGTGCGGCAAGGAGAGACTATAGGAATTGTGGGCGAGTCGGGATGCGGCAAGACAATGACTTCTCTGTCATTGCTCAGGCTTAATCCAAAGCCGGCATCGCGCATCATTGAAGGGGAGATTATTCTGGACGGCCAGAACATTCTTGATATACCAGAGCAGGAGATGCGCAGCGTCAGAGGGCGCAAGATTTCTATGATTTTGCAGGACCCGCAGACTTCGCTAAACCCTGTTTATACCGTAGGGAATCAGCTGGTTGAGGCCTTGGCTCATAGAAAAGATGAGACGGAAGAGGAGCGAGACCTTCGCAAGGACGCTGAGGCCGCGCTTCGCAGTGTCCGCGTAGCCGCCCCGGACCGACGACTGCACGACTTTCCTCATCAGATGAGCGGCGGTATGAAGCAGCGTGTGGTGGGTGCCATTGCCATGGCGTGCGACCCGATGGTGATTATAGCCGACGAGCCCACAACGGCGCTGGATGTGACCATCCAGCTTCAGTACCTGAGGCTCTTGAAGGACCTCCAGGCACGTACAGGCATGAGCATCATTTTCATCACCCATGACTTTGGCATTGTGGCGAGAATGTGCGACAGAGTCGCGGTGATGTATGCCGGGCGAATTGTTGAAGAGGGTCCGGTCAGGGAAATCTTCAACAATCCCGCGCATCCTTACACTGAGGCTTTGATTGGCTCAGTGCCCAAGATGGAAGAGAAGGTGGAGAGGCTGTACCAGATTGAGGGCCAGCCTCCGCAGCTATTCAATCTTCCCATAGGGTGCAGATTCGCGGCACGATGTCCTTACGCTAAGGATAAGTGCCGGGATGAGTACCCTGGTTTCTACCAGATAGGTAAAGATCACAAAGCAGCATGTTGGAGGCATGATCCAATATGGGAGACACTCCAGTCCTCCTCGAAGTAGAGAATCTAAAAAAGCATTTCGCGGTGACCCAAGGTCTTCTTTTCCAGAAGACAGTTGGGCACGTGAAGGCTGTGGATGGAATCAGTTTTACCATTAAAGATGGTGAAACCATGGGCCTTGTCGGCGAGTCTGGATGCGGCAAGACCACCACAGCTAAGACTCTCCTGCGGCTGGAGACCCCTACCTCCGGCGAAGTGAGGGTATATGGCAAGAACGTCCATGTGCTCAAGGGTGATGAGTTAAAGGACTACCGCGCAACTGTTCAGGCGGTATTCCAGGACCCATGGTCCTCTCTAAGCCCAAGGATGAGAGTTAAGGACATCGTCGCTGAGCCACTTGTGGTCAACCGTCGTGTGACCAAACAAGAAGTGAAGCAGAGGGTTGAAGAGCTGCTCAGCATGGTGGGGTTGCATCCCTATCAGGGAACCCTGTTCCCCCACGAGTTCAGCGGCGGCCAGCGCCAGCGCATTGCTGTAGCCAGCGGGCTGTCCTCATACCCCAAACTCATTCTGCTGGACGAGCCGGTTTCAGCCCTGGATGTGTCCATTAGAGCCCAGATAATGAACCTTCTAGTGGACTTACAGCAGCAGACGGCTGTGGCGTACTTGCTCATCGCCCACAACTTGGCCACGGTTCGTTATATGGCCCATCAAACGGCTGTAATGTACCTGGGCAAAATAGTTGAGTACGGCAATACGGAAGCTATCTTCAAAGAGCCGCTTCATCCGTACACTAAGGCCCTTTTCTCGGCAGCCCTGCCCTCGCATCCGGACGTAGTGCGGGAAGAGATAGTCCTGCCGGGCGAAGTACCGTCTCCCATTAACCCGCCGACGGGATGCAGCTTCCACCCTCGATGCCCGGTAGCCCTGTCCGACCCCAAGCTGATGGAACGCTGCAAGGGACAGATACCGTTGCTGGTTGAGGCCGCCAAGGACCATAAAGTGGCCTGTCATCTCTACACGGGTGGCGCTACTGGGACCACCGGTAGCATTCCTGCGGAGGTTGCGGTGTCATCTAACGGCGCTGCCGCCGCCAATGCCGCTGAGGCGTCCAAGACAGCCGCAGTTTCCAAGGATAGCGGCAAGTCCAAGGCAAGCAAATAGGACTCCCTGAAGCTGATTTTAAAGCCCCTTGTAGTTTTACAAGGGCCTTTTTCTTTAGCTTAATTTGCTGATGGAGCTTTCTAAGTTCTGTTATAGTACTGTCACTCAGTAGCAGGTGATTTGGACCGGCTGCTCAGATGTGGCGAATAGGCATCTTACTTCTAGTAGTACTTGCTATAGTTTTTTACTTCGTCTTTCGACCGGGCAAGGTTCTTAAACTCACGGCTACAGTCATCTACTCTCCCGTGTCGCCTTTCCGAGGTTCCGCAATTCCCCTGTGGGCTAGCTATTATTTAGGAAAGACTATGTACGAGGTCCCTCCGGAATCAGTAAGGCAACTCGAAGAGAACGTGAGGGCCATAGGATACGCAATGCTGGCGGTGCCAGTTACGCTGCTGGTGATTGTGATAACCCTTTAACGTCATGGGTGGTGCGCACCGTTAGCCGCGTCCGACCATGGAGGGCGCGGTCCCAGGTCCGGCAAAATGAGCAGACTTCCGCCGTAGTGGGCTGTCCGCATAGCGAACACTCCCCTAGCGTCACTTGGTCCTGCTGAAGTATTGGTTGGAGCCTTTCCAAGAACCCTTGAAGGAATTGCTGCTTGCTCCCTGGAGCCTCCACTTCTATCCGATTTAGCACGTCTTTATATAAGAGTGAATGAGCGCCGGCCGCATTGGGGCATTCTTCTTCTACGTAGTCTATGCCGCGCAGCAAACAATAGCTGGCCATCTCCCTTTCTGTGAGGGTATATAGAGGCTTTACTTTTTTAACCAGCTTTGCGTGAGTGCTGGCCAGGGCTGGCGACTGCCTGCCCAAAGATTGTGTGTCCCAGTGCAGTATGTTTCCCAAAAGGGTTGCCGCCTCGTCATCCAGATTATGGCCTGTGGCTACAACGGTAAAGCCGTTGTCCAGAGCCGTTTTGTTGAAAAGGTATCGTTTATTGAGCCCGCAACCGGAGCAAGCGACGCGTCTTAGGGCGTTAGATAAGTCTGGTATGTTCAATCCGTAGGTCTGCTCGACGCTCATTTCGATTAGGGGAGCGTCGTTATTGCCGGCAAAGGCCCGGGTCTTATCCGCGGAGACTTTGGAATATTCTCCAATGCCTAGATGAATATGAAACCCGGAGGCGTTATAGCCCATTTTCAGCAGCAAGTCCCACAGCGCCAAGCTGTCTTTGCCGCCTGAAACCGCTACCAAGATACGATCGTGGGTAGAAAACATTCGGTGGCGTTTGATGCTTCTGGCCACCTGATTTTCGACAAACTCCAGGTAGTGGGGCGAGCAAAAGGCGGAATGGTGCCGTCGAAGCTCTACGCTGGCTTTGCCTTGACACTTTTTACATCGCATGTCTAGCCTCCGGAGATGGCCGACAATATCTCGACATGGTCGTCATCACTAACGAACTCGTCACTGGTAAGCAATTCGCGATTTCTAATGACAATATGAGACTCAGGGCTAAGGTTAAGGTCTTTAAGAAGTTGGATTACTCTGCGCTTGCCCTGGAGCTGCACTTCTCTTCTGACAGGATTGCGGATAATGATTTTCATAGGGTAAACGAGCTAAGGGCCTAGAACGAAAGCTAACACGGAGCTTGGGGGGTGTCAAATTTACTGAAGGGTCTCCTAACTGAGAACAGGAGACTTGAGTAGAACGGCTAGGCGGCCTTGCTCCGTGACGGTGTAATAGCCGTGGCGGCCGGGCACCCTTTGCAGCCATCTGTACGAAGAACGCGCCGCGTTGCGAAGGGTAAGCACCAGCTTTTCAGGCTGGGGCCATTGCAAGGCATGCAGCAGGCTCTGCAATTCGTCCGGGGAGACCTGAGGCATGTTCAAAAAGCGTTTTGCGCCCTCGGCAACCACTATCACCCGTTTCATGTCGCTGCCAGGGTTTAGGGATTTGCAGAAGTCGATAAACTTAGGATTATTGTATTGGGCCTCGCCGGTTGTGGCATGGGGATCAGGGGGCGCCCGCGAGACAGCCTCTTTAGCGATCCGAGGGAAGGTTTGCCGGTCCTGAGGGATACCGTTTAAGGGAGGGGCAGCGGGGGCTTTAGCGCTTGCTGCCGGGCTCCCATTAGTAGCGCCGTCGGTAGTCAAGTAATGTTTTAAGGACGACATGAGGTCTGGATATGTATTAGGGTCGCTGCATTCGAGCGAGACCACAATGCCGCTGGGATACGAGATGTTAAGTTTAAGCATGGCGATATCGATTACAAAGAAAGAATACGTAAAGGGAAGGAGTTAAATCAAGAGAAATTACGGGTGGCAAAAGTCGATTTTTAGAAGCCTGCCGAAGAAGCAGGGAAAAATCATAATTGTTACTCCACGCCTTTCAGCCTATATACTCTTGGCTTTGTTGAATTAGTCTTTCTGTGCGGTTTGGTGTACTTTTACAGAAAGTACGCTTAATTAGAATCCAATTAAGGGGTGGTGGGGAAGATGAAGGCTACAAAGCGATCCAACGGCAACTCAAAAGTTTCTACGCTGCCGCAAGTGCTTGAACTGATCAAAAAGGACCATGATGAAGTAAAGGGTCTGTTTGAGCAGTTCGAGGAGAAGAAAGAAGACGATACTTCGAAGGCAAAAGAGCTTGTTCACAAGATTATGGATGAAGTCACACTCCATTCTCAGATAGAGGAGAAGCTTATTTACCCACAGTTGAAACAGTTGGATGAAGAGCTTTTCTATGAAGCCCAGGAGGAGCATCACGTAGTTAAGCTCTTTATGGAGGAGTTGAAGAGGGGGCCGGATGACGCTTCCTTTATAGCTAAGGCTGTGGTTATGAAAGAGAACCTGGAACACCACATAGAGGAAGAGGAGAGTGAGGTGTTTGAGGCTCTTCAGAAGCTTCCGGAAGACATTCTTTCAGAACTGGGAGATACCTGGCAGTCTCAAAAGAAGGCGATGGCCCGATCTTAGAGTTATCGCCTTTGGTGTTAACCCGGGCTACGGAGGACGGGAATAGAAAATAGGAATTATGGATTTCCTATTCGGCTCTGAGTGAGAGATGGTGTACCGACACCACGTGGCTGTTTCGCCAGTCCCTGCCGCCGAGAATGAGACGCGGCAGCGGCCCCGAGTTTAAAAGACGCCTACTAGAGGGTCTGCTTAAGCCGTAGGGCCAGGGACTGGGTCATGCCTGGGACCGCCGCGATGTCTTCCACAGGGGCGTCTTTGATCCCCTTGAGGGAACCAAAGCGTCGCAGCAGCATCTTCTTGCGCTTGGGGCCTATGCCCGTAACCAGGTCTATAGATGACTTGAGGCTGCCGCGGCTTCGCAGCTTGCGATGGTAGGTGATGGCGAACCGATGCGCCTCGTCACGTACACGCTGGACAAGATGTAAGGCCGCCGAACTTTTAGGCAGAATTATAGGCTCAGGCGTGTGAGGGAGGAATATCTCCTCGTTCTCTTTGGCGATGGAGGCCAGCGGTATGAAGTCGAGGCCTAGCTCGAGGAACACCTCCAGGGCCGCCGACAGGTGGCCCTTTCCGCCATCGATTAGCACCAGGTGCGGCTCGACACCCCAGCGCCCGTCCTTATCCTCAAAGTATTCGCCATCGGGCGCCTTATCCTTTGCCTTGCCGCGCATCTCCGAGAGGCGCTTAAACCGCCGTCGAAGCATCTCCTGCATCATGGAGTAGTCGTCTACGCCTGGCACGCTTTTAATTTTGAATCGGCGATATTGGGCGGGCTTAGGGGCGCCGTCCTCAAAGACCACCATGCTCCCCACAGAATTGGTGCCCTGTATGTTGGAGATGTCATAACACTCTATGCGTCTGGGAGGGCCGGACAGGTCCAGGGCCTCCTGGAGTTCGGTCACGGCTTCCTGAAGCGCGTCAGCGTTGCTCCACCACTTCACCCTTAGCTGATTGAGGTGCTGCTGGGCGTTCTCTGAGGCCATCTGCACCAGCTTTCGATTGTCGCCCCTTTGCGGCACTTCCAGGGACACCGCGCCCTGGCGTTTCTGACGAAGCCACGACTGTATGTCTTCCGCTTCCTCAGATGCGGATTGCAAGAGGATGCGCCGGGGGACGTAGGTGGCGGAAAGGTAATATTGCTGCAGAAACCGGGCTATTACCCGTTCAGGCGGTTCATCTTGGGTGCCGTCCATGACAAAGTTTTCGTGACCAGTAAGCCTGCCGTTGCGTATGAAGAAGACCTGGACGGAAGCCTGGTTGTCGCGCTGGGCGAGCCCGACGACGTCCATGTCGTCGCCGCCGACGGAACCCGTCTTGATTCGTTGCTCTTCGACTACTCGTTCAATCGCCTTGAGCTGGTCCCTCAAGGCGGCCGCCCTCTCAAACTCCAAACGGTCGGAATGGTCCGACATCTTTTGCTTTAGGTCCGTCATCACCGACTCGGTCTTGCCTTCCATGAAGAGGATGACCTGATCTATGATCTTATGGTAGTCCTCTTTGTTAATGGCGCCGATGCACGGACCGGAACACCTATTGATGAAGTATTCGAGACAGGGCCTGGGATCCTTACCCGTGATGACCTTGGTGCAGGAGCGGTAGGGGAAGAGCTTCTTTAGCAGGTCCAGCGTTTTGCGAATGCTGTGGGCGGTGGCAAAGGGGCCGAAGCAGATGGAGCCATCGTTCTCGACGCGCCTGGTGACGTATATCTGCGGGAAGTCTTCCTTGCGGTCTATCTTAATGTAAGGATAGGTCTTGTCGTCCTTGAGGCGGGCGTTAAAGGGCGGCTTGTGACGCTTGATAAGAGTGTTTTCGAGGATAAGAGCCTCGGCAGCGGAGTCGACGACAATAAACTCAAAGTCCGCCAGCCGTGACACCATACGGGTGATCTTTGGCTCGTGAGTCGAGGAGTGGAAATAGGAGCGCAGGCGGTTTTGAAGGTTGGCGGCCTTGCCAACGTATAAGACCTTGCCCTGAGCGTCTTTCATGATGTAGACGCCCGGTCTCCCAGGGGTTATTCGAAGCCGCTCGGCGAACCGGTATCCAGCCATGGGAACCTACTTGATCAGGAAGGAGGCAATCACCAATACGGCGACTATTACGCCGGTAAGTATGATAATGCGGCGCATCTCAGGCCCTACGTAATGGTAAACCATGTGCCTCTGCTCAGTGCGGCGGGGTGGGGCCTGGGGAGTCCTGGATTCAGCCCGCACTGCGCCGACTGTCGGCGCAATAGGCGACGGTGCCAGCGTATCCAGGGTGGCGCTGGCGGAGCGAGGCTGGTCCGCAGGTATGCTGGCGGGGCCATGGTCCCGCCTTTTTCGCCGGCTTAACTGGGCCTGTCGTGCCGCAACGCGGCGTCCTCTACTGGGCATGAATGGATGATTGCTCCTTGCAAACTTTAGCTTTATGCGGCCATATCACGGGCGGCATCGGCAACGATTTGGGCTACCGTGTCGGTCTTGATGTCCGCCATGTTCATCATGAGGTGATAGCAGCTGGGGCTGTCCGGGTGCGCTCCAAAGAACTTGTTAAAGTATGAGACTCTAGCCGCCTCATGAAGGTCCACAAATTCAGAGGCTTCTTTAGCTTCTAAATGTTCTCTCTGCATTATAGTACGAATTCGACGGTCTTTGGGAGCTACGACGCCTACGTGCAAAACGCCCGGCATATCCTTGAGGATCATATTGCCGCCCCGGCCTACGATAACTACATTGCCGCCCTTGGCAAGGTCTTTCACGACGGCGGTGGTCACTTGTATGAATTTCTCGTCATCCAGCTCATGGCCCTGGGTAATAGGCTCGTCAGGATTTTCGGTATAATAGTCCCTGGACAGTATCACCTCAATGCCAGGCCCGAAGTAGGGTTCGCCGCCCGCACCTGACATCGCGGAGCGCTCCAGCAAGTTTTGCATAAACCTGGCGACGCGGTCGCGCAGCCTTAGCACCTCCCGTTCCTTTTCTGCCACCGCCTGGACTGTGGCCCCAATTCTCTTGGCCGCTTCAGCGAATATTAAGCGGTCGACGTAGTCAGCCTTTAAGAGATGGGCGGTCTTAAGTCCTACTTCCAGGGCGCCGCTGCCTATCTGCCCGTTCAACGTCACTACTGCCATAACTTCGCCTCCCTTTAGGTAATGGCCCAGGTATCTAGACTAAAGGCTTAATACTCTTGGGATGGGTGAGGGGCGCTTCCAGCCAGTGCGGTCCCGGCATGGAGGGCGTCCGCCTTTTTGATTTTGTCTATATTGGGTTTTTCAGTTGGGTCAATACCTTCCGTAGAGAACCAGGCGTCCAAGATTTCCCTGGCTACCTGGGGAGAGGTTAGCCTCAGGCTTAGGCACAGAACGTTGGCGTCGTTCCAGAGGCGGGCGCCTCTGGCGGTTTCAGCGTCGGAGCAGAGGGCGGCCCTGACGCCGGGCACCTTGTTGGCGGCAATGCTAACGCCGGTGCCGGTGTAACAGAAGAGGATACCCTGCTGGCATCTGCCGCTGGCCACCACCCGTGAGACGCTGAAGGCGACGTCCGGCCAGTTAGGATCGCAACCCTCTCGCAACGCTCGGTACGTTTCGACCTCGAAACCGCGTCGTTGGAGATCCTCGAGTACGCTCTGGGTAAGGAGGCTACGGTCGTCACTGCCCATAGCTATTCGCATGGCGATAGCCTGGGATTTCGCAAGGCGACAGGAATTGAGGCCGGGGCGACAGCGCGCTTAGGCCCTTGGGTGACTCCTGTCGTACTCCTTGCGCAGATGTTCATCTGTTAAATGCGTGTATATCTGTGTGGTGGTAATGCTGGAATGGCCTAGCATTTCTTGAACGTGCCTTAGAGGGGCCCCTCCTCTGAGCATGTGGGTTGCGAAACTATGACGCAGAACATGTGGAGTCAGGGGCTTCTTTATATTAGCTTTCCTGGCCGACGCTTTCAAGATTGCCCAAATCCACTGACGCGTCAGACGCTCTCCGCGACGGTTCAGGAAAAGGGCCTTGTCTTTAGAATCCCCCAGCAGCTTATGGCGGGCCGTCTTGATGTAGCTCTCCAGGGCTGTGGCGGCCTGGGGATGAATATGGGCGAGACGCTCTTTGGCGCCTTTGCCAATGCAACGCACGTAACCCTCTCGGAGGTTCAGGTCGTCCTGATTTAGGGACACCAGCTCCGACACCCGAAGGCCGGTGGCGTATAACATTTCGAGGATAGCGTAGTCGCGCTGTCCTTCCGGGCTGGACTCCTTTTTAGTCTCTTCCAGGAGGCGATTTACCTCATCCTCGGTTAGATACTTGGGCAAGGTACGGCCTGGCCTGGGGCCGGTCAGGCTCTCGCTGGGGTCTTTATCCAGCAGCCCTTCTTGCAGCAAAAAGCCAAAGAAGGACTTGATTGCGGCCACTTTTCGGGCCGCGGTGCTGTCTCGATAGCGCTTCTTTCCACGCAGGTCGACGACGTATTCCGTCAGGAGCTTCATGTCGACCTGGGACCAGGTGCCTGCGCCATTAGGGGAAGGGACTTTGCCTCGGACGTACTCCATGAACTGGTTCAGGTCGTTCCTGTAGGCCTCAAGGGTGTTGGGAGAGAAGCCCTTTTCTACTACCAGGTGATGGAGGAACGAATTAACGGTCTCTTGCATAGCCTCCCTCTAGTGGGGAATGGTGTATCTTGGCGATTCTAGCATTGGGAGCGCGTAAAATATTCAGGAAACCCTTACATAATTCAATCAATTGACGCTTCCTGGAGAGGACAATAAAATAACTCTGCCCATGGCTACCGTTATCGATCTTCACGTGCACACTACCAAAGGCAGCAGCGACAGCAGTCTTACGCCGGAGGAGATGGTTCTAGAAGCAAAGCGCTTAGGACTGCCGGGTATTTGTATAACTGAGCATAACGCGCCATGGGATAGACATCAGTTCGCCGATTTCGCCAGCAAGCATGACCTATTGCTTATCAGAGGTGTGGAAGTGGATACCGATATGGGACACGTGCTGGTCTTCGGCCTGGACAGCTACGTGTCGGGGATTTCAGAGATTGGCGAACTAAGGCGGGTAGTGAAGGAGTGCGGCGGGGCCATGGTAACGGCCCACCCTTTTCGCGGCATACACGACCCGCGTCCCAACTCGCGGCCGTACCTCTACCGCGACGGCCGGCCATTTCCTACCAATGTGGAGGAGGGGACGGAGCATCCTGTGTTCCAGATGGTGGACGCCGTGGAGGCGGCCAACGGCAGCACCATAGACAGCGAGAACCTTTTTGCCTGGGAAGTGGCCAAACGGCTGAAATTGAACACTACGGGCGGCAGCGACGCCCACTCTGTTCACGGGCTGGGACGCTGCACCACCATGTTCCTAGACGATATCCGCTCAGAGGCGGAGTTCATCGAAGCGCTGAGGAACGGGCGATATTACGCCGGTTATGGCCTGCGGGTCGGCCTGGTCCAACCCTTCAAGGGCTAGGGTCTTCAGTCAGGGGGTGATATGAGCCTGTTCTCTCAAAGGGAGCCAGCCCGGGAAAGGGTCTACGTATCTTTAGATTTAGAGACCACCGGCCTGGACCACAAGCAAGACTCAATAATAGAAGTGGGGGCTGTGAAGTTTCGTGGGTCGGAAGTCCTGGAAACCTTAAGCACCTTTGTAAATCCATATACGACTATATCCCAATTCATCGAGAGGCTGACGGGCATACATCAGAAGGATGTTGACTCGGCGCCTCCCTTTGCCGTGGTGGCGGGCCGGTTGGCGCAATTTGTGGGCTCGTACCCGGTGGTGGGACATAACATCGCCTTCGACCTCCAGTTTTTGGCCAAGCACGGCCTAACCTTAAATAACACTCCCTACGACACATGGGACCTGGCATCGCTATTCCTGCCCAGCGCGCCTGAATACTCGTTGTCGCTGCTGTCAAAGCGGCTGGGGATAGAACACGACAGGCCGCACAGAGCGCTGGCCGACGCCCAGATAGCCAGGGAGGTTTTTCTGGCGCTGCTGAAGCGAGTGGAGGAGGTGGACGCGGCGGTGCTGGACCAGGTGAGGGTAATGGCGGAGCGGGCGCGATGGCCAGTGTCGGATCTGCTAGCGGTTTCGGACAGTCGGAGGAGCAGCGTTGGCCTCGGCGGCTTTGACTTGAAGGCCGTGGAGGCGCGGCTGGTCCGACTGACGCCGCTGCGGGAGTCGCAAACGCGCCAGGCGCTGGACGAAAGGGAGCTGGTGGGGATGGTTTCGGTGGGTGGACTTCTAGCCCGAGAGATTCCGAATTTTGAACACCGGCCCCAGCAGGTTTCGATGATGAGGGCAGTGGTCAAGGCTTTTAACGAGGGCGGACGGGTGATAGTGGAAGGAGGGACGGGGGTAGGGAAGTCGGTGGCGTATTTGCTGCCTGCCATACTCTACGCTGTCAAGAATGGCGTGCGTGTGGTGGTCTCCACCAACACTATCAATCTACAGGAGCAGCTCCTGACAAAAGATATCCCAGCCCTGGCACAGGCTTTGGAGAAGGGCGACACGCTAACGCTGGGCGAGTTCAAAGGGACGAGCCTGAAGGGCCGCACCAACTATCTGTGCATGAGGCGATGGGCCGCCCTGTCCCGCAGCGACAACCTGTCCACGGACGAGGCGCGGCTTTTGAGCAAATGCCTGGTCTGGCTTCAGACTACGAGTACCGGCGATAAGGCAGAGATGAACCTATCAGGGAAGGATGCCGGCATGTGGGCCAAGGTTTCAGCAGGGGAGAAGGGGAAGTGTTTAGGCTTGCGGGAAGGGGCCTGCTTTCTGCGGTCGGCGAGGGAGAGGGCCGAGGGGGCGCATGTAGTGGTGGTGAACCACGCGCTGCTGCTTTCAGACATGGCGAGGGGAGGCAGCCTTATACCTCACTATGAACATCTGATTGTGGATGAGGCCCATAACCTGGAAGAGGAGGCTACAGACCAACTTGGATTCAAGGTGTCGCAGGGCTGGCTCACCGAGCAGACGGAGACCTTAACTCGATGGATGTCGGACTTGAACCTGATGCTCCGAAGGCCGAGCCTAACAGAGCTACAGAAGACCGACCTCAGGACCTTGATGAGCGATGCCGAGGGTTTTGTCCCGAGGCTGCGGGACGCCTGGGCACGCTTTTGGGGGGCCAATGAAGAGTTTATGCAGACCCATCGCAGCGAACTGAATGACCGGCTTCAGGTGCGGGTCACTCGCAGCGCTAGGGCCCAGGGCGCGTGGTCGAGGGTGGAGGAGGCGTGGGACAACGCCAGCGTGGCCCTGGGTGAGGTGCAGACACGGGTGGAGAAACTGCACAGATATCTATCAAGCCTTTCTTTGACCGACGCTCCCGAGGCTAATATGCTGCTGTCCAACTTTGAGGCGTGGCTGGAGGAGACGGCGGAGGTCAAGGGACAGGTAGAGGCGGTGTTAAGCGTGGAGGGGCAGGAGGAGAGGGTAGACTGGCTGTCGCAGGACAACGAGGGCGCTCTGTCGCTCCACTCCGCGCCGCTGGACGTAGGCGCCAGACTTAAAGAGGAGCTTTTTGATGAGAAAAAGACGGTAGTACTGACCAGCGCTACGCTTAGCACCCAGGGCAGCTTCGAGTTTATACGTCAGAGATTGGGCCTAGAAGACTGCGATGAACTTACCGTCGGCTCGCCCTTTAACTACAAGAAGGCGGCCCTGGTGGGTTTGCCCATCGACCTGCCGGAGCCTGGGGATAGGAGCTATAAGGAAGCGTTGGAACGGGGACTGGCATCGATAGTGAGAGCGGCCAAGGGCCACACGTTAGCCTTGTTTACCTCGCATTCTTCGCTGCGGATGGCGCGCAAGTCGCTCATTGATGCCGTGGAGCCGGAGGGGCACCCAGTGTTTGCCCAGGGGGTAGATGGCTCGCCCCACAGGGTGATGCAGCAGTTCATCGATAACCCCCAGGGGGTGCTGCTCGGGGCCAGCAGCTTCTGGGAAGGGGTGGATATGCCGTCGGGGGTGGTGAAGGTGCTGGTGCTGGTGCGGCTGCCTTTTAACGTTCCCACGGACCCAATATTCGCCGCCAGGTCGGAGCAGTATGACGACTCGTTCAGCCAGTATGCGGTGCCTCAGGCGGTGCTGCGGTTTAGGCAGGGGTTCGGCAGGCTCATACGCAACAGCAGGGACAGGGGTGTGGTGGTGATTATGGACCGGCGGCTGGTCAGCAAGGGCTATGGACGCACCTTCCTGGACTCGATACCCGAGTGCAGCGTCCGCACTGCGCCTATGGCATCCATGACCGACTACATAAGCCAGTGGCTGGGGAAACAGGCATGAGGCTGGAATTCCCTCACCCCTTCGACCTCAAGGAAACGCTGGAGAGTGGGCAGGCGCATCGATGGAAGCGTTACGGGCAGTGGTACTCAGGGGTGGTGTACGGGAATCTGCTGCACATGCGCCAGGACCTCTTCGGCGTCGAGGTGTACTCAGCGCCGGAGAAGCCTGAGAAGCTAACGCCGATGCTGCAAAGCTACTTTCGGCTGGACGATGACTTACCCGCCATATACCAAGGGATAAATAAAGACAGTCGGATAGCGGAAATGATAGGCCACTATCCGGGGATGCGGCTGCTGCGGCAGGAGCCTTGGGAGTGTCTGGTAGCGTTTATATGCTCAGCCACTTCTAACATTCCACGCATACACAACAATATGGAGTCCATCGCCAACACCTATGGGACGCCGGTGACACTGCGGGACGAGACCAGGAGTACCTTCCCATCGCCGCAACAGGTGGCGGATGCGGGTGAGACGGCCTTAAGGAAGCTGGCCCTGGGCTTTCGGGCCAAGTACCTGGCGGTGGCGGCGCGGCAGGTAGCGGACGGGGAGCTGAATCTGGAGTCGCTGCGGACGATGCCCTACTGGGAGGCGAGGGCGAGGCTGGAGGAGCTGCCGGGTATCGGCGCGAAGATTGCCGACTGTGTACTGGCCTTCTCGCTGGACAAGATGGAGGCTTTCCCCATCGACCGGTGGGTAAGCCGGGCGATGCACGAGTGGTATCTGAATGGCAAGAAGATGAATTACGACGACATTGTGCGCTGGGCCCACGAGTATTTTGGGCCGTACGCAGGGTACGCGCAACAGTACCTGTTTCAGGGGAAGAGGCTTGAGAAGAAGGTGGCTAGGAAAACGTCGACTTGAAAAGAAGGTTAAGGAAGGCCGAACCGTTCAATAAGTTACTGCAGGCCGGTTTTACCAAGCCCTGTTTGCTTAACGCCTAGAATCGCACCAAGGGCTCCGTCTAGAAGAGTGCCAGATTTATCCGGTACAACAGTTGTCCTAGGGAGTTTTTCACCTGGAAGGCGTTTATATAAAAAGATTCCGTGCGTTCTTCTACCTGCTTCAGTCCAGCCGTCTTTCTTTAGTAAGGCGATAAGCTGTCTGCCGCTAACAGCGGGAGGCATTTCAGACGCCTGTCACCGTTAGCCATCTACCAGAGTGCGCTCCTGTTGCATAATTCGCGGGAAGAGATGTCCGAGATACTTTGCGTTCGGTAAGATAATCGTCTAGGAACCCTAGCTTTTCCACCTCTTCAAGTTGGAGCAAGATGGACTCTTCAAGTTCTTTACGGAGTGATTCCAGGTCCTGAGAATAAGTTGATGTACCTAGCTCAAGACAGGTTCCTACCCACGTCTCGTCCTCTTTGACGAAGTCGGCTGTGAGAAGCATGGCCTCTTTAGGAATTTGGCCATCCATTCTCAAGGCGACAAAGTGTTGTCTCATAGTGCAAACCCCTTAGTTACTGCCCCTTGAAATTTGCTTTGACTAAATAATAGCACTAGTTTGCGGCCTTTGAGCTTTGAGGAACAATCTTTTGTATTAGTGGTAATGCTCTTTGCTCTATCTGTTCTTTGTTTTCTAGCCAGCGATTTACCTCTTCTATCAGACTGTTTAATTTGACCTCCATGTATTGGGGTGCGAAAGGCCCCAGGGTTTCAAGACCCTCTCGCAGCTTGGCCAGGCTACCGCGACGGTTGCCGCGCTGTTGGTGATAGAAGCCGACAGCGATTTTCAGAATGCCTTGATAGAAGAGGCGGACGGGGTAGCCTTCCTTGAGCCAGAGGGCTTCCAGGGTCTCGTGGCATTTAAAGAAGTCGCCGCGATTGAACTCGGCGATGGCATGGGCGAGTTGGGGAGGAGGCGGAGGTTCGGGGATAGAGGCGCGGCCTTGGAGGCGGAGTTTTTCGAGCCAGGCCAGGTCGCGGTCACGACGGGGGTTGGAGGGGCGGCGGGTCACCCCAGCTCCGGCCAGAAGCGCTCCTCTTTGTTGTAGTCGCCGTTGTTGTGGTAGCCGCGTACTTCCCAGAAGCCTGGCTTGTCAACATCCGAGAACTCGATGGCGTTGACCCACTTGGCGCTTTTCCACCCGTAACGGCTGGGAACGACAGTGCGGACGGGACCGCCATGCTCGGCGGTGAGGGGCTTGCCGTCGTGGATATGGGCGATGAGGGCCACGCCGTCCATGACGGCGTCGATGGGGGTGTTGGTGGTGTAGTCGCCGTAGCAGTGGGCGATGACGAACCTGATCTCGGGCTTGGGTTTAACGATGGAGGCGATGTCGGTGAAGAGGACGCCCTCCCAGGAGTTCTGGAGCTTGCTCCACTGGGTGACGCAGTGAAAGGGGGCTTCGACTTTAGTCCAGGGGAGCTTGGTGAAGGCCTCCCAGTCTAACTCGATGGGATTTTCTACCAGGCCGAAAACTCGCAGCCGCCAGTCTTTCAGGTCGATGTGCTGGGTGGGGCCGTAAGTGAGGACGGGGAACTTTTCGGTGACGAACTGGCCCGGCGGAAGGTCTGGCCGGTAGGGAGCCTTTTTGATTTTGTCGGGGCCTTTGCGAAGCACGAGGCGCTCCTTATGGGGACTGTAAGATAGTATCCCAACGTCCAATTCGGGTGTCAAACGGAAATTGTCACGAGTTGATAAAAGTTTCACATACTAATATCCTGGTTATGCCTCACTTAAGAGGCATGAACAAGCTGCTAATAGCGCTCGAGTATAATTACTCCAATCGCAGACCTGATTCCATGGTGAGTTTTGAACGGCACGTCGCCAACTTACGCCATCAAAGTCCAGGGCCTGGTTAAAGGCTTTGGTGAGTACCCTGTACTTAATGGCTTGGACCTGACACTGGACTGGGGCAGGAGACTCACTATCTTCGGGGCTAATGGGTCGGGCAAGACCACCCTCCTTCGTCTGTTGTCAACCCAGTACAGGCCAGACGGCGGAAAGATTTGGGTTGGAGGTATAGAGCGGGGCCAGTCGCCGGCGGCCATTCGCGGGATGATTGGGGTGGTGGCCCACAGCCCGATGATTTATGAAGACCTCACATGCGAAGAGAACCTGCGGTTCTTTGGCCGCATTTTTGGGTTGAAGGGACTGGGACCGCGGATAGACCAGGTCTTGGGGCAGGTGGGGCTGCGGCAGAGGGCAGACCAGCGGGCGCGGACGCTGTCCCATGGAATGCAGAAGCGCCTAGCCATCGCCAGGGCTATTCTGCACGACCCGCCGATCTTGCTGCTGGACGAGCCGGAGTCGGGGTTGGACGCGGAGGCGCTGGAGGGCTTGCGCAATGTAATCATCGGCGGGGCAGAGCGGTCTCGGACGGTAGTCATGGCGACCCATAACGTAGAGGTGGGGCTGGCCTGGGCTGACGAGGTGGCTGTGCTGGGTGACGGAAGGATTGTATATAGAGCTGAGAGGCATGAGGTTAATGAGGCTCACCTGCGTGGCGCGTATCTGCGCAGGGTGGAGGTGGCGGCGTGACCGCCCTGGTGAGGCCTGCCCTGGTCCTGGCGTGGAAGGACGTGATGCTGGAGCTTCGCAGCAGGGACGTGCTTATATCTTCGCTGGTGTTTGCGCTGCTGACGGTGGTGGTCTTTAACTTTGCGCTAGATATAGAAGCGAGGACGGTGGACGCGCTGGCGCCGGGGGTGCTATGGGTGGCTTTCGCCTTCGCGGGGGTGCTGGCGATGAGCCGGGCCTTCGTAATCGAAAAAGACAAGGGGAGCCTGGACGGGCTGCTGCTGTGCCCGGTGAGCCGCGACTCGCTGTATTTCGGCAAGATGCTGTCGCTGTTCCTGTTCATGGCCGTGATAGAGGCGCTCCTGCTGCCGGCGTTTATCATCCTCTTCGACTACTCGGCGTTTACGTGGGAGATGGGCGTAGCGATGGGGCTGGCGACGCTGGGCTTCGCCATTGTGGGGACGCTGTTCTCGGCCATCGCGGTGAACACTCGGTCAAGAGAGATTATGCTGCCGGTGCTGTTCTTTCCGGTGGTGGCGCCTTTGATCATCGGGGCGGTGGAGGTGTCAACAGGCGCGGTGGGCGATGTAGTGGGGGCCATGGGCGCGGGCCGGTGGCTGCAACTGATGGCTGTATTTGACGTCGTGTTCCTGTTTGTGTGCCCGTGGGTATTCGGACTGGTCATGGAGGAGTAGTTGAGCACAGTCGAGAAGACAGCACCCGCCGTATCGGCAAGAGCCTCCGGCAGAGCAATTCCGGTATCGCTAGTGTTGCTGGCGTTGGCGTCAGTGTTGATGCTGGTAGATATGTACCTCATCTTCATGTGGGCGCCTACCGAGGCGGTGATGGGCCACGTGCAGCGCATCTTCTACATCCACGTGCCTATGGCGTGGCTGGCCTTTACAGCCTTCGGGTTGGTGTTCATCGGCAGCGTGATGTACCTTTGGAAGCGGGACACGAAGTGGGACAACCTGGCGAGCTCGGCGGCGGAGATCGGGGTGGTGTTCACCAGTCTGGTGCTGATCACGGGGCCGATATGGGCCAAGCCGGTGTGGGGCATCTGGTGGACGTGGGACGCGCGACTGACGACGACGCTGGTGCTGTGGCTGATATACGTAGGGTATTTGATGCTGAGGGCGTACAGCCCCAATCGGTCGCAGGCAGCGCTGTACTCGGCGGTGGTGGGGGTGGTGGGGTTCATCGACGTGCCGATAGTGTACTTCGCTGTGAACTGGTGGCGGACACAGCACCAGCGTCTGGTCATAGGCAGCGGCACTATAGAGGGTAGTCTGCACTCCGATATGCGAGTGACGCTTTACTTCTCACTGCTGGCCTTCTCCTTCCTCTTCGCCTACCTGCTGTGGCAGCGCATGAGCACTCGCAGGATGGAGGACGAGTTAAGGGCGGCGCGATATCAAGTCGAGAGGGAAACGAGGCGATAAGACATGTTCGACACACCTGCCAACAACATACCGTACCTGTTCGCCGCCTATGCGATAGCTTGGGCGGTGTTCTTCGGCTTCGCGTTCATGGCATGGCGGCGGCACCATGAGGTGGAGCGGGAGGTGAGGGCGCTGCGGGAGGAACTGCGGCGGCGCGACAAAGAGGGGGGTACTTCGACCCGCTAGAGGTTGCCAAAGCTACTACAGGCCTATAACATGGACGTGACGAAATTCGACGTGAAGATATGATCAATAATCCTGCGCCAAATAGCCCACCGCCCAGCCGCTCCTTCCTGAGCGGGCGAGGGCGGCTGGTGGTCCTGGCGGTGGTGATAGCCCTGGCGGTGTCTTACCTAGGCTATGCGGCATTCTCAGGCAGCACCAGCTACTACCTCACCGTCGATGAACTACATGCTTTTGAGGGGGAGAAGGATGGACGCAGTTTCAGGGTGAAGGGGAAGCTGGAGCCGGACACCTTTGTTCGCGAGGACGGCGGCACCAGGGCGGTGTTCACCCTGACGGCGGGCGGCGCCGAGTTACCCGCCACGTATGTCGGTGTGGTGCCGGACCTGTTCTTCAACCCGCATTCAGACATCATCTTGCAGGGCCGCTATAACCCCCACGGTGCCTTTGAGGCGGAGACGGTGAGCGTGTTGTGTCCCACCAAGTACCAGGCGCTGGAAGAAGCGCAGAAGGCGGAGCAGGGGTCAGGGTCTTAGGGGGCCATCGCGGACGGGTGGGGGCGGGGTTGGATTGTGCTAAATCATTCTTTTGACCTCTTATTCGTTTTTGTAAGGGGCGAAACGAATCCTCTTCTAACAGGTTGTTTCTCTAAATTAAGGTCTCTTTCCGCGCCTAAAGCGCCCCAAAACAACCTCCCGCCAGCTATTCGTTTTGTAGCTGACCCTTTTAACATCTTTTTTATTTGACAAACGAATCAGGAACGAATGAGAGTCCAGGACTTTCCAGGTTGGCCTGGTGACAAAAGTGGGCATGTAGGATTAAGTGACGCGGTCATGGGGGGAGGATAACGGGAGCGGAGAGTTTAAGTAAAGGGGCAGATGTCACTGAGGCGAGTCCTTTTTGTGAACCTCATTTCCCTTTCTCTCATCAAATAATTAAGAGACAAGGCGCAAGGAGGCAGGAATGGACTGGCTGGGAATTATTGTGGCAGGGCTAGCCGGCACAGCGGCCATCACCGTGATCATGTATTCGGCTCCGATGATGGGGATGGCGAAGATGGATATAGCCCAGATGCTAGGGTCAATGTTCCTTCCGCAAGGAAGCACTGCGTTCGCATTGGGTATGATGATGCACTTCATGAACGGCGTCATCTTCGCCATAATCTACGGGCTGGTATGGGAGGGTTTGGACGTTGACGTCACATGGTGGAGCGGACTCATCTTTGGCGCAGTACATTTCCTGGTAGCTATGGTGGGGATGGCGATGATGATGTTTATGCACAAGGAGGTGAAGGCGGGACGCATGGAGAATCCAACGAAGGCCGGGCCCAAAGGGATAATAGGCTCGCTGATGGGGCACATGCTCTTTGGGCTGGTGGTGGCCCTGGTGTACGGGGCATTTGTTTAGTTTTAGTGACTAATGGGCATGAAAAAGGGAACATCAACCCAGCCTAGATTTACAGTTCGCTCTGTTGCGGGGGGCACTGTGGGAGCGGTGGTCGCCAGCCTATGCTGTCTTCCAGGGGCGGCAGCCGTAGCCATTGGAACCAGCGCTGGAACAGCGGCATCCCTTTACCGGCTACAAGACTACCAGAGGCTAGCCCAGATTGTTGGGTTGGCGATAGCTGGGATTTGGATTTTATGGCTAGTAAGCAGGAGCAGGAAGGCCTGCTCGATAGAGGGTTATGCGGCCAACCGTCAAAGGGTGCCGCTACTTGTCCTGGTGAGTTTCACGGGAATTTTTGCCGTCCTGAACCTGCTGGTCATACCGTTGCTGGAAGGCTAACTGGCGGAAGCTACCCGGAGGTCTAATGAAACTCATCCTTCAAACAAATTTAAAGTGCCCATTGTGCAGGCATGTCCAGAGGGCTGAAATGCCTGAGAACGCTTGACAGATCTACTATGAGTGCGCCGGCTGCGGCAACACAATTGGGTCCAAGGGCGGGCAATGCTGTGTTTTTTGTTCTTACGGCGGTGTCCCGTGCGCATCGAAACAAACAGCAACGACTGGCAAGCCGACCAAGGTCATCTGTAGGCCGGAAGGGAGCCGTGAGGGAACCTGTAGAAACTCTCGCGATAGACGCCGCGCACCAAACGCTGTTCAGGAGATGACGTCTTGATAAGCTTCTCTCCGGCTTAATTACAATTACTTCGGCGGTCTTACCAGGTTCACGAAAGTCTTATTTTTCTGGCCTTCCTTAAAGGGCAACTTCTCCGAGACGGGTTCCCATTCCCGCCCTGCTTCCATCTCTGCGCCCAGCCCATCAGCTATACGCACCATATAGTTATAAAGGGCCACGACGTGAACCATATCAATGATATCTTCGTCCCGCCATCCCAAGTTGCGGAGTTCCAGGTGGTAAACCTCCGTGATAGTTGAGGGGTCGCGAGTGAGGTGCTCGGCGAACTCGAGCATGGCGACTTGCCTGGGAGAAAACCCGGCGTTGCGGTAGTCCAGTCCAAAAATTCCTTCGACATGCGAGTTGGGATCAGCCTTACGCAGAGCCTCTGCGTGAGCCACAGTTCAATACTGGCATTTGTTTATGGCTGACACCAGGGTGGCGAACATTTGTTTTTCGGCTTCCGTGAGGCCTGAGGTATCGTCCTTCATTACTGCGTCGTTAAGGTCTTGAAGGGCGCGCAGCGTTTTAGGCCGCAGGCTACTCACCGCCATGACGTTACCGATGCGCCCACGAGAGGTTAGATACTCGTCATAAATATCTTTTAACAAGCCTTTGGCCTGGCGATAGGCAACCACGGACACGTATGCCATAATCTGCCTCCTTTTAACTTGCTGCTCTATTGACCGTACTATACTAGATAAATCGTAAGTTTCCTTAAGGTTACTGAAGTCTGTAGATAAGGGTGTCAGGCCGGTAGGTGACCCAGCTGAACCAGAAGGAACCAGCGCGGTGGACCACAGAGTCAAGCTGACGGCCCGCCAGGGGACCTGACTCTGCCCGCCCCAAAAGAGTCCATGTACTCCCGGTTTGCTCATCCATAATCTCCTCGCCGTGGGGTTGGAAGGTGAGCCTTTGGCCATCCAGATGGGGGCTGAAAACTCCAACGGCGCCAACGTCCCTGCCCGACTTTATGGACCTGTTGTCTAAGGACGAGGTTGCGCCCTTTTTAAAAAATACGACGAGTTCCTCTCCAGCCAGCGACAGATGGACCACCCTGCGCTCCTCTAGGACCGAGTATGGCACCGCAATGGACAGGTCACTTTTGTCAATTCCCACTACGCGCTCCGTTGGCGGCAGCCTAACATCGCGAGGCCCTTCAAATAAAAAGGGGTCCGAAGTATCGTACAAAACATAAGGATTTAGACCATAAGGGCGGCTATGTCCTGTTCTCCTTGATAAAACCTGGCCCTGAGGGAAGGCGGCTTTAAACTCTTTCCAGGGTACTATTTCAAGGGCCAGTAATTCCAACTTGTGACCGGTCATTTCGCCCACGATGGCCTCTCCGCTAAACTCCTGCCACCACGAATGAGTCTGCCGATCATACATCACAAGATTACTAAAGCGCAGAAGGCCGCTGGTCCCGAAGTCCAGGACTGTGCCGTTCACCGTCCGCCTAAACACGAAGGCGGTGTTGCAAAGTGGTCAATAAGTAATGGTGACCGGCTCACCCCCAACGGTGTCATTGACGATTTCGTGCCAAATAAGGACCTGCTGGGGGTAGGCCCGGGCGTCCCCGTTGATTTCAACGACCTGGACCAACTCATTATCGGAGAGCCACTCGCCGGCTTCAACAACAGACTCGAAAAAAGGATGGTCGATGGGAGGGATATCGTCTCTACCCGGACCGCCGCCCGTGAACTCGTCAAGGGGGATGGTCCGGATGCGGAAGTCCGTGTCGGGCCAGTCTGACGCTTCGAACTGCGCCCTGTTCAGTTCACCGTCTAACTGTTCCTGGCTGATGGGTGTGGGTCTTACCACCGGCGATTTCACAGCTTCAGGGATGCCGGCGGCATTGGCATCTGGGGAAGAAGCCGGCGGTGAGGATGCGGGGCTGTCGGTGGCTTGACTAGTGCATGCCAGTATGAGGGCCAAAGCAAAAATAATGGACATGGCCCCCCATCTGAGGGATTTTGCTACTTTGGCGAGACGGGCCATGGATTTAACCATTTAACGCAGAGTCTTGATGTATTCAATTACGGCCTGGACTTCCTGGTCCGAGAGCTTATCGCGAAAGTCCTGGGGCATGATGCCTGGGTTGAACCCCTGGGCTATTTTAGCGTTAGGAGAGAGGATGGACTCCTGGATATAGGCCTCGTCAGCGGTGACGGTGGAACCGTCGGAAAGGAGGCGGCTGCGGCTAAAGAGGCCTTTCCATGTGGGGCCGACGCTGGGGTTGCCATCGATGGAGTGGCAGGCGGAACAGCCCATTTGCCTGGCTAGCTGGGCGCCGGCCTCTGGGCTCAGGGTTACATGCTCGTGGGTTGGGGACGGAGTGGGGATTGGGAGGTGTGTTGGAGTGGCAGTGGGGCCGGCGCAGGCGACCATGCCGCCCATAACCAGGAAAACAACTATAATTCCGAGGACTTTCATAATCGACGGCCTCCAATACAAGGCTTGATAAGAGGCGGCACGCTTAGCGAGTTTGTAGACGTAGACATGCCGCCCTGATAGAAGGCTAAACGCCAGCATTGGGCTGAAATTGTCTGGCTGTTAGCAGTCGGTTGCGGGAGTGGGCATGAAGTTGTTGTCTATACCTTGCTTGACCGCTCCTCCGGACATAGGAGACTCGAAGTCGCGTACGGCGGTATGAACAAACCAGACACCTTCAGCGCCGGGAGCGCCACCGTGGGTGTCGTTCATCATGTCGTGGAAATGGGTGAATCCGGGCCCGAACTGCGCCTCGACGCGCTGCTGGTCGGCTTTGCAGAACTTACCCGGGACACCCAGGACGACCCAGTTGAGGTTCTCGGCTTTATTCAGGTCCATGTTGTCAAAGTGCAGGGCCAGGACTCCGCCGGTGGGAAGCATGAAAGCGCGGTGGTCTGTCATGGACGTCATTTCGACAGGCTTCATCAGGGACGTAAGCTGCGTCCAGTAGGCGCTGTTCTTTTGAGAGCCGCTTAACTGGGCCTGCAGGCTGGCGATTTGCTGGTCTTTGGCAGCCAGCTCGTCGTCGGCGCCGTCGCCGCAGGCAGCTAGAGTTACCAGGGCTATGGCAAGAGCCGATATCAACCAAAGGGGACGCGTTTTCCAGAACCGCATGGCGGGGTAGACCTCCAGAATGACTTTTGATTAGGCCAGGCAATCCGGATTCATGCCCTCTGGGGAAGGGACCGCGGGTAGGTGGGATCGCCTGGCCTCAAAGAGTTAGATGAGCCAGGCGGGGAATCGGTGCTATGTGATAGACAGACTTGAAGGGAAACCTGTTCTGAGCCAACGCCATGCAAAAGAGGTAATGAGGGCACAGTTTAAATAACAGGATATTGAAGAGATAAAGCCGGCGGAGTTGAAGGGACAATGATGGTGAAGGACGAGGAGGCTGGGGCTAATCTTTGCCCTTCTTGGCGTCCTTCACTCTCTGGAAGACACGATCCGTAAAACCGTCGGGCGCAGTCTGAGGGGCTTCCGTCTCGGACAGCATGCGGACAGTGACGGCCAGGCTGCGGACGAAGGCTGTGCACAGGTGGCACTGGTCCAGATGCTTCTTAATCCGCTCCATTAAGGACGGCGACAAATCCTTTTCAAGGTACGCCGAAGCCTTAGCCCTGACCTGGGCGCACTCGGAGCGGCGCATAAATGGTAGCCTAAACATAGGTTTACGGTTGCCTAATTCTTCTCTGAGCCTGTATTGCAGTGTACAGCGCCAGTTACAACAATTGCCGCAGAGCCGTCTCGCATCTCAAATCCGTTAAGTTAGATGCTGGAATTTGGAAAAAGATTTCTCTGAAACCAAGGCCAAGCTAGATGTTGGCGCACCTGTCACCTTTGAACAGGTGGTAGAGACCCACGGCGGTTTTGTTTATAACCTGGCCTTTAGAATCATGGGCAACGCCGCCGATGCCGAGGATGCGGCACAGGACGCCTTTATATCGGTCTATCGCAACTTCCATCGCTTCAGGTGGGACTCCAGCCTCACTACCTGGCTCTACCGCATCACTACCAACGCCTGCTTGATGCGTTTGCGAAAGGACAAGCGAAATCGCACGTTGACGCAAACAGGGGTGGAGGACATGCAGGTGGCGGACTGGACCCAGGGGCCAGAGAACGAAGCATTGAATTCCGAGTTGAAGGCAAAGCTTAATGAAGGGCTAGGTTTGTTACCGCCGCAGTTGAAGGTGGCCGTGGTGCTGCGGGATGTCCAGGGACTGCCTAATGAGGCGGCGGCGGAGGTGCTGGGCATCAGCGTGTCGTCCTTCAAAGCACGGTTGCATCGCGGACGGGTTCTATTGAGGAAGTACCTGGCGGACTATGTCAGCCAGAAAAAGTAAAAGCCCCCGTATACGGAGGCTTTTACTTTTGGTTACTTACGAAGCTAGATGGCGTAGGAGTCCAGGAGCTGCTGGACGGACTTGGGCTTGACCTTCTGGTTCAGCTTATCGATTTGCTGGTCCAGGGAGGGGCGGTCTGTGTTCTTGTAGAGGATGCCGATGGGCCAGCCGCCGGAGTTGGCGGCCTTGTAGGCGGCCTCTCGGTTGGAGGCGTCGTGGTTGGCGGGGATGTCCCACATCATGGGCTGGAGGCCCTTCTTGGGGTTGCCCTTGAGGATTTCAAAGGTGTCGTTGTAGGTGGTGCAGGGGGACTGGACGTGGACGATGGAGAAGCCGGGGTGCTCCATGCCGGCGACAATGAGCTTCGCCAGGTCCTTAGGCTTGCCGGAGAAGCCTCCGGCGATGAAGGAGACGCCGATGCTGAGGTAGAAGTCCAGAGGATTGAGGGCCTGCTCGGCCTTGCCGTAGGGGGTAGAGCTAGTGACGGCGCCCAGGTTGGTGGTGGGGGAGCTCTGGCCTTTGGTCAGGCCGTAGACGCCGTTGTCCATGATGACGGCGCAGACGTTGAGGTTCCGGGCGGCCTGGGGGGCGATGTGCTCCATGCCGATGCTGAGGAAGTCGCCATCGCCAGCGACGACCATGACATTGAGGTCGGGCCGGCCCATCTTGACGCCCAGGGCTATGGGGAGAGTGCGGCCGTGGATGCCGTGGAAGCCGTAGGGCTGGGGGCCTTCCAGGAGGTGGACCAGGTTGCCGGAGCAGCCGATGCCGGCGACAACCACGTTGCGCTCGGCGGGGACCTCTTTAGAGACGGTCCACTCTTGCATAGCAAACTCGATGGCGCGGCGGACGCCGAAGTCGCCGCAGCCAGGGCACCATTTAAAATCGTATTCAGGATTCTTGGCGCTCATACTCTTACCATCCTCTGTTTAGACTGTATCTTTTGCTTTACGCGAGACACCAGGTCCCGGACTTTGAAGGGGAGGCCGGTGTACTGGGTAATGGACTCGGCCTTGACGCCGTGGGAGCGCAGGATAGAGGACCACATACCCTGGAAGTTAAGCTCAGGAACAATGACCAGCTCTTTCTTTCGCAGCTCCTCCAGCAGGGCCGGAGGCAGGGGGTGGAGGAACATGGTGTAGTTCCAGCCGATGGGGACACCCTCGGCGCGAAGCTGGTGATAGGCCTCCAGGGCGGGGCCTTTGGTGCCGCCCCAGGGCATGATCACGATAGACTCGCGGGAGTTGTCGGACTCGAAAGAGCCGTCGTGGAGGAGCTTCAGCTTGTTGAAGCGGCGCTCGGTCATATGGATGTGGCGCTGGGGCAGGTGGGTGGTATCGCCGATGGCGTCGTGTTCACTACCGTTGGCGACGTAGGCGCCGGGGCCGCCGGGGATAGGCATGGGGGAGGCGGTGGAGGCCTCGTATCGCATATAGCCGTTGCTGCCCTTATAGACCTTTCGATTTTCGACCTTGAGCTTGGAGAGGTCCGGCGCGGGGATGTTCTGGGCGCGCTCGGCCATAGCCATCTCGTTCATGAGGATGACGGGACCTTGATACCGCTCCGCCCAGTTGAGGGCGGTGACGGCGGCGTAGAAACACTCCTCGACAGAGCCCGGGGCGATGACGGGGAGGGCAACGTCGCCGTGGGCGGGATGGAGGCATTTGAAGAGGTCCGACTGCTCCGTCTTGGTGGGGAGGCCGGTGGCTGGGCCGCCGCGCTGGACGTCCACGACCACGATGGGGATTTCCGCCATCCAGCCGAGGCCGAGGCCTTCGCTCATGAGGCTGAAGCCGGGGCCGGCGGTGGCGGTCATGGCCTTCTTGCCGGCGAAGCCCGCACCCAGGATGGCGGTGATGGCTTCGATTTCCGAGCTGACTTGATATACAAACCTGTCCTTGCCCACCAGGTTGCGCTCCATCCAGACAAGGATGGTGGTGGCAGGAGAGATGGGGTATCCGACGTAGAAGTTGAGGCCGGCGGCCAGGGCGCCCAGGCTGATGGCCTCGTTGCCGCGAACTAAAATCTGCTTGCCTTCCGGCGTTTTGGGATCGGGGAGGCGCTGAAGCTTGAACTGGGTGCCGGCGGCGGCCTGCCGGCCAAGACCGAGGGCTTTGATGTTGGACTCGATAATCTCTTTATCGCCCTCGCGGCCTCGAGTGAAGCGCTTGGTGACGAACTGCTCCAGGTACTCCTGGGGCATATCGACGAGGTGGGCGATGGCGCCGATGATAACCATGTTGGCGGCGCGGGTGTTGCCGGTAGACTTGGCCATCTCGTCGACGGTCATGCCGAAGCTGCGGCCGTCGTCAGGGAGCTGAAACTCGGCGGAGTTGTAGATAACCACGCCTCCCTTTCGCAGCTCGCTGATATGAGCGTCGTAGCCCTCCTTGTTGAAGGCGACGAGGACGTCCAGGTCGTCGCCTGTGCTCAGGACGGGGGAGGTGGAGACGCGGGTCTGGGTCCAGGTGGGGCCGCCAAGGATCTGGGAGGGGAAGGTGGCGTAGGTGAGGACGTGGTAGCCCACCTGGGAGGCGGCCTGTGCTAGGCCTTCCGCGGAGGTGACGACGCCTTGCCCGCCTTCGCCGGCGAATCTGACGATGAGGTCTTGTTTGTCCACCATGCTTCTCCGATATAGGGTTTTAGGGCGTTACACGAAAACTCCGCCCTTTTGGGAAGGACGGAGCCTTAGAGGCGAGTTAGGTACAGTGGCCGCCGAGGCCCCAACCGGGCGCGACTGCCCATGATTGATGCGCAAGATAGTTAATGCTCCGGCCTAGGGCGTTTGAGGGCTGGATATGGCTGGGCATGCCAGGCAGTCGTGTAGTTAAACGCAATTAATTTAGCCTACCCAATATAGCAACGCAGGCGGGAATTGTCAAAGTCGCGTTAGCTATGAAATGGCCGACAATTAATTATAACAGAGGGAGGGTAAAAGAGGGCGGAATCAAGGCTTTTCGGCTAGATTTTATTCACCAAGCCCAGGATGATTTCCGCCAGGTCGCGGGGGCGCTGGAGGGGGACGTCGTGGATGGTGTCGTCCAGCCAGCGGACGTCGGCGTTGGGGAGGAGGCCGCGGGCCCTTTCCACCTGGACAACCCTGGGGTCTTCGGAGGGACCCTTGGGCAGTCCCTGCCGGCAGGCGAGGACGAGGGTAGGGCATTGGACTTGTCGATAGAGATGGGAGGGCTTCTGGTCCCACATAGCGCGGATAATTTTCAGGTGGTTTTCCCTAGAGAGGTGGGGCTTAACCTGACCTTCCGGGGAGATGGAGAAGTTGTCTATGACGATACGCTCGATGTCAGGGTTCCACCATCGGGAGAGGCTGCCAGTGCGAATGCGCTCGCGCATCTGCTGGGTGGTCCTGCCGTTGAAGTTGGGCGGGGCCATCTCGCGGAGGGCGATTTCCAGGGTCCAGCCGGGCCGGGAGGAAGGCTCCAGAAAACCGCCGTCCACCATGACGAGGCCGGCGACCTGGCCGGGGTAGTCGACGGCGCACTGGAGGGCAACGTTGCCACCCCAGGAATGGCCGACGATGACGGGGGAATGGAGGTCGAAGGTGTCCCAGAATTGATGGGCGTCACGGGCGATGGATTCGAAGTCATAGCCGTCGCCGGGCTTGTCGCTGCGGCCGTGGCCGCGCTGGTCGTAGGCGACGACGCGGCAGCCACCTTCCACCAGGTGGGGGGCAACGAGGTCGAAGATGGAGCAGTTGGAGGCAAGGCCGTGGAGGAGGAGGAGGGGCTGGCCTTGGCCGCCCCAGTCCTTGTAGTGAAGGCCGAGGCCGTGAATATCGGCGAAGCCCTCTTTGGGAAAGGTAGTTGTCATAAAGCAGCGGTCTGATCAGGCCTGTTAATTACAGCTTACAGCCTATGGGAAAGGGGAGGTAATATTGGTGTATGGTGGGCTATACTATCTAGCATAGATGACGGAGTGACCAGATGACTAAGGCGAAGTTTAATGTTCTCATTGAATGGGAGAGAGACGATAGAGCTTGGGTAGCCTACGTTCCAGCCTTGAATTGGCTTTCCACATTTGGCGAGACGCGTGAAGAGGTCCTGGAGCGTGTGCATGAAGCTATCATTGGATACATGGAAGCTGCAGAAAAGGAAGGTATAGAGATTCCAAAGAGGGAATCTAAAGCTGAGCTCACAGCAGTGGAAGTTAAAGTGCCGTGAACAGGCTCCCCAGAATGACGGGGCGGGAAGTGCTCCGTATTCTGCAACGAGGCGGGTATAAACTAAGTCATGTGAGAGGCAGCCATCACTATCTTAGAAAGCCAGGGGCGCCAAACCTAGTCGTAGTCCCTGTACATGGAAGCAGGGATCTGCCTATCGGAACATTCAGGGCCATATTGCATCAAGCTGGTCTCACAGTAGAGGAGTTTATGAACCTTCGAAAAGGGCGACGCGAAGAGGGAAATAGCTGATAGAAAAACCGGCTAGAACTTGCTATCAGTTGGCCCTTGGCTACCACCAATGGTACTCGTGTGTAAGAGCTAGAGTCAGGAATAACTCAGAACTTTGCTCTAAAATGGCGGTTTTGGGTGGCGGTGGAGCGGGCGATGGGAATCGAACCCACGTAACTAGCTTGGAAGGCTAGAGCTCTACCATTGAGCTACGCCCGCTCATTAGACGAGACCAGACTATTCTATCAAAAAGCGGCGTATTGTATTTAAAGGCCGGGCTGGCCGCCTTGGTCGCTCTCCAGGGACGCCAGGCGTTTTTCTAGCTGACGCTGGCGGTAGGCCATGGTGAAGTCGCCGCGGGTGCGCTCCAGGGTGCCGCGTACCATGTCCGTGGTGTGGCGGAGACCGCCGGTGACGCCTTCCGGAAAGTCCAGGGTGACCATGACGCTGTAAAGCTCATCCATGGCGTCCATCATCTCCTCGCATCGGCCCCAGTCGTCATGGCGGAGGGAGTCGAGAATGTATCGGCGGAGCTCACCGGCGGCGTCGCCCAGGCCTTTGAGGTAGTCGCTGACGTCGACGCCGAGGTCTTGAGGCTGGGGGAGATTTCTGCCGGAGAGGAAGGCTAAGGTGATGGAGGCCTCGGAGAACTCCTTGCGGGCGTCGGAGGAGTAGCCGGAGTAGTAGATGTCCGGGTGGGTGTCTAGGATGGAAGCCGTCCCCTTTAGCTGGATGGTGGCCTGGTCGATGAGGGTCTGGGCCTGGTCGAACTCGGCGCGATGGGTGGCGCGGATGGAGTTGGCGGAGAGTCGGATAACCTCGCGGGAGATTTTTAACGCTTGCTCGCGGGCGGCGTGCTTGGCGGTAAAGTCTTCCACGGCTTTGGCGGCTAGTTGGTTGAAACTTTCGGAATGGGGTGAAGGCATCAGACGCGACCTCCTGCGGCGCGAATGGATTCGACCAGCCTGGCGGCGGCGTCGCGGGGGCTGGGGGCCAGGCCGACGGCGCTGATGACGCACAGGGCGTCGGCGCCGGCGCGGACGACTTCGGCGACACGTTCGGCGGTGATGCCGCCGATGGCGACGACGGGCACATCCACGGAGCCTTTTACTTTTTTAAGGAGCATGGGGCCGCCGACGATGGGCTGGTCTTTGGAGCTGGTGGGGAACATGGCGCCGACGGCGATGTAGTCGGCGCCGGCCTGGGAGGCTTCCAGGGCCTCTTCTAGGTGATGGTTGGAACGGCCGATAAGCTGGTGGGGGTGGAGGGCCTTTCGGGCTTCGGCGACGGGGAGGTCGGTGAGTCCCAGGTGGACGCCGTGGGCGTCGCAGAGAGCGGTTATATCGGCGTGGTCGTTGACGATAAACAAAGCGTCCTTTTCGTCGCAAAGCTGCTTCATGGCCCTGGCGAGGGGAAGGGACTGGCCCTTGTCCCGCGCCTTATCTCTAAGCTGGACCATGCGTGCGCCGCCATCCAGAGCGTCGCGGGTTACATGCAGGGGATCACGGCCAGCGGTCGCCTGGGGGTCAATAATAACATAGAGGCCGAAGGCCTTCTGGCGGGCGGCATCGCGGGATCGGTGGCCTAGCTGGCTTTCGAGGGTATCCAGGGTAGCGTGGAGGCCGCCGGCGAGCCTTTCGCCAAGCTGGCTGAAGTGGCCAGCGGAGGAGAGGAGGTCCAGGGAGGAGCGGGCGGTGACGACAAGCTTTAGGGCTTGCTCTGGGGTTAGGGCTGAAGATTTGGGTTGGTCTAGGGTGGGGCCGGGGAGTCGACCGTTGAGGTCATGGATCTGGCGGGCGATGGCGGCGTTATGAAGGAGATTCTCGGCGACGGCGCTGAGGATGGCGCAGTCGTGGCGGAGGGAGTCCAGGTGCAGTTGGTGTAGAGAAGAGCGAGTAACCACCAAGAGATTCTAACAGAGAGAAGGGGCACGGTCTCCGCGCCGTCGCGTTTAGGGGATGTCGCTAGTGCTGGGCTTAGGGCCTTCCTCATCATCACCGGGGGCTTCCATGCCGCCCAGGCCTTCGCCATCGCCGAGGTCACCTTCGTCGGGAAGGTTGCCGGATTCCATCTGGTCCAGCATCTCCTCGAGTTCTGGTGTGGACTCCTCTCCCATCTCGCTCTGCATCTGGCGCATGGCTTTAGCCATGGCGCGAGGGTCTTCCATGGCGGAGTCGTCGAGGTCCATGTTGTCGAAGGTGGAGTCAGCGGAGCGGTGGACTGCAAATCGGGAGATTAGGCGGTAGGTGTCCTGGCTGCCGCAGTGCTCACAGGAGGGCTGGGAGGACTGGGAGAGGCTGCGGACCAGGACGGTGGTGCGGCGGCGGCACTTGCGGCATCGGTATTCGTAGAGGGGCATAGAAGGAGACCTTAATGCTCTTTTATGAGTAGTGAGGGAATTAATATACCATCCTTAGCGGATGGAGAAAGGATGTGGGGTGTGTTAGTGAGATGCTTGACGTAGTTACCGACATAACAGATTCCTCAACTGCGTCCCGATGAGTACATCGGGTCTGCCGCTCGGAATGACAAACTGATGTTGGTAGTGATGAAGGGGGCGTTGCAGCAGTCACGTTGATTAGATTCTTCGCAGGCTCAGAATGACAATTCGCAGGCTAGAAGTCGGTCTGCTCAACGACGTTTTGAAGGTGGCGGAGAGGGGAGAGGCGGCCCTGGGAGTCCATGGGGACGGCGATGAGGTCTATGCGCCAGGAGCTTTGCTCAAGGCCTCGCTCTTCCAGGAAGGTCTGGGCGGTGAGGACTAGTTTTTGGGCCTTTCGTTTGGTAAGGGACTCCTCGGGCTGGCCGAAGGCGTTGCCGCGTTTGGTGCGGACTTCGACGAAGACCAGGGTGTCGCCTTCCTGGGCTATCAGGTCGATTTCGCCCCAGCGGCATCGATAGTTGGGGCAAAGGATGGTGTAGCCGCTGGCCTCTAAGAGGCGGCGGGCGAGGAGCTCGCCTCGATTTCCGAGGCGGGTGCGGCGGGTGGGAGGCATCAGGCCATGCCCAGGGCGTCGGCGGCCAGACGCACGGGAGCAAAGCTGCGGCGGTGGATGCGGCAGGGGCCGATCTGCCGGAGGGCTTCCATGTGGCCGGCAGTACCATAGCCTTTGTGCTGGTGGAAGCCATAGGCGGGATAGGTAGAGTGGAACTCGGTCATGATGGTGTCGCGGGCTACCTTGGCGACTATTGAGGCTGCCGCTATGGAGACACAGCCTTCGTCGCCGCCAGGGACGGCGGTGTGGGGGACGCGGCTGGCTTTGAGCGAGAAATAGTCGATAAGCACATGCTGAGGCTTGAGGGGGAGGTTGGAGATGGCGCGGGTCATGGCAAGCTCGGAGGCGGCGGCGATGCCTATGTCATCAATCTCCCAGGGTTCCACCCGGCCAATGCCGATACCCAGGGCATGACGGAAGATAACATCGGCGGCCTTCTCGCGCTGCTGGCGGGTCAGGAGCTTGCTGTCGTTAATCAGTGCGAGCCAGTTGGAGCGGGGGTTGAGATTGGTGGGCAGGACAACAGCGCCGGCCATAACGGGGCCGGCGAGGGGGCCTCGGCCCACCTCATCCACGCCTGCCACCAGGGACAGGCCTTTTTTGTGGAGGTTTAGCTCGAGGTCAAGGGACGGCATAGGCCGCGCTGGGCTGGGAGGCGTCACGGGCCTTGGGATGGGCGATGCGCCCGCCGCCTAGGACTTCGTCGCCCTGATAGAAGACGACGGCCTGGCCGGGGGTCACGGCGCGCTGGGGCTGGTCGAAACGCACCAGGACATCGCTGCCCTGTGGGTACAGGTGGGCAGGCGTCTCCTGGGACTTGTAGCGAATCTTGACGGTGACATCGGCGCCAGCGGCGGGGACCTGGCCGGAGATGTAGTTGACCTGCCCGGCCCAAAGTTCCGTCTGCATCAGCGCGTCCTCGGGACCGAGGGTGACGTCGCCCGTGCCTGGGTCGATGGCGGTGACGAAGAGGGGCTGGGTGGCGGCGACGCCGAGGCCCTTGCGCTGGCCGATTGTAAAGAACTCGATGCCGCGGTGCTGGCCGAGGACTTGGCCCCGGGTGTCCACCAGGCGGCCGGGCTTGGTGGTAATACGGCCCTCAAGGAACTTGCGGTAGTCGCCCAGAGGTATGAAGCAGATCTCCTGGCTGTCCGGCTTGGCGGCGTTGGGGAAGCCGGCATCGATGGCGAGGCGTCGGATTTCCGGCTTGGGGAGGTGACCGACGGGCATGAGGGTGGAGGCGAGCTGCGCCTGGCCCATGCCGTAGAGGACGTAGGACTGGTCCTTGGAAGGGTCGGCGGCCTTGAGGAGGTGGAAGCCGTTGGGGCGGCCTTCGATGCGGGCGTAGTGGCCGGTGGCGACGTACTTGGCGCCAAGGTAGTGGGCGCGCTGCATGAGGAAGGAGAACTTAATGCGGTCGTTGCAGGCGATGCAGGGATGGGGGGTGCGGCCTAGCTGGTACTCGCGGAGGAAGTAGTCGATGACGTGGGCCTGGAACTCGCGCTGGACATTGAAGACATAATGCGGCACGCCCAGCATTTCGCAGATGCGGCGGGCGTCCTCGACATCGTCGAGGGAGCAGCAACCCTTGTAGTAGGCGGGGAGGTCCTTTTCGTCGATGCTGTAGAGGCGCATGGTGACGCCGATGATGTCATAGCCGGCGCGCTTCAGCAGCAGGGCGGCCACGGAGGAGTCGACGCCGCCGCTCATGGCGACGATAACTTTTCGTGGGTCTAGGGCAATCATAACTAAATCAGCCTAACATATTAGACCAGCGCGGGGGTAGGGCGTTCGCAATTTTATCTATACCTGTTAGCATAGCCTTATGCGTTGTTGGAGATTAAAGGCGAGACTATAATTCAGGGATGGTAAGAGGAGAGTCTATACTGACCCCATCGGAAATCGCCCGCAAGCTGGTAGATATCGCGTCGGACGTGCAGGCAGAGGACATTGTCCTACTGGACATTTCAAAGATATCAGTCTTCGCCGACTACTTTGTCATCCTAAGCGCTGAATCAGACCGGCAGATCCGCGCCATCCACGAAGAGATGGAGATGAGGCTGAAGAAGGATGACGGCGTAAGGCTGAAGCACTACGAAGGCACGGCGGAGTCGGGGTGGCTGCTGCTGGACTTTGGCAACGTGATAGTGCACATCTTCAGCCCGGAGCAGCGGGAGTTCTATGGCCTAGAGCAGGTGTGGTCGAAAGCGTCCCAGGTGCTCAGGGTTCTATAATCCAGGCCTCCGTGGCCCGCTGATAGCTCACCAGTTCCGACGGCTTAAAAAAGAGGGCGATTTCGCTTTTGGCTGTCTCGGGCGAATCGGAGCCGTGGACCAGGTTGCGGCCTATGTCTACCGCCAGGTCGGCACGGATGGTGCCAGGGGCGGCCTCCAGGGGGTTGGTCTTGCCCATGGTGTTGCGCGTCATGGCGACGGCGTCGGGGCCTTCCCAGACCATGGCGACGAGGGGGCCGGAGGTGATGAACTCCACCAAGCCCTTGAAGAAGGGGCGCTCACGGTGGACGCCGTAGTGTTTTTCGGCCATGGGGCGGTCCATATGCAGCAGCTTCATGCCGACGGCTTTGAGGCCGCGGGCTTCCAGCCTGGAGATGATGGCACCGATGAGACCACGCTGTACGCCATCGGGCTTTACTAGGACAAGGGTGCGCTGAATCTCTTTGCTCACGTTCTCTCCTTTGATTGCGGGTGCTAATTATCTCAATACATTTATGCTATGAAACGATAATGGCAAGTGGTTCTGGTGCGTGTCTTGTAGTGCTAGGGTTTACCCCTCATCCTTCGCCTTCTCCCCTTGTGGGAGAAGGAATTGTCTTGGAGCAAGCGATTCGTTCGATGCACCTCAGTCCTCAATGAGCACCAGGCATTTTAGGGTCTAGTCCAAACTTTACTTTTATAGGTGGGTTGGCTTTGGTTATGGTGGGACGCCGCAGGTAAAAGGGCTGGAGGGTGGCGGCGTCATCGGCTTTGTCCTGGGCCAGACGTTCCGAAGCCAGTTTTGCCAGCGCCCACAGCCGTACGTTAGGGCCAGGGTATTCTACTACGACGGCTTTCTCGCTCAAAGCCTGCCGCAATTCTGCCCCGTAGATGGAGATGCCCTCGCCACAGATGATAGATCCCTGGGGGATGGATCGTGAGAAGTCTGGGAGGCTGGCGATTTCCGGCTCACGGGCCTGACGCCAGGCAGCGTCGGAAGATTGGTAGATGGCCCAGGCGACCTCGCCACGGCCGATGTCCAGGATGGGGCAGACGGGGAGGCCAAGGTTGGCGTAGGGCCAGGCTTCCATTTCGAGGGTCGAGATGCCGATAAGGGGTGTGTCGAGGGCGAGGCAGAAGCCCTTGGCGGCGGACATGCCGACTCGCAGGGCGCTGAAGCCGCCGGGGCCGAGGGCAATGGCTATGGTGGTGAGGTCGGCGGGCTTGAGGGCGGCGTCCTTCAAGATGCCGTCGATGGCGGGCAGGAGTTCTTTGGTGTGGCTCTGCCTCGAATACCAGGAGCGAGAGGCAATTTGTTGGCCGTCCTTCCACAGAAGGACACCGGCGTAGCGGGTAGAGGTGTCGATGGCTAGGAGCATGTTCAGGCTTTCACCTGGTTGGCGATGGCGTCGAGGAGGGTCTGGTGGCGCGAGTCTTGGGCAGCCATGCGTATCACGCGCTCGGAGTCGGTCTTGCCGTAGTCCAGTCCAATCCACAGACCGCGGTCTTCAAAGAGTTCCGTGGCGCGGTCAGCCCATTCGATGACGCAGACGCCGTCACCGCCCAGATACTCCTCGAGACCCAGGTCGGCGGCCTCAAGAGCGCCTTCGACGCGGAAGAGGTCGACATGATAGATGGTGAGGCGGCCTTTATAGCGGGTCATGAGGACGAAGGTGGGGCTGCGGGCGTGCTCCTTGACGCCCAGGCCCCAGGCAATCCCCTGGGTCAGGGAGGTCTTGCCAGCGCCTAGGGGGCCGAGGAGGAGAAACACGTCGCCGGGTTGGGCGGCCTCGCCCAGAAGGCGGCCCAGGCGTTGGGTCTCTTCGGGGCTATGAGTGGTAAGTTCAAGGTCGTTGGACATTTAAACTCTGGTCATAAGTTTCTAATTTGGATAGGAGAACTAATGTTCACTTGGATGTAATGTCCGTATTGTAGTATTAGGGTTTCACCCCTCATCCTACGCCTTCTCCCACAAGGGGAGAAGGGATTTCCTTGGGAGTTGACAGAACTCATATACCCATACGTACTGTGGGGTATCCGCAATATCTAGCGGTAGTGGTCCCAGCCGCCGTGAGCGGGAGTGATGTCTTTGCCTGAGGCGTCGACGACGGTAACTTTTCCTGGAGAGTTAGCAGTAATGGCACCGATGATGGAGGTGGGAGGCGGGAGGAGGCATACAACGCGGTCCATGACCTGGGGCGGCGCGGTGAATATAAGGCCATAGTCCTCGCCGCCGCCGAGGGCCAGGGTGGTGTAGCCCTGGGGGAAGGTGGCACGAAGGGCTGGATCGATGGGCAGCTTGTGGGCGTCGATGCGGGCGGAGACGCCGCTGGCTTTGCAGAGCTTGGACAGATCGTCCACCAGGCCGTCGCTGACATCCATGGCGCACCGGACGCCGTGCTTGGCGAGGATGCGGCCTTGGAGGACGCAGGCTTTAGGCTTGCGATGGGCATCGGCCAGTCGGTCAAAGATATCCTTGGGGATGGACTGTCGATGTTGAAGCAATCGGAGGCCGGCGGCGGAGGATCCCAGCCAGCAGGTGGTGGCAACCAGGTCGCTGGGGTGGGCGGCGGAGCGGAGGAGGGGTGGCTCGTCGGTGGCGCCGGTGAGGGCGACGGTGATAAAGGCGGTGGGGGAGCGGACGATGTCGCCGCCGATAATTCGGAACTTGTACTCCTGGGCGGCGTCGATCATGCCGGCGTAAAGTTCGTCTATGGCGGACACGGAGGTGTCAGGGGGCATGCCGAGGGTGACAAGGGCATAAAGAGGAAGGCCGCCCATAGCGGCGATGTCGCTGACGTTGGAGGCCATGGCCTTCCAGCCCAGGTCTCGCCAGGGGGTGGTAGAGCGGAAGAAGTGGACGCCTTCCACCATGGTGTCGGTGGTGGCGAGCTGGGTGACGTTGTCGGCGCGCCAGGCGGCGGCGTCATCACCAACGTCAACTAGAAGGCGGGAGCCGAAGAGGGGTTGGACATCGCCCAGTCGCTGGTGGATGGCGGCGAGGAGGCGGTCGATTAAGGCGAACTCGCCCAGGTCTTTTACGGTATTAGCCATACCTTGCGATTATATCGCAGTCGGCGCAGAGGGGCCTGACGGTTATAATTTAGGCCTGATGAGAGCGTTAATAGTGTCCGATATTCACGCCAACCTGGAGGCCTTGGAGGCTGTGCTGGCCGACGCACGAGCCAGGGGAGGGTTTGAGGAGGTGTGGTGCCTGGGGGACGTGGTGGGCTATGGGCCGGACCCAGGGGCGTGCCTGGCGTTGCTTCGAGGGCTGAAGTTGACATGCATCGGCGGGAACCACGATTACGCGGCGTGTGGGAGAGCGGGAGTGGAGGAGTTTAACAGCTACGCCGCACAGGCTGTCTTGTGGACGGCGTCGCATTTGAAGAAGGAGGAGAAGGAGTTTCTGGCGGGATTGAGGGAGGTGGAGCGCCAGGAGGGGTTCACGCTGGTGCACGGGACGTTGAAGGAGCCGGTGTGGGAGTACCTGGTGAACCAATATGCCGCGCTGGATACGTTTGGCAGGATGGAGTCGTCGTACTGTCTGGTGGGTCACTCGCACATGCCGTTTGTTTGCACAGAAAGCGAGGGGATGGCCTTGTTCGGGCCTTTTATGGAGGACATATCGGTGAGATTGGACTCGCGGCGGCTTATTTTCAACCCGGGGAGCGTAGGACAGCCCCGGGACGGTGACCCGAGGGCCAGCTATGCGATGTATGACGGGGACGAGGCTGTGATCACGAGGCATCGTGTGGGGTATGACATCGGGAGGGTGCAGGAGAAGATGCGGAGGGCGGGGCTGCCGGAATATCTGGCGGAGAGGCTGTCGCACGGGAGGTGAGAGGAGGGCGTGCCTGTGTTATAATTTTTGGTCGTGGCCCGCTAGCTCAACTGGCAGAGCAAGTGACTCTTAATCACTAGGTTCTCGGTTCGATTCCGGGGCGGGTCACCATTGCATCTCATTCAAGCCACCAGTCCAGCAAAGTTTTTAGTCCACGCGGCTTATTTAGGACGGGGGAAGTGGCGGAACGGCAGACGCGCAAGGCTTAGGACCTTGTGTCGAAAGACGTCCGGGTTCAAGTCCCGGCTTCCCCACCACTTTGGATGAGAGGGATATCTATGCCTATCATAATCACACGAGATGCAGTACTTCTTCTTCGGAAAGAGGCGGGGATTGCGGTTGGCGCAGCCGTGCTAGCCGCCTTTGCTCTTTTTCTATCAGGTTTTGCGGGAATCGATTTTATGGCCCAGACCTACATCTGGTCGTTTGCCGTCTTTTATGGGGGCCGCCTTCTAGTCCTAGCCTTCCAGGCTCGGGGACGACCCAACCGCGGGTGACTTGGGGTTCCAGCCCCGGCTTCCCCAACAAGTTTTGCTACCGAACCATCAGGATATGTATCCCGAGAGACAACCTGGCCCAATTTCTATCTGTCGTCATGGCTGGCAAGGCCAACTGCCTAGCTAGAACTAAACAAGCCCTGTCTCCAAGGGATAGACCCGCGAATTTGGTGTCAGGCTGTAGAAGCCCGGCCTGAACGGCCTGTTCCGCCGTAAAATCGATAATTTGGAATGGCAGATTTTCCAGCAATCCCTTAATCTCGATAGCTGAAAAGTTGTCCTGGCAGAGTTTTGCCACAACCTCCGAAAGGTTCACGGAGCTAATGGCAGACCGTCTCACTACAGTTTTAACTCTCTCCGCCCCTGGCTCATCGTTAATTAAGGCTAAGAGGGCGGATGAGTCCAGAACGACTTCACTCTCGCTTGGCTTCTTCTCTTCGCTCACGAATCAATTCTTCTGAGAGCATTCGGCCTGCCGGCACGCGACGTCGCACTATTTCTTGGGCTTTCTTGATGCCTTGCTCGACTGTAAAAACGCGAATCTCCTTGTCTTCAAGGATGACAATAAGGTCGTCACCTTCTTCAAGGCCTAAGGCTTTACGGTGGGAAGAAGGTATGACGAATCTACCGTTTCTGCCCAACTTTGTCATAGTCTTCATAATGACCACAATATAGCATAATTGGCATACTTACATAAGTATGCCAATTAAAGGAATTATTGCCAGTAACGAGGTTAAGACTGTAAATTTATAATTAGTCCATCCCCAGACTCTTCCTCAAATCTTTGAGTTGCTGAGTATGACTTCGCCAATGGCGGAGATAGAGGCCTTCTAGCAGGTTTTGGGCGGAGCGGTCCTCGCGGTGGTTGCGGAGAGGGAACCAGCAGGAGGTAGTGACCTCACGGATCTGGCCGTCGGTGGCGGCGCCCACCACCTCGCGCGCTCGAGCGAAGAACTTTTTAAGCTCCTCGCGGATGTCGTTTAAATCCATGGCCTGACGCTGGGCGTTGATGTGGGTCTCGTCGGCGATGATGGTGAGCTCGGGGAGAGAGCCTTTAATCATGGCGTCGATGTTGTTGGGGATGCCGCCTTCGGGGTCTTCCAGGATATGCCACAGAACCTCGCGGGCGGACCACTCCCTGGCGTCGGGCTTCCAGTCCAGGCAATAGTCCATGCCGTCGAGGACTTTGAATATCTCTTTTTCGACTTCGTCGGTGCCTTGCAGGATGGACTCTTTAATTGATGGCATGAAGGGCCTCCCTAGGGTTCAATGGGTTAAGTCGGCGATTATGATAGCAGAAGAAGGGCTGGGAATCCGCCTCCTCCTGGAAGACGGCGAGTCTATCAGGAGGTGAGGCGTTTGATGGTGTCGAGGATGGCGGGGCGGGCGTCTTCGCGGGCGAGGGCTTCGGCCAGGGAAGCTTTAAGGAGACCTAGAGGGTTGCCGCCGTCGTGGCGGGCGCCGGGGAACCGGTAGGCGAAGAGAGGGTGGGTCTCCATGAGGAGGGCGAGGCCGTCGGTGAGCTGGATTTCGCCCTTGGCGCCGGGCTTGGTGCGCTCCAGGCAATCGAAGACCTCGGCGGGGAGGACGTAGCGGCCCACGATGGCGAGGTTGGAGGGGGCCTTGTTCTGGGGAGGTTTTTCTACCAGGCCATCGACTTGATAGACGCGCTCGCCGAGGGGCCGCGGCTTGATAACGCCGTAGGCGCTGACGTTTTCCAGAGGGACTTCTTCGACGGCGATGACGCCGCCGTTTCGCTTTTGGAAGATATCTATCATGCTGGCGAGGGCGGGCTTTTTGTCCTGGATAACGTCGTCGGGGAGCATGACGGCGAAGGGTTCTTCCCCAACGGCGTCTTTGGCCATGAGGACGGCGTGGCCGAGGCCCAGGGGGTCTTTCTGCTCGGCGTAGGAAAAGCGGGCCATGGAGGTGATTCGGCGCACGGTTTCCAGGAGCTTTGCCTGGCCTTTTTGTTCCAGGAAGGACTCCAGGGCAGAGTCAGGCTCAAAGAATCTCTGAAGGGCTTCCTTGCCGGGGGACGTGACCAGGATGATGTGATTAATGCCGGAGGCTACGGCTTCTTCGACGGCGTAGAGGATAAGGGGTTTGTCGAAGAGGGGGAGAAGCTCCTTGGGGATGGCCTTGGACGTGGGGAGGAATCGGGTGCCCACGCCGCCGGCGGGTATAACGGCTTTACGGACTTTTTTTTCGACTTTCACGGGGCCTCCGTTTAGCCGATTCTAACATTGGGCGCAGGCATGGACAACGTTGCTTTTCCGTTTGACAGTGTGCGGCGGTGGGCCTAAGATGGAGTTTGAGGCTGTGCTAGGCGGGGAGCTAGCGGTGCCCTGTACCCGCAATCCGCTATAGCGGGGCTGAATCCCGTCCCCAGGCTCGGCTGATGGACCTAGGTCCTGTCGAAAAAGTGTTGAGGGCTGGGTCCCACGCGGCGGAGACCTGTGAACCCCGCCAGGTCCGGAAGGAAGCAACGGTAAGCAGAATTCTTCGGGTGCCGTGGGGTTGCCTGGCCGGAGCTTTTCCGGCGGGATATGTTCATTGGCCGCTGTCAAAGGCGGGTGCACGGCCTCATCTACCCGCAACCGTTGGCCTAATGCGCACCACGCTTCACGTTTAACATGCCCAGACGACCTTACGGCCAGCACTTTCTAACAGACCAAGGCGTTTTGAGTCGAATTATCGAAGCCGCCGAGCTTTCGCCGGAGGACTGGGTGGTGGAGGTGGGGCCGGGGCGCGGCGTGCTGACTCGCGAGCTGGTGTCGAGGGCGGGGCGTGTGGCGGCGGTGGAGGTGGATGCGGAGCTGTCGGCGTCGTTGAGCCAGCGCCTTGGCAACCCGCCTAATCTAGCAGTATTGCAGGCCGACGCCCGGTCTGTGGACTTGGAGTCGTTAGCGCCGCGAGGGCAGGCGTATAAGGTTGTCGCCAACCTGCCGTACTATGCCGCTAACCCTATCCTCCGTCGATTTTTGGAGGCGGAACACAAGCCTTTGCTTATGGTCGTCATGGTGCAGAAGGAGGTGGCGGAGGCTATCGTCGCGGAGCCGGGTGAGATGTCCATGCTGTCGGTGGCGATGCAGTTTTATGGCGCGCCCAGGCTGGTCTGCCACGTGCCGCCCGAGGCCTTTAACCCTCCGCCGGAGGTTACGTCGTCGGTGCTGAGGATAGACATTCTGGCGGAACCGGCGGTGGAGGTGGATAACGCCAACGCCTTTTTTAAGCTGGCGCATGCAGGCTTTGCGGCACCGAGGAAGCAGATTCGGAACTCGCTGGCTATTGGGCTGAAGGTGGCGGCGGCAGAGGTGGATGGGCTGCTGTCGCGGTGCGGCATCGATCCTGCGCGGCGGCCGGCGACGCTGAGGATGGACGAGTGGGCGTGCCTGTATCGGTCTAACGCCGCGGAGGGCGTCGGTGCGCGCTGAGGCCTACGCCAAGGTCAATCTGGGCCTGGAGGCGCTGGGGCGCCGCCCGGACGGCTACCATGATGTCGTGACGGTGCTGCATACCATCGACCTGAGCGACGCGATGGAGATTGGGCTGGCGGAGGGAATATCGGTCCATTGCTCAGTCCCTCACTTGTCGGGGCCGGAGAATCTGGCTTATAAGTCTGCGCTGGCATTGAAAGAGAAGGCAGGTTATAAAAAGGGCGCGAAGATATTTATCGAGAAACGGATACCGGAGGCGATGGGGCTGGGGGGAGGAAGCTCGGACGCGGCGGCGGCGCTGGTGGCGCTGAACAGGCTGTGGGGCCTGGGTCTTATCGAGGAGCAGCTTTGTGAAATCGCCGCATCTATAGGCTCCGACGTGCCGTTTTTTGTGAAGGGTGGGGCGGCCCTGGGGGAGGGACGGGGAGAGGTTCTGACGCCGCTTCCGAGCCTGGAGGAGCAGGCGCTGGTAATGGTGTGCCCTGAGATTTCGATTCAGGGGAAGACAGGCCGGTTGTACTCTATGCTCAAGCCCAGCGCCTATACGGACGGGCACGCGACGCGCTCCTTTGCCGACGCCCTGGGCAGGGGACGCTTCTCCCCGCATCTGATATTTAACGTCTTTGAGCAGGTGGCTTTTGACGCGTTTCCAGGCCTGGACGCGGTCATGAGGGGGATGGAAGAGGCCGGGGCGGGGACGGTGAGCCTGTCCGGGTCGGGGCCGGCGCTGTTTTCGCTGGTCGATAACCGGATAGCGGCGCGCCGTATGGCTGACAAGCTGCGGGGCATGGGATTGAGGGCGTACAGTCTGACTACGGTGGCAAAATCGCCCGTCTTGACGCTCCCGTGAACCCCACATAGACTAGCAAACGTAATATTTATAGCTGATAGTCTTGAGGGACTACTCCTAGCGAGAGAGGAACTAATGCTGGATATAGTGCCTGGTATCTTGAGTGTAATACGCATAGGGATGGACCCCGACCTGGTGGACGCAGGCGGGTTTGTTCTAACCTGGCATGGCTTCTTTACCTTTATCGGTGTCGCTCTGGCGGTGGCGCTGACGGCGCACTGGTCGAAGAAGGAAGAGATTGAGCCTGACACAGTCTATTCGATAGCTATCTGGGCGATTTTGGGCGGCGTTATCGGCGCGAGAATCGTACACGTCATTGACTTCTGGTCTCGCAGCTACAAACACGATCCCATCAGCATTTTCTACGTGTGGGAAGGCGGCATCGCCATTCTGGGCGCCGTGCTAGGAGGCTTTATAGGCGGTTCGCTTTACCTTCTGCTTCGCAACAAGGACGGAGTGATTAATTTTTGGAACAAGGGGCTCTTCTGGCTGGGACGCCTGCAAAAGGTGCAACTGCCTTCGATAGGCCGGATGGCGGACCTGACAGCGCCGGCTCTAATTCTAGCGATGGCAGTGGGCCGTATCGGAGACATCATTAACGGCGAGCATATTGCCCAGGTCACCAGCGTACCATGGGGATTTGTATACACGCACCCCCAGACGCAGCAGCTTTACGTTGACCTGGGGGCAAGCCATTTGTCGCTGGCGCCGTCGCATCCAGCGGTGGTGTACGAGATGATATGGGACGTGGCGATTTTTGGAATCCTCTGGTTCTTCCGCAAGCGGTTGCTGCCGCACGGTATGACCTTTGTGCTGTTCCTGGCGCTGTACTCGCTGGGCCGGTTCTTCATCAGCTTCATTCGAGAGGACCGGATATGGGTGGTAGGGCTGGATGAGGCGCAGATAATATCGTTGATAACGATGATTATTACGATTACGCTGCTGATATCCAAGGCTCGATTGGTGAAGCCGCCGGTGAGGCGCCCCGCGGCGCCGGAGTCGCCGACGCCTGCGCCTGTGACCGAGAGACCGGGGGCGACTTCCTAAGGGGACTGGCTGGGCCGGAAGTCCACCAGACGCATAGCTAATAGCTGGCGCCCGTCCCACACGTCGGTTTTGAGGCAGTAGACGGCGTCGATGCGTTGGGTCTCGGGGAGCCTGCCGTTGCCCTGGCGAAAGGCGATGGCGTCCCAGGTGGCGCGGCCGTCGTGGAGCTTAAATCGAAGGTGCTGGTCCTGGCTGCCCATGGCGCGGCTGCGGTCGATGCGCAGGCCTCGCGCGAGAAATAGAGGCTCCCTGTTGCCTGCGCCGAAGGGTTCCAGGGTGGTCAGGAGCCGGTAGCAATCGCCCATGAGCTTATGGGGCGGGGCTTCGGCGTCGACCCAAAGGGTGGGCGTGAGGTCCAGGTCTTTTAGCTGGGCGTGGGCGGCGGCTAAAAGACGCTCTTCCAGGGCTGGCAGGTTTCCATGTTCCATGACGAAGCCCGCCGCCATGGGATGGCCGCCGACCCGGCTGAACAGGTCCTGGCACTGGTAAAGCGCTTTGACGAGATCAAAGTCCGGGATGCTGCGTCCGCTGGCCCGAAGGAGACCTTCGTCCGGGGACATGACTATCGCGGGCCGGTAGAATTCTTCGGCAAGGCGACTCGCTACCAGGCCGTTGATGCCTGGCGAGAAGGACTCATCGACCATCAGGATGATGGGCGGCAGGTCAGCGGGGGCTTTGGCGAGGGCCAGGGCGTAGGCGTCGTCGGTGGCCTTGCGGCGGTTGTAGTTGTACTGCTCGATCTCCTGGGCCAAGGCTTCAGCTTCAGATTCGGTGCGGCTGTTGAGCAGGTTGAAGCTGGCCTCGGCGTGCTTAACCCGGCCCGAGGCGTTAAGGCGGGGGGCGATGCCGAAGGCGATGGATTCGGCGCTGAGGGTTTGGGGGCGGAGGCCGGCGCGTTTATAGAGGGCCTGGAGTCCCAGGTTGTTGGTCTTGCGAAGCTCGACCAGGCCTGCCTTGACGATGGCGCGGTTCTCATCGAGAAGGGGCGCCAGGTCGGCCACGGTGCCCAGGGCGGCCAGGGCTATGAGGCTGGGAGGTAGGGGCTTATCCAGGGACTGATAGAGGCCCTGGATTAGTTTTAGAGCAAGGCCGGCGCCGGTAAGCTCTACGAAGGGGTAGGTAGAGCCGGGGACTTTAGGGTCCACCAGGGCAAGGGCGGGAGGAAGGGTGGGAGGCGGCATGTGGTGGTCGGTGATGATAACGTCCATGCCTGAATCGACGGCCTGGACTACCTCGTCATATGAAGAGATGCCGCAGTCCACGGTGACGAGGAGGGAGACGCCGGACTTTTTCATGGCCGATACAGCCTCGCTATTAAGGCCGTGGCCTTCCGTTACACGATGGGGAATGTAGGGAGCGACACGGACGCCAAGGGGTTCCAGCGCTTGGGTAAGGAGGGTGGTGGCGGTGACGCCGTCGACATCGAAGTCGCCAAAGATGCCGATGGTCTCGCGGCGCTGGATAGCCTGCGCCAGCCTTTCGACGGCACGCTCTATGCCGGGGAGGAGGAAGGGGTCGTGAAGCTGGGCGGGGGCGTGGGAGGTGAAGGCGCGGGCCAGTTCCGATGAGGCGAGATTTCGATTGTAGAGGACCTGGGCGACGATGGGAGGGAGGTTGAGGGAGGCGGCGAGGCCTTCAGGGCACAGGGCGCGGAGCTTCCAGGTTTTCTGCATAAGATGACTTTAGCAGGATAGGAGGCAGGAGGGAACCCAGGAGCGGCAGAGACCGCCAAACTAGGCGCCGTTGGCGCGGGTGAAGGCGAGGACGGAGTTGTGGCCGCCGAAGCCGAAGGAGGTGCTGAGGACGGCTTGGAGGTCCTTTTTTCGCGCAGCGTTGGGGACTATGTCCAGGTCGCATTCTGGGTCGGGGTTTTCGTGGTTTATGGTGGGCGGGACAACGCCTTCTCGGAGGGCCAGGACGCACATGGCGGCCTCGACGGCGCCGCCTGCGCCCAGAAGGTGGCCGGTCATCGATTTTGTGGAGCTGACGGGAATCTTATAGGCGATTTCGCCCAGGGCTAGTTTGAGAGCCTTGGTCTCCAGCTTGTCGTTCAGAGGGGTGGAGGTGCCGTGGGCGTTGATGTAGTCGATATCGGCGGGTTCAAGGCCGGCGTTTTTAAGGGTGCGCTTGACGGCCTTGGCGGCGCTCTCACCCTCCGGGGCAGGCTCGGTGACATGGAAGGCGTCGGAGGTGGAGCCGTAGCCCGCCAACTCGGCTAGAGGCTGGATGCCGCGCCGGATGACGCTCTCGTGGCTTTCCAGGACCAGGATGGCGGAGCCTTCGCCCATGACGAAGCCGTCGCGCGTGGCGTCGAAGGGCCGGCTGGCCTTCTGGGGGTCGTCGTTGCGTCGGGAGAGGGCTTTCATGGCGCCGAACCCGGCGACCGCGATGGGACAGATGGGGGCCTCGCTACCGCCAGCGAGGACGATGTCGGCTTCGCCAGCGCGGATGAGCTTGAGGGCGTTGCCGATGGCGTCGGCGCCGCTGGAGCAGGAGGAGACGGCGCAGAAATTAGGACCCAGGGCGCCGCTGAGCATGGATATCTGGGCTGAGGCCATGTCACCCAGCATCATGGGAATGAGGAAGGGGGAAACCCGATTGGGGCCTTTTTCCAGGAGGTTGGCGTGCTGCTGAGAGATGGTGAGGAGGCCGCCGATGCCGCTGCCCACAAGGACGGCGACGCGGTAGCGGTCGACCTTGGAGACGTCAAGCTGCGCCTGGGCCATAGCCTCTTTGCAGGCGGCGACGGCGAACTGGGCAAAGCGGTCTGTGCGGCGGGCCTCTTTGGGGCCGAGGTGGGCGACAGGGTCGAAGCCCTTGACCTCGGCGGCGATACGGGTCTCGAAGTTAGTAGTGTCGAAGGACTGGATAAGATCGACGCCGGAGCATCCGCTTTTGAGGGCCTCCCAGGTGGAGGAGGCGTTAAGCCCCAGAGGGCTGATAACGCCTATGCCTGTAATAAAAACGCGGGTAGTCAGTTAGGGCCTCCAAACAGATTGGCTGATGGCAATATCGCAAGGCGACATAATACTCGGTAGATTTTACCTGTTGGACGGCGCTATTGCCAGAGTTTTAGGCGAAATCTACGGGCCAGCTTCAGGCCTGGGAGGCAAGACGCGGAGGGAGTTCTTGCCTAGGAGCTTGGCGGAGGTGTCCAAGCGGTCTTTCAGGGTGCTTCCCAGGTTGTTGACGCGACTGGAGATGGACTCGGCGATCTCTTTCTTGACCGCCGCCAGGTCGCGCTTTTTATAGGCTAGGGACTCAGAGATCTCCTGGCCTGTGTTAGTCAATCTGATGCGATACCTCTCCACCACGCGGAATAGGCGGGCGTAGAGGTTATCGACCGGGTTTAGCTTGGCGTGGTAGCGGTTGAAGAGGCGGCGAGATTCCTCCATGCCCCATCGCGGGTCTTGATGGACGAACTGGCGTCCGGTGTAGAGGTGGTAGGGGCGCATTTCACCTTCCTGAAGCACATCGCCGTTGGCGTCCAGGGGGACCAGGCCTTCCCAGTTGGAGGTGGCGGGCAGAGGCGTGAGGAGGTTCGCGGTCTGGTACTTGCTGACCTGGGTGACCCAGTCCGCCATCTCCATGATGCCTTCCTCGGTGTCGTAGGGGAGGCCGATGATGGTCATGGCGACAATGGCAAAGCCAAGCTCGTTGAGCTTGGTGAGGCCTTTATGCATCTGGCCCGGGTCCTGGCGCTTGTTGACCGCCTTGAGGTTGTCGGCGTTGGAGGACTCGACGCCGACATAGAGCATTTCCATGTTGATGTTACGAAGGGCATCAGCCAGCTCAGGGTCCTGCCCTATCTCCGCCCTGGTCTGGCAGATGAGGTACATGTCGTCGGTGTGGCCCTTCCAGGCCTTGATGCGCTCCAGGCGCTCGTTGCGGTACTTGACGGCGCGAAGAGGCGGCGGGTGCAAGTCATCGGATACAAAGATGCTGAAACGACCGTCGCGGTTGGTGGCGATGAGGCCGTCGGCGGCCATCTGGCTTAGCTGGGCCAGGCGCTTGAGTTCCGTCTCCCGCTTGACCATCCGATAGCCGAGGAATTGCTGAATGACCTGACAATAGCTGCACTTCTCGGTGCAGCCTCGGACGGTCTCCATGACACCGCCCATGAGGGGCTTTGAGGGGGTGAGGTCTTTGATGGAATAGAAGTCCGGAAGTTCGACGAAGTCCGGTTCCACCAGGCCGCGCCGGGTGGTCTGGACCAGCCCGCCGTTCTCCATGAAGGCGATGCCGGGTATCTTCTTGAGCTCTTGGAGGCGGTTTTGACCTTTGTAGGCCAGCAGCACATCGCAGAGCTGGCCTATGATATCCTCGCCCTCGCGCTGGACAATGACATCGAAGCCGCCTTCGCGAATGGCCTCGTCGGCCAGTGGGCTCATGTGGGGGCCGCCGCCGATGGTGACGATTTTGGGGTGGCGCTCTTTAGCCTCGCGAGCGATCTCGTAGGCCCTGGGGGCCTCATTGATGAGGGCGGATATGAGGAGGACATCGGCGTCCTCCAGGTCTTTCTGTGGGTCGATTTTGCCGCTGCGGTCCTCGAACCAGATCATGCGCTCATAGAGGTTGGGGCCTTGCCACTGCTGCAGGGCGCCGGAGAGAAATAACATGCCCTGCCTGGGTATGGCTACGTACTCGAAGTTGCCCCCTGGCGACCTGGGCTGGACAAGGACTACTTTTTTGAATCTAGACACTAGGGAACCTCCGCCTTTTTTTCCACCACCCCAGAGCCCCAGGCACCTTGGAGGGGCTATGAATATTAAAGGCTATTATACATGGCAGGGCGTGGCGTATAAATAGCGGTCGCAGCAAAGTAAGCGGTTTACCTACAAAGCTGGCGCAAATCACTCTTAAACCAGGACGGCCCGGGCGGGCGCGCCCTCCGCTTTTAAGATTTTGAGCGGCAAGCAGTAGAGGGTGCGAAGGCCCAAAGGCGCGGAGGACAGGTCCAGGCCCTCAAGGATAACAATGCCAGCGCCGAGCAAAAGATGATGCGCTGGATAGCCCCGGTCGCCGGCCGAGGAGCCTTCGATGGATAGCTGGTCGATGCCGACCAGATTGACGCCGCGCTCGACGAGCCATTGGGCGGCGTCGGCTAGAAGCCCCGACTCGCTTTCTGTTGATGATCCCCAGCCTGACAAACGAGTTCGGAGGAGGAGGCGCTGGGTCGCTTGAGGTATGCCTAGGGACTCCAATGTGGCGCTGGATATGGGGCCGGGGCCGACACGGCATACATAAGCTGGCCCGATGAGCGCATTCAGGGGCAAGGTTTCGACGGAGCCGGCGTCCTGGATGAAGTGGCTGGGGGCGTCGATGTGCGTGCCGGTATGGCTCGACATGAAGATGCTGCTCAAGGTGTAGGGATGGCCCTTCTCCAATCGCTGGTGGAATCGCAGGCGAAAGGGCGGGTCTCCCGGGTAGATGGGTGTGTCAGGCGATAGAGGAAGGGAGATGTCGTGAATACGCATAGGGCAGTCCTGCGTTGAGGGTGTTTTGCGGCGGCGCCTATAATAGCACCTATGGAGCCATTATCTATCATTGAGGGTCTGGGGAATAAGGGCGGCACGGTGGCAATAGTCACCCACGGCTGCAAGCTGAACAAGTCGGACAGCGACGAGATAGCGCGGCAGTTTGTCCAGGCGGGGTACCGGCTGGTGGAGCCGGATGAGGGGCCGGACGTGTTTGTTCTCAACTCTTGCACCGTGACCCACGAGGCGGACGCCAAGGCGCGGCAGGCGCTGCGGAACGCCCATCGAAGCAACCCGGGGGCCGTAGTGGTGGCGACGGGCTGTTATGCCCAGCGAGCGCCGCAAGAACTGGCGTCGATAACCGGTGTGGGGCTAGTAGTCACGAACTTCCAGAAACCGGGGCTGGTGGTATTGACCCTGTCGGCCCGGGGGCAGGCCGAGACGCCCTGCGCCATGGATGAAGAGCCCGGACTGGGGCCGGGCGTGTCAGGGAGGACTCGCGCGTTCATAAAAATACAGGAGGGGTGCAATCAGGTCTGCGCCTACTGCATTGTGCCCAGGGTGCGGGGCCGCGAGCGCAGCGTGCCTGTGGAGGAACTGGTGCGACAGGTGGAGCGATGCGTGTCGGAGGGGTACAGGGAGGTGGTGCTGACGGGGACGCAGCTGGGATCCTACGGGTTTGATTTAGAGGGCGCAAGCCTGGAATCTATGATTGGGCTGATATTAGAGAGGACGGGGATAGAGCGGCTGCGAGTTTCGTCTTTGCAGCCGCAGGAGGTAACGCCGGGCCTGCTGGGCCTGTGGCGGGACAGCCGGCTGTGCCCGCATTTCCACATGCCCCTGCAAAGCGGCAGCGACGGTGTGCTGGGGAGGATGCGACGCCGATATACGTCAGGGGAGTATGCTTTTGCCGTAGAGGAGATAAGACGGGCCGCGCCGCAGGCGTCGGTGACGGCGGACGTCATCGTCGGGTTCCCGGGGGAGAGCGACGCTGAGTTTGAGGAGAGCTTGGCCTTCTGCGAGAAGATGCCTTTTGCCGGCTTGCATGTTTTTGAATACTCGGTCCGGGGCGGGACCAGCGCGGCGCATATGCGGGGGCAGGTGTCCGCCCCGGCGAAGGCGGAGAGGATGGGAAGGATGCTGGCCCTGGCGCGGGACAAGGCGTCGGCCTTCCGCAGGGGTGCGGTAGGAGAGGTGCGGCCGGTGTTGTGGGAGATGCGCAAGAAGAAGGGCTGGTACGAGGGACTTACGGACCATTATCTGAGGGTAAGGACAGAGAGTGAGTCGGCGCTGGGTAATAGGATAACGCAGGCGCGGATGGCGGCGGAGGAGGGGGAATGGGTCGTGGGCGAGGTGACAAAATAAAAGAAGCCCCCTGATTTCTTGGGGGGCTTCTGATTAGGTCTGTGCGGAGTCTAGAGGTCGATGGGGCGGAGGCGGGTCAACTGGTCGTATCGCTCCAGGTATCCGGCTTTGCGGTCCATGCCGTGGGAAAAGACCAGGAGCCAGCCGTCCCTTTCCGCCTGGTGCAGGATTTCCCGCTTTTGCTGCAGGGAGTCTTCCGGAGAATGGTCCAGGGCTGGAATGGCCGCCAGGTCCAGGTGGTGGGCGGTGGGGACCAGATCGCCCAGGAAGGCTACCTTTTCGCCGCCGTGGTTGGTCACTACGATCTGATGGCCCTTGGAGGGGCCATTTGTGACGATGACGGAGAGGCCGGGGAGGATCTCCTCGTCGCCGTCCAGAAGCTGAAGTTTGCCGGACTCCTCGATGGGAAGGAAATCGTCCTCGAAGTATACGCTCTGGAAACGCTCGTTGGGCTGCTGGGCCTCTTCCCAGCACTTGCGCTGCATGAAGTGGGTGGCCCTGGGAAAGGTGGGAATGAGGTCGCCGGTCCTGTCGAGCTTGGTGCAGCCGCCGGTGTGCTCAAAATGAAGATGAGTAAGTATAACGATATCGATCTGATTCGGCGACACGCCCAGGGCTTTGAGGCTTTTGACCAGACGGCTGGGGCCCAGGCCGTACTCGTCCCTAAGGCCCTCCACCTCTTTGGAACCTATTCCCGTATCCACCAGAATATTCTTGCCGGCGAGCTGAATCAGGAGGCAGTTGAGATTCAGAGTCATGCGGTTTCTGCGGTCTGTGACGATTCTATTTTCCCAGACCGCTTTAGGGACCTGTCCGAACATACAGCCGCCGTCCCGCTTCATTGTCCCGTCACTAATTAACCGTATAGATGTGGTCATCATGTGCTAATGATCACCCCCCTGTCTTAAAAGTAATAGAAAATGCTAGTAATCCGCGTGCAAAAGGGGTTGAATGGGCGAGACGAGATAAACCCTTGAAAGCTGCCTCCCTTCCTGCAGGGCCTATTGGACTCTCCCGCCCTGCGCACTATCAATTGGACTAATCCATTTGGATAGTGTTATCTAGGTTGATAAGATAACATAAAATTTAGAAGTGTCAATAGTTTTTTATGAAAATTCTTATCTTATTTTAAGAAAATTAGCTAAATAGAGACGAAATGGAGGCTATCATGAAGGTAAAAGGCTTTGACCACCTGGTATTAAGCGTGCGGGACGTGGACCGGTCTTTAAGGTTTTTCCAGGACGTGCTGGGCTTAGAAGCGCTGCGGGTGGAGGAATACCGGCGTGGGGAGGCGCCATTTCCGTCGGTGCGGCTGTCGGCCACGTCGGTCATCGACATAGTGCGGAGCAAGGAGCCTCGACGCGGACAGAACGTCGACCACTTCTGCCTGGTCATCGAACCCACAGACCTGGAGGGGCTGGCAGCTGGGCTTAAAGAGAAGGGCGTAGAGGTAACGGGGACGCCGGGGCGGCGGTGGGGCGCCCAGGGCTGGGGCGTGTCGCTGTATATCAAGGACCCTGATGGGAATACTATTGAGCTGAAATGCCACCCGGAGGGGTATAAATAAGGGACATGGCTATGCAGTGGACATAAGAAATGGCGCACAGGATTAAAATTTTATAAGAATATTTCAACCTTGGGCATAGCGGACAGTTTTACGGCTGCTTATTAACCATACCTGCCTTTCCTGAAGGGCCCGTTAAAGAACCAGTGTCCACGGCCTTGCGGCCTGAGCAGCCGCATATAGAAATCTTTCTGTTCAGGCACAACCGTCGAGTGTTAACATTGAAGTAGTCAGGCAGATCACTTTCGCAACCGAGGGCAAATGGGCGGAACTATTGTAATAGGCCGAATTTTCGGCATCGATATAAAGATCCACTTCTCATGGGTGTTGATCTTTATTCTTGTAGCGTGGTCTTTGGCCAATACAGAATTCAAGACGGACTACCCGGATTGGGGAGTGAACGTCCGCTGGGGTCTAGGAATTCTTGGAAGCATCCTTCTTTTTAGCTCCGTCCTATTCCACGAGCTGAGCCATTCCATTCTGGCCATGGTACGAGGGCATAAGGTTCGGGGCATCACGCTCTTTATTCTCGGCGGGGTGTCGGAGATAGAGGAGGAGGCGCACAAACCCGGGGAGGAGTTCTGGATTGCCTTTGTGGGGCCGCTGTCCAGCTTTTTCCTGGGCGGTGTGTTCTACCTGCTGGCCTGGCAGACGGAGGGCGTCAATGACTATGTGCATGCCTTAAGCGCGTATCTGAGTTTTATTAACCTGGCGCTAGGAGTGTTCAACCTGATTCCGGGATACCCAATGGACGGCGGTCGGGTGTTGAAGGCGGCGGTGTGGCGGGCCACCGGCAGCGTTAGCCGGGCGACGCGGGTGGCGTCCCGTTCCGGGATGGTGGTGGCGTTTTTGATGATGGCAGGGGGCCTGGGCCTGGCGTTTATCTGGGACTCCTGGAGCGGGCTGTGGCTGGTGCTAATTGGCTGGTTCCTGATGTCCGCCGCGTCTTCGACACGGCGGCAGGAGGCGGTGCGGGCGCACCTTTCGGGCCGCAGGGTGCGGGATGCCATGCGGTCGGGGTACCCGTCGGCGCCGCCGGGGATATCGGTGCAGCGGCTGGTAGACGAGTATATGGCCAGGGGTTTCGAGCGGACGTACCTGGTGGTGCTGGGGGATACGGTACACGGGCTGGTGAGCGCAGCGGACGTGGCGCTGGTTCCGCCGGAGGAACGGCATAGCAAGTATGTGACTGAGATTATGGTGAGGCCGCCGAACATTGCGTTCGTCAGCCCTGATGACCCTCTGGAGGCGGCGATGCAGAAGATGAGCGCGGGGGAGTTCCATCAGCTGCCGGTGCTGGAGAACGGGAAGCCGGTGGGGATGGTGTCGAGGGGAGATGTGATGAGGGTGCTGGAGTTGTCGTCGCTGGTGGGGCCGAGGAAGTAGCCCTTTCGCGGGTCCTGGTTTATATTAAGCCACCCTTATCTTTAAGCGGGATACCTTCATCCCCTGGCCCCTTCTTCCTGCTGGAAGAAGGGGAAGATAAAAATTACACCAAATTCCCCCTCTAACTCCCCCTTTTCCTCACGAGGAAAAGGGGGAGAACCTGAGGAGGCATCCCCAACTCCTTACTTAAGTTTTGGGGTGACGTGTTCAGCCAGGAGGCGGAAGGAGCGGTCCAGGGCTGGGCCGGGGATCATACCGCCGAAGTTTACGTCGGCGATGGCGCTGCTGAGGCTTAGTTCTTCTTTGAGGGCGAGGAGGCGGTCCGCCACGCCTTCCGGCGTGCCCGCGACTAGGTGATTTCGCAGCACGTCGTCGTAGGTCATGGCGCGGTGCTTGTCGGCGCGGGCGACGCGCTGGAGGTTCTCCTCGTCGGATAGGCCGGCGATGGGCGTGTTCTGCGCGGGCATGATTTTGGTGTAGAAGTTCATGGCGCTGTCTTTGGGCTCGTCCAGGGCGGCTTGCGTGGTGGGGGCAACGTGGACTGGGAGGCGGAGGCAGACGTCAGGCGCGCCGGGGCGCTGGGCGTCGTGCCATGCCTGCTTGTAGGACTCGATGCGAGGTTTGAGGACAGCGGAGGGAGCGTTGAGGCCGAGGAAGATAGGAAGGCCCCGCTGGCCGGCCCAAGCGAAGGAGGCTGGCGAGGTGACGGCGATGCGCATGGGCGGATGGGGCTTCTGCAGGGGCCTGGGAACGACGGCGATGTTGTCGAAGGCGTAGAAGGCGCCCTTGTGGGTGAGGCGGTCGGTGGTCATGGCCTTGATGAGCACGTCCAGGCACTCGTCGAAGCGATGCTGGCTTTCCATATAGGGGACTTTGAAGCCTTTGTAGGCGCCCTCGCCGCTGCTACGCCCGACGCCGAATTCGAAGCGGCCCTGGCAGAGGTTGTCCAGGGTGGCGACTTCTTCAGCGAGGCGGACGGGGTTGTAGAGGGGGAGGACGTTGACGGCGGTGCCGATTTTTATGCGTTTGGTGCGGCCGGCCACGGCGGCGGCCAGGACCATAGGTGCGGAGCAGAGGGAGCGGTTGGGCTGGAAGTGGCGCTCGGCGATCCAGACGCTGTCGAGGCCGCAGGACTCGGCAATGTCCACGTGGCGGAGGGCTTCGGCGAAGGTGGGGGCGTGGGAGTCGCCGTCGCGGGGCGGGAGGTCAAAGAAGAGGCCTAGTTCCATAGGGGGCTCCTTCTGGGGGAATGGCCCTCATCCTCTTCCCCTCCCCTGCAGGAAGTGGGGAAAGGGAGAATTCGTAGCGTGGAAGGCAGTAGTGATAAAGGATTGTGGTGCCAGTGTTTCACCCTCATCCTTCGCCTTCTCCCATCAAGGGAGAAGGGATTTTCTCGATGGCGGTCAATCCTTTCAGCGCACGTAGAACCTGGACTGGTAATAGCCATCATCCAGAGAAAGGAGATTCTTGACAATGGAGAGTAACTCGGTTCGCCAGACTGGGCAGCAGTCATAACAGATTCTTCGACTTCGTCGGAGTACCGACTTCGCTCAGAATGACAGAGCATCACTTCAACCGTGGTGCGACTTTTTCGGCGAAGAGAGTTAGGGAGCGCTGGACTTTGTCTTTGGGGATCATGCCGCCGAAGTTGGCCTCCATCATGACGCCGGTGAGACTGAAGGTCTCTTTTAGCTCTTGCAGACGGTCGGCGACGGCTTCAGGGGAGCCGAAGGCGGAATCGGTCTCTAGGAACTCGTCGTAGCTCATGGACTGGAAGCGTTTGGAGCGGGCGGCGCGGTCGGCGTTTTCCTCGTCGGAGAGGCCGGGGAGGGGTTCGCCCAGGGTGGGGACCAGGTTTTTATACCAGTTCATGGCGCTGGGCTCGGCCTCACGGTGGGCTTTTTCGGTGGTGTCGGCCACATAGGTGGGAACGCGGATGCAGATGTTGGGCTGGCCTGAGTGGCCAGCCTTTCGCCAGGCGTCTTTGTAGCTGTCGACGCGCTCCTTGGCGGAGTCGAGGACGCCTCGGAGGCCGATGAAGATGGGAAAGCCCATCTGGCCGGAGAAGGGGAAGGAGCCGGCGGAGGAGGCGGCGTTTCGGATGGCGGGGTGGGGCTTCTGGAGGGGTTTGGGGATGACGCAGACGTTGTCATAGTTGTAGAACTGGCCGTGGTAGGAGAACCGCTCCTCAGTCCAGGCTTTCTTTATCACTTCCAGGCACTCGCGAAATCGGGGGCGGCTTTCGGGGTAGGGGATGCCGTAGCCGACGTACCCTCGTGGGGCGCCGCTGCGTCCGATGCCCAGCTCGAACCGCCCGTTGGTGACGTGGTCAAGGGTGGCCATGTCCTCGGCCATGCGGACGGGGTTGTTGAGGGGGAGGACGCTGACGGCGGTGCCGATTTTGATTTTCTTGGTGCGGTTGGCGATGGCGGCGGCGGCGATGAGGGGGGCGGAGATGACGGAGCGTTCCGGGGAGAAGTGGAGCTCGGCGAGCCAGGCGATGTCGAAGCCGACCTTTTCGGCTAGCTGGATGTGCTGGAACTCCTCCTCGAAGGCCTGGTGCTCAGACTTGCCGTTGCCTCGAGGGAACTCGAAATAGACGCCGATCTCCATGGACGCCTCCGCGGTGCGGATATTGGGATGAGGTTGGGGGAATTGTAGCACCGGAGAAGGCCATACGCTATGTGAAGGGTTAGAGAGGCGGATGTGAAAGGCTAGCGACTCTCTTGCCGCGAACTAAGGAAGGGCTGGATTCCGGCTTCCGCCGGAATGACGGAGAAGAGGGAGAACAAGGGCGCGGCGACCTCGCCCCTACATAAAAATGGAGAGTAGGTTACAGCTTGGGGGCGACTTTTTCTGCGAAGAGTTGGAGGGAGGCGAGTTCTTTGTCTTGGGGGATGAGGCGGCCGAAGTTGGGTTCGGCGATGACGCAGGAGAGGTTGAAGGTCTCTTTTAGTTCCAGAAGCTTTTCGGTCACTTCATCGGGGGTACCGTAGGCCAGGTCGGTCTTGAGGATGTCGTCGTAGGTGATGGAGCGGAGGCGCTGGCCGCGCTCGGCGCGCTCTCGGTTCTCCTCGTCGGACAGGCTGGGGATAGGCGTGCCGACGGTCTCGATAAGCTGTCGATAGAAGTTCATGGCGCTGGCTTTGGGGTCCTCCAGGGCGCGGCGCCGGTCCTCATGGACGTAGACGGGGATACGGAGGGAGAGGTGGGGCTTGCCCGGGTGGCCGGCGGACTCCCAGGCCTCACAATAGCTGGCGACGTGCTCGACGAGCTGGCTTCGGACGCCTCGAACGCTGAGGAAGATAGGAATGCCGGCTTTGCCGGAGAAGAGGTAGGTGCCTGGGGAATTGGTGGCGATGCGGATGGGCGGGTGGGGCTGCTGGAAGGGGCGGGGGACGACGCGCACGTCATCGTAGTGGTAAAACTGGCCGTGGTGGGAGAAGGTATCGTGAGTCCAGGCTTTTTGAATGACTTGGAGGCACTCGGAGAAACGCTGGCGGCTTTCGGCATAGGGAATGTTCATGCCGATGTAGCCTCGAGGGGCGGCGCTGCGGCCGACGCCGAAGTCGATGCGGCCTCCGGCGATGTGGTCGAGGGTGGCGACGTCCTCAGCGAGGCGGAGGGGGTTGTAGAGGGGGAGGACGGCGACGGCAAGGCCGATGCGAAGCCGCTGGGTGCGGGAGGCGGCTGCTGCGGCCACGACGACAGGGGAGGAGAGGACGGACTGCTCAGGCTCGAAGTGGAGCTCGGCGAGCCAGACGGAATGGAGGCCGGAGGACTCGGCCAGGTCGATGATTTTGAAGGCGCGGTCAAAGACCTGGGCGTCGGTGGCGCCTTTGGGGCGGGGGAACTCCATGAAGATGCCTACGTCCAATAGCGGCTCCTGGGGGCGTGGGTTGCTGGGGGCGGGCCGACACGTCGGCCTGCGCCGATTATATGCTGGTTCGTGGCGCATTGTAGCATCGGGAGGGGTGGGAGGGTAGGGAGGGGATTTTGAGGGGATAACAGTTGTATCGAGAGACAATCATGGATTAAAGTCAGGCGATGACTAAACCAATAATAAAGGGGACGATATAGGTAAGGCTAAAAAGACCAAAAGAGATAAGGTGACCACACCTAAGCGCGTAAGTAAGCGCGCGCCGGCGTCGCCGTTTGAGAAGTATAGGGGATATCTAAAAGAGCTGGCGGGAAAGGATCCTGACGAGTTGGTGAAGGAGATGCGTGGTGAATGACCGGAGGGGTGGCCGACTCAGCGCAACCTGGGTAGTGGGCATAGATCCTTCGACTGCGTCCCGACGAGTACATCGGGACTTTGCTCAGGATGACAAATCCCTTACACCTACAGACCTAGCACTGCGTCGACGGGAGTGAGGCGCTATACTGGGGCGGACTTGGAGGTGTCGCGTTTAATGGATTTCAGGCTGACGAGGGAGCAGGAAGAAATCGTCGCCAGGGCGGAGGGGGTGGCAAGGGAGGGGCTGGAGCCTCGCGCGGCGGAGGTGGACGCCCGGGCGACGCATCCCGTGGAGGGGTGGCGAGAGGTGTGGAAGGCGGGGCTGCTGGCCACCACGGTACCGAAGTCGTACGGCGGGTTGGGGCTGGACATGCTGACCTACGTCATGGTCATCGAAAAGCTGGCGTGGGGCTGCGCCAACACGGCCATGACGGTGCACATGCACTCGATAGTGCAGAAGTATATCGACCAGTTAGGGTCGGCGGAGCAGAAGGCGTCGTTTTATCCTGACGTGGTGGAGCACGGGAGGCTGTTTGGGAGCTGGGGGAGCGAGCCGTCGAGGCGGGGAGGGTCGGGCGTCGCGAACACGATTTTGAGTCCTCGTGATGATGGCTATGTGATCAACGGGCCGAAGCATTTTTGCACCATGGCGGGTGGGGCCTACCGGTACATGATCCATTGCGCCATGGAGGGGTACCAGGCGGAGAAGAGTGCGACTATGGCGCTGGTCCCCAGGGACAGTCCTGGGCTGACGATTACGGGGGGCTGGGACACACTAGGGATGCGGGGGACGGTAAGCCCCAGCGTAACCTTTGAGGAGTGCCCGGTGAGGAAGGAGTGCGTGCTGGGCAAGCCAGGGGACAGCGAGAGGGCGGGGCTGGGGCTGCATTTCGCCATGGGGTACGCGGCGGTGTTCATTGGGGCGGCGCAGCGGGCGCTGGACTACACCAAGGAGTTCGTAAAGAAGAACAGGTTCGACCCGGACCCGGCGCCTATGTCCCACAACTCGATTATTCAGCGGCACGTGGCGGAGATGGGGCTGGTGGTGGAGTCGGCGAGGCTGGTGATGCATGAGTCGGCGTATCGGTGGCCGGAGGGGCCGGACCCGCTGCTAATGCTAACGCTGGGGAGCCGGGCTAAGAACCGGGCGACGGAGGCGGCGCTGATGGTGACGTCTCGCGCATTGCAGGTGTGCGGGGGGCGGGTGGCGCATAAGAGGTACCCGCTGGAGCGGCTGTTTCGTGACGTGCGGACGTGCACGCTGATGCCGCCGAACGCGGACCGGACGCTGGAGGTGGTGGGGAGGGCGGAGCTAGGGCTGCTGGAGGGGGTGATGGAGGAGAGGTATAGGGTGTAGGTGGGATTCGTACTGGAAGTCAATCCTGTCTTTAATCGGGATACCATCTCACCCTTAATCCCTCTCTTCCTGCAGGAAGAGAGGGAAAGAAAACGGTTGCACAATTCCCCCTCCTTCGGACAGGCTCAGGACGGCGTCTAACTCCCTCTTTTCCTCACGAGGAAAAGAGGGAGAACCGGATGAGATGGACATCCCCAGGTACCCCGGAAGGGTCATAGGAATCCCGACACCCCTTAGGTATCTCTACCTAAAGAGGCAACTTGCAAGAATGCATGGGGACTACTCCCCCAGCCTAAAGGGTGGGTATTCGTCGGTGGTGAGGGCGGCGTAGGCGAAGACGCGGTAGACTAAGTGGTTGATGCCCATAACGAGTTCCCAGAGGTCTTTGGGGTAGGACTTGTTGAAGAGGTTGCCGACGGTGGCGAATAGGACCAGGAGGATTTGCAGGCCGCCAAATCGATAGCCGGCGCCGCCGACAAGCAAGGCGACGACGGCGTAGTGGGGCAGGGCCAGGAGCCACCACTTGATGAGGACAACACCTCGGTGGAGCTTTTCGGGGTAGTCGATGGTGATGTCGGCGGGGTAGGAGTCCAGGGGCTGAAGGGAGAAGGGCGGGTACTTGTTGGTGCCCATGGCCTGGTAGCTGTAGAAGCCGACGCGCCAGCCCCATCGTATGACGCCGACGTTGTAGTCGAAGAGGGCGCGGGGGTATTTGCCGGTGAAGGCGATGGCGATCATGGAGCCGAGCCAGCTAAAGATGAAGCCGATGTAGAGAAAGATAAGGAGTACCCAATGGGGAAGCAGAAGGAGCCACTTTATGAGAAAGAGCCAGCTACTGATAGGCTCCTCAAGCTGGCCGCGAATCTTAGCGGGATACTGCTTCGTAGCAAGGGTGTCCATTACGTCTCCTGAGATGAAGAGTGAACACTGGTTTTGAGAGGGCGGCTAACCCTACGTGTGGCCGTTTTTGTCCCTGTCGTCGGGGCGGGCCTCGACGCCGGGAAGCTCATGCAGGTCGCGGTCACGGGCGGAGATGACCAGGATGTCGCCGTCGGAGATGTTTTCGTGGTCGGACGGCTCCTCAATGATCTTGTCGCCGCGTCGCAGGATCAGGGTGGTGGCTTTGTATTTGTCGTAGAGCTTCTGGACGGTGAGGCCCTTTAGCTTGGAGTTGGCCTTGACGATGGCGACGCCGAAGTCTTTGTACACGGGAAGGTAGTCCACCAGGTTGGTGCCCATCATGTGGACGGCGCGGGCCACGCTGTCCCTGTAAGGCTCCAGGACGGCGGAGACGCCCAGGCTACGCAGGACCTCGGCGTGGAACTCGTTTTCCGACTTGGCGATGATGCGCGGCACGCCGGCCTTTTTCAGCAGCACCACGGTCTGGATGTTGTCGGCCATGTTGTAGCTGAAGGCGACGATAGCGATATCGATGTCTTTGACTGGGAGGTCGCGCCAGAGGCCGGGGCTGGTAACGTCGCCCTGGACGGCCTTGCTGATGGAGTCAGAGATTTCAGCCACCTTGTCCTCATCATTGTCGACACCCAAGACCTCATAACCGAAGCTGGTCAGCTCGACGGCCAACTGGCCTCCGAAGGGGCCGAGGCCGAGTATAAGAACGCTTCTTACGGCCATAAAATTCTCTCCTTAGCCGATGGGCAGGTCTCTTTGGGGCAGTTCATATCGAAGCTCGCGGTGCTGGCGGGCCAGGGCGTAGCCGAGGGTGAGGGGGCCGAGGCGGCCGATGAACATAACTACAATAATAATAACCTTTCCAGCGGGGGTCATGTCCGGGGTGATGCCGGTGGACAGGCCCACGGTGCCAAAGGCGGACACAACTTCAAACAGGACCTGCCTGAAGAGGAAGTCTTCAGTGAAGGTGAGGAGGAGGGTAGCGGCAAAGACCAGCATTATAGCCATGGCTACTATGGCCATGGCGCGATAGACCAGACGGTGGCCGAAGCGGCGGCCAAAGGCCTGGCCATGCTCATAACCTCGAACGCTGGCCCAGGTAGCGAGCATGAGGAGGGCAAAGGTGCCAACCTTAACGCCACCCGCGGTGGAGCCGGTGACGCCGCCTATAAACATAAGGCCAGAGATAAGGAACAGCGTCTCATCTCGGAGGTCTCCAATGGATATGGAATTGTAGCCCGCGGTCCTGGCGGTGACCGATTGGAAGAAGGAGTTGGTGAGCTTATCAGTAGTGTTAAGCAAACCCAGAGTAGCGTCGTTGTTAAACTCGGCCAGGAGAATGCCGCCTGCTCCAGCGCCCCACAGGACAAGGGAGAAGAGGAGGACTATATTGGTGCTGGGGGTGAGCCTTCGCCAGTTCCGCTTGGAGGCTATGTCCAACAAGACCAGGACGCTGATGCCTCCGGCCATGATGAGGACGGATACAACGGCCAGCACGAAGGGCTCAGAATTGAAGGGGACAAGATTGGCGTAGTCGCCCATAATATCGAAGTCAGCGTTGTTGAAAGCGGAGATGGCGTGAAAGGCACTTTCCCAAAGGCTTTCGCCCCCCCCGGGAACTGGTCTCGAAAGTGAACCCACAACGCAAAGGCGCCCAGGGCTTCGAAGGCTAAGGTGAGCAGGATAGTCAGCCAGAGAAGGCGGGTCACGCTCTGCACGCCGCCCGCTCTAGACATTTCGTGGACCTCAAAGGTGTCTTTGAGGGAGACGGGCCGTCGGAAAATAACCAGTACGAACATAGTGGCGGTCATGACGCCCAAGCCGCCAAGCTGGATGAGGGCAAGGATGACGCCCTGCCCAAAGCCGGTCCAGTAGGTGCCTGTGTCCTGGACTACCAGGCCGGTGACGCATACGGCGGAGGTGGCGGTGAAGAAGGCGTCCAACAGGTCCAGGTTGCGGCCTGGCGCGCGGGCCTGGGGCAGGGACAGGAGGAGTGTGCCGATAAGGATCAAAAGGGCAAAACCGACGACGACGCCCATGACGCCGATGGCGCGGGGCCTGGGGAAGGGCTTGGCGCTAAACTGGAGGACCCGGGCCAGGGGTCGATAGACACGCAACATGCGGACTACGCGCAGGTTGGTGTCGCCGGGGCGAGATATTTGAGGGGTGTCCGGACTGTTGGGAGAGTCGGAGGCTGGCTCTCTCAAAATGGGTCCTTGAGGGTTTAGCTGGGGTGAGAGTGGCCTAAAACGCGATGGGTGTCAAGGGTTTGGGCGTGGGGGTCGAGCGAGGATTCCAACGCATTTTGCCTGTCGATAACTTGATAGCGAGGAGAAGTGGCGCCCCGGAGAGGACTCGAACCCCTAACCCCTTGGTCCGAAGCCAAGTGCTCTGTCCACTTGAGCTACCGGGGCGCGTGATGGGGAGAGAAGCCCCCCATCCCAGTCTTTCCCCTCAAGGGGGAAGGAATATAAAGGTGTCATTGGTGGGGTGAGCGGAGGGATTCGAACCCTCGATCTCCTGATCCACAGTCAGGCGCCTTAGACCGCTTGGCAACGCTCACCACGAAAAGCGACCCCCTAGAGAGGGGGCCTTTAATACTATATCGCAGAGAGGAGTTTTTGTCATTTGTGGAGGAGGCTGGGCGCAGCAGGTCTGTCTTGAAAAGCTGATTTTGGTCTTAGTCGGGGCGCCCTCATCACCCTTAATCCCTCTTCTCCCGTAGTCGGGAGAAGAGGGAAAGAGAAATAAAGCGACCACCTCTCCCTCCATCTCCCTCTCCTCCTTGCCAAGGAGGAGAGGGAGGGCCAGAAAGACGACCCACCTCAGCCCTGCTAAAGATAACCAAGCTTGGCAAAGCGAATCGAGCCTTGCCTATTTAAGGATTCACTAAAGGTACGGGTTACTTTGCCTCACTTAAGGCCAGGTTGACCAGGGTGCGGACGGGGCCGCCGGTGGAGCCTTTGACCTGCCAGCCTTTGTCACCCTCACTGCGGTAGGTGCCGGCGATGTCGAGGTGGACCCAGGGGGTGTCGCCGGCGAATTCGGAGAGGAACTTGGCGGCGACAATGGAGCCGGCGTCTCGATTGCCGGCCACGTTCATCATGTCGGCAACGTTGCTCTTGAGGGCGTCTTTGTACTCGTCGAACATGGGGAGCTGCCAGACGCGCTCGCCGACGCCGTTGCCCGAGGCCATGACCTTGTCCGTCCATTCCTGATTGTTGCCGAAAACGCCGGTGCAGACCCGGCCCAGGGATATGACGATGGCACCGGTGAGGGTTGCGATGTCGACAATGCGGGTGACGCCGCACTTCTCGCGGGCGTAGCACATGGCGTCGGAGAGGATTAGGCGGCCCTCGGCGTCGGTGTTGATAACCTCGATGGTCTTGCCGTTCATGGCGCGGACCACGTCGCCCGGGCGCTGGGCCTCGCCGCCGGGCATGTTTTCGGTGGCGGGAATGATGCCGGTGACATTGATTTTGGGTCGAAGCTTGGCCAGGACCTTCATGGTGCCGATGACCGAGGCGCCGCCGGTCATGTCGCCCTTCATGTTCTCCATGCCCAGGGCGGGCTTGAGGGAGATGCCGCCGGTGTCGAAGGTGATGCCTTTGCCGACGAAGCCCAGGACGCTGTCGGGATTGGAAGGGTCGCCCTTGTATTTGAGGACGATGAGTTTGGGAGGCTGGTGGCTGCCCTTGGCGACGCCTACTAACGCGCCCATGCCCAGGGCCTCCATGTCCTTGCGCTCCAGGATGTCCACTTCCAGGCCTTCGGCATCGGCGACCTGGCGGGCAATCTGGGCCATGCGGGTGGGTGTCATAGCATTGGCGGGCTCGTTGGCCATGTCGCGGGAGAGGCAGACGCCTTCCGAGATGGTCTTGCCCAGGGTCACGCCGTCTTTGAGGGCCTGAATCTTGGCGGCGTCGCCTTCCACAATGGTGAGATCGTTCAAGTCTTTGGAGTCGCCGTTATTGGCGAGGTACTCGCGGAAGCGGTATATACCGAGGATGGCGCCTTCAGCGATGGCTTGGCCGGCGGCCTTGGGGTCGAGGCCGGCGATGCCCGCGCCGTGGGCAATGGTGCAGGCGGAGGTGACGCCTTTGCCTCGAAGGAATCGGGCGGCGCTGCCTATCACCTCGCGGGCAGTGTTGGCTGTGAACTTGTCCTGTTTGCCGAGGCCGGCGACGAGGACTCGCGCGGGGCCGATTTTGCCGAAGGTGTGGATAAGGGTTAGCTCGCCGCTTTTGCCCTTGATTTCGCCGTCGGCAATAAGCTGGGTAATGGCGCCGCCCAGGGCTTTGTCGACAGCGCCGGTGGCGCCGCCGGGATTCTTGACGCCGTCGAAGAGATTGACGATAAGGGCGGGGGTCTTAACCTTGGTGACGTCGTCGCGGATGACTTTGATATCGATGATGTTGGGCATGGGGTCTCCTTTAGGGTGGGGGCTTTAGGGATTGGAAATAAGGACAGGGTTGTCTTGGGATGGAATGATAAAGAATTTTGGTGGAGGGTGCCAGTCGGGGTGTGCAACGCAGCACATTGGAGCAGGACTGTTAGGTCAAAGGCAAGACTTCTCGCAGTCGATGAGCCAGTTTTTCTACAGTCGGTGTGATGTCTTTAGAAGTGTCCACCAGCAGGTGATCCCGCTTGGGGAGTTGGACGCCGGGGAGCATTTTTAGATAAACGGTCCAGCTGGCGTCAGAGCAGGCGGCTTCCAGGCTGCCCTTTTCGCGTGTATCGAGGCGGGCTTTGATCACATTCTGAGGGGCGGTGGTGAAGACGATGAAGAGTTTTGCATCCAGCTCGTCGGTGAGGCGGTAGAGGGGTGCGCGGTTGCGCTCGTTAAGGTTGGTGGCGTCGAAAAGGACAGGGATGCGGCGCTGGAGGAGGCGGTGGATGAGGAGGTGGAGGGCCGGGAAGAGGCGGGCGCTTTCCTGTTCCGAGTATATGGGACGGGGGAAGAGGGCCTTGCGCATAACGTCGGACTGGACGCAGGCGAGGGGGACTTCTTCGATGAGGCGTCGGGTGAAGTAGGACTTGCCGCTGCCGGGGAGGCCGCAGACGAGGACGAGGATGGGCCTGGGGGCCGGTGGCGGGAGGTCGGCGAGGGCGGATTGGAGGATGGAGAGGTCGGAGGGCATGGCGGGGTTATGATGCATCTTTGTTTTGAAGGGGCGGTTGAATGGGTATAAGCTGGCGCTAAAAGGACTAGTCCTAAAGAAATCGGACGGATATCGACTAAGTCAGACGGATGGTGCAGGCCCGGCGAATCAGCTACACAATTTATAGCCGCACGTGGTGGGGAGGATAGGGGTGTTTAGGCATCTTACCGATACGAGCACAGCCGACTCGCTGGCAAACAGGCTGCGCCGCAAACGGTTTGCTCTTTTTCATTCGTTGATGGAATCTATACCGAGGCCGTGCAGGATTTTGGATGTAGGTGGTAATCAGAGTTTCTGGGAAAATATGGGTATGGTCCGGGAACCTGGAATGGAGTTCCACATCGTGAACCTGTCCGTTGGTCCATCCAGGTATCCAAATGTGACATGCGGTGTTGGCGATGGCAGGGATATGAGGCAGTTCAGGGACGGAGAGTTTGATGTCGTGTTTTCGAACTCAGTGCTGGAACACGTGGGCGGGCTGTCGGACCAGACGCGAATGGCGCAGGAGGTCAGGCGCGTGGGCCAGCGGTATTTCCTGCAGACGCCAAATCGGTACTTCCCGGTGGAGCCGCACTACCTGACACCGTTTTTTCAGTTTATGCCGCGGGGCCTGCAAAGGGGCGTGGCGGGCAGCGTAAAGCTGGGCTGGTTTGGCAAAGAGTCAGTGGGAACGATACGGTTAGTGACCAAGGGGGAGCTGAGCCGGATGTTTCCTGGGGCGACTATTCTGCCGGAGAAGTTCAAGGGGCTGAATAAGTCCTATATGGTGTTTGACGGGTGGGGATACCCTAGGGATATTGACCGTCAGTCCTCGGTGTAGAAGGCGAGGCCCAGGAGGCCCGGGCCGGTGTGGGCGCCCATGACGGGTGTGAATTCGCTGATAAAGACTTCCAGGCAGTTGATGGAGGCCTGGGCACGAAGACGCAACTCTCGTGCATCGTCGGGAGCGGCGGCGTGCATGATGTTAACGTGGGCGGGCTTGCCGTTCAGGCGCTGGCAGGCGGTCTGAAGCATCTGCTCCATTGCTTTGGCGCGGCTTCTAGGTTTGGCGATGAGGCGGGCCTCGCCCTGGCTCATCTCGGTGAGGGGTTTGAAGCCCAGGAGGGAGCCGGCCCAGGCGGCCACTTTTGGAATCTTGCCGCTTTTTCCCAGGTATTGGAGGGTGTCCAGAAAGGCTAAAAGCTGGACCTTTGGCATAAGGGCTTCCACCCTGGCGGCGGTCTGGTCAAGGCTTGCGCCCTGCCACGCTAGGCGGGCGGCGCCCAGGGCCATGAGGCCCTGGGCGCCGGCGGCGGCCTGGGTATCCATCACGCGCACATCCAAGGAGGGCGATTCGTCTTTAGCCATTCGGGCGGCGATCTGGGCGGAGTCGAAGGTGGTGGCGCTGAATCGTGGGGACAGGGTCAGGCAGAGGACTTGTTTGCATAGAGCGCCGGCTTTGAGGAAGGCCTGGAGGAAGGCGTTAGGAGAGGGGCCGGAAGTGGTGGCGGTAACGCCGCGGCGCTGCATTTGGTAAAAGCGCACAGGATCGATGTCCACGCCGTCCAGAGAGGCGCGGCCGCCGATGACGAGCTGATGGGGGACGACAAAAAGCCCGCAGGTCTCCTGGAGGTCTTTAGGGAGGCAGCAGCTGCTGTCGGTGACTATGGCTAGGCGACGCTGGAGAACCAATGGGTCACCACTTCCTCCTTGGCGTCCGCGTCATCCACCGCGGGGCGGCGCTTTCTGAATCGGGCTTCCAGGAAGGCGGGGCTTAGGAGGAAGGCTATGGACGACAGCAAGATTAGAATAGCGGCCAGGAAGCCGAAGCTGATAGGTATGGCGACGGTGGTATAGACCACCAGCAGGGCGGTGGACGCGGTGAGCAGCCCGATCTGAAGCGCGCGCCTTCCCACCTTGAAGAAAACGGCAGTAGTGAGGGCCATGGCGAGAAAGATAAGGGCGCGGTCGCCGTCGGTCTCCTGGACGCGGGGGGAGCCAGCCCAGAACCCGCCCTGCCAGTTAAGGAAGAGGATCCACGAAGTCAGGAAGGGAAAGGGGAGGGCGGTGAGGGAGGCCATGAGCCAGTCCCGCTTGACTACTCCCCTGGTGACGCGGGCCAGAAGCCAGAGACTGAAGGGGACGTAGGCGACTAAGAGTATGAAGAGGGGCACGCCGAAGGGCAGGACGCCGGTGGTGACAAAGGTCCAGGCGGCATAGCCCAGGGCGAAGAGGGAGAAGAGCCAGGAGATGGCGGGGGCGGCCAGGGAGTAGCCGAGCCAGGAGTAGGCCCACTTGGCGCGACCGCTGCGCCAGCCCTTGTAGGCGATGAAGCTGACGGAAGGTATGGCGACCAGCAGGACCAGGTAGTTGTTCCAGATATGCATGGCAAAGAGGGCGGCCAGCAGCAGATGGGGCAGGGCAGCGAGGAGGACCTCCATCCAGGTGCCGCGGCTGTGGACGGCGTAAAGGTCGTCGGCGAGGAGGTCGGGGCGGCCCAGCTCCTGGGTGGCCCTGCGGTACGCCTGGGTGGAGGGGAGGCCATCGCGCTCCAATTCGCCGGCGCGCTCTTCGATGTGGCTTTGAAGCTCTTTGAGAATGTTATCTTTGGTGCGCGGGTCTAGCTTGAGCCGCCTGGCGAGGCCGAAGAGATATTTCTGGATCTGGTGGTCCATGAACGCCTCAGGAAGCGGGCTGGGAATCTAGCGCTGGCATGACCATGTTGACGGCGTCGGCGAAGCGGCGCCACTCCTCAAGGCGCTGCTCCAGGACTCGCCGGCCTTTGGCGGTGATAGCGTAGTAGCGTCGCGAGGTGTGGTTGACGCCCTGGCCCCAGTCTCCGCGGATGAGGCCGCCGGCCTCCAGGCGGTGGAGGGCGGGATAGAGGGTGCCTTCCTTGAATTGGAAGTAGCCGCGGCTGCGGCTTTCGATCTCGCGGACTATGCGGTAGCCGTGCATAGGCTCCCGGGCGATGATGGATAGAAGAAGGGTCTCCGTGTTGCCCTTCAGCATCTCTTTTTGCGACATGTCAGTCCCCTCGGCGGAGGAATAGGACAAATTTAAGGCCCAGGGGTTGGGCAGGTCAAGTTAACCGGCGGCCTGTCTGAAGATTTCCGCGATGATGCCCAGGACGATGATAGCGATCATAGGAGTGAAGTCAAAGAGGCCGACGCGGGGTATGACTTTGCGGAGGGGGGCCAGGATAGGTTCGGTGAGCTGGTATACGAGGTTTACGAATATGTTGTTGGACTGGCCCATGGGGCTGACCCAGGACATGAGAACCCGGGCCAGGACGGCGATCTGCAAGAAATACACAAAATAGGCGATGACGTCGCCGCCGGTGGTTTCAGCTCCGATAAATCCCACTAGTTCTCCCCTAAAGCAATGGATTTTTGATAGGCGGCCTGAACGGCGTTGAGGACGGCGGCCTTGAAGCTGGCGTCCTCCAGGGCCAGGAGGCCCGCCACGGTGGTGCCGCCGGGCGATGTGACCATATCCGTCAGCTCCGCCGGGTGCTTGCCGGTCTCTTTGACCAGCCGCGCGCTGCCTAGGACGGTCTGAAGGGCCAGGGTGCGGGCCATGGGCCGGGGCAGGCCGATGAGGACGCCGGAATCGATGAGGGATTCGATGAAGAGAAAGATGAAGGCTGGGCCGCTGGCGCTGAGGGCGGTGGCCATGTCGATGTACTTCTCGTTATGGACGCGGATCTCCTCGCCGAGGGTCTTGAGGATGGCCTGGGCCTCTTTGGCGACCTTTTCATCGACGCCAGGGGAGGTCATCCAGACGCTCATGCCGGCGCCGATTTGGGCGGGGGTGTTGGGCATAACTCGGATGACGCCGTTGTGGCCGAGGCCTTTGGTGAGGGCGGCCATTCTTGTGCCCGCCAGGATGGAGAGGACGGTGTGGTTGGGCTTGAGGGAGGGCTTGAGGTCCGCGGCGACGTCATTGAGGCTCTGGGGTTTGACAGCGAGGATGACCAGGTCCGCGCTGCGGACGGCTTTGGCGTTGCTGGGTGTGGCAAGGATTCGGTACTGGTTGGCTAGGTAGCGGCATCGCTCTTCGACAACCTCACCGACGGTTATCTCTTCGGGCTTGGCCATAGAGGCCGAGAGTGCGCCTTTGATGATGGCCTCAGCCATGGCGCCGCCGCCTATAAACGCGAGTTTCATGAAAAGATTCCTGGTGGGTACATCAAGGGATTATAACATTCTGAGGGGCCGGTGGCAGGCGTGAGGGACAAGTCCCTGTCAGATTGGCGTCCATGGAAAGCCAGCCTCGCTGTGCGCATGAGATACCATCATCCTCTTTATCTCTTTCTTTCAGCGGAAAGAAGGGGAAGAGAAAATACTCCACCACAAACCCTCCTTCGATCCGCCAGAGGCGGACTCAGGACGGCGTCTAACTCTCCCCTCGGCCCGGGCCGAGGGGAGACCGCATTCTCAAAGGAGAGTTCAGGCTGGTATGAGATGAGCTGTCCTAGCGAAGCGCATTACAGGTGTATCTTCGTAACCTTAGCGGAGTTGAAGAGGGATATACTTCCCGAATTTCACAAAGGATTTGTTGGACTAATCATTTGGGAGGTAGAAGGCCTAGTACTCTTGTTTGATGATGAGGGCAATCCTGGAAGTGGGGGAGGTATCATGGCCGAAATGAGGAGGCAGGAACAGGAGGAAGGCGCAATGGAAGGACAGCACAATCCTACAACCGAGGGACAAGGCCGGGGAATGGGCTACGATAAGCCTGAGTCGCCCATGGAGGCCGCGCCGTTCATCGCCTCGGTAGTGGAGGCGATGGAAGGGGTGGAATTTCCCGCTACAAAAGAGGATGTGCTGCAGTGCGCTGGGGACCAGGAGGTCCAGTATAAAGACCAGCGTATCTCCATTAGGAAGGCCATTGAGAGATCAGATATGGATAAATTTTCCTCCGTGGCCAATGTGGTGCAGGCAATAAGGGATAGGATAGAGGAGGGTGCGATACCGGAGCGCTGAAATGGCGAGTGTCCCGATATCCCCAAAGAGGCGTTCGTGAAAAGCCAGCGTTTCTTTACTAGGGATACCATCCCCTAGCCCCTTCTGCTGGAAGGGGAAGAGAAATATAGAGCACCAATTCCCCCTCCTTCGGCCAGGCTCAGGACGGCGTCTAACTCCCTCTTCCCATTTGCAATAGGAGAAGGGGAGAACCGGATGGGAGCCTTGCCCTTCGTTTGCCACAGTAAAGCACCACGCTCACATAGACACCTTGAAAAACAAAAGCGCCCCGAGGGTGGCCGGGGCGCTGTGACTACCGTGGAGGGAGCAGTCCAGGGTAGCAAGGAGGATCAACTGTATTTATGACGTAAGACCACCCGATTTTGTTCCCGTGGATGCCTTTTTGCCAGCGGAGGCTGACTTAGATTTCTTCTCAGGCATAGGGCAGGGCGTGGAACGGATATGCTTTGGGACTTTGGTGCCGTCCTTTTTTGTATAGGAATCGATTCGGATAAACTTCTGACCTTTTTCTGTTTTAGCCATTCCCAACCTCCCTATCCGCTACTCACATTTGTTCCAGCCGCAGGAGAGGCAGGCCAGGCATCCTTCCTGGAAGACCAGGCCGGAGTTGCAGTGGGGGCATCGAAGGCCGGAGCCTTTGGAGTCGTGGCGGCTGTGGCCGTTGCCGTTGGACAGCATTTTGGGGGCCTGGGGGTCCTTAGTCTCCAACTTAAGCTGGGCTGCCACGGGCTGCTTGTGTCCGCTTCTCAGGCCGCCGGTGATTCGACGCTCCATGGCCAGGGCCACGGCGTCGGCGGGGGAACCCACCAGGACGCCCTGGTCCCAGGCGGGGACGCAGGTGATGCCGCGAAGCTGCTCGACGATAGCCTGGGGGTCGACGCCAGAGCGGAGGGCCAGGGAGATGAGGCGGGATATGGCCTCCAGGCTGGCGGACTCGCAGCCTCCCGACTTGCCGAGGGTGGAGAAGACCTCGAAGGCCTTGTCGCTGTCGTCAAAGTTGATGGTGACGTACATGTTGCCGTGGCCGGTGCGGACGCGGTCGGTGACGCCGGTCATGTGGGCGGGGCGCTCCCTGGGGGTGAGAGTCACCGAGGACCTGCCGGCTTCCACGACGGCGGGCTTGGCATCGGCGGACTTTCCTTCGACTGCGCTCAGGACAGGCTTGGAGGACTTGACTTCCAACACCTGGGTAGGCTTAGAGCCATCTCGATAGATGGTGATGCCGGTGCAGCCGAGGTCGAAGGCCATTCGATAGGCTTGCTCAATGTCGTCGCGAGTGCCGGAGTTAGGCATATTGATGGTCTTGCTGACGGCCAGGTCCGTGTGCTTCTGGAAGACGGCCTGCATCTTAACGTGGGTCTGGTAGTCAATTTCCAGGGCGGTCTTGAAGAGGGCCTTCACGTCCTGGGGCACGGTGTCGATCTTCTGGACGGAGCCGGTGCGCGCCACTTCGTCCATGAGCTCCTTGCTGTAAAAGCCGCGCTCCTTGGCGATCTCCTCGAAGTAGGGGTTGACCTCGGTAAGCTGCTTGCCGTCCAGGACATTTTTGACGAAGGCGACGGCGAAGATAGGCTCTATGCCGCTGGAAGCGCCGGCGATGACGCTGATGCTGCCGGTGGGAGCGATGCAGGTGCGGGTGGCGTTGCGGACGGGGATGCTTTCTCGGCAGGCGGGGTAGGAGCCCCGCTCGCGGGCCAGCTCGAAGGAGGTCTCGCGGGCGGTGTCGTTGATTAGCCGCATGACCTCATCGGCGACTCCCAGGGCTTGAGGCGAGTCGTAGGGGATGCCCATCTTAATAAGGGCATCGTGCCAGCCCATGACGCCCAGGCCAATCTTGCGGGTGGCGTGGACGGCGTCGGTGACCTCCTGGACGGGGAACATGTTGATGGTGACCACGTTGTCCAGGAATCGAGTGGCGTTGCGGGTCAGGTCCTCCAGCCCCTTGTAGTCCACCCTGCCATTATGGACGAACTTGGCCAGGTTGATGGAGCCCAGGTTGCAGGCCTCGTGGGCCAGGAGGGGGACCTCGCCGCAGGGGTTGGTGCTGTCCAGGTTGCCCAGGTGGGGGGTGGGATTGTGACGGTTGGCCTGGTCAATGAAGTAGAGGCCGGGGTCGCCGGTCTTCCAGGCGGAGTCGATGATGTCGTTCCAGATCTGATTGGCAGGGAGGGTGCGGACCACCTGCTTGGTGCGGGGGTCGATGAGCTGCCAGTCCTTGCCCTGGTCCACGGCCCGGATAAAATCGTCGGTAATGGCCACGGAGACGTTGAAGTTCTGGGCCTCTTTGTTGGTGTCCTTGAGGTGGATGAAGTCCAGGATTTCAGGATGGGAGACGCTGAGGATGCCCATGTTAGCGCCGTGGCGCTTGCCGCCCTGGGTAATCATGTCGCTGAGGCCGCTGAGCATTTTGAGGACGGCTACGGCGCCGCAGGCCTTGCCCTGGGTGGTGGCGATTTTGCTGCCGCGAGGGCGCAGCTTGGAGAAGCTGTAGCCGATGCCGCCGCCGAACTTCTGGATCATGGCGCTGGTGGTGGCGGCTTTCATGATGCTGGACATAGTGTCTTCCACAGGGATGACGAAGCAGGCGGAGAGGGTGCCCTGGCCGGTGCCGGCGTTGAAGAGGGTGGGAGAGTTGGGCATGAACTGGCAGGAGGCCATCATGTCGAGGAAGACCTCTTGCCAATGGGCTTTGTCGGCCTCGGGCTGCGCCAGGGCTTTGGCGACGCGGGTGAAAAGGCCCTCCGGGGTCTCGCCGCCTATAAGGTAGCGGGTCTTGAGGACGATTTCAGCGTTTTTAGTGAGCTGCAGTGTGGTCATTAATATATGCCTCCCCTTCTCTTTTTTGTCCTTTATTAAATATTGGCGGCGGTGCGGGTACTAGAAATGGGGCCTTCTCCTGCTTGGATACCATCTCCCTCTACCTCTCCACCCCGACCCCCCATCCTAACCTTCCCCCTCAAGGGGGGAAGGGACCTGAGGGTTGCCTCGGAGTCTACTATCCCCTCGACCAGGCTCGGGTCAGATTCTAAGGATTTGGCGCTCTCTAGACTCTCCCTGAAAGAACTTCCCCAGCGCCTCCATCGCAGGGGTCTTGGCCCTTTTCGGACTCTTGCGCTTGGTATTCGGCGGCTGTTGGACATTTCCCTCTAGTTCAGGCAGATGACGCCCATGGCGCCTACCGATAGGGCCTGGCGAGAGGCGGTGAGGCGATAGACGTACTGGGACTGGCGGATGGAACGTTTCACCAGGCGGCGCTCCCGCAGCCGCTCCAGGGCCTGGGTAGCCTGGGGGTAGGTGATCTTGAGCAGCCGAGCTAGCTGGCCTCTGGTGATGCCGTCCGGCGGGGTCACCAGGGGAATCATGGTGTCGATAACGGCCAGACGTTCAATATTCATTCCAGCGGTTCCTTTAGTCGAGAGGTGGGGACAGAAAGGGGACGGGCGGGTTAAGCAGGGGTGCGGCTGCGCCGCCGGCCCCTGCCTTGCTGCGGTCGTTTCATGGGGAAGTCGTCCTTAAGGAGGGAGAGCTGGGTAGAGTCCTCCTTGGGGCGCCCCTCTCGCAGGTCTTTTACAACCTGCTCAAAGCTCTCTACGTCTTTGAAGTCTTTGTAGACGCTGGCCCACCGGACGTAGGCCACCCGGTCCAGGCTGCGCAGGCGCTCCATGACCATCTCACCGATGATGTAGGATGGGACCTCTGCCTTGCCGGTGGAGAGTAGCTGGCTTTCTATGTCCTGGGTCATCTTTTCGATCTGCTGGGAGGAGATGGGGCGCTTGGCGCAGGCGGTGATAATGCGGGACAGGAGCTTATTGCGGTCGAACTCTTGGCGGCGACCGTCCTTCTTCACTACCAGCAAAGCGGCGGTCTGTACCCGCTCATAGGTAGTGAAACGAAGGCCGCATCGAACGCATTCCCGCCGGCGGCGGATGGAGTCGCCTAGGGCGCGGGAGTCGGTGACCTTGGAGTCAGGATTATCACAGTAAGGGCATTGCATGAGGCAATTTCCCGAAATGGCCTACCTTTTGTATAACTGTTAGCGCAGGACACAATATATAGTATCGCATTTTTTCCGTGTCAAGGGGAGGGGGAAGAAATTTGGGGAGATTTTTAGCAATTTTTAAGGGGTTCAGGAGGGGTGAGGGGTGGCTGAGGGCGGCCTGGCGGCGGGGGGCTTCGGCCCTGACTCGCGACACCTTGCCATAAGCGGGACACCCTCATCACCCTTTATCCCTCTTCTCCTTTTCAATAGGAGAAGAGGGAGTACCTGAGGGGAAGGGGCCAGGCGGCTCCTTCATCGATATCAACATTGCAGGCGTTGTAAACAAAAAGGACTCGCGATACTGCTGCTTCCCAATCTAAAGAAGGGATATTCGACCTTAACAATTAAAATAATGTCAGGATGAAACCAAGAGCACGGCAAAACAGAGAGACCCCCCGATTAGTCGGGGGGTCTCAGATGGTTCCCGGCGCCTTATCGGTTTATAAAGAAGGAAGAGTCCATGGCCCCGGGAATATTACTCAGAGTTAATCAAGGTCTAGCCGAAGAGTCCCCGGCCCCTGGCTTTGGCTTCTTTGCGCAGGAAGCTGGGTATTTCCAGTTCGTCGCCGTTGCTGGCTACGGTGTCGCGGAGGAGGGTGCGCAGTTCCTCCTGCTTCTGCTGGAGGTTTTCCTGCTGCATGGGGAAGGAGGCGGCCACCAGGGTGACGCGGACCTCGTCGTCTAGCTTGGAGTCCTTGGAGGTGCCGAAGATGACGTTGGCGTCCTCGTCCACCAGGTCATGGATAACCTCGGCGGCCTGCTGGACCTCCTTGAGGGTGAGGGAAGGCCCGCCGCTGATGACGAAGAGGACGCGCTTGGCGCCTTCGATGGCGATGTCCAGGAGGGGGCTCTGGGTAGCCATTTTGGCGGCATCGACGGCGCGGTTCTCGCCCTTGCCCTTGCCGATGGCGAGCCAGGCCTGGCCGGCGTCGCGCATGATGGAGCGGATGTCGGCGAAGTCGACGTTGATCTCGCCGGGGACGGTGACGATTTCAGCGATGGAGGCGATGCCCTGCTGGAGGACCTGGTCGGCCATTTTCAGGGCGTCCTCCCAGGACTTGTTGGCGTCGTTGGCGTTCATTTTGAGAAGGGCGTCGTTTGGCACAGTGATGAGGGTGTCGCAGTGCTCTTTGAGGCGGGTCAAACCCTCTTCAGCGTTGCGGCGGCGCTGGGCGACTTCAAAACCGAAGGGCTTGGTGACGACGGCTATGGTGAGGGCGCCGGCCTCCTTGGCCAGCTGCGCCACCACGGGGACGCAGCCGGTGCCTGTGCCCCCGCCCATGCCGGCGGCCAGGAAGACCATGTCAGCGCCCTGGACCAGTTTCTGAAGCTGCTCTCTGCTCTCCTCCGCCGACTGGCGGCCGATGTCCGGGTTGCCGCCGACGCCCAGACCTCGGGTGAGGTTATGGCCGATGGCCAGTTTGTTGGGAACGTCGCATCGTGAAAGATGCTGGGCGTCCGTGTTGATAACAAAGTAGTCCACCCCTGGGAGTTTGTCCTTGTACATGCGGTTGACCGCGTTGCTCCCGCCGCCGCCGACGCCGAGGACTCGAATTATAGGGCTGCCGTAGGGTTTTACCTGGTTAGGAACAAAGCTTGTGGAGACATCGTCCGAAGGGACCTGCTCTTGGAACTGCATCTATTCCTCCTTTAAGGAATTCCTTTTGTTGCCGAGGTTACTTAGCTTCTATGACCTTCTTGATCCGCTGGAAAAGGGAGCCCTGCTGGCCGGGACTCTTCTCCGCGCCGGCCTTGTGCTTCTTCTCGTTTAGATGGTTGATGCCCCAGAGGAGGAGGCCCACCACTACGGAGTAGGGGGGCTTCTTCTCATCCGCCGAAAGTCCCGGCACGCTGGTGGGACCGGCGATGCGGACGGGGCAGCTATAGAGAAACTTAGCTAGCTGCTCAATGCCCGCCATTTCGGCGGTGCCGCCAGTGATGACCACGCCGCCGGGGGGCATTCTGGTCATGCCGGCTTGCTGCACTTTCATCATGACTAGGCCCAGGGTCTCTTGTAACCGCTCGGAGATGGGGCGGCAGGCCATAGAGCGTTTGACCATGGCCTTTGGCCGGCCCTGGAAGCTAGGCATAAGGATCTCCTCATCGCCATCCTTGGGGCCGAGCATGGCGTGGCCCCACTTGAGCTTCAGCTCTTCGGCATAATGGAAGGGGATGCTAAGGGCAATGGAGAGGTCGCGGGACACCAGGCGTCCGCCCACGGGCAGGCAGGTGTTGTACCAGAGGTTGCCGTTGCGGAAGACGGCGACGTCGGTGATGCCGGCGCCGATGTCTATCAAGACGACGCCGACCTCCTTCTCGCCTTCGGTCAGCACGGCCTCGCTGGCGGCCAGGGCATTGAGGGCGACGCCTCGAACGGGGACGCCGCAGCTTTCCACCGCCCGCTTGATATCTTCCACCGACGACTTGTCGGACAGGACGACGTGGGACTCGACCTCGAGCTTGGTGGCGTGAAGGCCAATCGCATCCCGCACGCTCTGATTGCCATCGATAATAAAGTTTCTCGGGTAGAGGTGGAGGATCTCCTTGTCCTCAGCGGGCCTGGGCACCGAGAGTTCCAGGACATGGTTGACGTCCGAGGCGCTGATGGAGCCGGAGGGGTTGAGGGCCTGAGTAGTGCCGGTGGTGTTGACGCAGGTGATGTTATCTCCGGTGACGCCCACGAAGGCGGGAGGAAGCTGGCCGCCGAGGTATTTCTGGGCTTCCGAAAGGGAGGCCTGAAGGGCTTCCTGGATCTCCGCCATGTTGACAATACGGCCCCGGTTGACGCCCTGGGAAGGCACATATCCCGCGCCGACGATCTTGAGCTCTCCCTCCTGTCCCACCCGGGCCACCAGGGTGGATATCTTGCTGGTCCCTATATCTATTGCTGTGTAGAAAACGTCTTTAGCCAAGCCGCTGCCTCCTAATTAGTAGTTGAAAGTTGTTGGTCCGCGAGGGGGAGACGCTCCGCGACCCGCAGTTTGGCGCTGCGGCTGCGGGGATTCCGGGCAATTTCTTCCCGGGATGGGGTGATGACTTTTTTATTGACCAGTCGAAGAGCGGCTTTGTGGCCGCAGACGCAAAGGGGTGTGGCGGGAGGGCAGAGGCAGTCGCGAGACTCGCGGCGGAGGAACTCTTTGACCAGCCGGTCCTCCAGGCTGTGATAGCTGATGACGGCCATCCTGCCGCCAGGCTTGAGGATACGAAGGGTCTGGGAGAGCCAGGACTGGAGGTTTTCCAGCTCTTTGTTGACCGCGATGCGAAGGGCCTGGAAGGCGCGGGTGGCGGGGTGGATGCCCTCTCGACGGCCTCCGGCGGCGCGGGCGATGACCTCGGCCAGACGGGCAGAGGTGTGGATGGGCCGGGCGGCGATGATGGCCCGGGCGATGGGGCGGGAGCGGCGCTCCTCACCCAGGGTCCAGATGAGGTCGGCCAGCTCTTCCTGGGTGTAAGTGTTGACGATATCCGCCGCCGTCAGAGGTTGGGATGAGTCGAAGCGCATGTCCAGGAGCTCGTCGCGCTGGAAGCTGAAGCCGCGGCCCGAGGCCTGCAATTGCATAGAGGAAAGGCCCAGATCGATAAGCATACCGTCGGCGGGGACAAAGCCGTGGTGCGAGGCCACGGACTCCACTTTGGTGTAGCTGCTGTGGACGGCGACCAGGTGTGGGAGGAAGGCCTGGAGGCGTAGGTTAATGGCGTCGATAGCGGCGGGGTCGGCGTCGAGGGCGAGGACGCGGCCACCGGGGAGGGAGTGTTGGAGGATAGCCTGGGTGTGGCCGCCTTCGCCGGCGGTGCAGTCGATATAGAGGCCGCCGCGCTGGACCTGGAGGGCCTGGAGCACTTCCTGGACCATGACGGGCTGGTGGTAGGGAATTAGCGTCATAAGCCACCGCAGCTCGGTTTGAGCTGTTTCAACCGCCAACCCATATGAAAGCGTAGCCAGCACCGGCCCTCCTCGACGAGATGGGTGCTCCTGGGCCGCCGGCGCCCCTTGGGTAAAACCCGGGGGCGCCCCAAGGCCGGAGGCCTGGAGCCTGTATTGAGGGGCCCGGGTAGGGGCCCGAAGGGCCGGGCAGCCATGCCGCCCGAGAAAGTTAGGGGGTGTTGCCCATGTAGCACCAGGCCCCACCCCCTAGATGATTGCGGAAGGTTACCACATCGATTTACTAAATTCAAGTATTTTTCGAACTATTTTTAAAATTTTAGATGATTTTTGTTTTAGTATACATAAAATCATAGACAGGAATCGATACAAAACGGCCTGCTAGCAAGAGCAGATGCAGGGTTAGGGGCATGTCCTTCATATATTATGGATAATTTCTAAGAAAAGTTTAAAGTTTCTGGAGCATAACGTCGTCCCTGATTTACCTGGATAAGGCGCGTAGACTTACAGCTTCAGGCCATCGAGGCGGCGTATAATCGGAGACATTTTTATCGGGGACGGCGATCTAGATGGCGGCTGCCATCCTTATCCTGGTCTTTACATATCTCGGAATTATCTTCACCCGCCTGCCGAGGATTAACTTCGACCGCACCATAGCGGCTATGGCGGGCGCCATTCTTATGATAGTGGCGGGGGTGCTGACCTTTAGCGAGGCGGTGGGCGCGGTGAACTTCGACACCCTGGCGTTGCTGCTGGGCATGATGCTGCTGATTGTAGTGCTGCAACGGGCGGGGCTCTTCGGGCTGCTGGCGTCGCAGTCGGTGGCGGTGGCGACGAATCCGTGGCGGCTGCTGGTGGCGGTGGTGGCGGTGACGGCGGTGTGCAGCGCCTTTCTGGTCAACGACGTGGTGGTGCTGCTGTTCACGCCAGTGATTATCCAGGCGTGCCGGATGATGAGGGTCAACCCCGTGCCGTACCTGGTGGCCGAGGCCATGGCGTCCAACATCGGCTCCACGGCGACGATTGTGGGCAACCCGCAGAACGCCATCATCGGCGTCACGTCGGGAATATCATTCACTCGTTTCTTCCTATACCTAGCGCCGGTGGCCGCCGTCAGCACAGCGATACTTCTCGCCGTCGTATTCCTTTTCTATAGAGGGAAGCTAAAGGTTTCGGACAGTCAACCGATAGCCGTTCCCGCAGTCGGCGGGGCGTCGCCCGACGATCCAGAGCCTCAGATAGGCGTTAAAGTGGACCGAAGCCTGTTGTATCGTACGGCGCCTATATTGGCTCTGACCATCGCCGGCTTCTTTTTATCCAGCGTCATCGACGTGGATGTGACGGTGGTGGCCCTGGCGGGCGGCGCTGCGGCGGTGCTGATAAGCGGCATCCGGCCCTCAGACGCGGTCCGAAGCGTCGACTGGCCGCTGCTGGTGTTTTTTGGCGGGCTTTTTGTGGTAGTGGGTGGGGCGCGGGAGGCGGGCGTGCTGGACTTTTTTCTCGATAGAGTGAGCCTGGAGCCTGATGCCAGCGGCATTGTGTCTATGCACATATTCAGCACGGTGGTGTCGCAGGTAGTGAGCAACGTGCCGCTGACAGTTATCACGATTCCGGTCATCGAAAATGTACCGGGCGACGCTTTGTGGATTAGTTTGGCGGCGGGTTCGACGCTGGGAGGCAACGCCACGCTCATCGGCGCGGTGGCGAATATTATCGTGGCGGAGCAGGCGTACCGGCAGGGTGTGGAGGTGAAGTTTGGAGAGTTCGCCCGGGTGGGTGTGGTGGTGACGGCGCTGACGGTAGCGGCGTCTATGGGGATATTGATACTGGAGAGGGAACTGGGGCTTCTGCGGTAGCGTGGATAGGAGGGCTGTGCTACTATGCCGCGCAAAGCCATGTTCACTCTAGGCATACTCACCGTCAGCACCAGCGGCTTTCACGGCCAGCGAGAGGACACCAGCGGCAAGGCTATCAGCGAAATCCTGGCGCCGCCGGAGTACGAATCGCGAAAGTATGAGATTGTCCCGGATGACAGGAGGACGATAGAGACGCGGTTTAAGGAGTGGTCGGATAGAGATAGGTTGGATCTTATCGTTAGCACCGGCGGAACGGGTTTTGCGCCTACCGACGTGACGCCGGAGGCGTGCCTGGCGGTATGCGACCGGTTGGCCCCGGGGTTGTCGGAGGCCATGCGGGCCAAGACCATGGAGAAAACACCGATGGCGATGCTAAGCAGGTCTGTGGCGGGAATTCGAGGGCGGACGCTTATCGTGACGCTGCCTGGGAGTCCCAAGGCGGTGCGGGAGTGCCTGGAGGTGGTCAAGCCGGTGCTGTCCCACGCTTTGCAGCTTTTGAAGGAGCAGGCCCAGGGGCATCCCACAGGGTCGTAGGCCCATGCGCATCCACATCTTCACGCTGTTCCCTGAGATGTTCCAGGGGCCTTTTGACCACAGTATTGTCCAACGAGCGGTGGAGGATGGGAAGGTGCATATCCAAGTCTATGACATTCGCGACTTTGCCCACGACCGGCACAAGACCACCGACGACTACCAGTTCGGCGGCGGCGCGGGAATGGTGATGAAGCCAGAGCCGATATTCAGGGCGGTGGAGTCGGTGCTGGACACGCTGCCCCAGGAGGAACGTGCGGAGGCGCCGGTGGTGCTGACCTCGCCACAGGGGAGGCTGTTCAGCCAGTCGATGGCGGAGGAGCTGTCGTCACGGCGGAACTTGCTTATCATATGCGGCCATTACGAAGGTGTGGACGAGCGGGTGCGGGAGCATCTGGCCACCGACGAGGTGAGCATCGGCGACTACGTGCTGACTGGGGGAGAGCTGCCGGCGATGGTGATAGTGGACGCGGTGTCGAGGTTGGTGCCAGGGGTGGTGGGGAGTGAGGAGAGTGTCAAGAGCGATTCCATCACCACAGGGCTGCTGCAGCACCCCGTGTACACTCGTCCCGCCGAGTTTCGAGACTGGGGCGTGCCGCCGGTGCTGATGTCGGGGAACCATGGGGAGATTGAGAAGTGGCGTCGGCGGCAGTCGCTGGAGCGGACGCTGCGGCATCGGCCTGACTTGCTGTCGAGGGTGGCACTGACGGCGGAGGAGGTGAGGTTTTTGGAGGGGTTGGGGTGGAGGAAGTCAGAGGCAAAATAACGGATTTAGATAGGGCCTGATAGATTATCTGTGCTATTTAGGTTATGCTTTTTATATAGCAAGCCTACTAGGCAACTATTAGTGAAATGGCAACTGCTTTTAAGATTCCGAGACCGGCGGCTCTGGTCTTACAAGAAAAAGAGGCCGATTCTTCCGGCCCGTTGATTGATAGATGGTTTGAGCTGCTTACACCGCTGACGCAGTCCAAGACGAGAGGAGAGCTTCACGGGGCTGTCGAAGAGGCGATCGTCGCGTTCATTCCGTTTAACCAGATAACCATGAGGGCTGAGACGTTTCAAATCGCGGTCGAAGCCACGCAAGAGTCGGGGGATTACCAGGTAAAAGAAGCGGTGTTCAACAGTCTTGTTAAGGGCGCCATCAGGCTATTGTCGACAAAGGACCTGGTTACTCTAAACAAGGCCCTCAGAACACGGGATGACTTTAACACCATGATTAGAGAACTGGCGCCTACGGATCGGGCATCATCCATGTCGCTTTACTTAGACAGGTTTTGGGGTCTTCAAAAAATCGAGCTGCTGATTTCAGCCCTCATTTTTGTCGCGTCTGGTGATTTGAAGCCGAGGTCCAAGAGCCTGGTGCGATGGGTCTGCTCGGAGATTCAGGGGCACGCCAAAGGGCTTGAGACGGCCATTGCCTCCAAGACCCCCGCGTTGGGGGTGGCTTCCTAAAGGGGCCGAAGGTCTGATTACTGGCTCTTGCCCATTCTGGCACCAACGCTGTAAAATAGCTCGGTTACGAAAACAGGAGATTTTCTTCCCATGCACGCTCATAAGTATGTTACTGTGAAGGCCAACCCCAAGATCCAGGAGTTTGGCGCTGGCGATACGGTAAAGGTGAACTTCCGAGTCCGCGAGGGCGATCGGGAGCGCATTCAGGCCTACCAGGGTGTGGTGATCAAGCGGCAGGGCGGCGGGCCCACCGAGAGCTTCACCGTGCGCCGCATCACACAGAACATAGGCATTGAGCGAACTTTCCCCCTGGGTTCCCCCCTCATCGAGTCGGTGGAAGTGCTGCGGCGGGGCAACGTGCGTCGCGCGCGCATCTACTACCTGCGAGGCCGTTCCGGCAAGGCTGCGCGCATCAAAGAGCGCAGCCGGTTTGTCGTCGCCCAGGACGGCAAAGACACCGAGCCTCAGCAGTCCTAGGCTCTAGCCCCTTGTTCTCATAGCCCCGGCAAAGGGGGCTTCGATGAAGTACGTCGAGGTTGCGGTGGACGCCCCGTTGGGTGTCAATCGTACGCTTACCTACGCCGCGCCGGAACATATCCACCCCGTGCCCGGGCAGATGGTATGGGTCCCTTTGGGCCAACGGCCGGTACAGGGAGTAGTATTTTCAGTAGCCGCCCAGACTCCTCTTGATTCAGTTCGCGACATCATATCCACCATAGAGCCGTCGCCGTTATTGTCGACGGCTTCTTTGGAGATGGCGCGGTGGATTAGCCGGTACTACATATCGTCGCTGTTTGAAGCGGCCTGCCTGATGCTGCCCCCGGGTTTTCGAGACCATGTGAACGTTTATTTGGAGCATGTAGAGGGCGAGGCGGAATCGCTTTCAGAAGTCGACGCCGCTTTGAGAAGGCTGGTGTCGCAGCGGGGACAGGTGTTGGAGCGGGAGGCGCTGTCGAGTTTGGGGGCGAAGGCGCGAGCGTCGATTGACCGGCTGGCGCGCCGGGGATTCTTGCGGCGTGTGTGGCGCATTCCGAACCATGCGCCGCCTGTGCGGTATGACACTTACCTGGTAGCCGCTTTGCCTGATGCCAGGACCGAAGAGGCGTTAGCTGCCTCACCCGCCAAAAAGACCAAGCGGGCCCTAATGGAGGCGGCCCTTTTGAGGGCTCTCGCAACTTCCAGGCTGGACATGGCTGTAGCCAGGAAAGAGTTTGGCAGAGAGACAGTGGCGAGGTTATTGGAACGTGGGCTGGCGGGGCAGGAGTGGGTAAGGGAGGAGGCGGTGTTTCGAGTCGACAAGCCGGAGGATGAGGGGCCGATCATTCTGACCGGGGAGCAGTCCGGCGCGGTGGACGCGATCACGGCGGCGCTAGAGGGTAAGGGCGATGGTCCGAGGACTTTTCTCCTCCACGGCGTCACAGGCAGCGGCAAGACGGAAGTGTACCTGCGAGCGCTGGAACGGTGCGTGGCGAAGGGCTGGCAGGGGCTTATGCTGGTGCCCGAGATATCCTTGACGCCGCAGACGCTGCATCGACTGAACGCCAGGTTTCCAGGTCGAGTGGGGGTGTTTCACAGCCGGCTAAGCGCCAGGCAGCAATCCGAGGTGTGGTGGCAGGCGTGCGAGGGGGCTTTCGACGTGGTGGTGGGGCCTCGCAGCGCTTTATTCATGCCCTTGCCCCGGTTAGGGCTGATTATGGTGGATGAGGAGCATGACGCCAGCTATAAGGAGCAGGAGAGATCGCCACGGTTCCATGCGCGGGATGTGGCGCTGAAGCTGGGGCAGTTGGCGGGTGCGCCGGTGGTGCTGGGCAGCGCGACTCCGGACATCGCCAGCTATCGCAGGGCGCTGCGGGGGAGGCATCATTTGCACGAACTGTCTTACAGAGTCGGCGTGGGGGTTAAGGCCCAGGGCGGAGGGGCGGGGCTGGCCAGCGTACAGGTGGTGGACATGCGGGAGGAGCTAAAGGACGGGAACTATAGCTCCTTCAGCCGAATGTTATCCCAGGCGCTGCGAGAGTGTGTATCGAAGGGTGAGCAGGCGATATTATTTTTGAATCGACGAGGCGCGGCTACCCTGGTGCAGTGCCGCGACTGCGGCCACGTGCTGCGGTGCCGGAGCTGCGACGTGTCGCTGACATATCATCGAACCGTAGGGCTATTGTGCCATCGATGCAATCGACGGCAGAAACAACCTGGGGCGTGTCCAAACTGTAAGGGGCCGAAGGTCCATTATCTAGGGCTGGGAACGCAGAAGGTGTCGGAAGAGCTAACGGCATTACTGCCTACGACGGCGACGATGCGGTGGGACGCAGACGCCGTGAGGGAAGCGGGGGGGCACGAGGCGCTGATGGAGGAGTTCACCAGTGGCCACTCGCAGGTGGTGGTGGGGACGCAGATGATCGCCAAGGGGCTACACGTGCCGAAGGTGAGCCTGGTGGGGGTGGTGCTGGCGGACGTGGGGCTTTATATGCCGGACTTTACGTCAGGGGAGCGGGCCTTTCAACTGCTGTGCCAGGTGGCGGGCCGAGCGGGGCGGGGGCTTGTTCCCGGGCGCGTTATCATTCAGACCTACAGCCCGGACAACTACGCCATTCAGGCGGCGTCGCGGCAGGACTATAAAGGCATGTACGAGAAGGAGATAGGGATGCGCCAGGAGCAGGGGAACCCGCCCTTCAGCCGCATTGTGCATATGATATATCACCATACGAACGAGGAGTCGTGCAGATTGGAGGCGGCTCGATTTGCGGATGAGATGCGCACCAGCGTACAGTCGCAGGGGCTGGCGGGGCTGGAGGTGGTGGGGCCGGCGCCGGGGTGTCCGTCCAGGGTGCGGGGGCGCTACCGGTGGCATTTGCTGCTGCGAGGCGTCAACCCCCATGCGCTATTGGAGACGATGGCGATTCCGAAGGACTGGACGGTAGATGTGGACCCGGTGTCAGTGTTGTGAAGTAAACACGAGTCAGCTTTACACTTTTATATACGCTGACTATAATCGACGAATCCCGTAATTATGAGGTCCTTGTCCTGTGGCTGTCCGCCCCATTGTCCATGCGCCAGACCCTATTTTGAATAGAAAAACGGTTCGTGTTAAGGCCATTGATGCCTCACTTCATAAGCTATTGGATGATATGGTTGAGACTATGATTGCCGCCAGCGGCGTGGGCTTAGCGGCCAACCAGATAGGGGTGCCGCTGCGGGTGGCGGTGATCCAGTTGCCGGAAGATGAGAAGGCCACGGTGCTGATTAATCCGGAGGTGGTAAAGCGTGAGGGTGTTAGGGAAGTGGATGAAGGGTGCCTGAGCATCCCGGGCTATCGAGGGCTGGTCAGGCGGTCGGTGAAGGTGCATGTGAAGGCGCTGGGCGTCGACGGCAAGCCAATTAAGATTAAGGCTGAGAATGACCTGCTGGCCGAGGCGCTGGAACACGAGACGGACCACCTCAATGGAGTCCTTTACGTCACTCACCTGGTCGACAAAAATGGCCTGGTCAAGGTCAGCGAAGAGGAGGAGGCGGAGGATGGCGGCGAGGCTGAGGCTCCGAAGGCTTCTTAGCTAGGACTGGTATCCTGCTACAATTACTATCGAAACAACGCATTTGACTCCCTTGGTTACTACTCTTATGAAGACCCCACCGACTTTAGACTCGCTTAAGGCCTTTTTTGCCTCGCAAGGTGCGGCCGCCTACCTGGTGGGCGGGTACCTTCGGGACTCGCTGTTGGGTCTGGACAGCAAGGATATCGACGTGGCGGTGAAGGGGGACGCCGTGGTCCTGGCGCGGGAGCTGGCGGACAGCATGGGCGGCGCTTTTGTGGGCCTGGACACGGAGCGAGGCATTGCCCGCGTGGTGTTTGTGGAAAGCGGCCTTGTGGTGGACGTGTCCACTTACGAAGGCGATATCTTGAAAGATCTGGCTCGCCGCGACTTCACCATTGATGCTATGGCGCTGCCACTGGGCGATATGGAGGAACTGGGCTGGCGAGAACAAGTATTGGACCCGCTGGGCGGACGCAGGGACATGTCGCTGAAGTTAATCCGCATGACGGCGCGGGACGTATTCAAAGAAGACCCCTTGCGACTGCTGCGGGCGCTCCGACTGGCGCATCGCCTGGGTTTTCAAATCGAAGAGGCCACGGAGGGCCAGGTTAGACGGGACACGGCCCGGCTGGCGCAGGTCTCCGCCGAGCGGGTGCGGGACGAGTTTTTGGCCCTCATTTCCCCGGATGGCGCTTATGAGGGCCTGGGAAGATTGGACGGCCTGGGCCTTCTAGACTATATAATTCCCGAGCTGGCCCTGGCGAAAGGGGTCAGCCAGCCCAAAGAACACTACTGGGACGTTTTTGAACATACAATGCAGACGGTGAAGGCGGCGGAGCGTATTACATCATCGCGGGCGGACGACGCGCTGGCCCAGGACGTTTACGGGGGAGATGACGTGTCGTCGTATTTCGGCGAACATGTGGGGGACGGGCACACGCGGCGGACGCTGTTGAAGCTGGGGGCCCTCTTTCACGATATAGCCAAGCCGCAGACCAAGGCCGTCGACGCCACGGGGCGCACCCGTTTTCTGGGGCACCCTGTCCTGGGGGCGTCCATGGCCCAGAAACGCCTGCGAGCGCTGCGCATGAGCGCGCGAAGCGTAAAGAGCGTTGGCTTAATGGTGGAGCACCACCTTCGGCCCACCCAGATGTCCCAGGGGGTGGAGACGCCGACGGCGCGGGCGACGCATCGATTCTATCGCGAGTTGGGAGACACGGCGGTGTCGGTCCTGTACCTCAGCCTGGCGGACTATGTCGCGGCGCGGGGGCCGCGGCTGGAGGTGGAGGAGTGGCGGAATCGCGTGGCCCAGGTCAACCACGTGCTGGAGAACAAGAGGCGTGAGGAGGCTCCCGAGCGAAAGGAGCGGCTTGTCACGGGACACGACCTGATTGAGGCCTTTCAGCTTCGGCCAGGGCCTATGTTCCAGACTTTGCTGGAAGGTGTAGAGGAGGCTCAGGCGATGGGGGAGGTCAGGGATAGGGTTGAGGCTTTGGAGTGGATGAAGGCGGAGCTTGCAAAAGAGAGGGGGCTAGAAGACACCCTTGCGTAGGCATAATCTCAGAATATTTCTTTTTCTGTTCTTAATGACGGCTCTGGCGGGGCTGGTCATAGGCTACCGGGATATAGACCTGCCAGGCGATGAACTGGACCGCGGCGGCACCGGCCCTATGGGGCTGGTGTTGGGTCTGGACCTGCGGGGCGGCGCCCACCTGGTGTATCAGGCGCAGCGGCCCGTAAAGCTGGATATCACGTTCGCTGAGCCGGTGGCGGAGGAGACGCTGCGACAGGGGCTGACGGGGATGGGCCTAGGCGCGGCGCAGGTGACCTCATTCACGAAACAGAATTTTGTGATAGAACTGCCTGGCCTGGCGGCCGATAGAGTCGACGGGTTTATCCAGGAGATGGAATCCAAGACTTCGGATATCACGGCGGCGACGCCGACGAGGGAAGACCGCACGCGTCTCGAGATCCTCGCTAAGCCTGAACCTAACGAAGGCCGGATTAAAGAGGCGGCCGCTGCCTTAAATTACCCCGACGCCGAGATCCAGACCGTCGCCAGCCAGTTCTTCGCTATCCTCAAACTGCCCGAGGACATAAACGCGGACGCTGAGAAGGCGCTGAAGGACGCACTGGAGCGGCTTTACCCGGTCCAGACTTTCCAACTATTGGACTCCCAGGCCGATGAGAACCATAAGGAGGGCTACGTAGTCTTTCAGCCCATTCCGGTGGAGGGGACTATACAGGGCGTCCTGGAGGACTTGAATCACACGCGGGCGCCCGTGATTACGGAGGATGGGAGGGCCTTCACCACAGCCATTGAGGCCCTGGACGAAGCGGGCCAGGCCAAGCTGGTGACGGACCTTAAAGAGAAGATGCCGGCCATAGAAGAGGTGAAGACGTCCAAAATTGAGGCGGCGATTTTAGACTTAACCTTCCAGACGGGCATTGACCAGGGCACGCTGGAGAACGTGCTGACGGAGCTGAATTTTGACAACGCTCTGGTCGTTTCGGCCAAGGGCACAAACTATTCTGTAGACCTGGCGGCCCTGGCGCCAGAGCGGGACCTGGCCATTGAAGGCGAGTTTGCCAGCAGGGTGGGGCCGATAGCAGCGGGCGGCTTCCGTCTGCAGCGGGATGACCCCACATCCGAGCGGATGGAGGGGGTGATCGACACCATCGAGCGGCGCGTTGACGCCTTCGGCGTTACGGAGCCGGTGGTGCAGAGGCTGGGCGACGACCGCGTCATAGTCCAGCTGCCGGGCGTGGAGGACACCCATATAGAGGTGGGGTTTGCTTCGGTTATAACTAGAGATTCGCTGGAGCAAAAGCTTAAAGAGCTGGGTTTCAGCAAGAGCAGCGTAGAAAGCATCCAGGGTTCGCCTATTCCCAACTCGGCCTTGATAATCGCGGCTGGGCTTACCGAGGAGAATACGGAGAAGATTCGGACCGCCTTAACAGACAAGTTCGGCGCTTTGCAGAACTACAACTACAACCAGGCGGCCAACAGCATACAGGTAGTCTTTGGACAGCAGGTGTCCACCACGGACCTTCGGGCGCTGCTGTCGGAGCAGGGCATCACGAATCCGGTGATTACGCGGGCGCAGAGCACGTCCTTCCGGGTGCGAGTGCCTACCCAGACCGCTTCAGAGCAGGAGAGGCTGCGCTCAGACCTGGCGGCAGCCTTTGGGTCGGTCGTGGGATTCAGGGTGACCGGCGGCGTGGAGCAGGCCAAGCAGCTCATAGGCCAAACGGCACAGCTGGTTATCAAGGAACGGACCTGCCTGGACCTGAACTGCACGCAGTTTACCGACAAGGAGGCCGTGGGCCGTTCCGGCGAGTCCCTTACCGGCGACAGGCTAGTCAGCGTGTTTCCGGGAACCCATCCCACTACGAGCGCGCCTATAGTCAACTTTGTCTTCGACGGCACCGGCACCCGCATTTTCCGGGAGCTTACGGACCGCATTGCCGGAGACACCACCAAATGCGTAGCCCACGTGCTGGACGGGGAGAGCATTGTGTGCCCGGTGGTGCGGCAGCCCATAACCAACGGCAGCGGCTTCATAGAAGGTCAGGACTTCACCTTCGATAGGGTGAGGACGCTATCGATACAGCTTCAGTCTGGCAGCCTGCCGGTGTCGCTGGACCTGGTGAGGGAGACGACGGTAGAGTCCATTTTGGGCGACGAGACTCTCAAGGCCAGCCTGGAGGCGGGGGTACTAGGCCTGTTGTTGGTAGCGATATACATGATTGTCTACTACCGTATGGCAGGACTTATGGCGTCAGCAGCGCTGGTGGTCTACGTCATTATGGCGCTGGCTATCTTCAAGACGGTGCCGATAACGCTGACCCTTTCAGGAATCGCCGGCATCATACTGTCGATAGGCATGGCGGTGGACGCGAATATAGTGATATTTGAGCGGCTGAAGGAGGAGCTGCGGGCGGGACGCAGCCTGCTGTCGGCCATGGAGATAGGGTTCAGGAGGGGGTGGCCGGCCATTCGAGACGGCAACATAGCCACCTTTATAAGCTCCGCCATTCTGTTCTTCTTTGGCCGCGAGCTAGGCGAGCCAAAGATTACAGGGTTCGCCATCACACTGGGTATAGGCACTGCCCTTAGCATGTTCACGGCTATTACTATCACCAGGAACTTCATGAACCTGATGGTGTTCACGCCGGTGGGACGCAAGCTCAATTTATTCACACCTGAGAGCCTGGAGCGGCCATCCGCAGTCCCCGTACCCGCTCAGGGGGGAGAGAGATAAACGTGGATATAGTCGGCAAGCGAGGCTGGTACTTTCTGCTGTCCGCGCTGGTCATAGTGCCGGGCATCGTATCGTTGTTGATACCTCCGCCGCTGAAGGCAGGTATAGACTTTTCCAGCGGTTCGGCCTTCGATGTCACCTTTCCAGCGGAGGTGGCAGTGGAGGACGTGCGGGGCGCCCTGGGGACGGCAGGTCATGAAAATGCGCGGGTCCAGCAAATTGACTTCAACGAGGTCTTTGTCCGGACCAAGGAGCTGAGGGAAGGCGACCGACAGAGGATAGAAGAGGCCTTTCAAGCAAGGCTCGGCGATAAGGGCACGTTCTCCAGCATCGACACAGTATCGGCGGAGGTGGCCGGAGCCACTGTGCGGAACGCTATCATTGCCGTTGTCCTGTCCACCATAGCCATCCTGTTCTTTATCTGGTGGGCCTTCCGCAACGTGCCGGGGTCCTATCGCTACGGGATAGCAGCAATACTGGCGGTAATCCATGACGTGCTGGTAATCCTGGGGGTCTTCTCCATATTGGGGAAGGTGATGGATACCGAGGTTAACGCCATGTTCGTGGTGGGAGTGCTGGCAGTGGTGGGCTACAGCGTGAACAACACCATAGTGATATTCGATCGGATCAGGGAGAACGTAGCCAGGGACGTGAACCGTCCCTTTGCCGAGACCGTAAACATAAGCATTCTTGAATCGGTGGGCAGGACCATGGGCAGCAGCATGACCACGCTCGTTGCCCTGGTGGCTATCATGGTCTTTACCGGTTCGACCCTGAGGGAGTTCTTGCTGGTGTTCCTCATCGGCCTGGTGGCGGGCACATACAGCGCCATATTCATCGCCAGCCAGTTCCTGGTGCTATGGGAGCAAGGAGAGGTGGGCAGGGCGTTCCGCTTCTTGCGGCCCCGGCGGGCGCGGGCTGCGGCGGCTTCGCAAAAAGCGTAGAAGCGCCAGGCCAATAGACGACTTACAGCGATAGCAACGGGTCAAAATGTAAGCGGGCGGTCCGCCTCAGGCGGACCGCCCGCTTACATTTTTCGGCTTTAGACCTGACGTCCAGGGCCGCGGTTTTTAGGCTTTAGCCTGGTGGTCGTCGCCGGGGCGGGCCAGGATGATGCCGGCTTTGATGGCCTGGATAACCGCCGCCGGAGCGGTGAATATGGCCATGTAGCTGACGATGAGGTTGAGGTGGTCGCCAAAGCCGCCTGCGACGTCATTTAGGGTGGTGAAGGGGTCGGCGGTGCCGACAAGGACTAAGGCTATGGCCGCGACCAGGTAGGGGATGATCTCTTTGCCGGTGATGTTGAAGAGGCCTACCAGGAGACCCATAATCACTAGAGCCAGGGAGACGCTGCCGCTAATATCATCATTGGCTATGCCCGCAATGACCGATAGGACGTAGCCCGCGATGAAAGAGATGGCGGCCGCGACGCTCGCCAGCCACTGCATCTGGTCCATTCCCCCTTTTACACGCCCACCGCCGCCATCAGACTCGTGAGTTGCCATGTTTGCCTCCTTTTTAAAGATTCATGGCTTGGCACGGGTTTCGAGCGAACCCGTTTGTAACCAGGGCAAAGCTACACTCACAGGCGTGGAAAAGTCAAGTGTTTTAGAAACGTCTAAAACGGAATATCTAAAGGTAACAAGAGTCCCAGTATTCGCCTAATACCAGGGGCCGGGGCGCTGGTATCCGCCGGTGACGTGGAGGGCGGTGCCGGAGACCCAGCGCGCGGCGGGGCTGGCTAGATAAAGCACGGCTTGTCCAACATCTCGAATGGAGCCGATGCCCAGGGGGTATTCGGCGATGCGCGTCGCCCGCTCTTCAGGCGTCCAGCCGAAGTCGCGCGATTCGATAAGGGCGGGCATGATGGCGTTGACCCGGACGCCCCGATCTGCCACCTGGGCGGACATGGCTACCGTCAGGCCCAGGAGCCCGGCCTTGGAGGCGTTGTAGGCCGGCGAGCCCCTTTTGCTGCCGGCGACTCGCGCGGCCTGGGAGCTTATGTTGACGATGCCGCCATGTCCCGCTGCCAGCATAGGCTTGAGAGCGGCGCGGGAGCAGTAGAAGGCGCCGTTGAGGTTGACGTCAATGACGCGCTGCCACTCGGAATCGGGGAGGTCCCAGGAATTGCCCACGGGGGCGTCGATACCCGCGTTGTTGACCAGGATGTCGAGGCGGCCAAACTCTTTCATGGCTAGGGCCACCAGGGCGTCGGCGTCGCGGGAGCGGCTGACGTCCATGACTGTGCTGACGGCCTTGCCGCCGACGGAGGTTATCTCTTTGACGGTGCCCTTGGCGTCCTGGAGGTCGCCGATGACGATGGAGGCGCCAGCCTCGGCCAGCACCAGGGCGATGCCCTTTCCGATGCCCTGGGCCGCGCCGGTGACGATGGCGACGTGGCCGTCGAGTCGAAAATCGTTTGGCATAGAGTCCTCGCTTAGAGGGGTTTTGCGCAAGATGGCATCAAGCATAGCCATTGCACAGAATTATTGCTAACATTTGGGCCATCTCCGAAAGGAGGCTGGCTATGAAATTTGGCGTCAATGTCACAACGTTCAAACCAGACCTCGACGTTGCCGATGTCGCACGGCGGGTTGAGGAATTGGGGTTCGAGTCCTTCTGGCTGCCGGAGCACATTCTGTATCCTGTGCAGCCCAAGTCGGCGTACTACGGGGCGTCGGACGGGAAGATACCGTCGATTATGGAAGAGTTTATGGACCCGTACGTGGGGCTGGCGAGGGCGTCTGCGGTAACGAAGCACGTTTTGCTTGGAACCAGCATTTCGTTGGTGCCGGAACACAACCCGCTGGTACTGGCGAAGAGAATATCGACGCTGGACTACTTCTCTCGGGGGCGGTTTCTGTTCGGGATGGGCACGGGTTGGCTTCAGGAGGAAGGAGAGATTATGAAGGTGGACTGGGAGCATCGATGGGCACAGACTCGCGAGTGCATCCTGGTGCTGAAGGAGCTGTGGACCAAGGAGGCGGCGGAGTTCCACGGCAAGTACTACAACTTCCCGCCTGTAAGGATGTACCCCAAGCCCTTCTCTCGTCCGCACCCGCCCATGATTATGGGAGGCACGGCCAAGAACGTGTTTAAGCGCGTCGCGGCCCTGTGCGACGGGTGGATGCCTTCCCACGCCACGCCGGAGATGATTAGGGATGGGAAGGCGGAGATAGAGAGGGAGTGCAAGGCGATAGGCAGGAACCCGTCGACGGTGGAGATTACGGCCTTCGGGCCGGGGTTGGACATCGGCCAGACGGAGGAGTTCGAGAAGGCGGGGGCGAAGCGGATGGTGGTGCGCCTGGAGCCGCCGACGGGGAGGAAGGAGGGGTTTAAGGAGCTGGAGGAGTACGCGAGGAAGCTAAAGAAGCATTTGAAGAATTAAAGCCAGGGCGAGACGTGACAGCAGACACGGCGATTAGATTCTTCGACTGCGTCTCAGAATGACAAATTGGGGAGGTTGTCATGACGCTGCCGCCGAATATGTATGATTATCTGCCTATCGTGGATAGGCCGCACATAGAGTGGCCGAAGAAGGCGAAGATAGCCTTCTGGGTGGTGCCTAACGTGGAGCACTACGAGTACACGGTGGACCTGGTGTCGGCGCGGAACCCGTGGCCCAGGACGCCGCACCCGGACGTGCAGCAGTACGCCTACCGAGACTACGGGAACAGGGTGGGGTTCTGGCGGATGCTGGAGCCTATGGATAAGTACAAGATCCGATGCACCGTTTCGCTGAATATGGCCGTGCTGGAACACTTCCCCGAGGTGGGGAAAGCGATGGTGGAGCGGAACTGGGACTTCATGTCCCATGGCATCTATAACACCCGATACATAGGCACCCACACCTCGGTGGCGGAGGAGCGGGAGTTTTACAAGGACAACATTCGCACGCTGAAGAAGCACACGGGGAAGCAGTTGAAAGGCATGCTCAGTCCAGCGATATCGGGGTCGGAGCACACGCCGGACCTAATGGCGGAAGCTGGGCTTATCTACTACACGGACTGGATGCATGACGACCAGCCGGTGCCGCTGAAGGTGAAGAAGGGCAAGCTGGTGTCGGTGCCGTACTCGGTGGAGCTGAACGATCACATCATCTTCACTAACCACTACGAGGGCGAGTACTTTGTCCAGACGTGCAAAGACCAATTCGACCGGTTGTACAAAGACGCGGACCGCTACGGCGGCATGGTGTTGTGCATACCCTTGCACCCCTTCCTCATCGGCCAGCCGCATCGTGTGAAATACCTGGAGGAGACCTTCGATTACATCATGTCCCACGACGGCGTGTGGCAATGCACTGCCGACGAAATCGCCGAGCATTTCATCGAGAATTATTACGATGAGTTCGTGAACCGGGCGGCCAGGTACGGCGATGGTGAGCCCGCTCGACAGGCTCAGAGCAGGCCCAGGGCCGGGGCCAGAAAGGGGGGCCGCCATGCCCGCTAATCGAAAGTACGGGCTGGACCACCCGCACCACAAATGGTCGACGCTGCCGGAGCGGAAGGCGCTGCGGTGGCCCAACAAGTCGAGACTGGCGCTGTGCGTGGTGGTGAACCTGGAGCACATGGACTGGAAGACGCCGTCGGGAGCCTACGAAGCGCCGAACATGGCGGGGGGACTGACGCCCCGCCCCTGGCCGGACTACGCTCGATATGGACACCGGGACTACGGGCATCGGATAGGCATTTTCCGGGTGCTGGACGCGTTGGAGGAGCGGGGTATCAAGGCCACCGTGGCCATGGACGCCATGACGGCGCAGCACTACCCCTTCCTGGTGGAGCATTGTTTACAGCGAGGATGCGAAATCATCGCCCACGGCGTCGCGGCCAGCAGGATGATTACGTCCAAGATGACGGCGGCGCAGGAGCGGGCTTACATAAAAGAGTCCATCGATGCCATCGCTGAGGCCACGGGGAAGAAGCCGCAGGGGTGGTTCAGCCCGGAGTACGGCGAGTCCACTCGGACGCCGCAGCTTCTGGCCGAGGCGGGGATTCGATACGTCTGCGACTGGCCCAACGACGAGCAGCCTTACCCCATGACCACATCGAAGGGCGAGATGTACAGCCTGCCGCTGATGCTGGAGCTAGACGACCTCCAGGCGCTGTGGTATCGGAAGATACCGGCGTCGCGGTACAGCCAGATGCTGAAGGAAGCCTTCGAAAAGATGTACGCGGATGGGGCCGAAAGCGGCCGGCTGCTGGCGCTGAACCTGCACCCGTGGGTTATCGGACAGCCGTATCGAATCGGCTGTCTGGAGGAGGCGCTGGCGCACATGACGGCGCGGGGCGGGGTGTGGTCGGCGACGGGTGGGGAGGTGGTGGAGGCGTATAGGAAGCAGATGAAGAAGTGAGGTAGTACATGGCGCAATATAAGGGACTGAGCCATATACACATAGCGGTTGAAGACCTGAAGCGCTCCATCAAGTTCTATGAGCGAGCCTTTGGCCTGAAGGAGCAGTTTTGGGACGGCCCTAGCATGGTCTTTTTGAGCACGCCGGGCGGTTCAGATCTTATTACGCTGAGGCAGGCAGAGAAGGGGGAAGCGGTAGGGCCTGGGGGCGTGGGGCATTTTGGTTTTGGGCTGAAGGACAAATCAAAATTGGACGAAGCGGTGGCGGATGTGGTAAAAGCAGGCGGCAAACTTGTCCAGCGAGGCGAGCACCAGCCCGGCCACCCTTACGCCTATGTGAAGGACCCTGACGGATATTTGATTGAGCTTTAGCGCTATTAAAACAGAGGACTGATGTCTCCGAACTTAATAGCAGGCCTGACTCCGAAGGCCGCTAGTCACATCTGTATGCGCCAATGCAAGGCGATGTGCTGTCGCGGCCCGATAATACTTCGCCTGACTCGCGAAGAGACGGCGGCCTTCCGCAGTCACGCCGCGGCGCTGGGTGTCGCGGTAAAGATTACCCAGGCCCCTGATGGCGCTGGCTGGGTCCGTTTTGCTGACCATGCAGGGGAGCGCTGCCCCATGCTGGACGACGTTACCTCTGCCTGTCGAATCTATAATGACCGGCCTCATCGCTGCCGTGCCTTCCCAGAGGCCCCCACGCCTGGATGCGCGATATCGGGGTGGCAGACGGGTGATGGCGAGGTTGGATTATTAACTCTAGAGAAGGTAAAGGGCCCTGGCGTTTGAACTGTGGAAACGAGTTTGCAGACAAAACAGATTCTTCAACTACGTCCGAGTACGGACTTCGCTCAGAATGACAAAGAGGAGAACTGAATGAAAAAGTCCAACATCCCCTTCCTGACTGCCATGGAGCTATCGAGGCGGATTAAGAACCGGCAGGTGTCGGTGGTGGAGACGGTGGAGGCATACCTGGCGCGCATCGCCAAGCTGAACCCGCTGCTGAACTCCTACATCACCGTCAGCGCCGACGAGGCGTTGGAAGCCGCCGCTCGGGCGGATAGGGAGATAGGGAAGGGGCAGTATCGGGGGCCCATGCACGGCATACCGGTGGCGGTGAAGGACCAGGTGCTGACTCGAGGTGTCCGCACCACGGCGGGGTCTCTGATACTGAAGGACTGGGTGCCGGAGGAGGACGCCACGCTTATCAGCCGGCTGAAGCGGGCGGGGGCCATTATCATCGGCAAGACCAACATGACCGAGTTCGCTATCACTACCAACCACCACTTCCCCTACGGTATGACCACCAACGCGTGGGACACCAGCCGGTTCGCGGGGTCCTCCAGCGGCGGATCGGCGTCGGCAACAGTGGCGTTTATGTGCGCAACGTCTATAGGTGAGGACACAGGCGGCTCCATACGCGGGCCGGCGGCGGTGAGTGGGCTGGCGGGGCTTCGGCCCACTTGGGGGCTGGTGAGCCGGTACGGGCTGTTGGGCGCGGCCTGGTCCATGGACATCGCCGGGCCGATGTCGAGGACGGTGGAAGACTGCGCGATGACGCTCCAGGCCATCGCGGGCTACGACCCCAAGGATGACTCGACGTGGAAGGTGCGAGTGCCCGACTACGTCCGCGCGCTGGACGGCGGCATCAAGGGGCTGAAGGTGGGGGTGGTGAAGGAGCGTATTCATACCGACGATGCGGCGCCGGAGGTGCGAAAGGCGGTGAGCAAGGGCATTGGCGTGCTGGGGGAGCTGGGGGCGGACGTGGAAGAGGTGTCGCTGCCGATGATTGTCCACTCGGCGGCGTTTTCGATGACGGTGTGCCTGGTGGAAGGGGCGGCGGCGCATCGCCAGTATATTCCTGACAGACTGAACGACTATCAGCACGAGCTGCGGCTGGTGCAGCAGGTGGGGATGGTGATGCCAGGGCAGACCTACTACAAGGCGCAGAAGCTGCGGGAGATGTGGCGGCAGCAGATGCTGGGGGCCCTTAGGAAGTACGACGTGCTGGTATACCCGACCAGCCCGTCCCTGGCGCCGCCGGCGCCGCCGCCGACAGGCTTGCAAAACAAGGCTGACGCCAAGGCGGACCTGTACGGACGCCGCAGCTTTACGCATCCGGTGAACCTGGCCAGCGCCTGCGGGCTGTCGGTGCCGTGCGGGTTCAGCGAGTCGGGGCTGCCCATAGGGATGCAGATCATCGGGCGGCCCATGTCGGACGCGATGGTGATGCGGGTGGGGCACACCTACCAGCAGGCGACGGACTGGCACGAGCGAAGGCCGCCGGTGGGTTAGAGGACGGGGGCGGGAATGGCTGCGCCGTTGGCAGGCTGTTTCAGGCGGATTTTGATAGTGTCGATGGCTTGGGTGGGAGAGGGGTCAATGCCTTGCAGCAACGCCAGGTAGTAGCTTACATAATCGCCCAGCAGGGTGGTGAGGAGTACCTGGGCGATGGGCGACCGGCCTTGACCTTGGACGGTGATGGACTCGACGCCATGGGCGTTCAAGACATCACTGGTCAGTTGGTAGCGCAAGGCGACTCTATCGTGCAGATATTGAGGCTTTAGCAGCACGGCCACGGCCAGTCTTCGGACAGCGTCGGGCTGGGCGTAGCCGACCACGGCGTTATGATTTATCTCCGGAATGACGTCCCACATGCTCCAGACCTTGGCGTTCTCGTTAAGCTGGGTCTTCCATCGGTGGGCCACGCCCCGGAAGATACCGCCGCCGTAGATGACGGGCAGCCGTCCCAGGAGGGCATGGGCTAGCTGTTTGGCCTGGTTGCGGTCTGAGGGCGCCCGCCGGCTCATCTGGCCGGGCTGGTGGGTGTACGCGTCTTCTTTCCCCTTTTCGCCCCCTCTCTCCCGCACGACTTCCCCAGTTGACCCCGGTCTCGTGTCTGAAATATCCGCTTGCTCATGAGCGTCGCTTTCTTTGGATTCCACAGGGTTTTCGTCAGCGGTATCCATGTCTCTTCTAGGAGTCCGCTCGTCCCACTCTTTCTTGAACGGGGTGTCCCGACGCATCTCCTGGCCTTCTCTGTCGTCTTCGAAGGCTTCGCGGTTGCTCCTTGCCTGCTCTTCGATGCCGGGCCGCTCCTCCGGGGCTTGCTGCTCCGGCCCGGCGCGTGATCTTTCACAATGTGGCGGCATCTGATGTTCCTCCATAAGCTAAAGCCCGGCTGGAAGCGGGTGTGATGAGATTCAAGATGCGGGCATCCTGTAATGCCAAAGCGATCTCAGCCGGCGAGTGCGTTTAATTCAATCCGCAATGTTTGGCAGGCCCTCCTCCTCATCACAGCCACCCCACTGCCATGCGTACGCTAAAACTTATCTGAAGCGCAATTCAATCCAACCGCTGATAACTGTCTAGGGTAGCGGCCCGCCTCAGCGGGCCGCTACCCTAGACCTGTCGTCTAGTGATTGTGCCTGGACCCTGAAAACGAACCTATGAGGTTTATCAGCAGCACTACCGCAGCGGCTATCAGCAGAAGCCATACAAAGGCTCCCCAGTTCACCGCAAACCCTACAAGCCATAGCACTATTAGCACTATGAAAATCAACCAAAGGATTCCTGCCATAGTAGCCTCCTTCAGGCTGCATTCAGCCGTAGCGTTTGGGGAGAGGTGAAATTCTCTATCGAGACTTACCTTATCAGCGAGCACGCCGCGTCCCATCCATCAAAGCGACAACCCAAAGCTATTCGTGGAGACTACTAGAAATATCCGTTTGCATGAGATTTGTAAGGGACAGAATGCACACAATCCAATAACTAGCGATAGCAGAACGCCGCTGAGGGGCAGAAGCGCCGCCTGGATCGCTTATCGGCTTAAAATTTTCCCTGACGTTGCATCTAAAAGGACTATCCATAAGATGCGTGGAACGCGGCAAAGAAAAAGCCCTCCCATTTTGGGAGGGCTTTTTCTTGCGTCTTAGCGTGAATTACCGCTTCTGCACGGCCTTAGTGTACTCGTGGTATCTGATGGGTCCCATGTGAAGCTGATTTACCGCGTAGTCTTCAACGACGCTCTGGTTTATAGCAGCCTCTCCGAAAATCCAGAGGAGGGGAACGCTGTAAGACTCCTTCAACCAGAGGGTGCCCAGGTCTGATGCCAGCTTGCGGCGCTCATCCAGGCTGGCTATCTCATTGCATTTCTTCCAGAAGTCGGAGATAGGCTCGTGCTCCATGTAGCCAATACCAAGCTCCCATACGTGGGCAAAGGCTACCGCCGCGCATATGGGGTCCAGAGACTCGGCGGCCGTTCTGAGCCATTGACTGCGCTCCCTGGCCCGCGCCACTGTCCGGAACTCGCCAAAGCTGTTCACAAACTCCAGCTTTGACCTGACTTTGATGGCATTAAAGTGCTGAACAAAGCGTTCGCACATGTCCGGCCACTCAGGCACGGTCTGATGTACCCGGAAGCAGGTCAGCGTTATCTCGAACCCGTCGGGCACACCGGAATCAGCCAACAGTTTCGAAGCGGCGGCGGGATCATAGGGGTAGGGATAACCGCCGTCCTTGCCCGTCTTGCCTTCAGGGCCGGGGATAGGAGCCCATTCGTCCTTCCAGTCGTCGCGCCAGGGCGGGAAGTAGCTGACAGCCGGGAACGCCTTTCCGTCAAAAAAGACCTTGTTGATTTCGTCACGGTTGATGGCCAGGTTCAAGGCTCGGCGGACGGCGGGCTTCCGGGTCGGGTCGTTGACGTCGTAAGCCTTGGAGGGGCCGCAGGGTGCGCCGGCTCCAGGAAGAGGCGTGCCGTTGACGCAGTAGGCGTTTTGCCTGTAGTACATGATCTGGAGCGAGCTATGGAGTCCCGGCAGAGTGCTCTTCACGGTTTTGAAGCCTGAAGTTTCCACCTGCTGGCGCTGCGAGCGCAGCAGGGGGATGATGTCCACTTCTTTAGCCAAAAGCTGGGCCAGCCGCGTAGCAGCCTCTTGCACAAAGAGTATCTGGAGTTCGTCAAACTCCGGGGTCTGCCTATAGTGACCCTTTACTGCCTTGTGGAGGAAGTTCTGGTTGGCGGAGTGGCTGACATAGCTCCAGGGGCCGTTGCCAATGGGGTTTGCCATGTAGCCGTCTTCCCCGCCCACCGCATCCCAGTGCTGCTTGCTCACGATACCGGACTCCCACTCGTCCGAGAAGAAGAAGGCGGCGTCCAGCCATACTTTGGGGGAATGGAGGATTACACGGTTGTCGTTGACAACTTCCCAGTTGCCCGCGCCGGAACCCAGACGGTTATTCCATTCGCCGGGGCTTTTGGCCTTGGAAGTTTTAACCGCGCCTTCCTCTCCGTTTAAGAGGTCCCAGGTAAGCACTACGTCCCTGGCGCTGAAGGTGTAGTTATTGAAGGCCTTGCCGTCTCTGTAGAAAGGAACGCCCTGCCTCAAATCGAAGGTCCAGTCCTTGCCGTTAGCGGCAACCGCCCACTTGCTGGCAAGCTGCGGCACCTCAACATTGGTGCGAATGTCCCGTCCCACCAGATGCTCGTAGGAAGGCATAATCTTTTCGGAGGTCTGAGTCTGCGTGTAAGGCACAGTGAACTGCTCGCCGGGAGGCGGGACGGCTACCCGTAGCCGGGGTTGCACGGGAACGCTTGCTCTGGCCGTGGGCGTGGGGGACGACCTGGAAGTGGACGTTGCGCCGGCGGTCTGTCCGGGGGCCGGCGTGCCCTCCTCATCTTCACCGCAGGCAAGGATGAAGAGCGTGAATAGCGCCGCCAGGGCTAGTATGCCAAGGCTTGATATGCGTCCTAGCCGTAAACCGTTGCCCATGGGCTGCCTCCTTAATGGCTTTCCTGAGCGAGACGCAAACTACCACTTGGCCCTAGCCTTGTCAAGGATATGTTACGAATGCAGGCTACTTGTCTTGCTAAGGAAGCATATAAATGCGCTAATGATCGCCTCCTAAGTACTTGCCGTAGATTTATGCGTAAGAGTCCAACGATAGTGATAACATACCCGGAGCATTTTTAACTGTCGCAATGGGATCTGGATTCGCAAGATGGAATTCCACTTATAGACTCCATTGACATGACCTATTCGGCAACCTACACTCCCTCCGACTAAAAATTAGGTAAGCCGACGTGGAGGACTGGATGCGATTGGAAGGCAAGGTTGCGCTTATTAGCGGCGGCGCTCGTGGAATTGGCGAGGCGGACGCGCGGCTCTTCGCCAAGGAGGGCGCCAAGGTTGTCATTGGCGATGTGCTGGAGAAGGAAGGCCGGCAGGTGGAGGCCGCGATAAACGAGCAGGGCGGCGATGCCGTATTTCTCAAACTCGACGTGACCAACGAAGCCGACTGGTCGCGGGCCGTGGACGCCACGCTGCAACGATTCGGCAAGCTGAACGTGCTGGTGAATAACGCGGGCATCAGCGGCGTCCAGTGGATGGGCGAGATGAGCGTGGAGGTCTGGAACAAGATAGTCGGCACCAACGCCATGGGCTGCATGCTGGGCACTCGCGCGGCCATCCCTGCCATGCGGAAAGCCGGAGGCGGCTCCATAATCAACATCTCGTCGCAAATGGGCATCGTCGGGTCCGAGTTTGGCCACCCCATCTACACCGCATCCAAGGGCGCCATTCGCGCCTTCACCAAGGCCATAGCGGTCCACCACGCCAAAGACAAGATTAGATGCAATTCAGTCCACCCCGGGCCTATCGCCACCCCCGGCAACGAGGCCAGGAGGCGCACCCCCGGTTTCAACGAACGGATACAGGCCCAGGTGCCCCTGGGCCGTCACGGGCGTCCGGAGGAAGTGGCCTACGGCGTACTGTATCTGGCCTCAGACGAGTCCAAGTGGATCACCGGCATTGAACTGGCTATCGACGGCGGCTGGCTGGCGCAGTAGACCCCAGGAGGAGTAGAAGGACCTATGAGATTTAAAGACAAGGTGGCTCTGATCACCGGCGGCGCCAGGGGCATGGGCGCGGTAGAAGCCCGGATGTTCGCCAAAGAGGGGGCCAAGGTCGCCATAGCGGACATTCTGGACAAAGAGGGCGGCGCGCTGGAGAAGGAGCTGTCCAAGAACGGACACGACGCCGTCTACCTTCACCTGGACGTCGCCAAAAGCCAGGACTGGCGAAAAGCCATGGAAGCCATCGAAAAGCGGTTCGGCAGGCTGAACATCCTGGTCAACAACGCGGGCATTCGCGGCGAGTTGAAGGACCTGGTAAACATAACTGAAGAGGACTACGACCGTGTGCTGGCCATCAACGCCAAGGGCACCTTTCTTGGCATGAAGTACGCTATACCGGCCATGCGGCAGGTGGGCGGCGGCGCCATAGTCAACATATCGTCGCTGGTGGGCATCATCGGCAGCCGGGGCCGCAACGCCGCTTACGACGCGTCTAAGGGCGCGACTCGAGTTATGACCAAGACTGCGGCTATCACCTACGCCAAGGAGAACATCCGCGTCAACTCCATCCACCCCGGGCCTATCGACACGCCGATGACTGAGGAGAGCTATCGCGATCCGGAAGCCAGGGCCCGCTCTCAGAGTCGTATACCCCTGGGCAGCATCGGTCAGTCGGAGGACGTGGCCTACGCCGTGCTGTTCCTAGCTTCAGACGAGTCTTCCTACATGACGGGCGCGGAGATTGTGGTGGACGGCGGGATGATGGCGTATTAACGCCGAACGTTCTTCCGTCTCGCGGAAAAGATTGCGATTTCTATAATGCCAGCCTGCTGTTTCACATAACAAGGACGGGGCGGAGGTGACAATGGGGTGGAGGACGGGCTGGCGCGGAAAGTCTTCGCCGTCACTGAGAAGCCTATTATTGCCGCCGTGGAATGCCGCGCTTTGAGCAGCGTTAGCGGCGCATTTTCATGTTGAATTCTAAGCTGATAAGCCTTTCTAAACAGCCGTCAGGTCTTGAGTTTCACGGAATTGGACCCGCGGCGTCAAATGTCAATGTTAGTCCCGTATAGGGGTTGGGATAGCGCGTATCCGAGATCAGTATTTAACCATAAATAAAGGAGTGAGAAATGGCCCGCGCAAGAGTCCTGGTTGTGGAAGATGAGGCTATTGTCGCCACTTATATCATGGATATTTTGAAGAGGTTGGGTTATGAAGCTGTTGGTCATGCCGCTACCGGCAGACAGGCCATTGAGCAGGCCCAGGCCCTTGAGCCTGACCTGGTGCTGATGGATATCAGGCTGCAGGGGGAGATGGATGGGATACAAGCGTCGCAGGCTGTGAGACAGCGGACTAGGTCATCGGTGATTTACATCACGGCCCAGGCCGACACTGAAACTGTGAAAAAAGCTTCCGCCACTTATCCCCTGGGCTATCTAATCAAACCCTTTGATGAGAACACTATTAGGGCCACCCTGGAGGTGGTGCTGACCTACCGGAGCATGGAGAAGAGGCTTCAGGAGAGCGAAGAAAGGTTCCGACGAACCTTTGAGGATGCCCCCCTGGGTATGATTATCCTGGCGCCGGACTTTCGCATCCTGGAGGTCAACCGGTCACTGTGCGACATACTGGGATTCAGCCGGAAGGAACTCCTGGAGGGTGCTTTGTCCGACATCACCCATCCGGACGACCTGCCTGAGAGCCTCTCGCTGGCCCTGCAGATAGCTCAAGGGACCATGCCGAACACCAAGCATCAGCAGCGCTGCGTTACCAAGTCCGGCGAAGTGCGATGGATGCAGTTCAGCATAACAAAGCTCATCGACTCAACAAGCTGCGACCCGCATGTCCTGGGCATGATGGAGGACATTACCGAGCGCAAGCAGGCGGAGGAAGAGCTAAAAAGACGGGAGGAGGTCATAACGCAGCTCTCCATGCCCATTCTGCGCATTGGAAGCCGGCTGCTCCTTCTGCCCCTCATTGGCGCGCTCAACCGGCAGAGGGCCAGGCTATTGACGGGGCAGCTCTTAAACGCCATCCGTACCCATCGCGCTAAATCGGTGGTACTGGACATGAGCGGCATGGCTCTTATAGACCAGGACGCGGCCAATCATCTGATCAATACCATTGAGGCTTCCCGTCTTCTGGGGGCCCGAATGATCATCACGGGTTTAAGCTCCGACTGCACTGCCGTCCTGGTATCCATGGGCGTGAACGTAAGCAAGCTGAATGTAGAAGGCGACTTGCAGAGCGGCATAGAAAAAGCACAAATGACACCCGGAGTTGGCGTTCCTCAGGCACACTAGCGCATCCCCTTTAGGCCGCGCGGCGCGGCCTAAAGGGCTGACATCGGCGGCTGCAGGGGTGTCAGGAAATAGGCGGCCTGCGGTTATGCCAGTCGGTGGCTTCCTGATGAGCGAAGCCCACCCGCAGCACCGTGTCCTCCTCAAAGGGCCTACCGAGGATCTGTAAGCCTAGGGGCAGCTTGGTCTTGGAAAAGCCGCTGGGCACAGAAAGGGCCGGCGCGCCCACCACGTTACTCAGGCCGGTAAGAGTACGGCGTGTGTTGATGGTCTCCCGCTTGAACTCCTCTTTGGTGCCTAGGCCGGGCTTGTCTACAATGAGGGGAGCGGGTGCGGCGGCGGTAGGGAAAATGAGCACGTCCACCGTCTTCATAAGCTCCATGTACTGGGCGCGAAGCATGTGACGCAATCGCTGCCCCTTGTAATAGACCTGCGAAGGCATGATGCTGCCAACTAGCAGCGTGATCTGCATGTTATGGTCGTAGTCCTTAAGGCGCTCCCGGACCGTCTTGTGGTGGACCATGGAGCCTTCCAGGTAAACAATGGGGCTGTATAGGGCGCGGTCGTGGACGGACATGGGGAGCGATACGTCCCGGACCTCGGCGCCCAGTTCCTGGAGGACCTCGGCCGACTTGAGAGTGGCGTCCTCAACTTCCTTCTCTATATTTTTGGCGTAGAGTTTCTCTTTTAATATGCCGATGCGAAGCCCCTTGATGCCGCCCTCCAGAGACCTTACGTAATCAGGCACAGGGCGTTTCCAGGAGTGGGGGTCCTTAGGGTCGTAGCCCGCGATGGCCTGGAGGGTCATGGCGCAGTCTTCTACTGTGCGAGACATCGGGCCGACGGTGTCCATGGACCAGCAGGAGCCGATGATGTTGTGCCTGCTGACGCGCCCCTGGCTGGGCCGCAGGCCCACGATGCCGTTGTAGGAGGCAGGGCCTCGAATGGAGCCGCCGGTGTCTTCGCCCAGGGCGGTGGCGCACATATACGCGGCGGTGGCGGAGCCTGAGCCGGCGCTGGAGCCGCCCGGCATGTGCTTCAGGTTCCACGGGTTTCGAGGCACCCCGAAGGGGTAGTGATAGGTGTAGGCCATAGCGAATTCGGTGAGGTTTGTCTTGCCGATCATGATGCCGCCGTTGCGCTTGAGCT
>Ga0194132_10000284_pt1 | contig 105905 bp, 96 predicted proteins | sample TA2KigOf80mmetaG_FD_148612 | JGI IMG/M metagenome (GOLD analysis project Ga0194132, IMG submission 148612) | Freshwater microbial communities from Lake Tanganyika, Tanzania - TA2015054 Kigoma Offshore 80m | ecosystem: Environmental > Aquatic > Freshwater > Lake | place: Tanzania: Lake... | reverse complement strand
ATCGTGTTGCGGGAAAAACCCACTGCCATGCCCATTCTTTGCCTGCGTTCGGATATTTTCGATCCAAAGCGTTGGGCAACACGACTCGGCCCAAGTCCTGGTCAAGATCATGCTGGTGCTGTCGCAAGTCAGGGGCCGGGTCGGACCAAGCTAAGTTGCCGTAGCTTCGGGATTTTCGTTCTAAAATCGGGTGTTTTCTAGGCTTAGAGCCTCACTTTTACGCCCAAAATTAAGCCCGTAAGCTTCGCTTTCTTCACCAAGCGCACAGCTCCCTTCCAGCGCGCCACTTCGCGATGCGCCACTTTGAATCCGAGTTCCCTCTTCGCACCATTAACAAAACTCAAGCTGCCGACCGCGATGGCTTCCGACCGACAATGGTTGGATTCAAACCGTTCCAGCCGTTCAATCGCGGAGCCTGTCCTGAGACCTGTCGAAGGGCTCGGTTCAAACCGTTTCAAAAGCGGATTCGATAAGTTGCCCTGGTCCGACCCCGAACCCCGCTGAACCCCCGAAACTCCCGAACCCCCGAAGCTAGAGAATTTGCTTCAGCGGCGCAGAGCCATCGGAGTCTCACAAGCCGATTCACCGCGCCGGCAGCGGGTCGGCGCCGGCAAGTTTCTGATACAGCTGTACTACTTCCTTATCGCGCGGCAGCTCTTTGATCGCGCGCTCCAGCTCTTCGCCGCCCATCGGCGCCGGGCCGTCGCCCATCAGCTTTTTGAATTCGACGGGAAATTCCGGATCGGCGAAGGACTTGCGCATCGCTTCGCGGATGATCTGCACGCGGTCGTTGGGCGTGCCGGGAGGAAAGATGTAGGGCCAGCGCGGATATTGAAAGGCGCGGAACATGTCGAGCAGCTTGCGATCGATGTCGGTCTTGGCGAAGCTGTCGAAGTCCGGCAGCTTGGCGAACGTCGCATGGTGCCGGCCTTTGGGAACCGTCAGTGTCGCGTGGAGATGGACCTGTTTTTTCTCGATCCACTCGGCCTGCTCGATGACGAAGCGGGCCGCTCCCGTGGCGTGGGCATCGAGCTCACCGCGAGAGATCGCGATATAAATTTCCGGACCGGTGAAGCCGGTGACAAATCTAGGATCTTTGAGCCCCAGCAAGTGCGCAATGATCCGTCCCGTGACATGGACCGGATGGCCCACCGCGTGGGCACCGAACCGCAGCCCGCTAGCGCCGCGCACTTTGTTGATATTGTCCAGCCCTAATTCAGCCTTTGTGTAAAACACATAGGGATCGCCGCTGTCGGTGGAGCCGAGGTAAATGAATTTGTCGAGATCGTAGCTGCTGCCCGGTAGACTCAAGATCGGTCCGACGACGAGTCCCGCGCCGATGGAGCCGATGGTCAAGCCATCCGGCTTGGTCGTGCTGTAAATAACATTCGCCGCTTTGCGTCCCGCCGCGCCCTCGATGAACTCAACGGCGATGTGCGGCCTGCCGGGAATATATTTTTCGAGAAATTTGACCAGCGCCCGGGTCTGGAACTCCCCCGATCCGCCCGGCCCGCCGCCGCGGACGATCTTGATGGTTTTGCCCTTGTAGAAATCGGCTTGAGAATATGCCGGCGGTGGCGGCGACACGACCCATAAGGCGAGCAGAAATAAGAAGAACGCCAACCGGATGAGTTGTTCCATAAAACCTCCAACAAGTTTCTCGGAACACGCACCACGAAGCGCGTGGTTCGACTTGCTCGCCACAGGCTCCGGACACGAAGTTCGGAAAGAAAGTCTACGGTATTATCTTCTCTTACCTTTGTGCTCTTCGTGCCAATATAGTTGAAAATTTGCCGGCTTGCGAAAACTCTCGGACAATGCACCACGGAGCGCACAGAGAGCACGGAGAAGAAGACAGAGCAAAGAAGCTTTGTGAACAATTTCCGAATGCCTCTTTCTTGCCTCTGTGATCTCCGTGTCCTCCGTGGTGAATGCTCCGGAGCGCTTGGTTGCGGCTACGCCGCGCAAGGTCCTTCGTGGTGAGTTATTCCGCGTCCATTCCCCCCGATTTACGCACCGCGATTGCGGCCGCTTCTTCCTGCAAGCGAAATAGCGAGAGCGTGCTCTGAGCACCCCAGCCGCGGCCGATCGCTTGGGTCATAATCTGCTCCACCAGTGCCGCGATGGGCATCGGCACATTCTGCTGGCGGCCTAGCTCGGTGGCCAAACCCACATCCTTGCGCGCGAGCGCGATGTTGAAGCCCGATGGTTTCTCGAAGTCGCCGGTAAACACTGTTTCCGGCAGCGTCTTGGCCATTTGTTGTAATTGCACGTCCAACCCCCAGTGCATGCATTTCCAGAGCAGCTCAGGATCGGCGCCGGCTTTGGCGCCCAAGACAATGCCTTCGCCGATCGCCAGGCCGATGCCGCGGCGGACTAAGTTGTGCGCCAGCTTGATGACCGTGCCGGTGCCTAGGGCGCCGGTGTAGACCAGCGTGTCGCCGAAGGCTTCGAAAATCGGTCGCGCAGTTTCGAAGGCGGCTGGTTCACCAGAGGCTAATATCTGCACGCTTTTATTGGCGATGCCTTTGGCACCGACAATCAGCGGCGCGTCGAGCACCTGCGCGCCGCGCGATTGAAACTCAGCGTCGATGCGCCGGATGAGATCCGGATGACTGCTGGTCAGATCGATGTAGAGGCTGCCGGCACGGATGCCTTGGATCAATCCGTCCGCGCCCAGCGCGACTTCCTCGACCTCCCGCGGGCTCGGTAAAGACGTCAAAACGGTTTTGCAGCGCTGGGCAACATCGCCCGCCGATTCGCCGCGTTGCGCGCCGGCCTCAACGAGCCGCTGCCCCGCTTCGGGGCGGATGTCGTGCACGATCAGCGGATAGCCCGCACTGCGCAAGTTATTGGCGATGGTGCCGCCGATGGTGCCAAGACCGATGAAGCCTAAGGTTTCCACTTCTGCGTCCCCGACGTTGAACGTTGAACTTTTGAACTGTTGAACGAAACAATTTATTTCCCCCAGAGTCTTTTGACGAACCCTTCTTCTTCTAACCGTTTCAGGTAGCGATCAGTGACATAACTCTTCGCGTCGATGCCGCGCGCCCGCGGGTTGGTCTCGGCGATCTGCGCGACGACCGCTTGCATTGCTTCGGCGGACGGATAGGGGACGTTGGGTAGCTGAGTGACGAAATAATCATAGCCGTCCTGCAGCGCCTTGACGTTTTGCACGCGAGTGAACTGGCCCAGCGCTTTGATCGAGTAGTCGCGCTCGGCCTTGAAAACTTTAATCGCTTCCAAGTAGGCGCGCAGGAAGTTCATCACCTTGGCGTCCTGCCGGTCTAAGTATCGCTTGCTGCCCAAGAGGCCGGTGTTGAAGAAGGGAATATTCATTTTGACCGAGTCGGCGAGGACGCTGAGCTTCAAGCGCTCCGCTTCGGTGCCAAAAGGCGCGTTGACCACCGTGCCGTCGACGTTGCCGGACGTGATTGCGGCGATGCGCGCCGGCTCGTCGCCGATTTGCAAGATCGTCGCCTCTTTCACTGGATCGACGCCGACGCGCTTGAGCATGGCACGCATGCCGAAATCGGCGGAAGAACCGTAGCGGCTGACCGCGAATTTTTTGCCTTTCAATTGTTCGATGTTCTTTATGTCCGGCCGGGCGATGAGCTGATAGTTCAGTCTATCGAGCAAACCGGCGAAGTAGACGATGTCTGCCCCTTCGAGATTCGCCGCCACCCCGGGCGCGCCGGAGAGCTGCGACAGATCGAGATTGCCCGAGACCAGCACTTGCACGTTGGTCGAGCCGCCAGGAATGTAGATGCTCTCCGTCGTCAGCCCGTACTTGGCGAACAACCCGCGGTCCTTGCCGATGTGCACCAGACCGGATTGTAAACTGATGGAGCCCAAGCCGACGCGGATTTTTTCCTGGGCGTAAACCGGAGTGCATGCTAGCGATAGCAAAACCAACGAAACAAGCAGGAGCATGAGTTTGGTCTCCAGGGCAATAGATCAAGGGCGATAGCTGCGGTTGTCATCATTCGCGCGGCGCGATCTTTTTCAGCTCCTCACGTGCACGGGCCCTTTCTCAGTCTGCGAGAAGTTCTTGTCGGTGCAATGTTGCCCATTCAATTACAAGTCCCAGTACCCGCGGCGGAAGATAACCTGAGAACACCGACAAGGTTTGGATGTCTATGAGCGCAACCGCACTCCCATATTCTGCGTGAAAGTGCGGCGGGTTGCGATCATTGAAAACATTTTGATCACGATACCAAAAAAACGGCTAGTCTCAGGCATGAAAAGATCAAACTCCAATTCCAACCGATAGTGCGGCAAAACCCCAACTTTCGAGATCTTTTTCATCCATGTCGCCCTAATACAGTTTTCGATAGTACCAAGGATACGGTTTCGCGCAAAGGCGGCAGAGTCGGGTCGCACCAATGCAAATGGGATTAGCTCGAAAACTTTTTGAAGAAGCCACGCTCCTCTAATCTTTTCAACGGACCGGCATCGATGAAAGCTTCCGGTTTGGCCCCGGCGGCCTTCGGATTTACTGGTGCGAGCACTTCGAGGATAGTTCTTATCCCGGACTCCGTTGGCAGCAGCATTTGGTTATGAACGTCTTTGTTGTCGGCGTAGGTTTTCTCCAGAATGGTCCGATCTTTCAGCTTGGTGTATTGCGCCATCACCTTGAGCGCTTTTTCGCGGTCGGTCTTGAATAGATGTACCCCGTCAGCGATGGCCTGGAGAAACTGTCCGACCGGCTCTGGCGATTTCGTCAGGTAGGACTTTCTCACCGCGATGGTTGTTGAGGGGTATTCAACGCCGAGGCCGCTCCAGATTTTTTTGAAGCCCAAAGCTTCTGCCCGGTAACTGATGGGCGGGGCCAACATGGCGCCCTGCACACGTCCGGACTGCAAGGCCGCGAGCGATTCGACATAGCCGCCGGACTGGGTGACCTGAACGTCCTTGCGCTGTTCCAGCCGCACTTCGCCCAAACAGACCTTGAGCAAATACGCGCCGCTCGACGCAAAGCTGGTAAGAGCGACGGTTTTGCCTTTGAGCTCTTCGACTTTTGCAATCGCCGGTTCGACATAGAGGCTAATCGGTGTGCGGTTGGCGACGAAGGCGACGATCGACAAGTCCGCGCCGCCCAAGATGGCGCTGACGGCCGGTTCGGCGCCCGGCGCGGCGAAGTCGATTTCTCCGGCGACGAGGGAGCGAAGCGTAACCGGCGAGCCGGAAATGAAGACCAATTCGATGTCGAGATTGTATTTTTGAAACGCGCGCTCTTCAGCCGCCAGCCAGATGGGCGTGAGAATGCCGGAGATCACGGTGTAGGCAGCGCGGGATTTTAGTGGCGTCTGCGCAGAGTAAAGGGGAGAGATGACCAGCAGAATGACGGCGCAGAGAAAACCAAAAGTACAAACGGGCTTGCTCATGGGTATCCTTCGTAAAGAAAAATGGTTAGAGCGAGTTGCGAAACCGCCGTTGTCGATGTGCTCGTCTAGCGCTTGAAAATCTGCCGGTACTCCTCTTTTTTCTGGCGGTATTCGTCGGCGCTCATGGCGTTCATCTGCACAAATTTCGCGACCACCTGCTCGGCGCCGGGCATCGGCGGGTAGATGCCTTGGCGATTAACGAACTCGCCGGCGCTGGCCATGATCTGCGAGCTTTCCTCGCCGAGGAAGTAGTCGATGAAAAGCTTCGCCGCGTTGGGGTTGGGGGCTTTTGTTGTCAGGCCTATGTAGTTGCCGTCACCCAAGTAAACCGGCAGGCCTTTGACGTAGTCGAGGGGCGCGCCTTTTTTGCCCCAGACTTGGACGTACTTGGGATAGGCAACGCCCATCGGCACTTCACCCGAGGCGACGCGCTCGCCTACAGGGACCATGGAATCGAGCAGCAGCGGCTCCAGGGCCGCCAAGCGCTTGATCCAGTCATTGGCCTTTTGCTGCGAGCCAAACACGTGATGCAGGCTCGCCAGCCAGTCGATGGTCGTGTCGTGCAGCGTCGGATTGCCCATGGCGATCTTGCCCTTCCACTTCGGGTTGACGATATCTTCGTAGGATTTCGGCATGTCCTCGGGCTTGATCATACTTTTGTTGAAGATGAAGCCAATGATGACGCTGCGATAGTTGGGGCCAAAGAAATCGTCGATCAGTTTTTTCTCGTAATTCTTGGCCGAAGGCGAAAGGTAGCGGGTCAGCAATCCCTTTTCTCGATTGATGAATTTCATCGGCTCGGCGGTGGTGTAAACCACGTCTGAGCTGATCTTTCCGGTGCGATGTTCGGTAGTGATGCGGTCGATGATCACCGTCGACGAGCCGCGAAAATATTTCGGCTTGATGCCGTACTTGGCCTCGAAGCCATTGTTAATCGCCGCCGCGACGTCGTTTTCCAGCGAGCCGAAGACGACGACTTCACCTTCTTTTTTGGCGGCTTGAATGAGCTCTGGCGATTGGGCAGACAAAGTGGAAGCCAAGCATACAAAGATCAACAGCGAGGTGAAAAGAAACTTCATGACTCCTCCGCTCGAGCCTAACAAAGACTCACCACAACGGCACAGAGGGCACAGAGTTAGGATTTCAAAATAGACCCTTTCCGAACTCCGCGCTCTGCGTGTCTCCGTGGTGAATAATCCAAATCATTCCGCGGCGATCCAGAGCACGCGATCGGCCGGCAAATCCAACGGCAATCTCTCCCAGCTGTCCCCCTGGTCTTCGCTGACGAGGATATCGCCTTCGCCTTTTTGGCTGGCGTCCGCCGAGCGGCCGCGCGACACGGCGCCCAGGCCGGCGTAGACGATCGATGGGTCTTCGGGGTGCTGTGCCAGCGCCCAGACCATCTGTTTCATATCGTTGGGCAGCCACTGGCCGACGCCGACGCGCTCCCAGCTCTCGGCCTGGTTGCGGCTGCGAAAGACCGCGCCCTGGGCGCGCTCGGGGCGGTCCCAATAGCCGGGCGATTTATCCGCCGTCGCCACCAGCATGGCGCCGGGATTTCCCGGCAAAAAGACGAAATCGTGAAAGTAGTCGCGGGTGAAACCATTCTCGGCGCGCTGCCAGCCGTTACTTGGATCAGTGCTTTTGAAAAAGCCGCGCGCGGTGGCGACGAAAAAAAGATCTTTGCGTCCTGGTGCGCTGCTCAAATGATGAATGTCGAGATAATCGATGCCGCGGCTGACGTCCTGCCAAGTCGTGCCGCGGTCGAAGCTGCGGATGATGCCGCCATGTTCCAGACAGACATGCAGAATGTTCGGATCGTCTGGGTGAACGAAAACGTGGCGCACATGCTCGCGGTGCGGTGGGCGCGGGTAGCTCCAGTTTTTCTTTACTTCCGCCGGCAGCGCTTGCACGCCGGTTAATTCTTCCCAACTCTTGCCGCCATCTTCGCTTCGATAGAGGTGAATCGGCTCGACGCCGCAGTAGATCACTTCTTCGTTGGTCGGGTCGACGGTAACGGTGCGCACGTTGCCTTCGAAAACCCGGCGCCAGCTTTTGCCGGCGTCATCGGTGCGATAGAGACCATCCTGGGTGACGCAAAGAAAAACCACATTGGGCTTGCGCCGCAAGCCATCGATGCCATCGATGGTGCCGGTCTTGAACGCGACATTAACGGTTTCCCAACCGCCGCTCTGCGCGCGCCAGACAAACAAACCTTCTTGGGTGCCAGCGTAAATGCGAACGGGAGAAGCCATGGCAGATCCTCCAATTTGTTTCTGTTTGAAAACGATTAAACCCAGAACCGAGTTGACAACCTTGAACTTTTGAACGCGACCGGCTTCAGCCGGTCGCCAACTCCTTCACCGCCGCGAGCACTTCGACGTAGGTGCCACAGCGGCACAGATTCCCCGATAGATAGTCGCGCGCTTGTTCTTCGGTCGGATGCGGATTGTTGAGCAGCAAGCCCTTCACCGCCATGATCATGCCCGGCGTGCAGTAGCCGCATTGAAACGCCTGGTGTTTGAGAAACGCCTCTTGCACCGGGTCGAGCTTGCCGTCTTGGCTGAGCCCTTCGATGGTCGTGATCTTTTTCCCTGCGGCATTGGTCGCAAGCATTAGACAGGAACTCACCGGGCGACCATCGACTAATACCGTGCAGGAGCCGCAGACGCCGGCGCCGCAGCCTTCGACCGAGCCTTTAAGCGACAAATCATCGCGCAGCAAATCGAGCAGCGTCTGGTTTGGTCTTACGCTGAGATCATGGACGCGGCCGTTGATCGTCGTTGAGATAGCAATGTCCACGCTAGGGTTTCTCCTTCAAAGCATTGAGCGCGGCGATAATCTTATCCGGCTTGATCGGCAAGTCTCTCACGCGCGCGCCGCCGAGCGCGTTGGCAATCGCGTTGCCGATAGCCGGCGCCACCGGCGGCAGCGCCGCTTCGCCGACGCCCTTGGCGCCGTAGGGACCATCGGGATGCGGCGTCTCGACGATGATCGAGCGAAAGCCGCCCGGATGATCTTCCAGAGACGGCAGCATGTACTCCAAAAAGTTGCTGTTGATCGGCTGGCCGTTGTCGTAAACCATTTCTTCGAACAGCGCCGAGCCCATGCCGGAGAGCAGCGAGCCTTCGTTCTGCATGCCGCACTGGCGCGGATGGATCGCTTTGCCGGCGTCGACGGCGGTGACGGTGTTTAAGACGCGCACCTTGCCGGTTTCAACATCCACTTCAACTTCGGCACCGCAGGCGGAGAAAAACCAGAAAGCCGCGGCTTTGCCCTTGCCGGTTTTCGGATCCAGGCCGCCGTCGGATTTGAAGCAATGGCCGCCGAACATGCTGCCGACGGTGGAGCCGAAGCGCGCTTTGAAGATATCGGCGATGGAGATCTTCTTGTCCGGCACGCCGCGCACGGCGACCGCGCCGTCGCGCAGCTCCAAATCTTCGGCGCGGGCTTCGAGCTTCTTCGCGGCGACTTCGAGCAGTTGATTCTTGATCTCACGCGCGGCTTTTTGCGCTGCCTGGCCCATGTGAAACGTCGTGCGGCTCGAGCTGGTCGACTTGTCGTAGGGCGTAATCTCGGTATCGGGCGAACTGACCGTGACTTTGTCGAAACCCAAGCCCAATTCATCGGCGACGATTTGCGCCGCCGAAGTGAGCAGCCCCTGACCCATCTCGACGCTGCTGGTGAGGAGCACCGCCGAGCCGTCGGCGTTCAAGCGCACGTTAGCGGACGAGGTTGTCGGTGTCGTCGTGCTTTTGATCGTTACGGCAAGCCCTTTGCCACGCACCAGTGTTTTTCCGCTTGCCGGTGCCGCTTGTTCTTGTTTGCCTTGCCAGCCGATCGCCTGTGCCGTGTTGCGCAGACAATCGGTGATGCCGACGGAAACCAGATTTTCGCCGGTGACGAAGAGGTCGCCTTCGCGGACCAGATGTCGTAAGCGCAATTCGAGTGGATCGATATTCAGCCGCCGTGCGATGTCGTCCATCTCCGACTCGTAGGCCCAACAAACGTGGGACACGCCAACGCCGCGGTAAGGGCCGGTGGGCGGTAAATTGGCGTAGACGGAGTAGGTGGTCAGACTGCGGTTGGGAATATTATAGGGCCCGCTCGAGACGTAGCAGCCGGTCTTGGCGTTGACCGGGCCGTTGAGCGCGTAGGCGCCGATTTCATAAAAGGCTTCGACCTGGCGCGCGACGATGGTGCCGTCGCGCTTGAAGCCGGTTTTGATCTTGACTAGTGCGCCGTAGCGCCGGCCAGTAAGAAAAACTTCGTCGCGCGTCAGCACCCACTGCACCGGGCGGCGCGCTTTGCGCGCCAGCAGCGCCAGTGCCGGCTCCAGGCGCGCGTGGGTTTTGCCGCCGTAGCCGCCGCCGACGAGCGGCACGATGACGCGAACTTGGTTCTCGGGCAGTTTGAAAATTTGCGCCAGCTGTTCTTGGACGCCGGAGGGGTTTTGGCTCGCAGAATAAAGCACCAGCTTCCCGCTCGGCTCCCAGTATGCCGTCGCTGCGTGCGGCTCGATGTGGCCATGCTGCACCGGCGGCAGCGTGTAAGTGTTTTCGAAGATTTCGTCGGCTTCAGCGAAGCCCTTTTTGATATCGCCGTCTTCGCAGCGGTAGACGCTGCAAATATTGCCGCCGACTTGAAAGTTAAATTCTTCGCGATGCACCCCGGCGGTGGTTTCGTGACGCTGCGCGTGCAGCACCGGCGCGTCCGGTTTCACGGCGGCGAAAATATCGAACACCGCGGGCAATTCTTGGTAATCGACTTCGATCAAGCCAAGCGCCTCTTCGGCGATCTCACGCGATTCGGCCGCCACCAGCGCGACCACTTCGCCGACGTGGCGCACGCGCTCGGTGGCCACCACCGGTTGATCGTCGACCACCGGGCCGAAATAGGGATTGAGTCCCGCAAGATCGTCGCGCGTGACGATGGCGATGACTCCCGTAAGTTTGAGCGCTTTGCCGGTGTCGACGCGCAGCAGATTGGCGTGCGGGTAGGGGCTGCGCAGCGCCTTGGCATGGAGCATGCGAGGAAATTCGAGGTCGGGCGTGTAGTTCACCGCGCCGGTTACTTTGGCGCGCCCGCCTACCATGGTTACGTCAGTGCCAATGACAGCCACGACGATGACTCTCTCTCAAGCTTGGGTGACTGCGCCGCAGGCGCGCCGCGCGAGCACTCCGACAAGATGACGCTTGTAGTCGGCCGGGCCGCGCAAATCATCGATGGGATCCACCGTCCGGCTCGCTTCGGCGCCGATGTCGGCCAGCAGAGCGGGAGTGAGTTCTTTTCCTTTGGCCATCTCCTCTGCTTGAAAAATGCGCACCGGGCGGGGCGAAACGGCGCCGACAACCAAGCGTAGATCGCGGCAACTGCCATTTTCCATACGCGCCAGCGCGGCGATCCCCGCGGCGGGCCGTTCTTCCGACGAGCCGGTGGTAAATTTGACATAGGTGCTGCGCCAGCCGACAAGCGGCGGAACCAGCAGCGCCGACACCAATTCTCCTGGCTCCAACGCCGTCTCATAGCTGCCGAGCAAGAAATCGGCGAGTTTCACCAGGCGTGTGCCGCCTTTGCGCATCAGCTCGACGCTGGCATCGAGGGCGACCAAAATAGTCGGCGGATCGGACTGATAGTCGCCATGCGCCAAGTTGCCGCCGATGGTCGCCATGTTGCGGATACGAATGTTAGCGACCAGATGGCAGGCCTCTGCCAGCGCGGGATAATACTGCCGTACGAGCGGGTCGGACTCGACGTCGAAAATAGTTGCCAGTGCGCCGATCTTGAGTCCGGTGTTTTCATTGTACGCGATGGCGCCGGCGGCGCTCACCTTTTTTAAATTGACCAGAGTCTTTGGGATGAAGATGCCGTGCTTGATGAGATTCAGCAGGGCGGTGCCGCCGGCGACTACTTTGGCGTCACTGTCATCGCTCAAGAGGCGGCACGCTTCTTCGAGCGTGTGCGGTTCGGCAAGTTCGAAACTTTGCATGGCGAAAAACACCCGAAGGGAAATTAGTCCCGTGGATAATCAGATTCTGCCGAAAAACCCATCCGGAGTCCTTCGACAGGCTCAGGACGAACGGAATCGGAGTTGCAATCGCTCATGAAAAATCCGTTCATGCTGAGCCTGTCGAAGCATTCTTGGGTCTTCAGCAGAATCCAGGACTGTGCCCGCTACCTATCACACAACGGGGTGCTGTCAAGGAGAATCATTGACGCGGTACTTTAGCGGGTGTTATGAGAACCGCAGCAGTCAACCCTTTTGTCGGAGAAACTCCTATGATCAAAATCGACGCCGATGCGCACGTGCTGGAGACCGAGAAAACCTGGGAATACATGGACGGTGCGGAACGCAAGTTTCGCCCGCAAGTGGTGGGCCCCAACGACGGCTCGTCTAATGACGAGTACTGGTTGGTCGACGGCACGCTGCGCTTGAAATCGCGCAACGTCGGCAAGAACACGCCGATGGCGTCGCGCGAGCTGCGCGACGTTAACGCGCGGCTCAAACACATGGACGAGCTGGGCGTCGACATTCAAGTGATTTCCCCAACGGTCTTCATCATTCCGCTGACGCAGCGTCCAGAAATCGAGCTCGCCCTCGCCCGCAGTTACAACCGCTGGATGGCCGACATCTGGAAGCAAGCCAAAGAACGGCTGCGCTGGGTCGCCGTACTGCCACTGTTCAGCATGGACAAGGTCTACGAAGAGGCCAAGTTCGCCAAAGAAAACGGCGCGGTGGGCATCTTTTCCCGCGGTTCGGAATGCGAAAAACTGTTGAGCGACAGCTATTTCTTTCCGCTCTATGACGCGTCGAGCCGCTTGGACTTGCCGATCTGCATCCATTCCGCCACCGGCAGCACGGCACTCTTCGATTATTACAAGTATGAGACCATCGGCTTTGCCAAATTTAAATTGGTCATCGTCGGGGCGTTTCACAATCTCATCATGGACAAGATTCCCGAACGCTTTCCCAAGCTGAAAATCGCTTTTCTCGAAGTCAGCGCCCAGTGGCTGCCCTATGTGATGACCGACCTCGACAAGCGCTACAAACTGCAAGGCCGCACGCTAGACACGAAGAACCTGCTGCGCGACAGCCGCTTCTACGTCGGCGTCGAAACCAGCGACGATCTGCCCTACATCATTCAAGCCGCGGGCGACGATAACCTCGTCGTCGGCACCGACTACGGCCATGCCGATAGCGCGACGGAGCTGGGCGCGTTGAACGGTGTCTGCAGCGACGCACGGTTGACCCCAGCCGTTGCGGCGAAGATTGTCAGCGACAATCCGCGCGCTCTCTACAGCCTGTAGAAATGCCGAGACCGTATCGATGCACGAAGTGCGTTGCTTCCCCCTTTGGAAAAGGGGGGATCGAGGGGGATTTGTTTTTTTCGCGACGACGAAAATCCCCCCTACCCCCCTTTTTCAAAGGGAGGTAAAGAATACAGCCACAAAGCCATGAAGATTCTCGTCACCGGTGGACAAGGCAAAATTGGCCGCTATCTCGTTCAGGAGTTGGTCAGTGCTTCGCATCAAGTTACGGTGCTCGACCAAATCCCTGGGCCCGAGCGCGGCGCGGTGAAATATCTCATCGGCGATATTCAGGACCTTGGCCAAGTGATGGAAGCGATGCACGGCGCCGATGCGGTGATTCATCTTGCTGCGATTCACAATCCCAACATCGCGACGACCCGCTTGGTTTATGAGACCAACGTGATCGGCACGTTCAATGTCCATCACGCCGCCTTTCGCCTCGGTGTGAAACGGGTCGTTTCCGCGAGTAGCAATGCGATAGTGGGCTGGAGCTACAGCGAAGACTTCATGCCCGACTATTTGCCGATTGATGAAAACCATCCGCTCCGCCCGGTGGATGTGTACGGCTTGTCGAAAGAGATCGGCGAGACGATCGCGCGCTCCTACGCGCTGAAGGGATTGGTGACTGTCAGCCTTAGGCCGAGCGGCGTGGTGACACCCGATGAGCTCGAAGAGATGAGCAAATCCGGCGGCCGCAAGCCGTCCGGGTTTCAGGCTTACAGCTACGTCGACGCGCGCGATTTGGCAGTGGCGTTTGGTTTAGCCGTCAAACGGCCGCTGCGCGGCGGCACGATCATGTTCGCCGTTGCCGACGACAGCACCATCGCCGAGCCGCTGTGCGATTTCTATCCGCGTGTCAAACCGGCGATAGGCGACAAAGCGCGCGCGCTGACCGGCAGCGCAGGCGTCTATTCGAACACGCGCGCCAAGGAGTTGCTGGGTTGGCAGCCAGTGCACAGCTGGCGAAAGTAGGGAGACGCCGAGAGAGCGGAAAGCAGAGAGATCCGGCGTAGCAAGGGCCGCGATTCATCGCGCCCGCTTAAGCTCTGAGGGGAAATATCGCTGCGGGCTGCTGAAAACTCGTAAGAATGCTTCGACAAGCTCAGCATGAACGGACTTTCTGCAAAGATTCCACCTCCGATCCGTGCGCCCGGAGCTCAGTCGAAGGGCTCCGAAGAGTTTTTCGGCCGACTGCTCGACGAGAACTGGGAGCGCGTGGAGATGCCGATTTACGAGTACCTTTGTCTTGACTGTAAGAAACCCTTCTCTTGTCTCGTTGGCGTCGTGGCTGACTCGAACGAGCCAGAATGCACCCGATGCGGCGGTAAAAAACTGCGCAAGTTAATCTCGCGCCCCGCACGGGCGCGGTCCAAGCGATCCATTGAAGATATCGCCGATTTGAGTCAGCTGGGCGACATGGACGATCCCAAGGCGATGGCGCGCTGGGCTAAAGAGATGGGTAAGACGATGGCCGATGAAACTGGTGAGCCGCTGCCTGATGATTTTGAAGAAATGATCGAAAGCGGCGCCGACGGTGAGCCGGACGAAAGCTGATACTTGCATAGTTGCGCAATTGCGCAACTACGCAATAAAGATTTTGCCCGAGATTTTTGAAACATTAAATTAGGAGGCTTATATCATGCAGGGAAGAGTAGTCATCGTTACAGGCGGCGCCAAGGGCATCGGCCGTCACGCGGCGCATACACTGGCAAAGGCGGGCGCGAAGGTCGTGTTGGCCGACGCCGATGCCGAGCGGCTGCACAAAACGTCAGGGGAAATCAAAGGATTGGGCGCCGAAGTGCTGGCCGTGCCGACTGACGTGCGCGATGAAAAAGACGTGCGCCGATTGATGCACGAAACGGCCACGCGCTTCGGCCAAATCGACGCGTTGATCAACGACGCCGGCATCGTGCCCCATTTCAACTGGGGCATTCCGAAGTGGCCGCGGGTGAGAAATCTCAGTTACGATTTTTGGAACAGCGTGATTCAAACGAATCTTGGCGGCACGTTTCTCTGTTCCAAGTACGTTGTGCCATTTATGGAGGAGCGGCGCTCGGGGAATATCGTCAATCTCTGGGGCGGCGGGCGCCCGGAGAACCACGGCGCGTCGCCCTACGTCGTCAGCAAAGACGCGATCCGCACCTTTACGAAATACATGGCCGAGGAAGAGCGCGAGTGGAACGTCTGCGTCGTTGCCTTCAGTCCCAAGCAAGCGATTGCGACCGAGGACGCACCTGAGGAAGCGCGCCAGCGCTTGCCGGCGCCGGATTCACTGGGCAACGGCTTTGTCCTCGCCGCGCAAGCGGGCATGGAGATGACCGGGAAAACGGTCGAGCACCAGAGTGGCAAGTTAGTGGCCGTAGACTGATCTGAAAAAACTCGCGCAAAGACGCAAAGGCCGCAAAGATGAGATTTCGGAACTTTTGCGTTCTTTGCGCTCTCTGCGGTTAATTGATCCGAATCCGGTATTCTGGAGGTCGCGATGTGGAACGGATTCAACGTTATCGACGCCGACGGGCACATGCACGAGCCGCAGGATCTTTGGACGCGCAATGTCGAGGCTAAATACCGCGATCAGGTCCCCAAAGTTGCCTTTATGGATGGCAACATCATGGTGTACGAGCCCGATGGGGAATTCATCGGCAAGGGCGAGATCCAAGCGGCGCCGCCTGAGAGCGCCCGGCGGGCGATGGAAGAAAAATATGGCGAAGCCTACCGGCAATGGTGGTCGCCGGCCATTCGCCTGCGCGACATGGATCAGTTTGGATGGGATATCCAAGTGCTCTTGCCGACCGGCAACAACGGCAACTTCGCCTATCGTGTGGCGCTCAAAGACTTGCAGCTCGGCGCTGCCATGTGCCGGGCTTACAACAATTGGTGCCATGAGTATTGCAGCGCCGACCCCAAGCGGCTCAAGTTTGTCGCCGTGCTGCCGGGCTCCGATGTCGGTGAGATGGTTAAAGAAGCGCGCCGCGCTGTCACCGAGTTGGGCGCGGTTTCGGTGCGCAATCCTTACCTGCCCGAGGGCAAGTGGCTGCACGAGCCGCAGTACGACCCGCTCTGGCAGCTTGCCTGCGAGCTCGATTTTCCCATCGCCTGCCACGGTGAAAATCGTCAGCGCCGCTTCCAGCCGTTTCGAAAATTGGAAGGCCATCGCAAAGACGACATGGAGCTGGCGCTGCGCGGCTTGAATCATGCGCTTGGTTTTCCGTGCGACAACATGGCGACCCTCGGCCACTTTATCTTCACCGGCCTGCTCGAACGGTTTCCGAAACTACGTTTGGCGATTCTCGAATCGAACGCCGGCTGGCTGCCGTTTTGGCTCGGCCGCATGGACGATCATACGCACGGCCGCAACAGCGTCATGGGTAAGTCGGAAAGGCTCTGCATGCTGCCGAGCGAATATTTCATGCGCCAGTGCACGATTTCCTGCGATAGCGACGAGCGAGCCCTCAACTTTGTAGTGAGCGAACTGAACGGCGAAAACATCGTCTGGAACACAGATTATCCGCATGCCGACGCCGTTGAACCCGCCAAGGCTCTGCCGATGTTTGACGCACAGATCACGTCGGCCGATGCAAAGCGGACAATTCTCTGGGACAATGCGGTGAAGTTGTTTGGACCGAGAATCTTGTCCTAAACGAGTTCAAACCGCTGAAGGCGAACACGTTAAATCGGTTGCTCCCGATAAAAACCTCAGGACAGGCGGGCCGAATATGTGGGTTAGCGTGAGCGTGACCCAACATTCCGATTCGTAGACTTTGGGCGTGACTTGTCGGGTTGCGCTGCGCTAACCCGACCTACACTACTTTGGTAGAGCTATCCCTCGCCGGGTTCTTCGCGAAACAGCTTCAACGCCTCCATCACCGGCCGATCGCTGACGGAAAACAGAATCGCATCGTCGCTCTTCGAACGATTCTGGTGGCTGTGCCACGCCCAAAGCGGCAGGACGAAGCAGTCGCCCTGTTCCCATTCAAATTTTTCGCCGTTGACGATCATCGTGCCGTTGCCGCGAAAAGCGTGGTAGACGGTGCTGTAGTTGTGCCGGTGCGTCTTGGTCACTTCACCGGGGCGCAGCATTTGAATGCCGCAGGACATGGTTGGCATTGTGTGGCCGCCCTCAGGGTTGACATATTCCAGAGAAACACCATCGTAAGGACTGCACGGGCCGGCGCTGAGACGCTTTAGATTCGCGTAAGTGTCACTCCATTTGTAGTGCAGGTTGTAGCTGGGCCTGTCGTTTGTCGCCTCCCAGGTCGCGCGTGTCATGCCAAGCCGCGGCGCGGTGTGCTCCGCTTCGTTTTTCATCGGCTGCATGCGATCTGAATGGGCCTCCCAGGTAATTGACTGCAGCAGGAACAGCAGGGGATTGTCCAAGCCATCCAACCACACCACGGCTTCATTGCCGTTGCGATGGCCGTGCCACGTCATCGACGGTGTGAGAATCAAATCGCCCGCTTCCATGGGAATCTTCTCACCTTCGACGACGGTGTAGGCGCCGCTGCCCTTTAAGATAAATCGGAACGCAGCGAAATTGTGGCGATGGTCGTGGGCGATCTCGCCGGGCTTCAAGAGCTGTAGCGTCATTAACATCGTGTGCGTCGTCGTGCGTTGGCGCCGATTGGTGTTGTTCAAGTAAGCAGGATTGATCAGGCGCAAGACGCGCCGCTCCGCTTTGCCGTCGAGGCCGTGCATGTTGGCGACGGTTTGAATCGCGTCGTACATCTCCGGCCACTTCCAGACATGCGGTAGCACAGTGGTGTGCGGATCTTTACTGTAGGTCGCCTTGTCGGCCTCAGAAGGCTGCGACCAGAGTCCATCGACGCTGAGCTTGCGCAGCCGCTCGTCCAGTTCGCGTAATTGTTGTTCTTCGGTCATAGATGCTCCTGATTCACCACAGTGGCACGGAGGACACGGAGTTCGGATTAGGAGTAACCACGAAATACACGAAACACACGAAAATAAATTCGAAACCTTTCACGTATTTCGTGTGTTTCGTGGTTGTTCTAATCCGGACTCTGTGCCCCCGTACTCCGTGGTGAATCTTACTTTCTTATCCCCAGCTCCCGCTGCGCGTCTTGCAGCGGCGCCGGGTCGACGATTTCGCTCAGCGGCAGTTCCTTCGCCAGTTTCATTTCCGCCTTGGCTTGGTCCAAGACCAGGCGCAGACCGTCCGCCGGAATCGTGCCGTCGGCGCTGAAGACTTTCCACGTCGACTCCCAGGAGGCCACGGCGTGCTCGCGCTCGAGTCTCGCCCAATCGGCCAGCACGCGCACCGCGCCTTCTTTGTCGTCGCGGATGAAACGGTTGGCGCGCACCAGCGATTTGACGACCTTTCTTACCTCCTGCGGTCGCTCTTTGAGCGCTTTCAAATTCGTCCCGATGCCGATGAAGGGAAAGTTGAACTGCTCGTGCGCGCGGGTCAGCACGTGAAAGCCCATCTGGCTACCAAGCGTGTCCCCCGGTGGCGAAATGATCGACACTTGGACGATGTTTTCTTTGAGCGCCGCGAGTCGGGCGCGATCGGGACCGAGGGCGAGATACTTGACTTCTTTGTCGGCGTCGATGCCGGCGTTGCGGAACCACATGCGTGATAGCACTTCGTCCGTGCCGCCAAAGTTGGCGATGCCGATGGTTTTGCCTTTGAGATCTTTGAGCGACTTATATTCCGGCCGCGCGATCAGGGCGTAGGTCGGGCTGTCGAGTAGGCTCGCCAGCGCGCGAATCGGCAAACCGCGCAGCGCGGCGCGAACGACCGAGCCGAACAACAGCGTATAGCCGACGTCGCCGGTGGTCATGGCGGCGAGCGTATTCGGCGTGTTCATGCGGATAATCTCAACGTCGAGCCCTTCGTCGCGAAAGAAGCCACGCCGCAATGCGACACCGGTCGGGAGGAACGACATGTTAAGATTGGTCACCGCGATGCGGACTTTATCGGCGGCCTCTGCGGTGTGGGTGAGTGGGTAAAGTGCGATTAAGAAGAAGATGAGCAGCCGCAGAAATTGCCTCGCGCAAAGGACGCGAAGGACGCAAAGGTAAGAATAGTTTTTTTCCGAACTTTGCGGCCTTTGCGCCTTTGCGCGAGGCAATCCGAATCGGAACATCGTCTATGCCGCCTTGTACACGCCGGTCATCTGGCTTACGACACCGCGCTTGGCGGCTTGCTCTTCGAACATCTGCCGAATGCGCGGATCCTCATCCTCGTACTCGATCTGGTCGCCGCCGTTCTTGACGCTTTCCGAAGTGCCCCATTGCTTTCTCAAGCCGGGGAATTTGCGGCTGCTAAACGGCTTCAGCGCCAAATAGCGCGCCGGCTCGCGGCCGACGTTGAAATGTTGGTGGAACCAGCGCTCGGGTGGCACCATCAAGCTGCCGGCGCGCCAGTTGTAGCGCTTGATGTCGTCGCCCTCTTTCCACATTACCGAGAAACCTTCGCCCTTGAGAATAATCACGTGGGCGCCGGCGCCGTGGCGGTGGGCTTTTTTGTAGGTGCCGACTGGAAACTGCGAGATATGCGCCGACATGACGTTGTTAGACATCTCGATCATCAACATTTTGCCGCCGGCGCCGCGGTCTTTGCGCTCGGGCAGCTCATAGCTGCGCACGTCGCGAATGAAATTGGTGTCGTGAAAACCCTCGCCGGGAATTTTCGCGTTGCCGCTGAAAAAATCTTCCTCGCCAGCGTAGCGGTCACTGAATTTGTAGTCGCAATTAAAAACAAAATCGATGTTGTGGTAGAGGTTCAACACCGTCGGCGCATTGGTCATTGCCAACAGCCGCACCGGTTTGTCGCCGGCGCCGTTGAAGTGCTGGTAGGTCGCGTTGAGCGGCGGCGAGAACAGCGCGCCTTCGCCCCACTCAAACGTTTGTTTCTTGCCACCCTCCTGCCAGATGGTCGTGGCGCCATGGCCGCTGACGACAAACAAGAGTGTCTCGAACATGTGCTTTTGCGGCGCGAGCGCTTTCCCGGGCGCGATCTCGCAGATGTAACAATTGTTCACGCCTTCGGATCCTTCGAGGTTCAAATACACACCGCGCCCGTCGACACGCGGCCACCGTGCGAGGTCCACCTTATTGATGTCCTCGATGTGAAAACCGCCAAGAGCAGGAATGCCCTCGCGCTCGAGAAATAGTTCATATGTCGTTCTAGCGCCAAGCTCGTTACCGGCACGTTTGAGATTGGGTGCAACCATAATTGTAAGTCCTCTCAATTTGGCTAAGTAAATTCTGCTGATCTTTAGTATGGCGCCAGCGAGCGGTCAAGCAGTCCGACTTAAAAAGGATTCTTGTCGGCTGCTCTTACTTGTCAATAAATCTTACAGACTCGATCGGGGATTTCCGTATGATCCTCCGATCGAGTGTTAAAAATTTTGCTGAGGCCTATTTACAATTTGTTTGACAATCACATCCTGTCGCAACTAGGATTGGCCCCGTCTGAAGAAACAACCTGGAGGAGGACTGCCTATGAAACGACTAATTACCCCGCTTGTTTTAGCAGCTCTTATGCTGAGTGCCTCGACAGGCCTTGCGGTGCCAATCAGATATGCGGTGAACCTCACCGGCGCTGCGGAAAACCCATCGAACAACTCGCCGGGTACGGGCAATGCGGTTGTCATCATCGACACTGATGCCAATACCCTTTTTATCCAGGCGAGCTTTAGTGGATTGGTGGCGAACACCAGCGATGCGCATATTCATTGCTGTGTAGCCCCTCCAGGAAATGTGGCTGTCGCGGTTCCTGGGGTAGGCGCGTTGCCGGGGTTTCCATTAGGAGTCACTTCTGGAACTTATCAAAACACCTTAAACACGGAAGCAACGACGACATACCGGCCTGCATTTTTGACCAACAATGGTGGCACTGGTGCTGGAGCCGAAGCTGCCTTGGCCGCAGGACTTGCGAGCGGCCAAGCTTATTTCAATATTCATTCAAGCCAATTTCCAGGCGGCGAAATCCGAGGGTTTCTGCAGCGGGTTGCAGAGCCGTCTGCTCTGCTTCTGCTTGGTTTGGGCGCGCTGTTGACCGGTTTGGTATCTCAGCGCAAATAGATTTTTCACGGTTACTGCAGCGGATTTCGCCGCTCACTAGAGGCCCGGCTCACGAGAGACCGGGCCTCTTTTTTTGGGTCCAACCAGCAGAACGACGATCGAGAGAGAAAAAACTTTGCGTTGGGTCTTCATGCGACTCACCTACGCCGGTGCCCTATTATTGTCAATCGTAGTCGATTCACTCGGTCGTCGGAGTGGCCGTGGGCGCGGTTGACTCATCGCGGCGAGTCGTCCTATTTATGGTTGTCGCAAACAGAAATCGTCGGGCCAGTCGCCGCGCCAATCGCGAAAGGAGTTAACTATGAGAGATGGATTCAAAGTCATCGATGCCGACCGCCACGTGCTCGAGCCGTCGGATTTGTTCGCCAAATATTTGCCGGAAAAATTTCGCAGCCGCGTGGAAATTCGCGGGCCCAATCAATCCTATCGGTTAGTCGACGGCGAAAAAATTTCCGACGCCGACCAGTTGCGCGATGCCGCCAAGCAGGAAGATTACGGCTTTACTTTCGCCGCGTCGAAGCGCTGGCGCGAGACCTTCGCTGAGGCGTTGGCATCGAAGTTTGATGCCAAGTCGAATGTGCGCGATATGGACAAAGAAGGCGTCGACCTCGGCGTGCTGTTCCCCACGGTGGGTCTCTACATCATGTGGCGTGACAACCTCGATCCGGAACTCTCTGCCGCGATCTGCCGGGCCTACAATACCTGGATGTCCGATTACTGCAGCGAGAGCGACAAGCGGCTCTACGGCGTCTGCCTGATTCCGCTGCAAGATCCCAAGCGCGCGGTGCAAGAATTGGAGCATGCCAAAAAACTCGGGCTGGTCGGTATTTTTTGGCGGCCCAACAAGATTTGCGGCCGCACCATGGCGAGCCCCGACTACGATCCAGTCTATGCCGCCGCGGCCGATCTCGGCATGACCGTCTGCGTCCACGAAGGGGCGCGCACGGCTTTGCCGCAGGCGGGCTCGGACCGCTACAGCGAATTTGGCCGGCATATCGCCTGCCATCCGTTGGAACAGATGCTCGCTTGTTTGAACTTGTGTGCTGATGGCGTGTTAGAGAAATTTCCCAAGTTAAAAGTCGCCCATCTCGAGTCCGGCTGCGGCTGGGTGCCGTTCTGGTTGGAGCGCATGGACGAGCACTGGGAGCACGAGGGCCAGGGGCGTGAGGCGGTGACCAAGAATAAACCGAGCTATTATTTTAAGCGCCAGTGCTGGACCAGCAGCGAAGCAGGCGAAGAATTGGCGCCAGCCTACGTCGAGCATGTCGGCGAGGACTATCTCGTGGTTGCGACTGACTATCCGCACAGCGACTGCATCGGCAAATTTCCCGATCGCACCGTCGGCGACATGACCAAGAACGATCACCTTTCCAAAGCAGCGCGGCGGAAAATCTTGTGGGACAATCCGGTGCGCATGTACGGCCTGGAGGTTAACTAACAATGGCTAAGTTTCACGTAGTTTATTTTGGCAGCAACGACGTACCGGAAAGTCTGATTCGGCCGATCTTGAAAGAGATCGACGCCGACATGACCATCCGCCGCCCGGTGACTGAGGCCGACGTCGTCGAGATGTCCAAGGACGCCGACGGCATCATCATGCACGGCTCGGTGCCGCTGTCCAAAGACACCATCAGCAAGATGAAACGAGTCAAGGTCGTCGCGCGCACCGGCGTCGGCGTCGACCGCATGGACCTCGCGGCGGCGAAGGAATACGGCTTGACGATCTGCAACGCGGCTGGCTGCAACTCTATCGAAGTCGCTGAGCAGGCCATCGGTTTGATGATCGCGATTTCGCGCAAGCTCATGCGCATGAACCAGTACGTTCATGAGGGCAAGTGGAAGCGCCACACCGCCGAGTTGCACGCCTATCGCGGCCCCGTCTATCGCATTCAGGGCCGCACCATGGGCATCGTCGGCCTGGGCCACGTCGGCAAGCAAGTGGCGCCGCGCGCCCAGGGCATGCGCTTGAACGTGCAGACCTACGACCCCTATCTCGATCCGAAGATCGCCGAGCAGATGGGCGTGAAAATGGTTTCTTTCGACGAGCTGGTGAAGACCTCTGACTTCATCAGCGTGCACGCGCCGCTGACCAAGGGCACGAGAAAAATGTTCAGCACACCGCAGTTCAAAATGATGAAAAACACGGCGTACTTGATCAACTGCGCCCGCGGCGGCCTGGTTGACAGCGACGCGCTGTTCGACGCACTGGTCGCCGGCGAGTTGCGCGGTGCAGCATTGGATGTAACGGAGCCGGAACCGCTGCCCGCCGATCACAAGCTGTTAACACTGCCCAATGTCATCGTCACCTGCCACACCTCAGCAAACTCGGACGAGTCGTACATCGATTGCCAAAGCCACGCGGCGAGGGAAGTCGCCAACGTGCTGAGCGGCAAGGGACCGACCACCGAGATCAAAGATCCGTGGTTGTTGGATGAAGCGCAGGATGAGGGGTTTGGGGGGGTCTAATACTTAATCGTTGCTTTGATGTCAAAGGCCCGAGGAGTTTTCACTCGGGCCTTTTTTGCGCGAAAAGATTTTACATCTCCGTATTCTTTGATTGGGGCTTTCCCCGCCCAGGGTATCATAGGTAACTTGCGTATAATTCCAAACGCGCAGGCCGTATCGCTGATCAGTCTCGTGAAGCGTTACCCGGACACCGTTGAGCGTCTTGCCAGCATCTGACTCCGCGGTTAGCGTCGTCCGCCGCAGCAGTGAAAGCATGTTGCTTGACGCACAACGAAACTCCGGCTTCTATGTGTTCCAACGGAACGAGTATTTGATTTACAGGCACACGCCGACTCCCAGCCAAAAGAAAGTGGAAATCAAAGCGCGATCCTATTGGATTCTCCGTTTAAGAGCTAAAAGCCGACTTGATAATCATCTAGCCGAATTCTCCAGTAGGCAGTAATTTGAGGAATGAAATTTGTGCCGAAGGAGGAAACGGAGATGAAATTGTACGGAGCTATTGATCTACACTCGAATAACAACGTGGTGGTGTTGAGCGACGAGGAGGACGCGTTGTCTATGAGAAGCGCTTGCCGAATGATCTGGCGTTGATCACGCAGCAACTGGCGGCGTACCGGGAATCACGCGAAGGCATCGTCGTCGAGTCAACCTTCAACTGGTACTGGCTGGTCGACGGACTGATGGACCACAAGCCACACACACACACAAAGGGGTCCCACACAAAGGGGTCGAGTCGACTTTTAGCTCATAAGCACGTGACACCAGGCCCGCGCGATCCGACAAGACTTCACGTCGGAGCGCGATATACGCCATATCTACGGTCGCTCTGTTGGAAATTGAATGTAGCGGAATCCACGCCGAATTTGCGGTGGAAATCCAAAGTGCGGGGTTTTATCCATCGTCGGTCAGGCGTGACAAATCAGACCCTTAGGTTGGGTTAGCGTCGTTTAGCCCAATAGCAAAATCCGAAATTCGAAACCGATTAGGTAAGGGTTGCGCCCCCGATGACTTTGATGCAGGCTTGGCGAGAGACAGCGGAACAGGAGAGCTACTGATGGATTTTAGTTTGCAACCGGATACGCCGGAGATCAGCGCGTTTCGCCAAGAGGTGCGCGCGTGGTTGGCGGAAAATATGAAGGGCAGCGAGCATCTGCGCTGGTCGGGCAATTGGTCGACGCGCGAGAATGACGAGGAGTATAAATTTCGCCGCGCGCTCGCGGGCAAGCTCGGGCAGAAGCGCTGGCTGTTTCCCACTTACCCGGTGCAATACGGTGGCGGCGGGCTCACGCTCGATCATCAGTTCGTCCTTGAAACCGAGATCGATCGCTACGGCTTGCCGCTGAGCGCCGTATTCTACACGCTGGCGCGATTGGTCGCGCCGGCGCTCATGAAGTTCGGCACCGAGGCGCAAAAGCAAGAGTTTTTACCGCCCATGATGCGCGGTGAGTTGGCGATTTGGCAAGTGCTGACCGAGCCCCAGGGGGGCAGCGACGTCGCCAACTGCCAGACCAAGGCGATACGCGATGGCGACGAGTTCATTGTTAACGGCCAGAAGATCTTGGTCGGCCATCATCTGCCGCCGGATTTTCTTTGGACGCTGGTCTGCACCAATCCCGCCGGCAAGCGCCATGAAAACTTGGGCTGGCTCTACATTCCAGCCAATTTGCCCGGCATTGAGATTCAACATTTGCACTTGATGATGGGCATCAAGAACGCCGTGTTCTTCGACAACGTTCGGGTGCCGGCGAAATATCTGGTCGGTGGCGAAAACAATGGCTGGCAAGTTGCCAACAGCTACCTGGAGCTCGAGCACGGCGGCGGCGGCAGCGTCGCGGAACATCCGTTGCTTAAACGCTTGATCGAGCATTGCCAAAAGGCGCAATTCGATGGCGCGAGCTTGATGGAAGATCAAGATGTGCGCGATGTCATTGCCGATCTGCTCAACGATCTCGACGTGCAGCGTTTGATGGGGCTGCGCAACTTTTGGCATCGTTACGTGAAAGATCCCCATCCGTACGGCGGGCCGCAATTTCTCTACTACCAGCGCATGGTTCGCCTGCGCAATTCCGAACGGGTGCAGAAGATTTGCGGCTTCGAAGCGCTGGTGCCTGACCTATCGGTCCATGAAATAGCCGATTTCGAATACACCGTGCGCAGCGGCCCCGGCTGGCTCCATGGCGGTGGCACCCTCGATACCGACCGTTTGATCATTGCGCGCCGTTTGGGGTTGGGGCGACCGTCGCAGGAAGCCGCGCCGACGACGGTATAAGAGGAGAATTCACCACAAAGGGCCCAGCGCGGTGCAGCCGCAACCGACCGGAAGAATCTCCGGCAAACGTGCAAAGTTTCGGAGGGGAGATATTCACCACGAATGCCACGAAGGTAAGAGAAGAAAGAAATGTTTTTTCCGAACTTCGTGCTCTCGCGTCTTCGTGGTGCAACGTTAGAAATCAGCATGATCGACGCCGCCATTGTCATTCCCGTCTACCGCGCCAGCGACGGTGAGCTGCATATCGTGATGATTTTGCGCAAGCCGGGCGGCGTGCATGGGGATCAGGTGGCGTTTCCCGGTGGAAAATATGATCCGGAAGACGAGACCATGCTCGACACGGCGCTGCGCGAAGTGCGCGAGGAGTTGGGGTTGGCGATCGATCGCGCCGACGTGCTGTGCGAGCTGCCGATGACGCAGACGCGGACGACGGGATATCGGGTATTCCCCTACTTAGCGCGCATTGCTGTCCCGAGCCGCTGGGAGATCGCCGAGCGCGAGATTGCTGAGATTATCGACGTGAAGCTGAGCGACCTCACTCGGCCCGGTGCGCACGACAAGATGATCGGCCGTTTCTCGACCTGGCAGAAATCTGAGCAGGTTAGTTTTTATCAAGTCGGGCCGCATCGGCTTTGGGGTTTGTCCTATCGAATTTTGCACCCGGTGATCCCGCGGTTGGTGGCGGGGGAGTGGGATGTCTGAGTCATAACCGCAGAGCCGCCACCAAAGAAAAGAATCGCCGCAAAAAACGCAAAAGTCGCAAAAATGGATTTCGACGGATTCGGAACCCGGAGAATCTAACCGCAAAGCATGTCCTGAGCAAAGTCGAAGGGAACGCAGAGAACGCAAAGAAGAATTCTGACGTAGTAAAGACGGCGATTCATCGACCCCTGGTTCGTTTTGCGCTTCTTGCGGTTATTCTCCGAATCGGATTTTTACTTTGCGTTCCTTGGGTTCTTTGCGGTTAACAAATTCCGAATCCGCGCCTTCTGGGTCTATTGCGGTTAATTTCCTCGTCCGCTTTTTTGTGACCCTTTGTGGTTGAAATTCTCCGGTTCCGATTCGTTAGACATTCGCCTGCGCTTTTAGTAGTACGGAAATCGTGCGGTCACGCCTTGAAGTTAAGAAGGAGAGTTACCCATGGACTTCAATCTAGCCCCCGACAGCCCGGAGATCAGCCCGTTTCGCAAAGAGGTGCGCGAGTGGTTGGCGGAGAACATGAAGGGCAGCGAGCATCTGCGCTGGTCGGCGATCTGGTCGACGCGCGAAGTCGACGAGGAATATCAATTTCGCCGTCGGCTTGCCGGCAAGCTCGGGGCAAAGGGCTGGCTGTTTCCGACCTATCCTAAGAAATACGGCGGCGGCGGGATGACACTCGATCACCAGTTCGTGCTCGAAACCGAGATCGACAAATACGGTTTGCCGTTGGGCTCGGTGTTCTACACGCTGGCACGCTTGGTCGCGCCGGCGCTGATGAAGTTCGGCACTGAAGAGCAAAAGGATGAGTTTCTGCCGCCGATGATGCGCGGCGAGCTAGCGGTCTGGCAGGTGTTGACCGAGCCGCAGGGCGGCAGCGACGTGGCGACCTGTTTGACCAAAGCGATTCGCGACGGCGATCACTATGTCGTCAACGGCCAGAAGATTCTCGTCGGCCATCATTTGCCGCCGGACTATCTCTGGACGCTGGTGTGCACCAACCCGGGCGGCAAGCGCCATGAAAACTTGGGCTGGCTCTACATTCCCGCCAACTTGCCCGGCATTGAGATTCAACATTTGCACTTGATGATGGGCATCAAGAACGCGGTGTTCTTCGACAACGTGCGCGTGCCGGCGAAGAATCTCGTCGGCGGCGAGAACAACGGTTGGAAAGTCGCGAACAGCTACCTGGAATTGGAGCATGGCGGCGGCGGCAGCGTGCAGGAAAATCCCCTGATCAAACGGCTGATCGCCCATTGCCAGAAAGCAAAGTTCGACAGCAAGAGCCTGATGGAAGATCAGGACGTCAGGGATCTGCTTGCCGAGGTGATCAACGATCTCGACGTGCAGCGGCTGATGGGCTTTCGCAACTTCTGGCATCGCCATGTGCGCGATCCGCATCCCTACGGCGGGCCGCAATATCTCTATTGGCAGCGCATGGTCCGGTTGCGCAATTCCGAGCGCGTGCAAAAAATTCTCGGCTTCGAAGCGCTGGTGCCCGACGACACCGTGCATGAGAAGGACGATTTCGAATACACCGTGCGCAGCGGCCCGGGCTGGCTGCACGGCGGCGGCACGCTCGATACCGATCGGTTAATCATCGCGCGGCGATTGGGCTTGGGGCGGCCGAGTGGCGGTGAGGCAGCGCCGACGACGGTGTGAAAAAATGACTCACCACGAAGGCGCGAAGGGCACGAAGTTCGGATAAGAAATTAACCGCAAAAAGCGCAAAAGGCGCAAAACATCAGAGGCTCGGATTCGGAATTTGTTAACCGCAAAGAACGCAAAGTAAAAATCGGATTCGGAGAATGACCGCAAAGACACAATGAGAATTGCTAGGTAGGGGCGGGTTTCAAACCCGCCCTTCCCCCTTGGCGTTCTGTGCGGTTTAAAAATAGGAGTTCCCCATGGATCTCAAACTCAACGACGATCAGAACATGTTAAAGAAGGTGACGTCGGATTTCATAAAGTCCGAGGCGCCGTCTTACACCGTTACGGAATGGTATCGGACTAAGAAGTTTTTTATTCCCGAGCTGTACAAAAAGACGGCGGAAGTCGGTTGGCTCGGCATGACCGTGCCTGATGAGTTTGGCGGCGGTGGGACGGCGTACACCGATTGCGGTGTCGTCTTCGAGGAATTGGGACGTGGGCCGCTGCCGGGGCCGTACTTTTCTTCGGGCGTGTTGGCGGCGGAGATTGTTCTTGCCGGCGGCTCGGACGCGCAAAAGAAATCGCTGCTGCCGAAAATCTGCGATGGCACCTCCATCGTTATTCCCGCGATCTCCGACGATCCGATTCAATTCGGGCCGCGCTCGGTAGAGACACGGCTTGCTCCTGCCGCCAGTGGCTTTACCCTCAACGGCAAAAAGCGCTTTGTCTTCGACGGCGAGGCGGCGACGAGTTTTATCTGTGCGGCCAAAACCGAGCGGGGTGACGTGGCGCTGGCGTTGGTCGATCGCAATACTCCTGGCGTTACCGTCAAGCCGATCACCGGTTTCATGATTGGGGCGGCGGAAGTGACTTTTGAAAATGTTGTGGTGGCGGCAAATAATTTGATCGGCGACTGGGCCGTGGTCGACCGCGCTTTGATCAAGTCCTTGCCGATGCTCTGTGCCTATCAGGTCGGCGCGTGCCAGGAGATTTTTGAGACGACCAACGAGTACACGCGCACGCGCATTGTTTTCGGCCAGCCGATTGGCCGCTTTCAACGGGTGCAGGATCACTGCGTCGATATCTCGATCCATCTCGACGGCTCGCGCTGGACCACCTATGAAACTCTTTGGAAGCTCGATAACGGCATCGACGCGCGCGCCAGCGCGCACCAGGCCAAGTCCATCGCCAGCGAAGGCTACTATCAAACTTGTCACTTTGCCCACATGGTGTGGGCTGGTCCGGGGACTGACTACAAGCACCCGCTGATGGCGCATAGCGTGTTGGCCAACTCGCTCTATCAGCACTTGGGCACGCCGTTGTATCACAAGCGCGCCATGGTCGATGTGTTGTATCCACGGGCTTAGAGCGCGGCCGTGAGCTGATCGAGAATCAGCAGACGAATCCCGCCGATGTCAAAATCGGACCCCCAAAACCTTGAGCTTGGCACCGCCGGCGGTCACCCGCCGGCTTCGGTTGCATAAAGCGAAGCCGATGCTAAAATATTCCCAGAACTGAACAGCTGGGAGATGCCGAATATTTAAGGCCTCTCGGGAGCGATTCCGAGGGGTTTTTATTTTGTCATCAGCGCGCCGGTCCTGGCGTGCATCCGTTAATGGGTTTCCAGAGGGGGCTGAGCCTCCCCTTTGGTTTTTATCGTCCAGGAGAGTTGAGGAATGGCTGACGCAAGCGTCCCGATGACCACCAAAGGCTACCAGTTCCTGTTGGAAGAATTGAAGCGTTTAAAAACCGTCGAGCGGCCGCGCAACATCCGTGACATCGAAGAAGCGCGCAGTCACGGCGATCTCTCGGAAAATGCCGAGTTTCACGCCGCCAAAGAACGGCAGTCGCTGCTCGATTTTCAGATCCGCGAGTGCGAAGACAAGATCGCGCGCGCGCAGGTGATCGATATCACCAAGCTCTCCGGCGACAAAGTCGTCTTTGGTGCGACGGTGTCGCTGGAAGATGGTGCAACCGGCGACAAGGTGGTATACAAAATTGTCGGCGATCACGAAGCGGAACCGAAGAACGGCAAGATTTCGATCAGCTCTCCCATCGCCCGCGCCTTGATCGGCAAGAGCGAGGGGGACGAAGTTCAGGTCCGCACTCCCACGGGCGTCCGTACTTTCGATATCCTCAGTGTCGACTATGTAGAGTAAGATCGCTGCCGCGCGTGGGCCGGGCCTCTTTGGAAAGGCCGTATGCCCTTTTCAGCCGCCAGGGCTGAGCACAAAGCGAGCGCGAGTTGGCTGACCATTGCAGTGAAATGGGCCGGCAAGTATTTTTATGCTGCCGGCCTTTTGGTTTTCTTGGCTTTCCTACCGGATCTTTGCCGCGCCGATATTTTCCTCGAAGCGCGGGTCGGTTTCCACGGCGTGTTTCAGCTCGGCCGTCCTTTCCCACTGGAAATCGAGCTCAGCAACAACGGCCGTCCCGCCGAGGGCATTCTTGAAGTGCGTGCTTGGAAGGGCGGCGCGACCAGGGGCGGCGCGCTTTATCCGATCGACCATCGGCGCGAAGTTTTTCTTGGTTCTCAGGGACGCAAGACCGTTCAGTTTACCATCGATCCCGATTTCATCAGCCGGCCGCTGGCGATCAAGTTCACTAGCCCGGCCGGCAATGCGGCGCGCGAGCTGGACCTGCGCCGCAACTTCGTGCCGACGCCGCTCATGCTGTTGGTGGGCGATGGCGGCGCGCTGCCGTCGCTCGCTTTGGGCGCGGCCGCGACGAACCGTTTGGTGGCGCTCTCCTTGCCCGAGCTGCCGGGCGATGCGCGGGCGCTGCTCGGCGTGTCGCATTTGATTATTTACGATGCGTCGCTGCGCGAGCTGTCGCGCGCCCAGCTCAACGCCCTCGACACCTGGTTGATCGCCGGCGGGCGCATGGTGATACTCGCCAGCTTGAACTACGCGCTTTATCAGGAAGCATCGCTCAGCCGCTTTCTGCCGGTGCGAGTGAGCGGCGCGCGGCGCATTACGTACACAACTGCGGCGGAAAAAAATCAGCCGGCGCGCTCGGTCGCCGATGTTTGGGCGCAAACCGCCACGTTGACGCAAGGCAAAGTCGTCACCGAAGCGCAGGGTTTGCCGGTGCATGTCGAGCAAAGCCGTGGGCGCGGCAGCGTGGTTTATTTCGCGTTGGATATCGGTCGGCCGCCTCTCTCGGGATGGGCGGGGCTGCCAAGCCTGGTCCAATCGCTCGTCGGAACGGCTGCGGGCGACGAGTCTTCGGTGCGCAGCCAATGGGATGACGCGGTCTTTACCCAGTTGATTCTCAACCCGTCGTTTATTTCGAGCTACGTGCCAACTGGCACAGCGCTCATCGCGTTGGCGGTTTATTTCGCGGGTCTCGGCGTGGTCACCTGGTTGTGGCAGCGTCAAGAGTTGGCGGCGCGGCTTGTGGTGATGAGTCTAGCCGGCTGGATCGCCGCGGCGTCGCTGGGCGGCTACCTCTATTTTAGCCGCGGCGGCAAAATTCCCGATGGCGTCTTGCTGGTGTCGAGTGTGACCGAGCAAAACAGCGAAGGTTTCGTCGAATCGCAATCTAACATCGCCCTGTTCTCGACCCAGAGCCGCAGCTACGAGCTGCAGCCGGAGCGCGGCTGGATCGACCTGCAGCCGGCGGCGGCGCGCGCGCGCGAGCAGGCCGATGCTGTGGTTGTGCGCCAAGACGGCAGCGGCGCCAGCCGCTATCACTTGCCGCTGCGCGAGTGGGACTATAGGCTGTTTCGCATGCGCGCGGTGACGCGGCTGCCGCTGCGCGCGCAGTTCGAAGCGCAGGGCGACAAACTGGCGATGAAGATCGACAATCAAAGCGGTAAAGATCTGGTCGACTGTTGGCTGTTTGTGCCGGGACAGCGCTACGCTCTTGGCGCGATTCAGCGCGGCGCCAGCTTGGCGAAAACTTTTTCGTTAACGAAGCCGGCGGGACAAGACGAGCGCATGACCGATGGCGTCAACTTTCGCGACCTGCATTTCTCTGACAAGACCCGCGACATTCTGTTTCACAGCTCGCTTTTTTCGCGCGAGAACGAAGCGCGCTGGAGCAGCGGCGCCGCCGTGTTCTTCGGCTGGATCAAAGACCCCGAGCCGCGCGTGCGCATCGACGACCCGCAAATTCTCAAGCAGGAGTACGCGCTGTTTCGCGCCATCATTCCACTGGCCAGGGTGGAGGAGGAATGAGAAATAACCCGGTGCTGCGCGAGAGTCTCGCGGTGTTTTTCGTTGAGGGCCAGGGCTTTCAGGTTTACTTCTATTTGCTGGTGATCCTCGCGCCGATTCATTTTTTGTCGCTCTATCTGCCGTCGCTCGATGTGCAAGCCTGGACCGGTTCGGCGGGGCTGTTCAAAATCACCTCAGTGACAACGCTGTTGTTGGTCGCTTATTTCGCGTTGCGTGTGGCCAATCAGGAGTTTGCGCCGTGGCGCTTCAAGGCGCTGCGCCATTGGGTAATGAACGAGCAGCTCGCACCGATGACGATCGGTCGCGGCCAATTGGCTTTTCTCGGTCTGCATGTTCTCTGCTCGCTGGGTTTGTGCCTGCCATTTCTGTTCTGGGCCGCCGCGATTGCGCGCACGCCGCTGGTGACCGTCGGCGGCGCCTTGGCATTGCTGCTTTTCTACACCTTCGCGTACGGTGTCTGGGGCCTAGTTGCGCTGGTGCTGTGGGATCGGCGCGCCGAAAGCCGCCAGGTTTTTGTTCGCTGTTTCTTCTTTGGCTTGCTGCTGCTCTCCGGCCTATTCTACTTGCCGCTTAACCCGGTGGCGTTTCTGCTGGCTTATGTGGGACGGCAGGAACTCGTGCCGTTGAATGTTTTCGGCTGGCGGCTGCCAGCACCGTGGGTCCATTTGAGCTTTCATTTGCTGCTCGGCGCTTTGGGTTTGCTCATGCATCGCTGGGCGCTGCGGCGGGAGCTGGCGTGAACGATCAAGAGCCAAAGCTTGAGCGATCGCTAAAAGCGTTTTTGCGCTGGGAACAGCGCAAGCGGCTCGAGCTCAATTTGGCGGCGCTTGCCTGCTACGCGCTGGCGGCGGCGATCCTGATCTTGTTTCTAGTCGCGCTTTTTGGCGCTGGATTTTCGCCGTGGGTCGCCATCGGCTTTGGGCTCTTGTTCGGCGCGCTGGTGGTTTTCAAGCAACGCTGGCGCGCTCAGGATCGCATCCGAGCCTTGGTGCAGTTGGACAAAGCGCTGCATCTCGACGAGCGCGCCGTCACGGCGTGGGAAGCACTGCGGGGCGGGGAAACCACAGCGGCGCGGCAGTTGGTGATCGAGCAGGCGAGCGAAAAACTCTCGGCCTTTGAGCCGCGCCTGGCGTTCCCACGGCGCTGGAGTTGGCAAGCCTACAGTGTCCTACCGCTTTTGGGTCTCTGGTTGCTGTTGGTTTGGTTAGATGTTTCCGCTTCCACCGGTTCTCGCTTGCACGAGCCGCAGACGCTGGCGCACAGGGTGAAAGCCTTCGCGCGCGAGTTGCAAGAAAAGGCCAAAAGCGAAGGGCTAAAAGAGAGCCTGCAGGCGGGCAAGGAGCTGGAGAAACTGGCGCAGCAAGGTATCGATAAGCAAAACAGCGATGCGCAGATGAAAAAAGAGCTGGCCGGGGCAGCGCAGAAAATCGCCGCGGCCGGCAAGCAGGCGGCCAAAGACGCTGCCATGAACGCCGCGCAGAGCGAGCAAAGCCTGCGCGAGCTCAAAGCCGAGCTGGAGGCGGCGCGCGATTTATTTGGCGATGGGACCGGCGCGCGCGAGCAAGAAGGTTCCTGGCTCGATCGCTTGGCAGCGCTGCCCCAGCTCAAACGCCAGCTCGACAAAGAAGAAAAGGGCGGCGGCGGGATGGGACAGAAAGAGATGAAATCACTGCTCGATAAAATGGAAAAGCAAGTTGCCGGTGAGCTCGATCGCCGCGCGTTGCTCGATGCCGAGCAGTTTCTTCAACAGCCGATGAAGCAGGGGCAGAGCCAACAGGGCGAGGCCAATGCACGCGCGCCGGGGCGTGAACAACAAAGCAGCGCGGGCGATCCCGAAGATGGCGAAAAGGGGCGCAACCCCAGCAACCGCCCCGGCAGTGAGCCCGGGAAAAAGAGCGATGATAAAGAATCGCTGCCGCAGTTTCCCGTGGGTCCGTCGACGCAGGTCAAAGGCACCATCGGCGCAGGAGAAAGCAGCGGCGTGGTCTTCAAAGGCAAACCGACGCCGGGCAAGAGCACGCTTTCGCAGGACGAGATCGTGGCTTCGTACCGGCGCCAAGCCGAGCAGGATCTCAACAGCGAGCGTGTGCCCGAGGCGCTGAAAGAAACGATTCGGAATTACTTCATGTCGTTGGGCGAAGGAAAGAAGTGAGAACGATCGCGGCAAAACCCTTGCGGAGCGAAGGCAACAAGGCATTGCCTCGACGCCGCACCCTGCCTTGCGAAGAGCGGTGCAAGGGTCGAAGGCCAAAGCCAAGAGTCGGCCAGTGTTACGAAAGTTTGGCGCTGATGCCTTCGCTCCTCCAGGGTTTCACCTCGATCGAGTGAGCGTAGTAATTGGCGTAACGGAGTGGAGGAGCGCTGGGCGCGGAACAATACTCCACCACACCATCACTCCTGGTGGGGCATAGGGGAAGGAGGTCATATGGAATCCGTTCAAGATATCGAATCGCGCATGGAGCGCGCGCGGGCGGCGTTCGATCAAGTCAAGGCCGAGCTGGCGCGGGTCATCGTTGGCCATGAAGAGTTGATCGAGCAGGTATTTATCGCGCTGGTCTGCGGCGGCCATTGTTTGCTCGAAGGCGTGCCGGGTTTGGGCAAGACGCTGATGGTGCGCAGTTTGGGCGAAATTCTTAGCCTGAGTTTTTCTCGCGTACAGTTCACGCCCGATCTGATGCCCGCCGACATCACCGGTACAAACGTACTGACCGACGATCCCTCCGGGCGAAAGGTTTTCGAATTCCAGCGCGGGCCGGTGTTTGCGCATATCGTGTTGGCCGACGAGATCAACCGGGCGACGCCGAAGACCCAGTCGGCTTTGCTCGAAGCGATGCAAGAGCAGAGCGTCACCGTCGGCGGCAAGGTGCATCGCTTGGAAAATCCTTTCATGGTGCTGGCGACGCAGAACCCGATCGAAATGGAAGGCACCTACCCGCTGCCGGAAGCCCAAGTAGACCGGTTCTTTTTCAAACTCTTGCTGCAATATCCCAGTCGCGAGGAGCTGAGCCGCATCGCCGACTTGACCACGGCGGCGGCGCCGGCGGCGCTGCGCGAAGTGCTCGATGGCGCGACCATTCTGGCAATGCGCCAATGGGTGCGCGATGTGCCCATCGCCGAAGTGGTTAAGGACTACGCGGTGCGTTTGGTGCTGGCAACCCACGCGCTGCAGTCCAACGGCAACGGTGTCAATGGCGCGGCGCAAAAATATGTTCAGTATGGCTCGAGCCCGCGCGGCTTGCAGAGCACTATCCTCGCGGCCAAAGCGCGCGCGCTGTTTGCCGGACGGCCGAATGTTTCGTTCGACGATATTCGCATCATGCTGCTGCCGAGCCTGCGCCATCGCTTGATCTTGAATTTGGAAGCTGACGCCGAGGGCGTCAACGCGGAGAAAATTCTCGGCGAAGTGATCGAGCAGACCAAGGAAGTGGAATGATGCGTTTGCAGTCTAGGGTCTGGCGTTTGGGGTTAAGATCCGAGCGATTTGCCAGTGCCGCGCGAAAGGCTCGAGAGGCGGTTTGGCGCGTCGCTGACGTTCGCGCGATCTCAAGGTCGGCGAGTCCGGGGGAAGCTGAACGCCAGACGCCAGACGCTAGACGACAGACAGAAAACGCCACACCCGAAACGCTTTTCGACGCCGACTTCCTGCGCAAACTCGAGCGCCTGCGCCTGATCGCCAAGCGGCTGACGTTCGCCAATGCCAAGGGTGAGCATGCGACCTCGCGCCGCGGTTTTAGCTTGGAGTTTTCCGATTACCGGCGCTATCAGCATGGCGACGATCTGCGCTACGTCGACTGGAACGTCTACCGGCGGCTGGACAAATTGTTGTTAAAGATCTTCACGGCTGAAGCAGAACTCAATGTTTATCTCTTGGTCGACACAAGTCTGTCGATGGCACAGGGTGCGCCAACGAAGCTTACCTACGCAAAACAGGTCGCCGCCGCATTGGGTTATATCGGCCTCAAGAACCTCGACCGCGTCGGCGGCGCGTCGTTTTCCGCTGCACTGCATAAGCCGCTGACGCTCGGACGGGGACGCCAGCAGATTCTTAAATTATTTGGTTTTCTGACGCGGCTTTCGTGCGGTGGTGAAACGCAGCTGCGCGCGGCGGTCCATTCGTTCACCAATCTTTTTCGGCAGCCAGGTTTTGTCATCATCGTCAGCGATTTGTTCGATCCCATCGGCTGGCGTGCGGCGCTGGAAGAGTTGACCAACAAAAAGCATCAAGTTTTGACGATTCACATCGTCGATCCACAGGAACTTTCGCCGGAGGCCTACGGCGACGTCGCGCTGCGCGATGTCGAGAACGGCCGCGAGCGCAAGTTTTTTCTCGATGACACATTGATAAAGCGCTACCGCGAGGAGTTGGAGCGCTATTTCGGCGAGATCGAAGCGGTGTGCGCGGCGCGGCATATCGACTACTTACGAACAACCACCGACGTGCCGTTCGATGACTTTGTTTTGCAGGCGCTGCGCCGCGTGAGCAGCGTGAAGTGAATAAGGAACATGCTTCGACAAGCCTGTCCTGAGCCAGGTCGAAGGGCTCAGCATGAACGGAATTTGCCCTTTCTGAGTCCTCCTATTACCCGTTCGTCCTGAGCCTGTCGAAGGACTCCGAGGAGTCTCGTACACAACTTATGCTTTGGGGAGTCCCATACGCTCTCTTGTTACTCGCCGGCGCGCTGCCGCTGATCGTCTTTCTCCATAGTCTCAAACCCAAGGGGCCCAAGCTTTCCACCAGCACGCTGTTCATCTGGGAACGGTTGTTGAAAGAGCAGCCGCTTGGCACGCGGCTGGGTTGGCTGCTGAAAAAAAATCTGTTGCTGATCTTGCAGCTGCTGGCTGCCGCCGCGCTGATCGCGGCGTTGGCCGACCCGGCGCTGCTGCATTTGGCGCCCACATCGGGCGATATGGTTGTTGTGCTCGACTTGAGCGCGAGCATGAAAGCCAAAGGCAAAAGCGGCACGCGCTTCGATGCGGCACGCAAGGAATTTGCCGCGCTGGTCGATTCACTTTCAAGCGGCCGCAAGATGATGGTGATTGGCGCTGGCGCCGAGCCGCGCTTGATCGTGCCGTTTACTTCGGACACTCGTCGGCTGCGCGACATCGCTAAGAGCATCAACGCCACCGATGCGCCCGGGCGCGTCAAAGACGCCATACTGTTCGCCCATGCTTTTTTGAAGCGCGGCAGTCCCGATCAGGTCGTCGTGATCAGCGACGGTGCTTTCACCGGCGCCGAAGAATTCACTCGGCCGGCCGTGCACCTGCGCCTGATCAAAGTCGACGCGGGCAAACCCCAGCCGGCCAATGTCGGCATCGTCGGCTTCGAAGTGCGGCGCCATCCGGAGCAAGCGGCGGCGGAAATCATGGTTCATCTGCGCAATTATACGACCCAAACCGTGCGTGGGCCGCTGGCACTCAAGCTCGGCGACAAAGAGATTTTGCGTGAGACTGTAGAGATTGGCGCCGAGCAGCGGCGCGTGTTGATCTATCCGGCCAATGGATCACTTAGCGGCAATCTCACCGGCAGCCTGGTGGCGCGTTTGGAGATCGATGACGATTTCCCAACCGACAATCAAGCCTATTTGGCGTTGAACGACCGCGCGCCGCTGCGGCTTTTGTACGTTGGGCCGGGCAATCCGCTGCTGAGCAACCTGCTGCGCTTTTTTTCCCATGTGCAAGTGACGACGACACAGAGCTGGGAAGCCGCTCCCGAGAACTCGCACTACGATGTCATGATTTTCGATCGCGTGCCGGTGCCGCCGTCGGTTCAGGGCAATGTGATTCTGATCGATACGGTTCCTGCCCAGGGACCGATCCGGGCCAACGGTAAGATCGCCAACCCCGGCGCGCCGGTGCTAGCGGCCAAGCATCCCGTCGCCGAATCGCTGAGTCTCGGCGATTTGCATGTGCAAGAAATGTCGCGTCTCACCGTCGGTGGTGAAGCGACCGTGATAGCGCGCGCCGGAGGCAATCCTTTGCTGGTGGCGCTCGACCAAGGCAAGCTGCGCGCGCTGATTCTTGGTTTCGACCTGGCGGCGTCCGATCTGCCGCTCCGGATCGCTTTTCCGGTTTTGTTTCATAACGCTCTGGAATGGTTTCAACCGCAGCGCCGCGAGTTCCCCGCGGAAAGCACGCAGGCGGGCGCGCCGTTTGTGCTGCGCTTGCCGGCGGGCGACAGCGATGTCGAACTGCTTACGCCCGCCGGCAAAAAGGAACGGCTCAAGATTGCCGCGAGTCCGTTTGTTTTCGCCGATACTTTCGAAGCCGGCTTTTACGAGTACAAGAGTTCTGGGCGCACCGGCCGCTTGGCGGTGAATTTGCTCGATGAAAACGAATCGCAGATCGCCGCGCCGCCGCAGCTGCACCCGCAGCCGGGCGCCAGCCACGCCCAGAGCACCGCGCAAAACGAGACCGGCTGGCCGTTGTGGCCGAGTTTGCTGGTCGCGACCATCGTGCTGCTTTTTATAGAATGGATCCTCGCTTGGCGCACGCGCCTGCCGCTGTATCCGGCTTTGCTGCGCGCCGGCGCATTGGCGGCTTTGCTGATTGCGTGGATCAATCCAAAGCTATTTTCCTCGGTGGATGCGTTGGACGTGATCTTGAGTGTGGACCTGTCGCGCAGCGTCGGCCAGGAGGCGCGCGAAAAAGCCCTGGCGGTGCTCGAAAGCGTGAACCGCGAAAAGAATCCGCACACGCGCACCGGCCTGCTCGGTTTCGGCCGCGCGCCCGAATGGGAGTTTCTTCCCAAGCAGACCCCGCCGGCAAGTGATTTCGGCGCACCTTTGGACCGCGAAGAGACCGATCTGCAAGCGGCGCTGCAGGCAGCGGTGGCGCAGGTGGGCGAAGGCCGGCAGGGGCGAATCCTCTTGATTTCCGACGGCAACGAAAATCGTGGCGCGGCGTTGCGCGCTGCGCCGCTCTTGCGCGCCCAAGGAACGCAAATCTGGACGCTGCCCGCCAGCCTGGCGCGCGGCCGTAACGAAGTTTATCTCAGCGATTTCACTCTGCCGCAGCAGGTCGACAGCGCCGAGGGCTTTGCCGTCGAAGGTAAAATCGAGAGCGGCCGCGCCGCGCCGGCGCGGGTCCGTTTGCTGCGCGATGGCAAGCTCGTGCATGAAAAAGAAATCGAGCTCAAGCCGGGCAATAACACTGTCAGTTTTCGCGAGAGCTTAACGCAGCGCGGCAACCATTCCTACGAGCTGACGGTGGAGTCGGCCGACGACACGCTGGCGGAGAACAATCTTTTGCAAGGGGTTGTCGAAGTTAAAGGGCCGCCGCGCGTCTTACTCGTGTCCTCAGAGAAAGAGAGTCAAGGCGTGCTCGCGCGGGTTTTGCGCGTGCAGGGCTATGCCGTGGTCGAGTCGACGCCGGCGACGGCGCGCTTGACCTTGGCCGAATTGGCGGCATTCGACCTCTTGGTGCTCGACAATGTGCCGGCTTTTCAATTGACCCACGCCAAGCTGGAGAACGTCGAAAAATATGTGCGCGACCTGGGGGGTGGACTGCTGGTGGTCGGCGGCTCACAGAGCTACGGCGCCGGCGGTTACTATCGAACACCGCTGGAGCGCATTCTCCCCGTGGACATGCGGCCGCCGGCGCGGCTCGATCTGCCCCACGTCGCCTTGCTGTTCGTCTTAGACAAATCCGGCAGCATGGGCGCCGGGCCCGAAGGCGGCACCAAGCTCGATCTCGCCAAGGCCGCGGCGCTGGCGGCAGCCGATATCATGAGCCCGACGGATCAGGTCGGCATTTTAGCTTTCGACGCCAAGTGGGACTGGGCGCTGCCGTTTCGCCAAGTCGGCAAAGGCGAGTGGATCACGGAAAAACTTGCCGGCGTGCAGTCCGATGGCGGCACCGACATGTATAAAGCCATGGTCGAAGCCGCGCGCGTGATGGCGACCAAACAGGCGGCGATCAAACATGTCATCGCGCTCTCCGATGGGCTCACCGACAAGGCCGATTTCAATGCGCTGATCGCCAAGATGGCGCGCGACGGTGTCACGGTATCGACGGTCTCGGTGGGCAACGACGCCGATGTGGCGCTGATGGCGGAAATCGCCAAGCTCGGCAAGGGGCGCGGCTACGTGGCGCTCGATCCGCAGACGGTGCCGCAGATTTTTACCACGGAGACGCTACTGATCTCGCGCGATCTGCTGATCGAAAAGAGCGTCGCACCGACGGTGGTCGCTGGGGACGGGCCGCTGAAAGGGATTGCGCCGAATAGTATCCCGCCGCTGCGCGGCTATGTGCTGACCTATCCGAAGAACCGCGCCGAGTTATTAATGAAGGCCGACAAAGACCCGCTGCTGGCTTCGTGGCGCTACGGCCTGGGTCGCGTGACGGCGTTTACTTCGGACTTGAGCGGCCGTTGGGGCAAAGAGTGGGTGAGTTGGCCGGCGTTGCCGCAATGGGCGAGCCAGCTTAGCCGCGATGCCATGCGTAAACTGCTCGACACGAGAATGCGCACGGAGTTTCACCCCGATGGCGAAGCGGTCAAAGTCGTGACCGATCTAGTTACCAAGGACGGCAAATTCTTGAACCAGCTCAACTTGAAAGCGAGCATCGCGTCGCCCAACCGCGCAACCCAAGAGCAGCGGTTGCAGCAAAGCGCGCCCGGCCGCTACGAAGGCAAGTTCACGCCGGCGCAGCGCGGCGTTCATTTTTTGACGCTTTACGCCGAAGGACAGGCCGGCGCCGCGCCGCTGCAAGTCGCCACCGTGCCTTACATCGCGCCTTATCCCCGGGAGTACCGCGAGCTCAAGCCGAACCTTTCGCTGCTTAGCCGCCTGGCCGAAGAGACCGGCGGCGAGCTGCTCGACGCGGAGAAGTATGAGGCTGGTTTGCAGCGGCTCTACACACCGACGCCCGGCAAAGGCACGCAGGGGCAAGCCACCTGGTGGCCATTGGCAGCGTTGGGGTTGGGGTTGTTTCTGGTGGATTTGATCCTGCGGAGCTTGCCTGCGCGGCCGATGCGAGCTTGACTCTCAACGGCTTCAAGCTACTATTGGACAGTGTGACGACCAAGTTGTTCGAATAATCGAGTAGCTACCTGCCGCCATTGAACATCTCTTCATTTCGTCAGAGCACAAGCGAACTACGGAAATCGTGACAATCAGGGTGCATCACCCGTACCTGAGGAAGCAGAATTGAAAATGCGAAATCGGCTGCCGTTTATTCTCCTAATAACCTGCTTGTTCTTTGCCACCGATCGCGTCCACGCCCAAAAGCTCCAACAGGTCCGCGTCGCTTTGTCGACGCCGACGCCGCATATGGCGCCGCTCTATGTCGCGCGCGACAAGAAGTTCTATGAGAAATATGGGCTCGATGTTCAATTGATTCTCGTCAACAGCGGCTCGCTGGTGGCGCAGATGTTTCAGGCGGGTGAAATCCAATTCACCGCCAATGCGCCGGCGTCGCTGGTGAGCCTGGCGGCGACGGGGGAGAAGTTGAGCTTCTTTTTGGGCTTGAGCAACACCTCGCCGTTTTCGGTGATAACCCAGCCCAACATTCGCCGGGCGCAGGATTTGAAGGGCAAGAAGATCGGCACGGCGCGTTTTGGCGGCTCGTCGCATATTTCGGCGCTGATTGCGATGGAAAGCCTCGGCCTCGACTTGAAACGAGATGGCATCACGCTGATTCAAACCGGTGTCGATCCCGATCGCATGGTCGCGCTGGAAAACAAAGCGATCGACGCCGGCATGCTGCAGCGGGTGGCGACCAAGGTGATGACCGGTAAGGGCTATTACAACTTGCTCAACATGCACGCCGCCAAGACGCCCTATCAAAATACCGGCCTTACGGTGAAGAAAGATTATGCGGCGGCCAATCCAAAAATCGTCGACGGGTTTGCCCGCGCGACCATCGATGCCTACGGCTACATGTTCAAGAAAGAAAACAAACAGGCTGTCAAAGAAGTGATTGCCAAAAGCCTGAGACTGCCCAACGTCGAGGCGGCTGAGGACTTTTATCTAGAGGCCCAAGACGAGCTCGACCGCAAGCCCTACCCGTCGCTAGAAGGGTTCAAGATCGTTATTAAATACGTTGCCGAGCAAAACCCCAAAGCGGCTGCGGTCAAGGCCGAAGAGATCGTCGACAACAGTTGGCTCAAGAAGCTCGATGATGAAAAATACTTCGATAAGGTGTATGGTACCAAGTAGAAAAGGAGGTTAGCCCTCTCCAGACCCGCTTTCGTCGCCAGTGTTCTGGCTCCAGCGTTCGCCCAGCTTGCCACTTCGCTTTGGCGCAACCCCATTTTTCAACCTGGATGCTGCAACGTTGCCCGTGCCTCCCGAGTCTACAACAGCCTTTGTCCGCGTCGTTATTGGCACAGGGCATGCAAAGCAATCTGTGGGTTCATCAGAATTGTCGATTTTCAACGTCTAATAGATCGAAAGGGTCCGGTCCAGGAGAGAAAATCCAAGTGCCGATAGTCAAAAATAGGCGCAGACAAAAAGGTGACAACGGCCATTTAGTCAAAGTTCCGTCAACGGAGGTAAGACGAATGAAGGCTGGTGATCCGCTTAAAACCATCAAACCCATCCGGTCGCAGAAAACCGGCGTTATGCTGCCGCGCGAGGGGACATTCGTGCGCACGGTCGAGAACCTCGGTCGTCAGCTAATCCTGGTCAACTTCGGCAATGCCGGCGAAGAATATTTGTTCCCCGATGAAATCGTTCCCGAGCTGAAAAAAGCTTAAGTTACCACCGCACCCCCTTCTCCCGAGCCCTGCGGCAACGCCGGCAGCGGCTACAGACTGACTTTTCTCAAAAACACCCCTGCTTTGGCATCGACCGGCGATCTTTGATAAGCAATAAATCACAGCGCGTCAGGAGGGTGTCATGGGCGACCGAGTCATAAAAGGCTATCACGCGCACATCTATTACGATCCGAAAACGACGCGCGACGCCGCCACCCGGGTGCGAGCGGGGCTGGCACAGTTTAACGTCCAATTGGGCAGCTGGCATGACGAGCCGGTGGGGCCGCACCTGGATGCCATGTACCAGGCAGTTTTTTCACCCGACGAGTTCGGCAAAGTTGTCCCATGGCTGATGCTCAACCGGGAGGGGTTGTCGGTGCTGGTTCATCCCTCCACCGGCGACGGCTATGGCGACCACATGGTGCGCTCGCTTTGGCTCGGCGATCGACTGAAGTTGAACGAAGCGGTGTTGCGCCGCCACGCCCAGTAAAGCGCGATGACCAAAGTTTACAGCACCAAGGATCTCTTGATGATCGCCCATCTGAAGAACGTGCTGGCGAGCTACGGCATTCGGTGCATTACCAGGAAGACCGACTTGATCAGCGCCGCGGGCGAAATTCCGCCCACTGAATGTTGGCCCGAGTTGTGGGTGATCGATGATAACAAGGCGCTTAAAGCGAAGGCGATCTTGAAGAAAACGCTGGCGCCCATCGCTTCGGTAAAGAAACCTTGGCACTGCGTTGCTTGCAATGAAGTGATCGAAGGCCAGTTTTTGGAATGTTGGAAGTGCGGCCGCAGCCGCGAGGCCAAAAAGAGACCATCGGCCAAAGTCGTGCCCATTTCCCGCGCGCAGCGCAAGCCTTAGTCCATTTTTAGATTGTCACTACTTGTTCAACGCCAGCAGGATCGTGCCGCCGACCACGGCGCAGCTGCCGATGACCGTGCGCAGCGTGACTTTTTCGAGGTCGCGCAGGAGCAGGATCGAGCCGAGCAGCACCCACATGGGTGTGGTTGCCATGATCGGCGCGATTAGCACCACCGGGCCGAGACTAACGGCAGCGCTGAAGAGGAGAAAACCGCCGGTTTCGAAAAGACTCGCGGTGACAAATGAGCGCAATGCACGGCGGTTGGGCCAGACAATATCTGCTATGCCGCCCGTGATCAGCAGATAGCCGGACAACGCGAGGAGAGCTGACAGGCCGACCACGGCTGAGTAAAGCAGCGGTTCGTTGGTAACGGTCAACGCGTAGCGGGTGATCGGATGGATGATGCCGGAGAAAAACGCCGCCGACAAAGGAAATAGCACGTCAGTCGGTTTACTATCCGCGCGGTACTCTCGCGATTCCCAGCAGGTAATAAAAATTCCGGCGACAATCAGCACGGTGCCGACCATGACGTTGTGGCGCGCCGGTTCGCCCAAGAAAGCGATCGCCAGGGCGGCACTAAAAAATGGATGTGTCGAGCGCAGCGACGAAGAGCGCGCCGAGCCGATGCGGGCGAGGCCCGTGTAACTGAGCCAGCGCACGAAAGGCAGCGCGACGCCGACCGCGACGAAGACCGTCAACGCGCGGGGATCGGCGCTGGGAATGCCGCCCCGGAACAGCAGAATCGTCCATACGATGAGGGTCTGTACGATCAAAGAAATCAGTGTGACCACCAGCGGCGTCGAGTGCACCAGCCCAACGCGGGCGTAGAGGTTGCCGGCGGCGTAGACGGCGGTCGAGGCAAGAGCCACTAGCTGAGGGGAGAATTCCATCAGACGAAATAGCTAAGGGCAAAGTAGCAAGTGGAAAGCACGAAGCGGCAAGAGTTTTGTGCGGCGCATAGGATGCAATATCCCGTGCCCAAGGTGAGTTCAAGATCGAAGCTCGGTGAGGTGTAGAGGCACAGAGAATCCAGCCGGACGTGGAGGTTTCAGGATGATTTGCCGATTGCCAGCGCCGGTGCTAAGAGTCGCAAGATTAATCAGCGAAAAGTGCGAGGAGTCTGCTCATGGAATATCGCCAACTCGGCAGTGCCGGTGCGCGCGTTTCGGTCATCGGATTAGGCACCAATCGTTTCGGCTCGAAAGAGGTGCCGCAGGGCGAGGTCACGAAGATTATCGACGCGGCGTTGGATGCCGGGGTTAACTTTATCGATAGCGCCAACGTCTATAACGACGGCCGCTCGGAAGAAACCCTCGGCAACGCGCTGCAGGGCCGCATGAACAAGGTTGTGCTGGCGACCAAGTTTTCCTTTCCAAAAAAAGACAGCGCCAACAGCTGGGGTGCGTCGCGCTATCAAATGATGCAGGCCGTCGAAACGAGCTTGCGCCGGCTGCAAAGCGATCACATCGATCTTTACTATTGCCATCGCTGGGACGACACGACACCGATCGAGGAAACCCTGCGCGGCTTGGACGATCTGATTCGCATGGGCAAAGTCTGCTACATCGGCGCATCGGTTTACGCGTCGTGGCAGTTGGCGCACGCCAACTTGCTCGCCGAAGTGAAAGGCTGGAGCAAGTTCGTCGTCCTGCAGTCGGAGTACAACATGATCAAACGCGGCGTCGAACGTGAAGTCTTGCCCTATTGCCGCGCCCACAACGTCGGTTTCGTGCCGTACTATCCGCTGGCCGGCGGCTTTCTCACCGGCAAATACGAGTTCGGCAAACCCGCGCCGGCGGGCTCGCGCGGCGAAAACACCCGCACGGTGCAGGAGCTGATGGTCGAGAAGAACTATCAGCTTGTGACCAAGCTCTCCGCCTGGGTAAAAGACCACGGCCGCGGTTTGAACGAACTGGCGCAAGCTTGGCTCTTGGCGCAGCCAAAGGTGTGCTCGGTGATCACCGGCGCCAAGCGCGTCGAGCAGCTGGCGAGCAATGCCAAAGCGGCGGATTGGCAGCTTACGGCGCCGCAGTTGAAAGAGCTCGACGGGATTCTGAAGGGGTGATGGACGGCGCTGAGCCCGCGTAGTCGCGATGAAGCGAGTTATGCCAGAACGAAGTTGCTAGTCACGTTGGTCGAAATTCACCGGATTCATTCACGCAAAAAATAGAGTGTCAATAAATAGCAGGCTTTGATAATTGGTTTATGGAACTGCTTCTCCTTCTAATGAATTTGCTGGGTCGGCAAGGAAGGCGTTGGTCGCGTTCGGTGAGCCTGCCGTTATACGACAAACGGCAGGAATAGCTGCGCCGGACCGCTGGGTTTTTCCACGCGCGGCTTCTTGGCGAGCTGCGCGATCTCTTTTTCCAACCATTGAATGTATTGCCTTTGCGTCGGGCGCCTTGCGATGGCGGCGATGCACATTTCGCGCACGGCTTCGGCGTAGTCGGACCAGTGTTCGCGCATCGCGCGCGGCATTTTGATGTAGGTCGGCGGGTCGTCTAAAAACAGCGGGTCGCGCGCCAAGGCCCAGATATCGCATTGGGTTTCGCCCACTGGAATGTGTGCTGGGTCGGTCTTGCGGGCGTCGCGTTGGCCGTAGGCTAGGCCTTGCACGAGATGCGTCAGCTCATGGCCGATGGTGTGGTAGGTCACCTTGCGGACTCGCAATCTGATGATCAGCTTGTGCAGTTGGCCTTTGCGGTAGATGACCGTCGCGCTGCCGAGATGCTTGCGGGTGTAGCCGATGGTGATCGCGGTGTTTTCCAGTTCGGGAAAACAGACGAGCGCGCGCTGCACCATGTTGAGGGTGCGGCGCGTCAAGCGTTGCTTCATTGGCGGTGTGAGTCGAATGTGGGCCGGCACAATGTCACCTTGAACCGCGGTTCGAGAATGTCATAATGCAGATTCGCTGGCAAATTTCATGACTAAGACAAATCCCAACAACGAGGGAATGGATTCCACTTCGTTTCGCTCCGGCTACATCGCCATCGTCGGGCGGCCCAACGTTGGCAAGTCGACGCTGTTGAATCAGATTCTCGGCGAGAAAGTGGCGATCGTGTCGCCACGGCCGCAGACCACGCGCAATCGCATCACCGGCATTCGCACGACCGAGACTGCGCAGATGGTCTTTCTCGACACGCCGGGCATTCATCAGGCGCGCTCGCTGATGAACAAGCGCATGGTCGATATCGCCCTCGACACGCTGCATGAAGTGGACGGCGTGCTATGGCTGCTCGATTGCCATACCCGCATCGGGCCGGAGGACGAGCGCATTGCCGAAACGCTGCGCGCGGTGAAATGTTTTGTGCTGGTTTTGTTGAACAAGATCGATCTCGTCTCCAAGGGCAAGCTCTTGCCGTCGATTCAACGCTGCTCGGAGCTTTTGCCGGACAAAGAAATCGTGCCGGTGAGCGCGCTTAAAGGCGAAGGGGTGCCTTTGGTGCTCGATCTGATCGAAAAAAACTTGCCCATCGGTGAACGACTCTTTCCTGGCGACGAATATACCGATCAAACCGAGCGCATGCTCGCTGCGGAAATCATCCGCGAGAAGATTTTTAACTTAACCCGTGAAGAGATCCCCTACGGCGTTGCCGTGACCATCGACGAGTTCGCCGACAAAGAAGAAAAAAATCTGATCGTGATTAGCGCGACGATTCACACCGAGCGCAGCACGCACAAGGGCATCTTGATCGGCAAGCGCGGCTCGATGCTCAAAGAAATCGGCCAGCAAGCGCGGCAAGAGTTGGAAAAGATTTTGGGCTGCAAGATATTCTTGGAGCTGTTCGTCCGCGTCGACGAGGGTTGGACACAGGACCCCAACGCGCTTAGCGAAATGGGCTTGGCCGTAAAATGAATGCCACGCCGAAACAATTCCCGCGCCCGCGCGGCTTGCCGGTGCTGGCGATTGTCGGCCGGCCCAACGTCGGCAAATCGACGCTGTTTAACCGCTTGCTTGGCGAGCGCAAGGCGATCGTCGACGATATGCCCGGGGTCACGCGCGACCGTAACTATGGCAATGCGGAGTGGGGCAAGCAGAAGTTTCTCCTGGTCGACACCGGCGGTTTTGAGTCCTCGACGGACGGTAGCCTCGAAGAAAAAGTTCAGGAACAAAGCCGTCTCGCCGTCACTGAAGCCGACGTCGTGCTCTTCTTGTTCGATGGTAAAATGGGCCTGAGTCCGTTGGATCGCGAAGCGGTAGACTTGCTGCGTAAGACCGAGAAGCCGGTGTTTTACGCTGTCAACAAGCTTGACTCGCAACGGCGTGAAGAAAATCTCTACGAGTTTTATGCGTTGGGCCTGGAGCCGTTGTATTCCATTTCGGCGGAACATGGTCTCGGCATTCCTGATTTGATGACCGACCTGGTGCAGCATTTCCCCGACGCTCGTGACGACGAAGCTGACGAAGCTGCGGAGGAAGAAAAGACGCCGGAGCCGCTGCGGGTTGCCATCGTCGGCCGGCCCAACGTCGGCAAATCGACGCTGGTCAATCGCTTGCTGGGTTTCGACCGCTCGGTGGTCGATGCGACGCCGGGAACCACGCGCGATGCCCTCGACACGCCGTTTTCTCTGCAGGGCGAGCCGTGCATTCTTATCGATACGGCGGGCATTCGTCGCAAGGCACGCATCGACGACCGCATTGAGCGCTTCAGCGTCGCGCGCTCGCTTCGTTCGGTGGACCGCGGAGATCTGGTGATTCATGTGATTGATGGCATCGAAGGCGTCACCGATCAGGACGCGCAGATCTTGAGCTACGCAGCGCAGCGCGGCAAGGCGCTCGTGCTCGCGGTCAACAAATGGGATGCGGTGTCGCAGACCGGCGGTGACGTCGATGAGTATCGCGATGAAGTGCGCTATCGGCTGTCGTTTTTGGAATTCGCGCCAATCTCATTTATTTCCGCAGCCACCGGTTTCGGTGTGCGCCGGTTGCAGGAAACCGCGGCGCGGGTGGTGCGCGCCTATCGCCAAAAAGTTTCGACGTCGCAGGTCAATCAGGCGCTGCAGAGAATTGTGCGCGCCCATACGGTGCCGCTGGCAAGCGGTGGCAAGAGCGTAAAATTCTACTACGGCACGCAAACCGGTATTTGCCCGCCGACTTTTACCTTTTTTGTTAACTTGCCCGCCGCCGTGCCGGAGAGTTATCAGCGCTATCTCATCGCGCAGCTGCGCGAGCAGTTGGGTTTGGCGAATGCGCCGGTGCGCATTCATCTGCGTCCGCGCCGCGAAGATAGCAAGGTCAAAAGAGCCTGACGGTCCTTCTCTCCGGCCCCATCGCGAGCCTCTTGCAAATTTTTTTTTCGTCCAAAAAGTTTCGTAAAAACAGAAACTTTCTGACGAAAGCCCGCTTGTGCCCAGGGCTCTTTGCGGCCTCTGTCTAGCCTTCGCGGTTTTGCTGTCCTATCATTTGTTCTTTGTGGCGAAGCGGTCATTAGTCTCGAAGGCGTCGGTCCGCGTTTGACAAACGCTTAGTGAATATGATTGACGCTTGCTTAGCTTTGTTCGAGAAGGAACGTTTGTTCGCGGCGCATGCAATCGCAACTGACAACTTGGATAGCGCTGACACGCGTAAAAGGTTTGGGCTGCGTAAGTTTTAAAAAACTTGCTCAGCATTATGGCGATCCGACAAAAGCGTTCGCCGCTTCGGCGGCGGAACTGAGCGGCATCGACGGGTTGGGCAAAGAGGCGATCGATGGATTGCTGCGGTTTCCAGCGTGGCGAGATGTGGAGGAGGAGTTGCGCCGGGCGCACGGCGGCGGTGTGAACTTGATAACATTTGCCGACCCGCGCTATCCGGCGCGGTTGCGGACGATCGCCGATCCGCCGCCGGTGCTCTACGTCAGGGGAAAGCTGGGCTGCCTCGACCAAGCCATGGCGATCGTCGGTACGCGCAGCGCCAGCGACTACGGTCGGCGTGTGGCGCGGGATTTGGCGCGCGGCTTGGCAGGGCTCGGTTTCACGGTGGTCAGCGGCATGGCGCGCGGCATTGACGGTATCGCGCACGAGACGGCATTGAACACAGGCAGTGTTACGGTAGCGGTGTTGGGCTGCGGCGTGGATCGTGTCTACCCGGCGGAACATGTCGACCTCTATCGGCGCATTTGTGAAAACGGCGCGGTGGTGTCCGAGCTGCCGATGGGAGCACGGCCGGCAGCGTTTAATTTTCCGGCGCGCAACCGCTTGATCAGCGGCATGTCGCTCGGAGTTGTGATCGTTGAAGCGACGGAGAAGAGTGGTTCGTTGATCACGGCGTCGCTGGCGCTAGAACAGGGGCGTGAAGTGTTCGCCGTGCCCGGTGAAGTAGGATCGAGCCGCAGCCGGGGTTCGCACAAATTGATACGGCAAGGCGCGAAATTGGTCGAGAACGTCAACGATATTGTCGAAGAGATTGCGCCACAGTTGGTGACCCGCGGCGCCCCGGCGCCGAGCCAGCGCAGTCTGCCGGAGGATGCGGCTCTTGAAGAGCGTCAAATATTTACATTATTAAAGGATAAGGCACTGCACATCGATGAGGTCATAGAAAGCACCGGCCTAAGTTCCTCAAAGGTCTCGCAAATTCTGTTGGAACTAGAATTGCACGGTTTTCTCCGTCAATTGCCGGGGAAAAGGTATGCCGTGGAAAATTAGCCGGTTTTTATCCCTTTTGTCCCTCTAAAGAACGAGAATTTAGTTATGGCAGCGAAAAATTTGGTCATTGTTGAGTCGCCCGCAAAGGCGAAAACGTTGGAAAAGTACCTCGGCCGCGACTTTCAGGTGAAGGCGTCGGTGGGCCATGTCGTCGATTTGCCGAAGAGCAAACTCGGCGTCGACGTCAAAAAGAATTTCACGCCGGACTTTACGGTCATTCAGGCCAAGAAAAAAGTCATCGACGATCTGAAAAAAGCCGCCAAGGGCAAAGAGAATATTTATCTTGCCTCCGACCCGGATCGCGAAGGTGAGGCGATCGCCTGGCATATCGCCAGTCAGGTGGCGAAGAATCACAAGCGCGTGCATCGCGTGTTGATCAACGAGATCACTAAGAAAGCCGTGCAGGATGCGATCTCCAACCCGCAGGAGTTGGATCGCAACAAGTTCGACGCGCAGATCGCGCGCCGCGTGCTCGACCGCTTGGTCGGCTACAAGATTAGTCCGCTGTTGTGGAACAAGGTGCGGCGCGGCTTGAGCGCGGGGCGGGTGCAGTCGGTGGCGGTGCGGCTGGTGTGCGAGCGCGAGAAAGAGATTCGCGCCTTCGAGCCGGTGGAGTACTGGTCGCTGACGGCCCTACTCGAAGGGCGCCTGCCGCCGCAGTTCAAAGCCAAGCTGACTCAGTGGCGCGGCCAAAAGGTCGACAACAAAAAGTTTCGTCTGGAAAACGATCCGCAAGTCCAGGAGATCCTCAAGTCGATAGAAAACGCCGAGTGGAAAATCGGCGACGTCGAAAAGAAAGAGCGGCGCCGCTATCCGGCGCCGCCATTTGTTACCAGCAAGCTGCAGCAGGAGGCCGCGCGCAAGCTCGGCTTTCAACCCAAGCGCACGATGCAGCTGGCGCAGCAATTATACGAGGGCGTGAAAATGGGCGCCGAAGGTGCGGTCGGTTTGATTACCTATATGCGTACCGACTCGACGCGCATCTCCAACGACGCATTGGCGGCGGTGCGCGACCATATTCAAGCGCAGTACGGCAAAAATTATCTGCCGGACAAACCGAACGCCTTTCGCTCGAAGAAAAACGCCCAGGACGCCCACGAGGCGATTCGGCCGACGTCGCTGGAATACACGCCGGAACGGGTGCGCCGCCATCTGCGCCGCGACATGTTTCAGCTCTATTCTTTGATCTGGGACCGCTTCGTCGCCAGCCAGATGGTGCCGGCGGTGTACGATCAGACCGCGTTCGAGATTCCGGTCAACGAAGCGGTGTTTCGCGCCACCGGCCAGCAGATCAAGTTCGACGGCTTCATGAAGGTCTACATCGAAGGGCGCGACGAGCGCGCCGCGGAGGCCAACGGCGCGGACAACAATAATAACAATGACAACGACGAGGTCGACGATACACAGGACAGCGACGGGTTGCTGCCCGATTTGCAGCAGGGCGATATCCTCAAACTGCTGTCGATGGAGCCGCGCCAACATTTCACCCAGCCACCGCCGCGTTTTACCCAGGCATCGCTGATCAAAGAGCTCGATGAAAAGGGCATCGGCCGGCCGTCGACCTATGCGGCGATTATTTCCAACATTCTCGACCGTGAATACGTCGTGCAGACCGAGAGCCGGTCGTTGGCGCCGACCGATTTGGGTTTTTTGGTCAACGATCTTTTGGTGGAAAGCTTCCCGGACATTCTCAATGTCGAATTCACCGCGGGTATGGAGGACGAGCTCGACAAGATCGAAGAGGGCAAAGAGAATTGGACCAAGGCGATGAAGCGCTTCTACACGCCCTTTGAGCGCGATCTCAAAAAAGCCCAGAAGGAGATGCGCGATGTCAAACGCCAAGAGATTCCGACCGACATCGCCTGCGAGAAATGCGGCGCGTTGATGGTGGTCAAATGGGGCCGCAACGGCGAATTTCTCGCCTGTCCGAAATATCCGGAATGCAAGAGCACGAAGAACTTCAAACGCAACGAGACCGGTGGTATCGAGATCGCCGTCGAAGAGGAAGTCAACGAAGCTTGCGAGCAGTGCGGCCGGCCGATGCTCCTGCGCTTCGGCAAGTTCGGCAAGTTTCTCGGCTGCAGCGGCTATCCGGAATGTAAAAACATTCAACCGCTGCAAAAGCCGCTGGATTTGGGTATCAAGTGCCCCGAATGCAAAGAGGGCAATATCAAAGAGCGCAAATCGCGTTGGGGTAAAGTGTTCTATGGCTGCGACAAGTATCCCGATTGCAAGTTTGCTTCCTGGGACAAACCGTTGCCCACGCCGTGCCCCGATTGCGACAGCCCGATTTTGGTCGAAAAAGTTCTCAAGCGCACCGGCAAGACGCACCGCTGCTATAAGAAAGAGTGCGGCTATTCGATCCAAGTCGTCGAACAGTGATTCGACGGCTTAGGTTCCAACCGTTTTTCCGCTTCGCTCTGTTCAAGCCGTTCAAACCATCTCTGAAGTCGCAACCGTTATCACGTGCTAAGTCCGGCACGGCTCGAACGGAGCGCTAGCGATTGAACGGGTTTGCACGTTTTGCGCCTGCTCGCCGGCTTGAACCTGGTGCTCGCCTCACGATAGACTCAAGTCTCGCGTTGTCTTCCATTCATTAGAGTTATGGAAAAATTTGTTCGCATCATTGGCGGCGGACTAGCGGGCTGCGAGGCGGCCTATCAGCTCGCGCGCCGGGGTGTTGCCGTTGAATTATTCGAGATGCGCCCCGAGCGCGGCACGGAAGCGCACGCGACAAGCAACTTGGGTGAGTTGGTCTGCAGCAACTCTTTGAGATCCAACTTGCTTTCGGCGCCTGCCGGTTTGCTCAAAGCGGAGATGCGGTTGATGGATTCGCTGGTGATCCGCACGGCTGAGGCGGTGCAGGTGCCGGCGGGCTCTGCGTTGGCCGTCGATCGCGACAGGTTTGCCGCTGCCTTAACCGATGCGGTCGCAGCCTTACGGAACGTCCGCATCGTGCGAAAAGAAATTTCTGAAATCCCCGCGGAAGGCGTCACGATCCTCGCCACTGGACCGCTCACATCGCCGGCGTTGGCGAGCCAGCTAACGGCAATGCTCGGCGAAGCGCATCTTTATTTTTACGATGCCATCTCGCCGATTGTGACGGCAGAATCGATCGATATGAACATCGCCTTCCGGGCGGCGCGCTACGACAAGGGCGGCGATGATTATCTAAATTTGCCGCTGACGCGCGAGCGGTACTATCAATTTATCGAAGCGTTGCTGGCCGCGCAGCGCGTGCCGACACACAGCTTCGAGCGCTTCGTGCCGTTCGAAGGTTGCATGCCCATCGAAGAGATGGCGGACCGCGGCAAGGACACGCTGGCCTTCGGTCCCATGCGTGCCGTCGGCCTGAGCGATCCGCGCACCGGACGGCGGCCCTTCGCCGTCGTTCAGCTGCGCCAGGAAAATCGCGAGCGCACACTTTATAATCTGGTCGGCTGCCAAACTAAAATGACCTATCCCGAACAGCGTCGGGTGCTTGCGCTGATTCCAGGATTGGAACATGCCGAGTTCGTCCGCTTGGGCAGCCTGCACCGCAACACGTTTATCAACGCGCCGCAGCACCTGCGTGCGACTTTGCAATGGCGTCAACGCGAGACACTGTTTTTCGCCGGCCAGATGACCGGTGTCGAAGGTTATATCGAGTCCGCCGCCTCGGGTCTGCTCGCGGGCATTAACGCCGCGCGTTTGCTGGCGGACCAAGCACCGCTCTTGCCGCCGCAAACCACGGCGATGGGCGCGCTCTTGCGCTACATCAGCGATGCCGAGCGCAAGCGCTTTCAACCGATGAATGTAAACTTCGGTTTGCTGCCGTCGCTGGGTGAGCGGCTACGCGGTAAGGAGAAAAAAGAGGCGCTGTCGCGCCGCGCCCTCGCCGACATGGGAAAATGGCTGGCGGAAGCCGGCGAAGGTCCCAATCGCAACCGAGCTGCAGCGACAAAAATTCCAGTAATTTTGGGGGCACAACTCGAAACCCGAAACCCGAAACTCGAAACTACCCAATGAGCCCGCAGCGCGCCGCCTTCTTCGACGTCGGCACCAACACCATCCTTTGCCTGATCGCCGAGATGCGCGACACCGGCCGCTTTCGCATCATCGACGATTTGCATGAGATCGCGCGCCTGGGTCAGGGTGTCGACCGCACCGGCGTGATCAGCGCCGAAGGCGAAGCGCGCGCCGGCGCGGTTTTGGCGCGCTATCTCGACCAATGCAAGAATCTCGGCGTCGCAGAGTTTCATGCGGTGGGTACCAGTGCCATGCGCGATGCCGCCAACAGCGCCGAGGTGCGGCAGCGCTGGCGCGATCAGCTTGGGCTCGATGTGCAAGTAATCTCTGGTGAGCAAGAGGCGGGCTATTCGTTCTTGGCGGTGCAGAGAAGTCTTTCTTTGCTCGGCCAAGAGCTTTTGGTGATCGACATCGGCGGCGGCAGCACCGAGTTTATCCGTGGCGACGATAACGGCGTCGCCGAGGCGTTGAGCATCGACGTCGGCTCGGTGCGTTTGACCGAGCGGTTTCTGCCCAGCGATCCCGTGCGCGGCGAAGACACGGCGGCGCTGTTCGAAACTATTGACGCACAATTGGCGCCGCTGCAGGCGCGCTGGCAGGGCAGGGTCAAGCTGCTGACTCTGGTCGGCATCGCCGCGACGTTCACGACCCTGGTGGCGATCGAAAAAAAACTTGCCCGTTACGCCCACAACGAAGTGCACGGCAGCCAGTTGACGCTTGAAGAAGTGCGCCGCCAAAGAAAAATGTTTGAAGTGAAAACGATCGCCGAGCGGCAACAAATAGTAGGTCTTGACCCGAAGCGTGCCGACGTCATTTACGCCGGCGCCTGTTTGATCGAACGAATCATGGTGGTGCTGGCGAATACTCGAGCGATCGTCAGCGATCAAGGTGTGCGCTACGGCCTACTTCACGAGCGCCTCTGGCAAATCAAAAACTGTTGACATTTTGTCACGAAACGGGAATTATTCGCGCTCGTTTGCAGCGTCTTGTGGTTTCGTGCTGCTAGAGTTTGTCCGAGGGAGGAGGTGAGAGTGAATGACGAAGGCTGAACTCGTTGAAGCGGTGGCGAAAGCAACCCAACTCAACAAACGAGTCGCCAACGAAGCGGTCGACGCAACCTTCGAAAACATCTGCAGAGCGATCCGCAAAAACAAGCGATTCCAAGTGCCCGGGTTCGGAACTTTTACAGTCCGCTCGCGCAAAGCGCGCAAGGGTAAAAACCCACAAACGGGAGCGGTGATGACTATTAAGGCAAGTCGAACGGTGGGCTTCAAGCCGGCGCCGGATTTGAAAAAGAGTCTCTAACTCGATCTCTAAAGACAAAGTCATGAAGGCCATCACCCAACCCGTGATGGCCTTTTTTGTGAGCTCTTGCCGAGCTAGAACGGGCCGCGTAAGATGCCCGGTGAACGCGAACAAATTTTTTGAGAGTAAACCGTATGTCGCTAAAAACTGAAAAGATCTGGCTCGACGGAAAATTGATTCCTTGGGAAGACGCCAAAGTCCATGTGCTGTCGCATGGTTTGCACTATGGCACCGGCTATTTCGAAGGGATTCGCTGTTATCAACTGGCGAACGGCCGCTCGGCGGTGTTTCGCCTGCAAGAACATATGCATCGATTGGCCGATTCCGGAAAAATCCTTGGTTTTCCGCTGCCCTATTCGGTGGATGAGTTGAAAAAGGCGACCCTGGAGGTCATACGCGCCAACCAGCTCAAAGAGTGCTACATTCGGCCGATCGCCTATCTGGGTCTTGGCGACTTGGGCGTCTATGCGCCTAACAATCCGGTGAATGTATGCATCGCCGTGTGGTCCTGGGGTGCCTACTTGGGCGACGAGGGGTTGAAAAACGGTATCCGCGCCAAAGTATCTTCCTACACCCGCCACCACGTGAACGTGATGATGACCAAAAGCAAAACCACCGGCAACTATATCAATTCGGTATTGGCGAAAGCCGAAGTGAAAAAAGTCGGCTACGACGAAGCGATCATGCTCGATGCCGAAGGCTACGTGTCGGAAGCCAGCGGCGAGAATATTTTTATCGTGCGCGGCGGCAAGATCAAGACCACGCCGCTTACGTCGATCTTGCCCGGCATCACGCGCGACTCGATCATGACGATTGCCCGGGAGCGCGGCTACGAGGTGGTCGAAGAGCGCTTTACCCGCGATGAGCTTTATATCGCGGACGAGGCGTTCTTCACGGGCACCGCTGCGGAGCTGACGCCGGTGCGAGAAGTCGACGATCGCACGATCGGCAGCGGCAGCCGCGGTCCGATCACCGCTGAGATTCAGACGGCGTTTTTCGACATCATCAAGGGTAAAAACGAGAAATACACCCAGTGGCTGGCGCTCGTGTAGACTGTCCGCTTAGGGTTTTTGGTTGTATACGTGGCGGTCGATGAAGCAGGCAAGCCGATTGCGCTAAGGTGAGGCTATGAGGCCGGTCTTTTTCTTTCTACTCGTTAGTAGTTTGCCGGGCATGGTGCCGTGGGCGCACAGCGCGGAAAAGGGCGGTGGCGAAGAAGCGAAGCCCGGATGCTGCCGTGGTGACGCAGCCGAAATTCAACGCCTACACCAAACGGTGGATCGGCTCTACAGCCAATTTAAAGCCAAAGAGGCGGCGCTCGAACTGGAAAAGATTCTCCAGTTCGATGCCAACAACTTCGAAGCCCACGTCAAGCTCGCGCGGGCCTACATCGATATCGGCGACATGGTGCAGGAGTCGGGGACCGATTGGCAGCAAAAACGCATCGGCGCCTATCGGCTTGCCGAAGGGTTTGCTCGCAAAGCGACCAAACTCAATCCGAGCTCGACCTGGGGACACTTCTGGACGGCGGTCTCGGTGGGCAATATCGCCGTACAGTCGTCGGTGGCGAAACAGGTCGAGCTGGCCGGCGAAATCAAAAACTTTATCGAAAAAGCGATTTCCCTCGATCCGCAAAACGGCTTTGCCTACCATGCTTACGGCGTGTGGCACAGAAAGATGGCTGAGATTGGCAAGATGGGCCGGATGTTTGCATCGGTGCTCTACGGCCGCTCACTGCCGCAGGGGAGCATGGAGAAGTCGATCGAGTATCTAAAGCAGGCGTTGCACTTCAATCCCAACGTCATTGCCAGCCGTCTTGAGCTGGCGCGCAGCTACGCCGCGGTGGATGACTTGCCGCAGGCGCGCACGCTGCTGGCGTCGATTCGTGAGCGGCCGGTGCGGTTCTCCGACGATTCCAAACACAAACAAAAAGCCGAGCAGATGCTAGCGGAGCTTAGCGATCGCTAGTGGCGCAGGACCAGCCCGAGCGTTCGCGTAGGAACGCCAGGGTCGGCTCTTTGGTTTCATTTAGCCGAAGCCAGTGGCCGCGCTCGGGGTAGAGCACCAGGCGATGGCTTTTGCCGGTGGCTTGCAGCCGATCGCGCAATCGCAACGCCTGAGTGGGCGGGATGATCGAGTCCTGTTCGCCGTGCAGAATCAACGTCGAGGTTTTCCAGGCTGGAACGTCGTCGAGCAGATTATATAATTTTGGATTAGCTTCGCCTTTGGGATTCAACAGCTTTTTCAACCACCAGCTGGTGGTTTCCTGATACAGGTAGGGTAGATCGTAGGCGCCGGAGCGGAGTATGGCACCTTCGACGCCCGGCACTGCGTTGACCATGGCGGCGGCAACCACGGCGCCCCGCGAGTGACCGTAGAAATACAGGCGCGAAGCGTCAATCCAGTCCAAGCGTTTTGCCGCGGCGATGGCGTCCAGCACGACCTGGCGGGTCTGTTGGTCTAACGGACCGCCGTTGGCCTTGGTGGCGCCGTAGCCGGGGAGCGAGATCGCCAGGCTGGCAAAACACTGCTCGGCGGCAATTGTTCGCGCCGCGTTCAGCAGCTGCTCTGCGCCCCGTCCGACCCAACTATGACCGTGTAGGAAGAGGATTAACGGAAACGGCCCCTGGCCGGGCGGTCGCGCCAGATACCCTTCTGCCACGCCGCCGGCGCTGGGAAAAAAGAATCGCGCAATGGTCTTGGCTTCAAGCGCAGGAAGCTGCTCCTGCGCTATCGTCTGCACGCCGGCGCAGCCCATCGCGGCGCACAGCGCAATGGCAAAGCAGCATCTGAGCATGCGGCTAATGCGGTTTTTATGTTGCCCTTCATGCCGACCCGTTCAGGCTAACATCGGAAAAGCCGAAATCAACCGTTTGCACGCGGCACGGGGTTTCAGTATCAAATGGGACACGAGCCCGCATGGTTGGACGGACAAACTCATGAAAACCGAATCGCTAATGCCGGGACTCACCCGGACGCAAACCTACGAAACCGGCGAGCGCATGCGCGCGACCCAGCTGCAGTCGGACGTTTTTTCGACGCCGGCGATGATCGGCTTGATGGAAGGCACGTGCGTGCGTTTGACCGAACCGTTTCTCGATGAGAACGAGCAAACCGTCGGCATCCACGTCGACGTTTATCACACCGCTGCGACTAAGATCGGCCAGAGCGTGACGATTACGGCGGAGCTTCTAGAGGTAAAGGGCAACAAGATTCGTTACGCGGTCACAGCGAAGAACGACAGCGGCACGCAGATCGGCCACGGCACGCACTGGCGCGCGGTGATCAATACGAAAAAGTTTAGTAAAGAATAGGAGAGGGCTGCGTCAGAACCGCAGCGCGTCGGCCTTTCATAAGTCTGCTGGAAAAACTATTCGGAGTCCTTCGACGAACTCAGAGCCTGCCCTGAGCTCGCCGAAGGGACGAACGGAATCGGAGTTAAATTCGGGAAACAAGCGTTCATGCCGAGTCCGTCGAAGCATTCTGAGGTGAGCGAATTCTTAGATCGCCTTGTACGGATAGCGTTTGAGCTTGGCGGTATTCTTGCCTTCGATGCGCAGCAGGCCCGTCGGCTGATCCCGTCTGGATGAGTGCACGTCGCCTTCGTGATAGATATGCGCCATGCCGGGCTTGAGCGTGTAAACGTTGCCGCGCTTTACTCTGCCAGGCTTGCCTTCGGCGGCCTGTTCCAAAACTTCCCAGTCGCTCATCACAGTTTCGCCGAACGCCTGACCGTAAATCGCCCATGATGGGCCGTGGTCGTGCGGGTTGGCTTCTTTAGCTTCGCGATTGACATGGGCGCAGACGCAGAAGCCGAGCTCGGCATCTTCGTAGATGACGTTGCGGTCGGGCGTGTTGTCGTTGATATAGGTTTTGATGAACTGCTCGTCTTTGAGTGCTTGCCGCACCAAGTCGCGCACTTTCTCTCTGCCGGTGCGCCCGCCATCTTGTTCGAGAATGCGATGACATTCCGCGGAAAACGATTCCAACGTGAAACTCATGGCCAATCCTCCTTTGTCGTCGAAACTGTATGACCTCTAGCAAATCATTCGCGCCAGCGTCAATGGCAGTGTTGCCGTCGTAATTTGACGCTCCGTGATGAAGGTTCTATAAAACCCTCTGTGGCGTCGCGTTGTTTCAACGGGTTTTGGCAGTGGTGCAGCTGCGCGCAGATGGCGGCTCTCATGTTTTGCGCGTTGACCGCCGGCTGTTCCTTCGGACCGACCGGCCATCCGCGCGACACCGCGGCGATTCCGCAGGATGCCGAGCACTTAAAAGAATGTTCCTGGTTCGGCAATTGGGGTTGTGCGATGAACTCGCTGTTCTTCGGCGACGGGAGCTTTGAACGGCGCTCCGCTTGCATGGCCTATATCGCGCCGAGCGGGTCTCGCGTGGAGCAGTGCGGCTCGGTGCCCGTGGATCGGTGATGCTGCAAATTCCCAACACGTTTCTCGCCCTAGACGAGGGGTTCAGAAAAATCGCCGCAGGTGGAGACTATTATCGCGCCGTTCAGGGTGGGCTGGTTACGAGCAAAACCGTCTTGAACGAAAAACCGGAAGTCGTGACCAAAGTCGTTCGCGCCACACTGCGGGCGGTCCGCTTGCTCAAGAGCGACAGGAAATACGGCGTCGAAGTTTTGACCAAGCGCAATTGCGTCGAGCTCGGTAAGGAACGCGAGCGCTTCGCCGAGCGTGCCCTCGATGCGGCGACGCAAGGTTACCTTGCATCCGGCACCGTCGACGAGAAGCTGCAACGCGAAATGATCAACACCGCCGCCCAGCGGGCTAAGCCGCCACCGCAGGTTGCGCCTGAGCGGATCTTCGATTTCAGCTTTGCACGGAAGGTGGGGGAAGGGCTGAAGTAATTGAAGCAGGAGAGTTGGCCGCAAAAGACGCAAAAAGCGCAAAAGAACCTATGCAATACACCACCCTTGGCCGCACCGGCCTTAAAGTCAGCGTCGCAGGGCTCGGCTGCGGCGGCCCGAGCCGGTTGGGCTTGGCCGGGCTGAAGGATCAGAGCAATCCGGAAAGCTATGTGATTGCCCATGTGCGCGGCGCGCTCGATCTCGGCATCAATTTTTTCGACACCGCCGAGTGGTACGGCACCGAAGGTGTGGTCGGCAAGGCAATCGCCGGTGTGCGCCGCGATGGTGTGGTTATTCCCACCAAGAAAAATCTTGGGACCGAAGATCACCCCGATCCCGCGGGGGAAATTCGCCGCGCCGTCGAGCAGAGCTTGAAAACCCTCGGCACGGACTATGTCGACGTCTATCACGTGCATGGCGCCGAGCCGAAGGATTATGAGAACGCGCTAAACCGCCATCTACCGACCATGCTCAAGCTGCGCGACGAGGGAAAAATTCGCTTTGTCGGCATCACCGAGCGGTTTGTCCAAGATTCGACGCACGCCATGGCCGAGCGCGCTGTGCGCGACGGGGTATGGGACGTAGTCATGGTGGGGTTCAATCTTTTGAATCCCTGCGCGCGCGACAATGTTTTCCCGCTGACGAAGACAAACGGCGTAGGCACGTTGATCAGCTATGCTTTGCGCCGCGCGCTGAGCCAGCCGGAGCGGCTGAAAAAACTTTGTGGTGAACTGATCGAGAAAGGCGCGCTCGCCAAGGATGCGATCAATCCCGACGATCCGCTCGACTTTGTCATCCAAGAGGGCGGTGCGGTTTCGGTCCAGGACGCGGCCTATCGTTTCTGCCGGCATGAGCCGGGTGTCGATGTGGTCTTGACTGGCACCGGCAATCCAGCGCATCTCAAAGCCAATGTCGAGTCGCTGTGTCGGCCGGCGCTGCCAATCGCGGTGCGCGAGCGGCTGGCAATGCTGTTCGGCAACACAAACTGGTTGACCGGCAATCAATGACCCTTGATAGCGCCGGGGTTGCGCCTTTCTACGCGGGTTCTCTTGCCAAATTATTCCCAATGCTTGCTTTACATGCCAAGAGTGAGTGGGATAGAAGGGGAAAGCTTACAAGCGGGGGGGAGGTTCCATGAGAATTATTTCATTGTCGACTTTGGCTGTGGTGCTGGGTTTGTTTCTGATTTCGGGCTGCGGTTACAACGAACTGCAGGGCCTCGACGAGGAAGTGAAGGGCGCGTGGTCGGAAGTCCAGAATCAATACCAACGTCGTGCCGATTTGATTCCCAACTTGGTTGAAACGGTCAAAGGCGCCGGCAAGTTCGAGCAGGACACATTGCAAAAGGTGATCGAAGCGCGCAGCCAGGCAACCTCAGTGAAGCTCGACGCCCAGGCGTTGAGCGACCCGGGAATGTTCAAGAAGTTCGAAGATGCGCAGCGCAACCTCTCCGGCGCGCTGTCGCGGCTGCTGGTAGTCGCCGAGCAGTATCCCGATTTGAAAGCGACGCAAGCCTTTCGCGATCTTCAGGTGCAGCTCGAAGGCACGGAAAACCGCATTGCGGTGGCGCGCGGCCGCTATACAAAGACCGTTGCGGAATTCAATAAGAAGGTGCGCTTTTTCCCAACCAACCTCACCGCCCAATACCTGCTCGGCATGAAGGTGCGCGAAAACTTCAGTGCCGACGAAGGAGCACAGAAGCCGCCACCGGTGAAGTTCTAAGGCACGGTTAGTTTACGCTCGCAACTGGCACTCATAGTTTTCGAGAAACGGGAAGGCCGGGCGGTATGATGCTGAACCAGCATCGATTCGTTTCGCTGGCCTTCCTTTTTCTCGTTTTGGCGGCGGCATGGGCGCACGCGCTCGACGTGCCGGCGCTGCGCGGAAGGGTCAACGATTACGCCGGCGTCATGAGCGCGGGCCAAGTGCAATCGTTGGAATCTCAACTTGCGCAACTGGAGCGCGACACTGGCCATCAAGTGGCCGTGCTGACAGTGCCGACGCTCGATGGCGAAGATATCGAAGGCTTCAGCATTCGCGTCGCGGAAAATTGGAAGATCGGCAGAAAGGGTTTCGACAACGGCGCCATTCTGGTCGTCGCCGTCAAAGATCGCCGCTTGCGTTTGGAAGTGGGCTACGGCCTCGAAGGCGTGCTGCCCGATGCCATCGCCAAACGGATCACCAGTAGCTTTATCGTGCCGCGCTTCCGTGGCGGCGATTACGGTGGCGGCATCGTCGCTGGCATCGACGCGGTGCAGAAGGTCCTGCGCAAAGAACCACTGCCAGAAGGGGCGCGACGGCAACCGGCAAAGCAGAGTTCGGATATCAATTTCTTGGTGATGCTGGCGATCTGTTTTGCGGTCTTTGCCATTTTCGCAGTGGCCGCGGCACGCAATCGCCAACGGAGCAATGTCTGGTCGACACGCGGCCGGCGCTACGGCGGTGGGCCGATCATCTTTGGCGGTCCGTCGGGTTGGGGCGGCGGAGGTGGTTTTGGCGGTGGCGGTGGCGGCGATAGCTTTAGCGGCGGTGGCGGTAGCTTTGGTGGCGGTGGCTCCTCTGACAGCTGGTGATGATCATGAAAGCAGAAACGTTCTTCACCGAACCAGAGAAAGAGCGCATTCGCCAAGCGGTCGTCGCCGCGGAAGGGAAGACTGCCGGGGAAATTGTGCCGATGATCACGACCGCCTCGGCGCGCTACACCGAGGTCGAGCTGCTGGGCCTTGTCTGCGGGCTTTTCCTCGGCATGGTCATCGAATGGTTCTGGGGCGACCCTTGGGAATCGCACTACTTCCAGTTGTGGCCGGTGTTGGGTGCGTTGTTAGGCTTTCTCATCGGCCGCACCGGCTGGGTCAAGCGCATGGTCATCTCGCGGGTGCGATCGAGCGAAGCCGTGCACATGCTCTCGCTCGCCGCGTTTACTGAACAGGGGCTGCACTTCACCCGCGAGCACACCGGTATCTTAATTCTCGTCTCCCTGCTTGAACACCGTGTCGAAATCCTCGCCGACCGCGGCATCAACCAAAAAGTCGCCGCCGGCACTTGGGATGAAATCGTCCACATCCTTACCGCGGGCATCAAGAGCGGCCAGGCCTGCGATGCTTTCTGCAAGGCGATCGAGCGCTGCGGCGAGATTCTCTCGGCGCACTTCCCGCGTCAAGCCGATGATAAAGATGAGTTGCCGAATCGGCTCGTGACTCGCTAGCGTCATTCAAGTGATGTAGGGGCGACCCCTCTGTGGTCGCCCGTTTTAGGAAGGGCCAGCGATGCCGTCGAGGGGATTTGGATCCTGGTGAGTGGAGAGTCGTGGATTCAAGTCACTTGGTGCGGCGCTGGAACTCGGCGTCGTCATAGAGCGCGGCAAAGGATTTGTTGCGCTTTAACTGGCCCTTCTGCGCGGGGTTGGAGGCGATGGCGCGCTCGAGCGCTTTCAATGCCGCCGCCTTGTTGCCCTGGCGCAGGCTGATGTCGGCCATGGCCACCAGCGCCAAATCGTCCTCGGGCGAGGCCTTGAGTGCGCTCTCGGCGAGCGCCATGGCGCCGGTGAGATCGTTCTTCTCGATCAGCGGGCCGATCCGGCCAATCATTTCGAAGCCACGCGTGACACCCAGGATGCGACGCAGCTCGACCAGCGGCTGCTTGTGGTCGTCGACGCGGATGTCGAGCAGCGTGTCGTCGTAGTCGGCGCGCACCAGTGGCTTGACGATCTTGAGCATCGCGCCCTGCATGCCACGGCGGTCGCCGCCTGCAACCTGGCCGGCATCAAGGGCAGCCAAAAGGCGCTCTGCCAAGGGACCCTTGGCGGCCTCGAAAGCCTTGCCCATCTCCTCGATCACGTTGCCATTGGCCAGCGTGTTGCCCTGCACGCAGTAGGTCGGCGTGCACTTGTGGCCGGTCCAGTCGGGGATCGTCTTGCTCGACCACGCGGCGCTGCGGCCCTGGATGTCGATGACGGCGACCTGGCGGCGGTCGGGCTCCTTGTCGGCGCGCAGCGCGAACTCGAGCGCCTGCTGCGGCGTCATGCCGCGCTCGATGCCGTCGATGACGAGCTTGCCGTACATCGGGTTGGAGGACGACTGATGCGCGACAATCGCAACGCCGCCTTTGCCGGTGACCACCCGGTTGCCGATCGACAGCGCCTTGGACTGCACGCCGAGGCCGAGCAGGCCCGTGTCCTTCTCCACGGCGATGATTGAGAATGTGCTGTCCGCGGGCGCGTACTGCCGGGTAGGCGTCTCTTCGGCAGTAGCGGCCGTCAGCGCCAATCCAGATGCCGCAATTGCTGCCATCGCTGCTCTTCGCATCGATTGCCCCCTGGCCATATTTTCGGCGGGCGCGATAAATCGCGCCCCTACTCCGAGTTGCTTTTTTGAGTTTTTTGCGGCTATGCCAATCGCTACATTCGCACCAAGCGCACATCCACCGCCGCCACACCTTTGCCCTGCTCGCGCACCATGATCGGGTTGATCTCGATGTCTGAAAGCGTGTTGCGATGGGCGGCGAAGATTTGCGACAGGCCGACCATCGCTTTAACCAACGCGTCGACATCGCGCGGCGCTTGGCCGCGCACGCCTTCGAGGACTTTGTAGCCGCGCAGTTCTTTGAGCATGGCGCGCGCTTCTTTCTCGTCGACGGGGAGCAAGCGAATCGATACATCTTTTAGGACTTCGACGAAGATGCCGCCCAGGCCGACCATCAAGAATGGTCCGTATTGTGGGTCGGTGCGGGCGCCGATCAGCACTTCGGGGCCTTGGACCATTTCCTGAACTAGAAGTTGTCCTCTGTCGTTGGGAACTTTCGCCAAGAGCTCTTCGCCTTCGGCGCGGACGTCCGCTTCGCTCTTGAGGCCCAAGACTACGCCGCCGGCTTCGGTCTTGTGCACGAGCTCGGCAGCGATTAGTTTTAGCGCCACTGGAAAGCCGATTTCTTTCGCCATTGCCGCCGCGTCACCCGGAGCATTGACCACTTTCTGTTTGGGCAGACCAATGGCTTTGCTTTGCAGCAGCTTGTTGATGCCCTCCCCGGCCAGATCGGCGACGTTGCCGTTCGCTGCGGGGAGCTTTGGCACGCCGGCGAGCTTGCGCTCGCCGTACAAGCCTAAGCCTGCTAACGCGCGCAGCGTTGGCTTGATCGCTTGGAGGAAGGGCATCTTGGCATCTTCTTGAAACGCTCGGCTTTCGTCGGTGCAGCTGTAGGTCGAGCGGCCGAAGGCGAGCACCGGTTTGTCGGTCGCTTCGAGAACGCTTTTGAAAAGATCGGCGCTGCGCGTCTGGCCGCGCGGCAGCTCGCCGTGGATCGCCATCAGATCAACGCCGTTGTCCGCTGCGTGCAACTTTACGATGTTGATGAAGCCCGCTTCATCGCCGAAGCCGGCGACACCGCATTCCAACGGATTCTCCACTGCCAACTCCGGCGGAATCAACGGCCGCACCGCTTCTTTGGTGGCGTCGCTCAATTGCGCCAAGTTGGTATTCAGCTCGTCGCAGTGGTCGCAGATCAAACCTTTCATGCCGCCGGAGTTGACGACAATGGCGGCGCGGCTGCCTTTGGGGAAACGTCCGAGCATGAACGCCAGCGTGATCTCGGTCATGTCTTCCAGCGTTGGGCAGACGACAATGCCGTAGCGTTTGCTCATGGCGTCGAACACTTCGTTGGCGCCGGCGAGCGAGCCGGTGTGCGAGATTGCCTGACGCTTGCCCATCTCCGAGCGGCCGAGCTTGACGGCGAGAATCGGTTTGCCTTTTTGCAATGCTCGCTCGGCAACTTCCATGAATTCAGCCGGGCGGCGTATGCCTTCGATCATCAGCGTGATCATTTTGGTGTCGGGATCATCGACGAGGAACGAGAGATAGTCGACGAGGTCCAAGCTGACTTCGTTGCCGCTGGAGATCGCGTAGGTAAAACCGATGCCACGCTCGGTGGCGCCTTTGATCCAGTTGCCCAGCGAGCCGCCGCTCTGAAAGATCAAGCCGACGGGGCCTTTCTTGAGCAATGGTGTGACCGTAGGAAAAGTCCAGAGTCCTTCGCCGACAGAGTAGGAACCCATGCAGTTGGGGCCGCAGATCACCATGCCGGTTTTGTCGCACAGCTCGCGCATCTGCTGCGCTCGCTCTCTGCCTTTGGCATCGTCGCCTTCACCGAAGCCGGCGGTGTAGATCGTCGCCGAGCGCGTGCCTAACTTGGCGGCTTCTTCGAGCACGCCTTGCACGGCGCGGGTGGGAATCAGGATCAACAATTCATCGGGAACTTCAGGGCAGGCGGCAAGATTCGGATAACATTTGTCACCGTAGAGTTCTTGATAATTGGGGTTGATGAGATAAACCCCGCCGGGATATTGCGCGCCTTTGAGATTGCGATAAATGCCCAGCGGCCAGGCGCCGCGCTGCGATGCGCCGATAATTGCGACCGATTTGGCGCGCAAAAGATTTTCCACCGGTTTTGCCGTGAATGCCATGAGTTGCCTCGCGATTTTAGGATGGGTTTCCTATCGCACAGACAACGCACCACTGCAAGAACGGAAATGGGGTGTGGGATTTCGAAAAGAGACGAATTAGCTTCTTCGCCGCCGGCCGAATTTCGCGACAAGCAAAGCCACGGAGAAGAGTATTGCTGCGTTGGGCTCAGGCGTGCGCTCCGGTGCGGGGTTAGGTCCGGCGCGAAGCTGACTGAAGCGGAGGTTGTCGAAGCCAATGTTTAAGTAATAAGAGTACAAGTTGGTCGCGTCGATGTGAATAAGCAACGTCTCGGCGCGTAGCTCGGCAAATTCAAAATGGCTGTGGCGCGGCCCGTTGAGGTCGCCTTCGACGTGAACGTTGGCCTGTGAGAAGAGTAGACTCCCGTTGCCGTCGAGGATCTCAATTCCGCCAATGCTGTAATCAGAGTTGGGCCATCCCGCAAGATCGAAACCGTGTAGTTGTGCAAGATAACCTGGATCGGCAACCAGCGTGATCTGAAACGAGGCTCTGACGTTGTTCCACAGAACATGGCTCAAATCGCCGAAGGTGTCCCACCACACGCTGGCCGATTCCGGGTAGGGCCCATAACTTATTTCTATGTTGGGGGTAAAGCCCTCGCCCAAGTTGCCGTAGGTGAAAACGCCGCCTGGAACATTCTGGGTCAGCCCAGTGACGCGGTCGCCGTAGTCCTGCGGCACCACGCCGTCGTTAAACGCCGAATAAACCACGCCGCCCGAGCGAATCTGCTCGAAGGTGAGTTGGGTGGCGCCTGCGACGATGGGACTAAAAAGAAGCGCAGCAAACGCGCTCATGATTCTTAGGACTCTGGGCAGCCTCATCGAGCTTGTCTGCCATCGCAAGATGGTTGCCGGACATTGCGCCCGTAACGATCAACTATCAGGCATTTCTCGGCGTCAGCACGCCGGTGCGGATTGCCACAGCACGCTGAGCCGCATTAAGATTCAGGCACGATTGCCGGATGAGCCGCGCTTGCAAAAGTTCGCCGGTCACCTGTAGAACTGCGACAGTTAGGAAAAGTGAGCAAACCTATGCTGGAATTTGAAGGCCGCCAAATCCCCACGGAGTTAAGAGAGATCGCTGATCCCCGCCGCACGGTTTTGCTGGTCTGGGACATGCAGAACGACCAAGCCGGCGGCTCTTTCAACAAAGATGCGCTGATCCGCAACGCGCCGCCCTTGATTGCGGCCGCTGCCAACGCCGGCATCAAAACCGTCTACACGCGCCAGACGCCGTTTCTTTGGAAAGAAGAAGCGGTGACGTGGATTCGCCGAGCGATGATCAATGAAAAAGTCGATCACCCGAGTAAGTTGAAGCCGCGCAGACTGAGAGGCAGCAAAAACTGGGAAATCATGGAGCCGTTCAAGCCGGCGCCGGATGATATTGTCATCGACAAACGCCGGCCGAGCATGTTCGTCGGCAACGAGTTTGAAACCATTATGCACAATGTAGTTGCGACTACGGTCGTGATGATCGGCTGCACCACCGACGGCGGTGTCGAGATGACCGTGCGCGACGGCCACAATCGCGGCCACCTGATGGTGGTTGTGCGCGACTGCGTGGGCACTTACACTGAAGAGGGGCACAATGCGGCGTTGAAACGGATCGAGAAATTCGCGGATGTTGTCGACTCGCAAGAGTTGATCAGTATTTGGCAACGTTAATTACCATGGAAGAACGCATTCTCAGCGCCTTGGACCTATTTCGCGCTGGCGATGACGACGCGGCGCTCGGTGCTTTGTTGGAATTCGCTGACGAGCTGTTGCCGGCTTTGATCGGTGTTTATCGCCGCGAAGACGACGCCGAGTGCCGCGCGTTTCTCGTGCGCATCGCTTGGGAGAGGCGCGAGCCCGAAACGCTGGGCTTTATTGCCGAAGCCCTAAACGATCCGGTGGAGGAAGTCTGGCAATCCGCGCTCGACGGCAGCGTGGCGCTGGCGTCGGAAGAGATCCTCGATCTATTGAGAGCGGCGCGCGGCAGCGTACGGGCCGATCCGTCGAGCACGCGCCGCTTTCAACTCTGCATCGATGAAGCGATTCTCTACGTTGATGGCCTGCTCCAAGGCGGCCAACGGCCGCGCTGATTTTGCCCGCGGGCGTTTCGGCAGTAGTTCGTCTACCTCTGAGCGTTGTACCGGATCCGTTTTTGTTTCGAACTGTTGCCTCGTGCCTGTTGCCCCATGTCTAGCTTGCATTTGCCAACCCTACCCCAGTCGCGTTAGAACTGTGTCAAATTTCTCTCGGCGCATTGCCAAAGGAGATTCCCATGAGCGAAACAAACGGCAAGAAAGCACTCCATGTCGCGACATTTTCCGGCTGGTATCGCTTCGAGCAAAAAGGCAAAGAGTTCACCCAGACCAAGCGCGACCTGTCTTACTGGACGCTTACCTGTATGTCGGTGGATGAAGCGGATCCAAAAACGATTTACGCCGGCACCGAGCACTCGGGGCTGTTCTACACCAAGGATGCTGGCGCCCATTGGCTGCGCGCCGATCCGCAAGTTCCCAAGATGTTTCTTTACTCTGCGTTGGCGTTAAATGGCGGAGTGATGGTCGGTACGATTCCGTCGGCGGTGTGGCGCAGCAAAAACGGCGGCTGGGAAGAGCTCGAAGGCGTGCGCTTGCACAGCGCCGGCGCGAACTTTCCGCCCAGTCCAGAATTGCAATCGCGCACGCGCTATCTCGCCTACGAGCCCGGCAACAAGAATCGCCTCTACGCCGGCATTGAAGTCGGCGGCATGGTGCTAAGCGACGACGGCGGCCGTGGTTGGGAGCCGTGCAACGAAGGACTCACCGACATGGACATCCACGAGATCCTCGCTTCGAGGCAGCATAGCGGCAATGTGTTTCTCGCCTGCGGCGAGGCCTGTTTTCACAGTCCGGATCGCGCCGGCCATTGGGAAAATATCTCGCCCAAGCAGCACGACTACGGTATTTCGGTGGCGGAAGATAAAGACGGCACGGTCTACGTCGGCGCGGCACGCGGGAGGCCAAATCTCTGGATTCGCGAAGAAGGCGCCATGTCGGCGATCCTGCGCAGCAGCGACAAGGGAAGAACCTGGGACACGGTGGTCGATAATTTAAATGGCGGGGTCATGCATCTGTGCGAATCTCCCGACGGCAAGGGTATGATCGCCGGCACCTCGGATGGAACATTGCTCTACGTCGACGACGGCGGCGCGCGCACGGTGGCAAGCGGCCTGCCGTTTGTGACCTCGGTCGAGCTAGGAGCGTAGGAAACAAACGCGGAATTATGAAAGCGGAAAGCGGAAATGGGGCGCGCTTGATGCGCACGTCGATGCCAGTTCTTCTGTTAGTTTTCGTGACAACGGCTTTCGGCCAGGACGCCAGGCTTGTCGCCGAGGGAAAGAAAGAAGGCAAAGTCGTCGTCTACGGTTCCATGGAGACCGATATATTCGAAGGCATCCAGCAAGGCTTCGAGAAGAAAACCGGCATCAAAGTCGACTATTGGCGCGCGGCGGGCGCCACGGTGCTCGAACGGGCCTCGAGCGAAAAGAAGGCCAACAAGGTCAACTACGATCTGGTGTTGAACAATGCCGGGCCGATGGAGATCTTGCTCGCCGAAGGAGCGCTGGCGAAATATGATTCGCCGATGGCGAAAAACTTTCCCGCCGATCAGCAGCATCCGCTACTAGGGCCGAGCTACCGCACGTCGGTGGTTGGCATCGTCTACAACAAGAGCATTGTCACTCCCGATAGAGCGCCGAGAACGCTGGAGGACCTACTAAAGCCAGAGTATCGCGGCAAGGTCGCCTTTCCCGATCCGTCGCGCGGCGCGGTGGCGGTGATGTGGCCGATGAGTTTGTACAAACTGATGGGCAAGGATCGGGCCGAGAAGTTCTTGCGTGATCTTGGCGCGACCAAGCCGGTGATCGTCGAAGGTGTATTGCCGGCGGCGGAACGGGTGACCAGCGGCGAAACGCCGATCGCAATCACCTATTTGAAATATGTTATCAGCTTCGGCCAAAAAGGCGCGCCGCTCGACTACGTGCGCCAAGATAAGATGTTGAGCCATGGCCATGCGATCACCATGAGCAGCCGCGCCGCCCGGCCCAATGCGGCCAAGGCGTTTCTCGATTATTTTTACAGCGACGAAAGTTTGAAGGTGATGGCCAAGTTCGGTGAATTCGTCACACGCAAGGGTATTTTTCCGCCGCTAGCCGATGCCGACAAAATCAATTTCGTCGAGATGGACGAGCCCGACGCCAATCAGATGGCGGAGAAGCGTAAAGAGTTTCGAAAAATTTTTCAGTGAACAATAAATACCAACAGGTCCCGCAGAAAAGTCACTCACCTCGAAGTGATTCACGAAGATTCACGAAGTTAAGCGGATCGAGTAACGATAACCTTCGAACTTCCTGGGTTTCTTGGTGAGTGGCTTCCGGCCTTTTTCTGGCAAGGAGTCAACGTGCCGCGTCGCTTAGTGCTAGTAGTCATCAGCCTGGTGCTATCGCTCTCTGTCAGCCACGCCCAAGAGCTAAAAAAAGTGCGCATGGGCTACCCGGCTTTCAGCCTGACCTTTTTGACGTTCTTCGTTGCTAAGGACGCTGGCATTTATAAGAAGCATGGGCTCGACGTCGAAATGGTTCAGCTCTCCGGCGCGGTGCAGACTTCCGCGCTCATTGCGGGCGAGATTGATTTTCTCACCGGCATCACCGGGCCCTTGGTGGCGGCTGCGCGCGGTCTGCCTTTCAAAGGCATCTTCGTCACCCATGATCGGACTTTGTTCTGGATTATCGGCAACCCTGACATTCGCCGCGTCGAAGATCTTGTCGGCAAGACCGTCGCGGTCGACCGCTTGGCAACGTTGCAAGACATCGTCGCTCGCGATCTGATCAAACGCAAAGGCGTCAACCCGGATCAAGTCACCTATATTCAAACCGGCTCGGTGTCGAACAACGTGCAAGCCCTCGCGGGCGGCAACGTGGCCGCCGCGGTGTTGTCCTTGCCGCACAATGTCGTGATGGTGCAAAAAGGTTATCGCGAGGTCGCCAGCGCGCCCGAGTTTAATCTGCGCTCGGCCTCCGGTGGTATTGCCGCCCATGAAACCAAGTTGAAAAAGGATCCGGCCGGGGTCAAAGCCGTGCTGCGCGCGACGCTGGAAGCGATGGAGTTCAACCGCCGCGAAAAAAATTGGATGGTCAACTACATTCAGAACAAATGGAAAATTACCGCGAAGGTCGCCGAGGACTCCTATCGGCTATGGCAAAACGGGCTGACTGCGGATGGCAAAATTCCGATCAAAGAATTGCAAGACATTTACGACCAAGCCTTTGCGGCGCAGCTGATCCCGACGCAGGTGCCGGCGGCCAAGGTGATGGACTATGCACTCATCGATGAAGTGCTGAGAGAAAGAAAATAGAGGGAAGGGAACCGGTTGTGGCGACACAGGCATTCGTTGATTCCGTGATCAAAGAGATTATACAACCGGGCGTCGACAAATTGATGGAGCTGCCCTATTTCACCCAGCTGCGGGCGGGCAAGCTGTCGCTCAAAGTCCTGCAAGGCTGGTCGTTGCAACATTACTTGCACAACCACGCGCTGCTCAAAGGGTTTGCCCTGTGCATGGTCAAGAACGGTCACGATCCCGATCTGTTTAAATATTTTCTTTATCAACTGAACGAAGAGCAGTACCACCCGGATTTAGCCAAGAAATTCGGCCTTGCCATCGGCCTCGAAGAAGCCGATTTCGACAAGGCGACGCCGATCTTCGAGTGTCTGGCGCATACCAGCAAAACGATTCATGGCATGTTGCTGGGCTCGGCTTCCGAGAACCGCGCCTCGGCCTTGGTCAACGAGACCATGGTGTGCCGCTACTCCGAGGAGCATATCGACGCGCTGCGCAAGCACTACGGCTTGACCGATAAGCAGATTCAATTTTTCACCGTGCACGCCGTCGCCGATCAGGAACATACCCAAATGGCCAGTGACGTCATCGCCAAGCACGCCAACACCGAGCATCAGAAGCAATTGGTGCGCGGGGCGGCGGCGCATATGGTGCGTTTTAAGATCGCCAAGTTCGATGGCATCTACCGCGGGTACGCCTAAACCTGCTCGCTGTAAAAAGTTAATGCATTTTTGTCGCAACTTCTGGACTTCAACCGTGAAATGCCCGATTATGAAAACACAACATCCCGGAGGGTCACTCATGCAACTTGGCGCAGTACAGCGACGAGAATCTTCCTTAGGTTCATTTCTGCCTAGCAGTAGTTATTCCCAAAGACTTCCTTCGATAGACGGGGAACTCCGTTTTTGCTAAGTCGTTCGATCGATCGCCGGCTGACAACCACTTGAGTAGATACCGACTTGACAGCGAGCTATCGAGATCTTCGGGCGCTATCTCCGCAACTTCATCGATGTTGCCGATTCGCAAGGTGACAGCACCAAGTTAGCTGGGTACCTGCGGTATCTCCTGACGCCCATTGGATATTTTCTCCCGCTCGGTGAGCGGATGCCGCGTCGCGCTGGCGCTGGCATGGCCGTTGCTCAATGTGTCGATTCACATCGCGCGGCACACACCGAGAGAAAAAATTTAGGAGGAGAAAAAGGCAAATGTTTAACCTGAGGAGACTCGGCAGATTGACAATGTGGGCGGCCGCCTTTGCAACGACTATGGCGATAACGGCACCGACGGATACGGAGGCGATCACGTGGGATTTCAGATGTACCGTCGCAGCGACGACTTGTTCTGGCAACAGCACTGAGAGAACTTTCACGGCAGGAGGCGAAACGGTCACGGTGCGAGCTTTTCAAACTGCTAACAACAATGGCACCGGGCTCTTTCAGGCCGGCCATCTCGGTCTATTTTCGGGCGCGGGTTTGGGCGTAGAAAATCTCTCCGCGCCGCAGCATGCGGTTGACAATAGCGGCAAGGACGATCTCATTGTTTTTCAGTTCTCCGGCACCAACTTCATTCCGGTCAGCGCGTTCCTCGATTCGATTCCCTACAATTGTTTTCTCTTTTTGTGCTTCAACGGCGACACGGACATTGACGTTTGGATCGGCGGTAACGGGAAGTCCTTCGCCGACTTCACCGGTCTCTCGTATGCCAATCTGGCAACCAACGGCTTCGCGCAGTGCACGTCGGGAAACTCCGGTTCTGAAGCGAATCGAACTGCGTCCATCAACACGTGCGATTACAGCGGTCAGTACCTAATCATTGGCGCCGACCATAGCAACAGCGATGCTGACGAATACTTTAAGATTCGCAACCTGACCGCGGACATCGGTCCGACCCGTAATCCGCCGCAGACGCCAGAGCCGAGCGCGATGATTCTGATAGGCTTGGGTCTGATCGGACTGCGTGCCTACGCCAATCGTGCAAAGAAAATTCAACAGCTTCCGGAGGCGGCAAATTAACACGCCGCTAAACCGGTAACGCGTCAGCCTTCACACTTGCAACAGGGTCCGACACCCTCGGAAGGCTGGCAGGCCCGGGTCGAAAGATCCGGGCCTTCTTTTTTTTTGGCCCAAAAAACGAAGTGAATGGCGAGCCGCCGCTGACTGCGAGCGACCGCCAGCTACTTGGCGGCTGCCTTGGTGTCCTTTGTCGGAGTTTTGCTTGGCGCGGTGGCTTCTTTATCGGATTTGGTCTCGGTCTGGTTATTCTTGGTGGTAGTATTGGCGTTTTTCACTTTTAGCCGGCGCACCGAGCTGGCGAAAAGCTTGCCTTCTTTGTCGGTGTAGGTGACCTTCACGCGGTCGCCGACGGTCATCCTGGCGATCGATTCTTTGGCCGAATCTTGGGTTGAAAAATTCTTTTCGCTGACATCGCTCTTGACGGATAGTGTCCCGGTCTTAGCGTCGAGGGCAGTGATCTGACCGCGAAATCTCAGCGCCGTCGGTTTTTTGGTTTTTCGGGGCGCCTCTTTGGTCTCGGAGGATGGAGCCGGTGCGGTCTTGGTGGCCGCCGATTCCGCCGAAACCGCCAATCCGTACAAGGCGAGGGTCAACAACGGCGTTAAAAGCCAAGTTCGGTTTGTTTTCATGATCGCATCCTTCCTTTCCTTTAGACGCTCGCCTTGGGAGAAAGGTTGAGAAGCTAGCTAAACAGTTGTTTCTGCCATTTCTGCAGCACCGCTTGCTGGCGCTCGGGAGTAATGTAGGCCGCGGGCGGGAACTTATCGCGCCACTCAAAGGGCCGGCAGGCGTCGATGATCATGCGCGAGCTGAAGCCCTTGCGCTCGCGCGGAATGATCGGATCGAGGGGGCCGCTCCAGCAGCGGCGGAGAATTTCCGCGGCGTCCACTGGGTCGGCGCGGCTGCACATGGCCCAGAGGACATCGTTAATGTCGTAGGCGTCGATATCGTCGTCGACTACGACGACGTAGCGGCCGAGGTAAGCGGCGCCTTGACATTGGCTCGCGACCAGCCCGGCTTGGCGCGCGTGGCCGGGGTAGCGCTGGCGGATCGCCAGCACGGTCATGAAACGGCGAAAGTAACTTGCCACCGCTTTGATATCCGGCACGCCGGCTTTTTCGACTTGGTCATGAATATAGGCGGCGCGGAGTAATTCGTAGCAATGCTCGGCGCGCGCGGTCGGGCGATACTCAGGCGACGCCGTGATGATCGGGTCGTTGCGGTGGTAGAGCCGGTGCGCTTTGATGAGCGGCTCGAGCTTTTCGCCGCTGGCGTAGTAGCCTGTCCACTCACTGAAAGGCCCTTCTTCTTTACCTTGGTCCGGCAGAAACTCACCCTCGATGGCAATTTCCGCGTAGGCGGGAATCGGCAAGCCGGTGTATTCACCGTTAATCACTTCCATCGGCTCGCCCTTGATGCCGCCGACGGCGTCGTATTCGCACTTGCCGTAGGGCTCCGGCCGCGTCGCGATCATGTGCAGGAGCGGATCGATACCAAAGCAGATGACCACGGGACAGGGTTGGCCGCGGTCGAAGTACTTCTGCCGATGCATGCGGCCATGTTTGCCGGGGGAGATATTCATGCCCATCGAGTTTCTATCGTGCACCATGACGCGATAGCAGCCGACGTTGACCCAGCCATCGTCTGGGTCTCGGGTGATCACTGCATGGCCGGTGCCGAGGTAACGCCCGCCGTCCTGCTCGTGCCAAAAGGGCACGGGAAACTTGAATAAATCGATGTCATCGCCGGTGAAGATATTCTCCAATATCGGTCCTGATTTCACGGTCACGGGCGGAATCGCCGGCTGTTTGGCGAGCCGATCGCGGCAGGCGCGAATGAATCGCTCGCGGGTGATATCCCCGGGTAAATTCAGCGTCAGCGCGGAACGCTTCAAGCTTTCGAAAAAGCCGACGAGAATGCGATAGCCCGCAGGGTAGTCCTTGATCTTGTCGAACAGGAGCGCCGGGCTGTTCTCTTTGTGCTTGGAAGCGAGCACGCAGAGTGTGCCAATCTCGAGATTCCAGTCGGCGCCTTCGACGACTTGCAACTCGCCCATCGCCTGTACTTTTTCGATCCACCCGCGGACGTCTTTGTAGCTCATGATCGGTCCTTTCGCAGGCTGATTTATAAATCCGTGCTGTTGCCGTTACAAGCGACCCGTGGCGCGTTAGCGGGCGAAAACCGAAATGTGGAGGCGCGCGGAGAATTTAACCGCTGCGCGCCGACTTGGGTTACCCAGACGGAAGACTCAAAAATCATCGACGATACCTATAACTTCTACGCTCCTTAATGGGTGGCCGAGTTGGCGCTACGCCCTGAACAGTTGACCAATTGGTTGAATTACCTTGACGACAGGGAATACCCCCAGGCGGTGAAAGCGCTGCCGAAGGATTTCTACGATAATTCGTTTGTCGAGGCGTTGGAAAAATCCGGCTTTTTCAGAAGAGTCAACGCGGCTAAATGACTGATGCATAGAGAGCTGCTGAAAAAAATGCTTCGGAACCCTTCGACTGATAACATACTTTAGTTCGTCCCACGCTCGTGATATCTAGGCCCCGTGGACGGGCCATCGACAACAGCACTGCGTCGCTCGCTCAATGACATCTTGCGTCTTGAGCTCAACGAGGCAGCTTTGGACAACCTGCAGTGGCGCGACTTCGGCAATGGCTTGTCGATGGCGCGGCTGGTGCGCTCGCGAAGCCGTGAGATGGTGCTCTATCGCGTGCGCGCCGATGCGTCGCCGGAAGCTTTTCTGAAGCACGAGCATCTTGGCGGCGAGTTTTACCTCGTGCTCAAAGGAAAAATCGCCGATGAAACCGGCACTTTCGAAAGCGGCGATTTGGTATTTCTAGATCCCAAATCGGTGCATACGCCGCGTGCGATCGGCGATACGGTTGTCTTGGTCGTGTGGCCGAACGGCGTGCGATTGGTGGATTGACTCTGCAATTTCCTAAAGGAGGCAGCATGAAGACACTCGGATTTATCGGCACGGGCGGCATGGGCAGCGGCATGGCGGCGAATTTGATCAAGGCGGGCTTCAGTCTGGTCGTAAACGATTTGCGCCGCGAGCAGGCCAAAGGGCTGGAAGGGCAAGGGGCGCAGTTCAAAGATTCGCCCAAGGCGGTGGCCGAGTCCTGCGAGTTGGTGCTGTCGATGCTGCCCTACAATGAAGCGGTGCGCGCCGTCGGTTTGGGCAAGGGCGGCTTGCACGAAGCGGCGAGCGGCGCCAAAACCTGGATCGATTTCAGCAGCATCGACAAGAAAACCATCGTCGGCGTTAGCGGTGAGCTGAGCAAAAAAGGTTGGACCGTGGTCGATGGTTCCGCCGGCGGTGTCGAAGAGGCGGCGGCGGCGGGCACCTTGTCACTCTGGCTGTCGGGACCGAAGTCGGTGTTCGATGAGCAGCAACCCGTGTTTAAAGCCATGGGCAATAAAATCCTACATGTTGGCGAGCTCGGCAACGCCAAGTTGGTGAAGAATGCCATGGCGATGTTCGCAGCGGTGCAGCACTTGAGCCTGGCGGAGATCTGCTCCTGGCTGAAAAAGGGCGGGCTCACCGAGGAGACGTTTCGCACTATCTTGAAAAATTCCCAGCAGGACTCTGTGGCGATTGACCGGATCATGGAAATAGTTGCCAGCCGCAAGTTCAAACCGCGCAAGTCGTGGATGCCCAAGGACGTCGGCTTTGGCCTCGACATGGCGCGCGAAATGGAAGTGCCGATGCCGTTTGTCGCGCTGGCCTATCAAATGTTTTCGATCGCCCAGGCGACCGGCACCGATGGCTACGAAGCGACCGGCATCGCTTGCAACGTCTACGACATCATAACCGGGCAGAAGCGCGGCGTCTGAGTCCCCTAACCGCGCTTGGAGCGAGGCGGGAAGCGTTCAGTCGCGGATTGTGAACCGACCCGACTACCATGTATCTGCGGACGTTGCTGATTGTTTTGCTATTGGCTTTGCTGGCCGGCTTTGCCGCGCTCAATTGGAGCGCGGTGATGCAGCCGACGCCGCTGTCGCTGGGGTTTGCGGCCGTTGAAGCACCGCTCGGTCTGATCTTGCTCGGCATGTTCGCGGCACTGACGCTGCTGTTTCTGATCTACATCGTCTATCTGCAATCTTCGGTCATGTTCGAAGGGCGCCGTCACGCGCGCCAGTTGCAGGCGCAGCGCGAACTGGCCGACCAAGCCGAAGCCTCGCGGTTTAGCCAGCTGCGTACTTTCCTAGAAGCGGAGCTGGGCAAGCTGCATGATAAAAATGACGCCACCACAGTTGAGCTGACGGCGCGCATGGACCGGCTCGAACGCGACCTGCGCACGACAGTGGAACATTCCGGCAACGCTTTGGCGGCGTCGTTGGGCGAGCTCGAAGATCGCTTTGAGCAAATGGCGCGCAAATGAAGCGCTGTTGCGATCCCACTAGCTGCTGCGCCGGTTGATTTGAGGCCCGGAAGCCTTTATAAAATTCTCATTAATTTCAGTATTTGCTGACGTTTCTCACGGGTGAAGCGGGTTAGTTTCGCGCTGCCCAGCCTTGTGAGCGAATGCTGCGCTACTTGCTAATCATCGAAAATCACTCACGGACGAGATTCCCGGTGCAGTCGTGGCAGCGGCGCCGAAGGGTCCATTGCTTGGCAGCGGCGGGGCCGCTGTCGGCGCTGCGCTGACGTTAGCGAGACGCGGAGAGGGACAAGCCTATGGCAGAGAATCGCAAAGAACGCGACAAGCGGTTTTACTACAGTCGCAGTCAGATGATCTTGCTGGGTGGTGCTTTCACTCTGGCTTCGGCGGCGATCTTTTTTCTCGGCATGTATGTCGGTAAGAGCATCGAAGCGCGCAAAATGTTGCGGGTCGAGGAACCGCTGATCAAGCTACCCGTGAAACCGTCGGCGCCAGCTCCGGCCGCCCCAGCGGTCGCCGCGCCGAAGGAAGAGACCGTCTACGAAAGTGACACCAAGACCGCCGCAGCCCAGCCGCTCATCGAAGCCAAGGCCAAGGAGACCAAAGAAACCAAAGAGGTCAAAGAGACAAAGGAGCCCAAGGCTGCGGCAAAGGCGGAAACCAAAGAAAAGAAGGCGCCGGCCAAAGAAACGCTGGCCGCCAAAGCTGCAGAGAAAGCCATTGAGAAGACGCCACCCGTCGACTCGCCAAAGGCGGAGGAGAATGAAGGCAAGGACGCCGGCAAGAGCTGGCGCGTGCAAGTCAACGCCTATCCCGACGAACTGTCGGCCAAGCAAGTAGTTGATCGGCTCAAGAATAAGGGCTACAACGCCTACTTCACCGAAGTGCGCTACAAGGGCAAGCTTTGGTACCGCGTGAATGTCGGTAAATACGGCTCCAAAGAAGAGGCGGAAAAAATGCGCGAAAGCCTAAAGACCAAGGAGAACTTCGCCGAAGCTTTCGCGACGGCAAAATGAACCCGTGCAGAGTTAAGAGTTCCACTTGCAACAACTTGCAACGACCGATCCGGCGTTTGAGCTTGGAACTTGGGTCACCCCGCTATGAACATCCGTGAAGCGATCGAAAACCTGGTCAATCGGCGCAACCTTTCCGAGGCCGAAACCACCGATGTCATGAACCAGATCATGACCGGCGAGGCAACGCCGTTGCAGGTGGCGTCGTTTCTCACCGCCTTGCGAATGAAGGGCGAAACCGTCGATGAGATTACCGGCGCCGCCAAAGTGATGCGCGCCAAAGCGCATCGGGTCAAGGTCGGCGGCAAAACCGTGCTCGATACCTGCGGCACGGGCGGCGATCAGAAGGGCACGTTTAATATTTCCACCACTGCCGCTTTCGTCGTCGCCGGCGCCGGCGTCGACGTCGCCAAGCATGGCAATCGTTCGGTGTCGAGCCAATCGGGCAGCGCCGATGTTTTGGGCGCATTGGGCGTCAAAGTCGACGCGCCGCGCGAGCGCGTCGAGCAATGCATTGCCGAAATCGGCATTGGCTTTTTGTTTGCGCCGCTGCTCCACGAGGCGATGAAATACGCCGTGCAGCCGCGCCGCGATATCGGCATTCGCACTGTGTTCAACCTTTTGGGACCGTTGACCAATCCGGCGACGGCGACCCATCAATTGTTGGGACTCTACAGCGGTGAGCTGGTCGCCCTGGTCGCCCACGTGCTGAAAAATCTTGGCAGCGCGCGCGCCATGGCGGTGCACGGTATGGAAGGCTTGGATGAGATTTCTCTCTGTGGACCGACCAAGGTTGCCGAGTTGCGCGACGGCGCCGTCAAAGAGTACACCATCGAGCCGGAGGAATTTGGCCTCAAACGCTGCCCGTTGAGCGATCTCAATGGCGGCAGCGCCCAACAAAGCGCCGGCATCGTGCTGAGCGTGCTGGACGGCGTCAAAGGGCCGACGCGCGATGTGATCTTGCTGAACAGCGGCGCGGCGCTTTACGTCGCCGGCCGCGCCGCCACCATCAAAGACGGCATGGCCGTGGCCGCCGAATCGATCGATTCCGGCAAAGCACGCCAGAAGCTCGATCGCTTGGTCGCGCTCACCAACGCAGCTTAACCCGGCATGGCAGAATTTCTCGCCAACATCACCGAGCACGTGCGCGCCTCGGTGGCCCAGCGCAAGCGTGAGATGCCGCTGGAGAAACTGCGCGCGCGGCGCTTGTTTGCCGCGCCGACTCGGGGCTTCGCGCGCAGCCTGACGGGAACGACGCGGCGGATCATTGCCGAAATCAAACGGGCCTCGCCGTCGAAGGGGTTGATTCGGGCAGATTTCGATCCGGTCTCTATCGCCAAAGACTACGCGAGCCACGGCGCCAGCGCGATTTCGGTGTTGACCGAAGAAAAGTTTTTTCAAGGCAGCTTGGACTACTTGGAGCAGATTCATGACGCGGTCTCGGTCCCGCTTTTGCGCAAAGATTTTATGCTCGACCCCTATCAATTGACCGAAGCGAAAAGCTTCGGCGCCGATGCGATCTTGCTGATCGCGGCGATGCTCGACGGCCATTTAATGGGCGAGCTGCGCGTTCAGGCCAACGAGCTTGGACTGGACGTGCTCGTCGAAGTGCATAACGAAGATGAACTCGAGGCGGCGCGCGCAGCGGGCGCGCAGCTGATCGGCATCAACAATCGCGATCTGAAGACGTTCAACGTCGATATCGGCACCACCGAGCGTTTGGTGCCGCGTCTGCCTGCCGGAGTGCCGGCGGTGTGCGAGAGCGGCATCGATAATCCAGAGCAGATTCGCCGCGTCGAGAAATTGGGCGTGCATGTTTTTTTGATCGGTGAATCGTTGATGCGCGCGCCGCAGCCGGGGGAGAAGCTGAGCGCTCTCTTGCGCAGTTGAAGATACCACCATCGGCGGGGGGCGAGCGAGGTGTGTCCTTGCGATTGCTCGGAATTTCAAATCTCAAATTTCAGATTCCAGATTTCGTCGGGGCTGCTTTCAAGTTGGTATGAACGTCAGAGTCAAAGTTTGCGGTATCACGAGTCTCGTCGATGCCGAAAAGGCGCTGGAGTTCGGCGCCGATATGCTGGGGTTTAACTTCTATCCGCCGAGTCCGCGCTGCATCAGCCCTGAGGCGGCGCGCTCGATATTGGAAAAATTGCCGCGTAACTGTTTCAATGTCGCGCTATTCGTCAACGAGGAGCGCGAGAAAGTTACGGCAACCTTGGAGTGCGGCGCGTTAGGTGACCGGCAGATGTACAGCGCCGTGCAGTTTCACGGCGAGGAAACGGCCGAATACTGTCGTGGCTGGGAACTCAAAGTCATCAAGGCCGTGCGCATGAAGAGCCGAGAGTCGTTGTCCGTCATAACCGCGATTCCGGCCGATTATTACTTGCTCGATTCCTGGTCGGCCGGGTACGGTGGGTCGGGAACCGGGTTTCCTTGGCAGTGGCTCGATGGGCAAGATGCGGGCAAGCTGATACTCTCGGGCGGTCTGAACGTCGATAATGTTGTCGAAGCGGTGCGCCAGGTGCGGCCGTTTGCCGTCGACGTGTGCAGCGGAGTGGAAAGCAGTCCAGGTAAAAAAGATCATGAAAAGCTCAAAGAATTTATCCTTGCTGCCAAAGGTGCCTGACCGGCGCGGTCACTTTGGCATTTTCGGCGGCCGCTACGTCGCTGAAACCTTGATGCCGGCGCTGACCGAGTTGGAGCGCGCCTACGCGAAAGTACGGCGCGACCGGGCGTTTCACGAAGAGTTCAATTATTATTTGAACGAATACGCCGGGCGCGCCACGCCGCTCTATTTCGCCGAACGCATGACGCAAAAACTCGGCGGCGCGAAAATTTATCTGAAGCGCGAGGACCTCTGCCACACCGGCGCGCACAAGATCAACAACACCATTGGCCAGATTCTTTTGGCCCGGCGCATGGGCAAACAGCGCATCATTGCCGAGACCGGCGCCGGCCAGCACGGTGTGGCGACAGCCACCGTCGCGGCGCGCTTTGGCCTCGAATGCGAAGTCTTCATGGGCAAAGAGGACGTCGCCCGTCAATCGCTCAACGTCTTTCGCATGAAACTGTTGGGCGCCAAAGTCCGCGTCGTCGACTCGGGCAGCCAGACGCTCAAGGACGCCATGAACGAAGCGCTGCGCGATTGGGTGACCTTCGTGCGCAACACTTATTATCTCATTGGCTCGGTCGCAGGGCCGCATCCTTATCCGATGATGGTGCGCGACTTTCAGTCGGTGATCGGCCGCGAGGCGCGCCGGCAGATACTCAAAAAAGAGGGCAAGCTGCCGGATCTGCTGGTTGCCTGCGTCGGTGGCGGCAGCAATTCCATGGGTTTGTTTTTTCCTTTCGTGCGCGATCGCCAGGTAAAAATGATCGGCGTCGAAGCGGGCGGTCGCGGCCTCAAGACCGGCAAGCATTCCGCCTCGATTCAGGGCGGCGCGGTCGGCGTTTTGCACGGCAGCAAGAGCTACGTCCTGCAAGATAGCGCGGGGCAAATTCGCGAAACCCATTCCGTGGCCGCGGGGCTCGATTATCCCGGCGTCGGGCCGGAGCTGAGCTATTTGCGCGACTGCGGCCGCGCGCAGTTCGCCTCTGCCACCGACGACGAGGCGATTGCGGCGATTCAATATCTCGCCCAGACCGAAGGCATCATTCCGGCGCTGGAAAGCGCCCATGCGATCGCCGCGGTGATGCGCATCGCGCCGAAAATGCGCAAGCAGCAGACCATCATCGTCAATCTCTCAGGCCGCGGCGATAAAGATATGTTGACCGTGGGGGATTATCTGGGAGTGAAACTGTAGGACGACGTTGAACGGGCTTCTATGACTTTATGAGTCGCATTGAAAAAACTTTTGCAGAGCTTCGAAAGCGCGGTGAAGCGGCGCTGATTCCGTTTATTACGGCGGGCGATCCCAATCTTGCAACGACCTTGAAAATCTTGCGGGCGCTGGAAGCGGGCGGCGCCGATTGCATCGAACTGGGCATCCCGTTTTCCGATCCGACCGCCGATGGACCGACGATTCAGCGCTCGTCGGAGCGGGCATTGAAGAATGGTCTGGCGCTGCCGCAGATTTTTTCGACGCTGCGTGAGTTTCGCAAAACCTCGCAGGTGCCGGTGATTTTATTTGGCTATTTCAATCCGTTTTTTCGCTACGGCCTGGAGAAGTTTTGCCGCGAAGCGGCCGCCGCCGGCGCCGACGGCGTGCTCTGCGTCGACCTGCCGCCGGAGGAAAGCGGCGAGCTCAAACGTTGGACCGACGACTGCGCACTCGATTTGATCTTTCTTTTGGCGCCGACCAGCGATGGCGCAAGAATCAACCTGGTGGCGCCGCGCGGCCGTGGTTTCGTTTACTATGTTTCGGTCACCGGCGTTACCGGGGCGCGCCGCTCCCTCGACGACGACCTGCGTGGCCGCGTCGCCCGAGTGCGCAAGGCGGTCTCATTGCCAGTGGGCGTGGGCTTTGGCATCTCGACGCCCAAGCAGGCGGCGGCGATCGCCGAGTTCGCCGATGCCGCGGTGGTCGGCAGCGCGTTGGTGGCTAAGATTGAAGCGGCGCAAGGATACGATGCCAAGGCCAAAAGCGCGGGCGCATTTATCGCCTCGCTCAAGCGGGCGATGCGCCGGACGAAGCGGGTTCGTGCTGCGTGACTTAGCGCTTGTCCTTTGTCACTAATGTTTTGCTGCTCGTGAGCGCGTAGTTCCTTAACGGCCACAGGCACCGTGACGAGCAACGCGCCGCGATTGCCATGGACAAATACTCGGAAATCCTCAACTGGCTCTACGGCCTGCGCGGCGGCGAGATCGATCTGCGTCTCGATCGCATGGAGCGCGCGCTCGGTCTGTTCGACCATCCAGAGAAAAAATTTCTTTCGTTCCACATCGCTGGGACCAACGGCAAGGGTTCGGTGTCGGCGATCTTGCATCGCATCCTTTCGCTGGCCGGCTATCGCACGGCACTTTACACCTCACCGCATCTGGTTTCGTTTACCGAGCGGATTTGCATTGGCGAGAAAGAGATTACCCCCGATGAGGTGGTCAGCCTCACCGCTGAAATTCGCGATCGAATCGATGGCGCCCGTATTCCGCTCACCTATTTTGAATTTGTCACGGTGATGGCGTTCGTTCACTTTGCCCGGCAGCAGATCGATGTTGGTGTCATCGAGGTGGGCCTTGGCGGGCGGCTAGATGCCACCAACTTGGTGCGGCCCATCGCTTCGGCGATCACCACTATCTCAAAAGACCACGAGGCTTATTTGGGCTCGGACCTGGCTTCGATTGCTCGGGAAAAGGCCGGCATCATTAAGGCTGGGGTCCCGGTTACCTGTGGCGCCCTGCCTGCCGAGGCGGTGCAAGTCGTTAAAAAGATTGCAAATGAGCGAGGGGCGCCGTGCTATTTTCTCAATTCAGAATACAATTTTGCTTTGAAAAACGATGACCACTTCGATTATAAGGGTATAGATGACCACTTCGATTATAAGGGTATAAAAGAGGAATATTTCGAACTATCGGTAGCGCTACGCGGGCGGCATCAAAAAGCCAATGCCGCGGTGGCGCTGAGCGCGTTGGAGATCGCTGGACCGTCTGTGCCGGTCAGCGAGGCGGTGATTCGGGAGGGACTGCGCACCGTGCGTTGGCCCGGGCGCTTCGAGGTGCTCTGCGAGGCACCAACCATCGTGCTCGACGGCGCGCACAACGGCGAAGGGGCGAAGGCGCTGGCGGATCTGCTTGAAAGCTTTCGTCGCGGGCGAAAGGTAAAATTCCTTTTCGCCTCCATGCAGGATAAGGATTGGCGGTTGATTTTGGATACCCTCGTGCCGCACGCGCAGGAGTTTGTTTTCACTCGAGTTGCCATGGAGCGCAGCGCCGACCCAGCTAGTTTGGCGGATTACGTCAAAGCCAAGCGACCCTGTCAGGTCATCGAAAATTCACAGGACGCCTTGGAATCGCTGGTCGCTAGCGCCCACGCCGACGACATCGTGATGATCGCCGGCTCGCTTTATCTCCTCGGTGAGATCCGCCCTGCAGCTCAGGCGATTGCCGCTAAACTGTCCGCGGGCGCGGCATAGATCGATTCAATTCACCAACAATGAGACTGAAGCTCCTCTATCGACTGGTCTTAGCGCTTACGTTGGGGCATCTCCTGCCGCTGTCAGCCGCCGAAGCTCAGCTCAGCCAGCGCCGTTCCGCTGCCAGCGGTCCCGAGAAGATCGACGTCACCGCCGATAAATTGTCGTCAGGCAACGGCGCCAACCGCATCGAGGCCAGCGGCAACGTTGAGATCAAGCGCGATCAGACAACCCTAAAAGCCAACGAAGTGGAGGTGAATCGCGCCACCCAGGACGTCAGCGCCAAAGGCAAGGTCTCACTGGATGATCCCGAGTGGAAAATACGCTCCGCCGACGCCATTGACTTCAACTTGGGACGCGAGACCGGCTCGATTCACAACGGCGATCTGTTCATTGAAGAAGGCCACATCAGCATGATGGGGCGCCGGCTGCAGAAGCTCGAAGGCCAGTCGTACCACGTCGATGATGGCTTTTTCACAACCTGTCTGTGCGAGCCGGGCAGCCGGCCGTCGTGGAAATTCTCCGCCGACCAGATGGACCTGACGCTGGAGGGGCTCGGCACGATTAAGAACGGTTACTTCTACATCATGGACGTGCCTGTGATGTACTTCCCCTACGCTTTCTTTCCGCTGCGCACCGAAAGGCAAACCGGATTTCTCACGCCCAACTTTGGCCATTCCACCCGTGAGGGTTTTCGCTTTCAGCAGCCGTTTTTCTGGGCGATTTCCAAGAGCACCGATATGACGGTCGCTGCCAGCGTTGAGTCCCGCGCCCGGGCCGGCCTATGGGGCGAGTTTCGGACGATCTTTCGCGATCAAAACGATTTTCGCTTGAACGCGTCCTACTTCAATGAGAACTTGCGCAAGAACGAGCGAGACGACGTCGTCAATCGCACCATCGCCGATCAAGACATCGCGAAGAACCGCTGGAGTATTATCGGCACGCACCGTTACATGACGGCCTACGATTGGCTCACGTACAGCGATTTTGCCGCTTACCGCGATGACCTTTTCGCCCGCGAGCTAGTGGAGCGTTTCGACTTGCCCGCCCTCCAGGAAGGAAAAATTCGCGTCAGCCGTTTCGGTGAATCGCGCATGGGCGTTTTTAGAGGATGGAGCGACACCTTCCTTCGGGGTGAATTGAAGTTCTATCAGGACTTTATTCAGAAAGACTCGGTCACGTTGCAGCGCACGCCGCAGCTGGCTTTTTGGGGGCGGCGGTTTTTAGATACCCTGCCTTTAGAGTTTCGCTGGCGCACCGAAACGGTGAACTATCTGCGCCGCAGGGGAGGCGACGCACTGCGGCTCGACATACGCCCCGAGGTGGCCTTACCCTATAACTTTAATTCCTATGTTTTCGGCGCGCTCAGCGTGGCGCCGCGCGAGACCCTTTATCATCTCTATACGCCGGTGAAATCGGGGACGCGCAACGTCTCCCGCGAGACCGTCGAGATGCGCGCCAACGTGGCGACGTCGCTGAGCCGGATCTTCGATTGGACGGGTCTTGGCGTGAAAGGCGTGCGCCACGTGATCGAACCGGAAGTGAGCTACCTGTTTGCCCCGAGCATCGATCAGAGCCGGATTCCGATCATGGATGCAGTCGACCGAGTCAACCGGCGCAATGTGCTGACGTTTGCGCTGGCCAACCGTTTTTGGGGCAAACCCTTCACTCCGTTGATGGCCTTTGCTGAAGATTCGGAAAATCTTAGCGCCTTTGGCACCGTCGATATGCGCGAGCTAGCTTCGCTGAAGCTTGCGCTCAGCTACGACATCGACCGAGCGCGGCGCGGCGGCGATAGCTTGACCGACATGGGCATCGACCTGCGGTTCGCGCCGGCATCGTTCGTCAACATGACCTTACTCGGCGGCATCGACCCCGGGTCGTGGAATATCTCCAACGTGCGAACGACATTCTCGCTCGTCGATCCGCGGCCACTGCCCAAGCGCAGCCTAGATTTCGATTTTAATCGGCCCAACATGTTTAGCGTGACCTATTCTTTCCTACGCGCCGGCCCCAACGGTTTCTTGGTCGAGGACGCCAACGTCGATCTCGATAGACCCGCCGATTGCGTGAGGCACACCGTCGACCCGCGCTGCCCGGGCGCCTCGTTTAACAAGAATATCGCCGGCAGCCTGAGTTCGACGCTGCTTTATCATCTGCTCGATAACATGCTGGTCTATTTTAGCAGCACCTACGACGCGCGTGACAACCGCTTCATCGGTTTCAGCGCCGCGTCGAAAGTCCTCTCCACCTGTGAGTGCTGGTCGGTGACGCTCGGTCTGCGCCACAACATCAACCCGTCGAAGACGACGTTTAAGTTCGATTTCAACTTACTCGGACTAGGGGCGTCGAAAAGCACGCTCAAGTAAACGCCAGCGATTAACGACCGGCTTTTTGGCGGCGTTTGGCCTCGAGCATGCCGAGGTAGTGATAGACGCGGCCCTTGTTGCGGTAGGATTTTCGTTCGTCGCCAAACGACTTATGAAATAGGTAACCGGCCGAGGCGCGGCACAGGTCATACCAGATATGAGCGCTGCCGCGCCCTTTTATCAGCGATCGGCTGGCACCTTGGCGGCGATGAACTTTCTTGAAATATTCCTCGGTCAAACGCGTTCGATCGATGCTGTGATGGACGATGGCGTCGTGCATATAGCCGATCCGATAGCCCGCCTTGTGGATTCTTTGCGCCAGTTCCACGTCTTCTGAAGTGCCCGACGCTCCTGGACCGAGCCGCTCATCAAAACCGCCGAGACTCTGCAGCAGTTTGCGGTCAATGACGAAATTGGCGCCGTTGAGTGAATGGACTTCCGCCGTGCTGGGTTTGAAGTTTACATACGGAATCGTGCGATAGCGCCGGAGCAGCTTTTGTAGGTTTTCATCGTCGGCTTCCGGCGCCTGCAAGAGAATGCGTCCCTGACCGGCTTTGTGCTTTTCGGTTGCACAAAATTTCTCGACCTCCACTAACCACTGCGTGTCAACGATCACGTCGTCGTCGAGGAACGCTAACGTTTTGCCCTCGGCAATGCGCAGGGCTTCGTTGATGGCCGCCGATTTCCCCGGGTTTTGACTCTTGATCCTGCGCAGCGCTACCGGAAAGCATTTCGCGATGGTTTCCAGTGTCTGTGCGGTCTCGTCGTGCGAGTCATTGTCGCTGACGATGATTTCCGGGCGTAGCGCCGCCACCAAGCCTTCGAGCCGGCCGATGCTTGCTAACAGCTTAGCTACCGAATCGGCGCGATTTTTCGTGGGAATGATAATGGTAAAGGCGGCTGGCATGCGCGTGGTTCTGCTATACGGTCTTCCATGACACATCCTTTTGTAACAGATGCCGTCCTTGTTGTCACTCAATTGCGCGAAAGCTTTACAGGAAAAACGGACTCCTGATTTGGCGAGGCTCCCGGTAAAGGGCCCGATCCTGCCCAAGCCGCGCCGCTGATGCGGGCGCGAATCTTGTTGATCGGTCGGTCGATCCAACGAATCATCAGATACGATAGAAGGAAAACGTCAATAATGATGTTGACGTAGTGCAGCGCGGCCGGCACGGCGACATGCTGAAACTCGAATTGAATGATCACCGGGTGAATCAGATAGACCGGATAGGAGAACTCACCGAGAAAGTTGTCGAATTTGGAATCGCGGGTCAAGGGAAATAGATAGGGAATGCTCAACGTAGTGAACAGGTAAAGGCACCAATTGACCCAGCCGTCATACTCGTAGCCAAGCAAGAAACCGCCGTTGTAGAAAGAAAACGCAATGATGACTGCCCAAGCTGCGGCGAAAAATCGCTCGCCGAAGTTGATATGGGGAGCGGTTTTGATTTTCTCATAGAGCAAGAACGCAAAATGGCCAAGGATGAAAAAGACAAAGATGGGCAAAACAAATCAGCAGCGGCAGCAGCGATATCGGCTTTGGTATCGCCATCGACGCATCGGGCAATAGCTACGTGACCGGCAATTTCAGTTTGACGGCCACCTTCGGCGCCGGTGAAGCGAATCAAACCCAGCTCAGCGCCCCATTGGGTGGCAGCACCGATTTCTTTATCGCCAAGTACAATGCCAACGGGCTCTTGCAGTGGGCCCGGCGTGCCGGGCAATTCAACAACGATCGCGGTCTCGCTGTTGCCGTCGATGCCGTCGGTAGCAGCTACGTTACCGGAGTTTTTCTGGGCGTGGTGATCTTCGGCGAGGGCCAGCCCAATCAAACCTCGCTTACCGGCGATTTCAACGAAGATGTTTTCATCGCCAAGTATGACACCAACGGCTTCTTGCAGTGGGCCAAGCGCGCGATCGGCGGCAGCAACGATTCCGGCCAGGGAATCGCGGTCGATGGCGCCGGCAATGTGTATCTAACGGGATTTGGCCAGGGCACAACGTTCGGCCCCGGCGAATTGAACGAGACCAGCCTGGGCTTTAACGGCGTCGAAGATATTTTTGTCGCCAAGTTTGACGCGCGGGGGCTGTTTCGCTGGGTGAAATTGATCGGCGGCACCGGCACCGACAAGGGCTTGGGCATCGCCGTCAATAACTCGGGCATCTATGCCACCGGTCAATTCGCCGGCGCCAACGTCATTTTCGGCCAAGGCGAGGTGAATCAAACCGCGCTGACCTCGGCGGGCGCCGCCGATGTTTTCGTCGCCAAGTTCGCCCACTGCCGGGCGGCCGTCGACTTTGACGGCGACTGCAAGAGCGACGTGGGGATCTACCGCGATGGGCTGTGGCCCATCTTGGGCATGGCTGATGGCCTCATCGTCGAAGGGCTCGGCGGATCGACACATATTCCCGTGCCGGCAGACTACGACGGTGACGGCAAAGCCGACGTGGCGGTGTACTTGAACGGCACATGTTCGATCAAGCGCTCGTCGGATGGCGGCAATACAATAGTCGGCCACGGCGGTCCGACATGGACGCCGGTGCCGGCCGACTTCGACGGCGATGGCAGGGTCGACATCACCGTCTACTTGAACGGCGCCTGGTCGATCGTCCAATCCGTCGATGGCAGCATCGCCGTCGTCGGCCACGGCGGCGCACCGCAGGACGTGCCGTTGAATTAAAGAAGACTCCGCCCTCCTACTATCCTCGTCAGGCGCTTGACAGATTTTTTGTGGGCCTCGGTATTCCTTGAGTACCCGCCCACCAACTCCGGCTTGATCGTTACCCGTCCTTCGATTCCCTTCCTCCGTTTTTTCGGCATATCTCCTCCTTCTTTCTAAATATGCCTCACACACAGAATTTCTGATACCTCGCCAACGCTCGCGCCTATCACCGCATTATTGGACATCGCTGGTGGGTTTGATTTAAGTCTCTCTCCGTACCCGCCATCCGTGCGGAAATCTCAATTGCACGATACGAGTGTTTGGGAGAAGACTTATTATGACCAAGCTGCCACGCAGCCGCTTTGTTCTCGTCGCGTTGATTATTGCTTTACCAACGCTATGTGCAGGCAATCCCGTCTGGGGAGTCAGAACGGGACGCTGACCAGCGGGACAAACTCAATCTGTTTTTCTCGAAATCGGATTCCTTTTGTCCATTAATCGATCCACGTTTGGGGAAAGAAAAAGGTCGCGTCTCCTTTAGGTTTTACAAAATCGCAATAAGCTATAAATGGGCAATTTTCAGTTTCGTAAAACGATTCTGTTGAATGCGTTAGGCATGGATTATCAATTTCACACCCAGGGCTGCACAAACTCGGCTGACGGTATCGAAGCGCGGTTGTGCATTGGACGCAAGGCCTTGTAGATCGCCTCGCGAGTGATACAGAGGCTTTCGCTGTCTCGCTCATGCTCCGTGCGCGAGCAATGTCACCCAAAGCGGGGGCCAACACGGCAGGGTCGTTTTCCTCTAGAATCGCGGTGAGGTATTCAGCGATGGCCTGTTGGCTGTCGAGATGTGCGGAGAAGTCAAATCAGGTACATCCGCAACGCGCGATGTTTTGGCATCATTCACTCCTTGATCGTCTTTGGCAGTTTCACGGCTTTAGCGCTATCAGCAGTCTGCGTCGATCTGTCGCCATCGCCGAGCATTATGATCAACGCAGTGCCGCGTTGAACGTAGTACATACGCCAGCGCGGCCCAAAAGATTTTTGGCCCAGTTTGCTTTACGCGCCAGCTCTCGTGTGCTAAAGCTATTTCGTCTGAAAGCCTGACATTCCAATTCTTAACTAATAAGAACTTTTGTGAGCTTACGCGTGCTTATCACCGGCGGTGCCGGCTATCTCGGTTCGATCCTGACCGAGCGATTGTTGAGCGGACCTTACGATGTCACCGTGCTCGACAACTTGATATACGGCCAGCATGGGCTATTTCACTTTTGCGCCAACCCCAATTTCGATTTTGTCAACGGCGACGTGCGCGATGAGAAGCTAATCTCACGCTTGGTGAAAAATGCCGATGTGATTATTCCGTTGGCGGCCATTGTCGGTGCCCCGGCTTGCGACCGCGATCCCTTGCTTGCTACCTCGGTAAATTTAGATGCGGTCCGCATGATCAACAAGCTGCGCTCGCCGAGCCAGCTGGTAGTCTACCCAACCACCAACAGCGGTTATGGCACCCAAACCGGCGATGTTTATTGCACGGAAGACACGCCGCTGGAGCCGATTTCGCTGTACGGTCGGACCAAGAGCGATGCGGAAAAGCTACTGTTGGAGAGTCCCAACACGGTGACTTTAAGATTGGCCACCGTATTCGGCTTGTCGCCGCGCATGCGGCTCGATTTGTTGGTCAACCATTTTACTTACACGGCGGTGACCGACGGCTACATCGTCATTTTTGAAAAGGACTTCAAGCGGAACTACATCCACATCCGCGACGTAGCGGATTGTTTCGCGTACGCCATCGAGAACTCGAAAAAAATGGAGGGCCGTCCCTACAACGTCGGTCTTGACGCGGCCAATCTCTCCAAAGAGGAGTTGGCGCTGACCATCAAGAAGCATGTGCCTAATTTCTATATTCATTTTTCCGAAGTGGGCTCGGACCCCGACAAGCGCAACTATATAGTGTCGAACCAGCGGCTGCGCGAAGCCGGTTTCGAAGCCAAACGATCGTTGGATCAAGGGATTGTCGAGTTGCTCAAGGGCTATCGCATGATGGGCCGCTCGGAGTTTAAAAATATCTGAAGACTTTGCCGACTATTCGCCAGCGATGCCAACCGTGATTTCACTTCTCGCTCGCACACCCGCGTTATTTTCTCTTGGCCTCAAGGCTTGAGTTTCTGCTGCTCGTTGCGCAGTGTGGTTTGACGGCGGAGCTGCTTCCCAGTGATGGCGCCAGCAACCGATCTTTCCCAAGTAACCGCGGCGATCCTCGCCGGCGGCTTGGGCACGCGCTTGCGCTCGGTGGTGGCGGATCGGCCCAAGGTGATGGCCCAGGTCAACGGCAAGCCGTTTTTGGCCTATCTCCTGGAGCAACTTTCTACGGCGGGCTGCCGCTCGGTGGTGCTGTGCACGGGTTATCTTGGCGAGCAAATCGAAGCGGCTTTCGGCGCACAGTACGCGGGACTCAAACTGTTTTATGCGCGCGAACCGCAGGCCTTGGGAACCGCGGGGGCTTTGCGCTTTGCGCTGCCGTTATTGACGTCGGACCCGGTCATTGCGCTCAACGGCGATTCCTATTGCGACGCGGACTTGCAGGCGTATTGGCATTGGTACTGCGAGGGTCAGCCGGTGGCGAGTCTGTTGCTGACCGAGGTTGGCAACGCGAGCCGTTACGGTTCAGTGTTGATTGATGCTGAAACGCGCGTCCGGCAGTTTTGCGAAAAAAGCGCGAACATGGGGCCTGGCTCAATCAACGCGGGCGTCTATATTTTGCGCCGCGCCGTGCTAGAGATGGTCCCGCTGGACAAAATGGTTTCTTTGGAGTATGATTTTTTCCCGAAACTGGTTGGGCAGGGGCTCATGGGGTTTGTTACCCAGGGGCGATTTCTGGACATCGGCACGCCGGAAGATTTCGCTTTGGCGGAAGCCTTTTTTGCCGCAAAGAGCCATGCATGAGCAAACGGCGCTTTGTGGTTCTCGACCGCGACGGAACAATCATAGAGGAAAAAAACTATCTTTCCGCTCCCGATCAGGTGCAATTGCTTGCAGGAGCGGCCCGCGGGTTGCGTCATTTGCAATCGCTCGGGTTAGGACTGGTGATCGCGACCAATCAATCGGCGGTCGGGCGCGGCTATTTCGATGAGGCGCGTTTGGCGGCGATTCACGCACGATTGCGGGAAATGCTCGACGCAGAGGCGGTCGCCATTGACGCGATCTATTTTTGTCCACATGTGCCGGACGATCGTTGCTTGTGCCGCAAGCCCGAAACCGGGATGATCGAGCAGGCAGCGCGCGAATTGAGTTTCGATTTGGCCCAGACTATCGTCATTGGTGACAAAGCCAGCGATGTTGAGATGGGCCGCCGGGTCGGTGCCGAGACGTTTCTCGTGCGCACTGGCTACGGCGCCGAAGTGGCGGCGCAGAGCCGCCTTGTCGTTGACCACGTGGTAGAGGATTTAGCTGAGGCGGCGGCGATCGTCGGCAGATCGATGGGCGGAGGAGGAGAGCGGATCCATGATCATTAGCCGGACACCCTTTCGCATCTCGTTTTTCGGCGGTGGCACCGACTATCCGGTGTGGTACCACGAGCACGGCGGCGCCGTGCTGGGCGCCAGCATCGATAAGTATTGTTACTTGACCTGCCGGTATCTGCCGCCGTTTTTTAAACACCGCATTCGCATCGTTTATTCGCAGATCGAAAGTTGCCAGACCGCCGATGAGATCGAGCACCCGGCAGTGCGCGAAGTGCTGCGCCACGTCGGCATCGATCGCGGTCTGGAGATTCATCATGACGGCGACTTGCCGGCGCGCAGCGGCATGGGATCGAGCTCGTCATTTACCGTCGGCTTGCTGCACGCGCTCTACGCGCTCAAAGGCCAGATGCCGAGCAAGCATCAACTGGCTCTCGAAGGGATAGAAATCGAGCAAGACAAGATCAAGGAAACCGTGGGCTCGCAGGACCAGGTGCTGGCGGCGCATGGCGGTTTGAATCACGTGAGCTTCGCGCAAAATGGCGAGATCACCGTGCGCCCGGTGACGGTGTCGGCGGAGCGCATGCGCGAGTTGAACAATCATTTGATGCTGTTCTACACCGGCATCGAACGCACCGCGTCGAATATCGCCGAGACCTACGTGACTGACGTCGAGGCGAAGAAGAGCCAGTTGCGCATCATGAAGCATTTGGTCGAAGAGGGCATTGCCATCCTGAGCAAAGGAAACAACATCAACGACTTCGGCAAGCTGCTGCACGAGGGCTGGCAGGTCAAGCGCGATTTGAGTGCCAAGGTCTCCAATTCCCATGTCGATGAGCTCTACTCTCACGCCCTCAATCATGGCGCGCTGGGCGGCAAGCTGTTGGGCGCCGGGGGCGGCGGATTCTTATTGCTTTACGTGCCGCCGAGCGCGCAGCGTCGTGTCCGTGACGCGCTTAAAAAATTTATTCACGTGCCGTTCCATTTCGAATTCTCCGGCAGCCAAATTATTTTTTTCGAGCCTGAGCGGGATTATTCGGTGGAAGACAAATTGCGCGCTTCGCAGCAATATAATTTTCTCGGCGAAATCGACGAATGCGTTGAGCCCGTGTTAGGCTAGCGGTAAGCCGCAGACCCAATGGAAACCCATGGCAAAATCTTGATCGCCGATCATCACGGATTGGTCGGCGATGCGCTCCGCCGGCAGCTTGCCGCCGCCGGCTTTAAGAGTGTCATCGACGAGCGCGGCTTGCCGCCTTTGACCGACGCTGCCCGGGTGGACGAATTTTTTGCCCGAGTCAGGCCGCAATACGTTTTCTTGATCGGTGGTAGGGCCGGTGGCATTGCAGCCAACCAGAAGTTTCCGGCTGAGTTGATGCTCGATAATTTGTTGGTGGTGTGTCACGTCATCGAAAGCGCGCGGTTGCACGGTGTCCACAAGCTGCTCTATCTCGGTAGCTCCTGCGCCTATCCGAAGCTTTGCCCGCAACCGATGCGCGTGGATGCTTTGATGACCGGTAAATTGGAGCCGACCAATGAAGCTTACGCGACGGCGAAATTGGCCGGACTCGGTTTGTGCCAAGCGTACCGGCAACAGTATCGGCTCAACTTCATCAGCGCGATTCCAGCCAACATTTATGGACCCGGGGATGATTTTAGCGAGGCCGATTCCCACGTCGTCGGCGCGTTGATCCGGCGTTTCCACGAAGCTCGGCTACTCGGTGCTCCTGAGGTCGTCATTTGGGGCACAGGCACACCGCGGCGAGAGTTCATGTATGCAGCCGATTTGGCGGACGCTTGTGTTTTTTTGATGGACCGCTTCGACGGCGGCGAAATCATCAATCTCGGTGTTGGGCAGGATTGGTCGATACGCGAGCTGGCCGAAACCATCGCCCAAGTGGTCGGCTACCGTGGTACATTGGTTTTCGATACCAGCAAGCCCGACGGCATGCCGGCAAAGTTGCTAGATTCTAACCGGCTGCGAGAGCTCGGTTGGCAAGCGCGGACGACGATGCGCGAAGGTTTGCGCGCGACCTACCAATGGTATCTGCAGCAGCTAGCGAGTGTAGCAGGAGGTGGCGATGCACGAGCGGTTTTATAGGTCTCTCTACCGCATTCGCAGGGTAGAGGAGGAAGTGGCCCGGGCCTATCCAACCGATAAGATTAAGAGCCCGGTGCATCTTTCCATCGGTCAGGAAGCCGCATCGGTCGGTGTGTGTGAAGCGCTCGGCCCCAACGACATCGCCTTCGGCACCTACCGCAGCCATGCGCTCTACCTTGCCAAGGGCGGCGATCTGCGCAAGATGATCGCCGAATTGTACGGTAAGGCCACCGGTTGTGCGAAAGGCAAAGGCGGTTCGATGCATCTGATCGATCTCGGCGCCGGCGCCATGGGTGCATCCGCGGTGGTCGGCACGACCATTCCCAACGCGGTCGGTTATGCCTATGCCGCCAAGCTGCGCGGTAGCCAACAAGTGGTTGCCAGCTTTTTCGGCGACGGCGCCGTCGATGAAGGCGTGTTTCACGAAAGCATGAACTTCGCGGCGTTGAAGGGAGTGCCGATTATTTTTATCTGCGAGAATAACTTCTACGCCATCCACACTCATCAGTCGCGCCGCCAGAAGCTCGCCAATATCGCCGAGAAGGCGCGTACCTACGGCATGCCGGCGGAGGTCATTGAAAATAACGATGCGCTGCGTGTTTACGAACGCGTGCACGAGGCGGTGGCACAGCTGCGCGCCGGCAAGCCCGGGCCGTTTTTCTTCGAGTGCTTCGCTTATCGCTGGAAAGAGCATGTCGGTCCCGGCGAAGACTATCAGTTGGGCTATCGCATGCGCGCCGAAGCGGAGCCGTGGCTCGACAGCGATCCGGTGAAGACGATGGCCGCGCGGGTCGACAAGGCGTTGCGCGCGCGCATCGAGGCCGAAGTCGAAGCCGAGATCGAAGAGGCTTTCGAGTTCGCCGAAACTAGCCCGTTTCCCGAAGTGACGGAACTGTATACCGACGTAGTGGAGCTCTAGGTGACGCAAGAACGCATACTTTCTTACGTGGAGGCGCTGCGCGAAGGGACGGATCAAGAGATGGCGCGCGATCCGTCGGTGTTGATTTTTGGCTTGGACGTGGACGATCCGAAAGCGATCCAGGGAACCACCCGCGGGCTGCTGGAGAAGTATGGGGCCGAACGTGTCTTCGGCACGCCGCTTTCCGAAGACGCGATGACCGGCGTGGCGATTGGCTTGGCGTTCGGCGGCCTACGGCCGATTCACGTCCACATTCGCATGGACTTTCTCATGCTGGCGATGAATCAGTTGGTGAACATCGCCGCGAAGAGCCGCTACATGTACGGCGGCCAGGTGCAGGTGCCGATCGTCGTGCGCGCGATGATCGGTAAGAGTTGGGGGCAAGGAGCGCAACATTCGCAGGGGCTCTATTCGTTTTTTATGAACATCCCGGGCCTGAAAGTCGTTGCGCCGACCACGCCCTACGATGCCAAAGGTTGTTTGATTCACGCCATCCGCGACAACGACCCGGTGATTTACGTCGAACACCGGATTTTGCACTTTCAAAAAGGGCCAGTGCCAGAACCTCTTTATGCGGTTGCACCCGGGAAAGCGCGCATCGCGATGACGGGTTCGGACGTCACTCTTGTTGGGATTTCCTACATGCAGCTGGAGTGTTTGCGCGCGCGCCATTACCTCGAAGCAGTGGGCATTAGCGCCGAGGTGATCGATCCGATTTGGCTGCAACCGCTCGATATCGATACGATCGCCAACTCGGTGCGTAAGACCGGCCGTTTGTGTGTCGTCGACAACGGTTGGACTAGCTGCGGCGCTGGCGCCGAAATTGTGTCTGCCGTCATTGAGCAGGTGCAGCACGAGCGCGCGGTGCGGGTAAAACGGCTGGGTTTTGCGCCGGTGACCTGCCCGCCGGCGCCGACGCTCGAAGATGCTTACTATCCCAACGGCCGGACCATCGCCGCCGCGGTGCGCGATCTCGTGACCGGCAAGGCGAATCATTGGTTGTCCGATGAGCGCGCCGATCTGCGTGAAATCGAGTTCAAGGGACCGTTCTAGTTTGTATGAATGCTGAAAATCTCAACTGGCCGTTGATGCAGAACAACATCGTCGCCGAGGACTTCCAGGCGGTGATCGATTTCATGCGTCAGGAAGAGCCGCCAATTTTGACGCAGTCGAGCCAGGTCAGAATGTTTGAGAAGGAGTGGTCCGAATGGCTTGGCGTTAAGCACAGCGTTTTTGTCAATTCGGGCTCGTCGGCCAATCTTCTCACCATGGCGGCGCTGCGCGAAACCGCCGGGCCGGGCGAGGTTATTGTGCCGACGCTCACCTGGGTGTCGGATATCGCCTCGGTGTTGCAGTGCGGTCTGGAGCCGGTATTTGTCGATATCGATCGGCGCTCCCTGGGCATGGACACGGCGCAGGTGTTGGAAAAAATCACGCCGCGCACGAGGGCGGTTTTCTTGACCCATATCCTTGGCTACAACGGCCTCGACGAAAAACTTTTGCGGGAATTGGCGGCGCGAAAAATCCCTTTGATCGAGGACGTGTGCGAGTCCCACGGTGCGACGTTCAACGGCCGCAAGCTCGGTACCTTCGGGCTCATGGCGAATTTTTCTTTCTACTACGCGCACCACATGAGCACCATCGAAGGCGGGGTGATCTCGACCAACGATGGCGACCTTTATCAGGTCCTGCGCATGCTGCGCTCGCACGGCATGGTGCGCGAAGCCGAGTCGGCGGAAATCAAGCAGGCTTATGCGAGCCAGCACGGCGATCTCAATCCCGATTTCATTTTTGCCTTCCCGGCGTACAACGTGCGCAGCACCGAGATCAACGCGGTGCTGGGCCGGTCGCAGCTGAAGCGGCTCGACGAAAACAACCAAGCGCGAACGGTCAATCTCAATTTGTTTCTCGAAACCCTCAACCCCGAGAAGTACCAAACGGATTTTGCCACCGAGGGCAGCTGCAACTACGCTTTTACATTGGTTTTGAACCGCGCCAATCCGCGGTTCCGCGATAACGTCGAGAAGATGCTGCGCCAACACGGTGTTGAGTTTCGCCGCGGCGCTTCCGGCGGCGGCAATCAGCTGCGCCAGCCCTATTTGCGAAAGCGCTTGGGCGACCAGGAATACTCGAAGTATCCCAAAGTCGACCATGTGCATTTCTATGGCTACTATATCGGCAACTACCCGACCCTCGAGCGGGAGAAAATTCTCAAGCTGACGAGTTTGTTGAACGCCGTGCCGGAGGACCGAGAGCTATAAAGCGGGTGCGTGAGCGGACCAATCCTATGACCCATCGAAAGCTAGATCTCTTGCTGATACACCCGGGCAGCCGCAAGCAAATCTACCAGTCGTTGAGCGACAATCTCGCGGCCGTCGAGTCGCCGGTCTGGGCCGGCTTGATGGCCACGTTCATTCGCCGGCGCGGCTTTGGCGTGGATATCCTCGACTCGGAAGCCGAAGAGTTCAGCTACGAAGAAACCGCTCGGTCTGTCAGCGCTGCGGCGCCGCGACTGGTCGCCATCATCGTCTACGGCCACCAACCCTCGGCGTCGACCCAGAACATGACGGCTTCGGCGGCGATCTGTAGCGCCATCAAACAGCTCGCTCCCGACCAGAAAGTCATTCTAGTCGGCGGCCATGTGGCGGCGCTGCCGGAACAAACCCTCAAGGAGACCGACGCGGACTTCACCTGCAACGGCGAAGGTCCGTATACGTTGCTGGAACTGCTGCAAGCGTTGTCTGCCACGCCCGTCGAGTTGGGGCGCGTGCGCGGCCTTTGTTACCGCGCCGAGGGGCGCATCGTGCAAAACGGTGCGGCGCCGCTGGTCAAAGACCCCGACAGCGAGATGCCGGAGATGGCCTGGGATCTTCTGCCGATGAAAAAGTATCGGGCGCATAACTGGCACTGCTTCGGAGATGTGCCACGCCAGCCCTACGCTTCTTTTTACACAACCTTTGGCTGTCCGTTTCGCTGCAGCTTCTGCTGCATTCAAGCGCCGTTTAAGAGCGGTGAAAAAGAGGCGGGCTGGAATGAGAGCGTCAATAGCTACCGCTTCTGGAAGCCGCAAACGATTGTCGCGCAGATTGAAAAACTGGCGCGCGACTACGGCGTGCGCAACATCAAGATCGCCGACGAAATGTTTGTCCTGAACGCGCGCCATGTGCTGGGCATCTGCGATGCGATCGTCGAGCGCGGTTTGGATCTCAATATCTGGGCCTATGCTCGCGTCGATACCGTCAAAGACGGCATGCTCGATAAGTTGAAGCGGGCCGGCGTCAACTGGCTTGCCTTCGGGATTGAGGCCGCCAGCGAGCGGGTGCGCGACGACGTCGATAAGGGGTTTGGCCAGGAATTGATTTTTAATACCATTGATAAGGTCCGGAACGCGGGCATCAACGTCATCGGCAATTATATTTTTGGCCTGCCTGAGGACGATTATGACAGCATGCAGGCGACGCTCGACATGGCGGTTGAGCTTAATTGCGAGTTCGCCAATTTTTATTCCGCCATGGCCTATCCCGGCTCGCAGCTCTACCAAACGGCTGCGAAAGAGGGCTGGCCGCTGCCAGACCAATGGTCCGGCTACTCGCAGCACGCCGTCGACACCTTGCCGCTGCCGACCAAGTATCTTACCGGCGCTGAGGTGCTGCGCTTCCGCGATCAGGCGTTTGACGCCTACTTCAAAAATCCCAAGTATCTGCAGATGGTCGGTGCCAAGTTCGGCGCCGCCACGCTGCGCCATATCCGAGAAATGACGGCGCACAAACTGGAAAGAAAAATCCTCGCGGCGGCACCGGAGCCAGCGCTGGTATGAACGGAAAACGAGAGCCGTGATGGTCAATGGCGAGAGAACCAAACGGCGGCTGGTGTGCGAGAACAGCCGATTTCACGTTTATTTTGACGCGGTCCAGACTCCCGGCCATGCTGCCGTAAACGACTATCTTGTCGTCGCTCCCAAAGTAGCGGCGGAGAATTTTGTGACCGGAGTCGCGGTGCTGCCGGTTGTTGACGGCAAGATCGGCCTGCTGCGGGTTTACCGCCATGCGGTTCAGAGCGATTCTTGGGAGATTCCGCGCGGCTTTATCGAAGTCGGTGAAAACGATCAAAGTGGCTCGGCCTTGCGCGAACTGGAGGAAGAGACTGGCTTGAGTTGCGATCGTGAGCAACTGAGATCGCTTGGCTTGGTGACGCCGGAGGCCGGCTTATTGGCTGCGCGCGTGCATCTCTATGTAGCTTTGCGATGCCGGTCGATTCGACCGTACTTCCCGGCGGAAACCGGTCACGTGGAATTTCGCGTTTTTGACGCCGAGGAAGTCAAGAATATGATTAGTCGTTCAAAGATAGAGGACCCTTGTACGGTGACTGCTTACTTTAAATTCAGCACGCGCTAATCCTGCGCGAAACAGGCCTTTAAGCACACATCAATGGGAATTGTAGATGCGCGGGAGTCTCAAGGGTGTCTCGTCTAGCCGATTTTTTAGGGACGCTTTACAAACATCGCGAGATGATTTGGGCTATGTCAAAACGCGATCTGGAAGCCCGTTATATTGGGACCATCGGAGGGCCATTGTGGGCGATTTTTCATCCGATCGTCACAGTCTTGATCTATTGGTTTGTCTTTTCCGTCGGCTTCAAAGCGGTCGGACCTTCTGGTATGCCGTTTGTTCTTTACCTTCTTGGCGGTCTCATCCCGTGGCTTCTGTTCAACAACACTCTACTGGCAAGTGTATCAGCTGTGACGGGCAACTCACATCTCGTGAAAAAGACGACTTTTCCCACGGAAGTGTTACCGATTGTCAACTGGCTCTCCGAAACATTCACTCACGTTGTGCTGTTTCTTATCCTCTGTATCGTGACTTGGAGCCATGGCCATCGACCTACCCTGTATCTATTGCAATTGCCATACTACTATGTGGCCCTTGGGGTTTTTGTTCTTGGTCTGTCGTGGCTGGTAAGTTCGATTCAGGTGTTTCATCGTGATCTGAGCCAGGGGCTTTTGGTGATTCTCAATCTGTGGTTTTGGATTACCCCAATCATCTGGATGAAGGATATGCTTCCCACCCGGTACAACTGGATAACCGATTACAACCCGGCTTACTATATCGTGCAGGGGTACCGCAACTCGCTTCTCATCGGAGAGCCTTTCTGGAATGATTGGAGTGCGGCGTTGCGTTTTTGGATGATCGCCATGTCCTTTTTGCTGCTGGGGGTTTACGTCTTTAGGCGCCTCAAGGCCGAGTTTGCCGATGTTTTATGAGGAATGCTGCGAATATGGCTCGGGACATCGCCGTATCACTCATAGACGTAACAAAAAAATACCGGCTTTTTGCCTCACCAGCGGAGCGTCTCAAGGAGTCCCTTCATCCGTTTCGCAAGAATTACCACAAAGAGTTTTGGGCGCTGAAGGGCATTAGTCTGGATATCGCAAAAGGCGAAGGGCTTGGGATCCTGGGACGTAACGGATGCGGGAAATCGACCCTGCTCCAGATCATGGCTTCCGTACTGCGGCCCACTTCAGGCACAGTGACGGTGAATGGGCGTGTTTCCGCTCTTCTGGAGCTCGGTGCCGGGTTCAACCCTGAGTTTACGGGACGACAAAACGTGCTGTTGAACGGTACGCTCATGGGACTATCGCATAATGAAATGCTGAACCGAATGCCTGAGATCATTGAGTTCGCGGATATCGGAGAGTTTTTTGAACAGCCGATAAAAACCTATTCATCCGGTATGTTTTTGCGCGTGGCTTTCGCCGCCGCAGTTCACGTCAGTGCCGATGTCATAATCATTGACGAGGCCCTGGCCGTGGGTGATGCCAAATTCCAACACAAGTGTTTTCAACGACTTTCAGATCTTCAGACCGAAGCAAAAACGGTGATTTTCGTTACCCATAATTCCTCTCTCGTAACGAGTTATTGCGGCAGAGCGATTCTGCTCGACGGCGGAGAGCTGATTACCAGCGGCGAACCGGCACATGTTATCGATCGATACTATGATCTGCTGTTTGAAGATTCGACCAAATCGCGAGCTTTGCGCAATGCCCAATCGGCCGAGACGATCCCGAGCAACGTGGAAGTTGCTCCCACGCTGGGAGATGTTTTCGACTCATCCAGTCCGGAGGATCTTTGTCACACGCGGCAAGGCTATAATAAGCACGAGGTGCGCTTTGGCAGCGGTGAGGCGAAAATTATTGACTATGTCATCGAGTCTGACGGGCAGCGAGATGTCGCGATCCTTCGTTTTCGCGCGAAAGTTGATCTTTACGTTAAGGTCCTATTTCATCGCAGCATTCGGTCGCCCGTGTTGGGTTTTGCGGTTAAGACTCTCGAAGGGGTTGAGATATTCGGGACCAATACGTATCAGATGGGGGAGAAACTCCAGTCGGTAACGGCGGGCCAGTTGCAAGTCTACAAGTTTTCGTTTTCACTGAGTGTCAATCCGAGTGATTATTTTTTCGACATTGGAGTGGCTCAAGTCGATGGAACGAGAGGGGGCGCTGTGCTGGACGTGCGGCGTTCCGTGGCCCATTGCGTGGTGTTGCTGGAAACCGAGAGAGCTTTTGATGGGCTTTTTGATCTTGCGCCAAATTTTGAAGTGTTGACATAGGGAGCGCGGTTTATGGTTGCTTTCTTTGTCAAGTGTCCGAGTTCTTTCGCCTGAACATATGTCAGAGTATCAACTGATTGACGCGCTGCTAACCGGAAAGCCCTACTTTGGTCCGGTGTTGCGCGCCACGCAGAGTCCTCCGGTTCGGCACGGCTATCTCGAAGCGCTCGTGGGGACGGTAGCGCGCTTGAAAACTATGGGGCCTATAAAAATTCTTGAGATTGGGTCATGGGCAGGTGCCTCGGCGATAACCTGGTCGAAGGCCTTGGAAAAGCTGGGGAGAGATGGGACGGTAACCTGCGTCGATAAATGGCAGCCGTATTTCGAGGAAGCTATAGAGACCGGCTCGCACTATCGGAAGATGAACCAGGCGGCCAGAGACGGCAAGATCTTCAACCTGTTTCTTCATAACATTCGTGCGGCGAACGTTTCCCACATGGTGAATCACCACGTGGGGGATGCGCGCGATATTCTACCGGCTTTGCCGGGCTCGAGCTATGACATCGTTTATATCGACGGGTCGCACGCGTATGAAGCTGTTCGAGCCGATATCAGGGAGGGAAAACGGTTAGTGAGAGACGGCGGAATCGTTTGCGGAGATGATCTTGAGCTCAAAAAGACGCAGGTCGACCCCGCAGAGCACCTAGCGGCACTCAATCTAAACAAGGACTTTGTCGAATCGTCGAAGGGCGCGATGCACTATCATCCCGGGGTAACGGAGGCCGTCGCGGTTGAGTTTGGCGAGGTGTCGAGCTGGGAGGGGGTGTGGGCGATCCGGAGTTTAGGTTCCCAATGGATTGGAGTTGAGATTGACTCAAGGCCCATTGAAATTCCTTGCCATGTGGATTCGCCGGACAAACTGGAGAACTCCCGGGCTCAGATCGTCGGAGCAACGGATGGTTTCAATCTTATTCAACTTAACGATCGTTTCTTTGCCGCTGCCAAGCAACTCGGGCCGATCAATCTCTTAGTGGAATGTGTTGGTGAGCGGGATCTAGCCCCGATAATATTTATCGGAGAGAGCTTGGATGCGGTTCGCAGTAAGGTTTTGGCGTTCGAGCGGAAAACTGCGGTGCCGCATATCGAATTGATCGAGGAGTTTGGTTGTTACAATCTAGTCAAGGCGGACGACCGGTTTTTGGCAGTCACGAAGAAGCTCGGCCGCCTTGAACTGTTTTCTGAACGCTTAGGGGAGCGCGAGTTGCCGCCCATTCTCTTTGTTGCTGATAGCATCGACGAAGTTCGGAAAAAAACTCTAGTCTTCGAAAAGCAATCGTCTCTGCCCGTCCAGCTCCAAGAGGGTTTGGCCGGCTCGGCAGCGCATGTTTCTGCCGTCGCGCCAGAATCTAGTTCAGAGCCGTATCTCGTTGCTACAGACTATCAAGGCTTCAACCTGGTGGCTTGCAATCCCAAGTTTTTCGCCGTACCGATGGCCTTGGGGCCAGTCGATTTTCGAGATGTCGATCTCCGCAAGCGAATGATAGGCGAGGGTAGTTTGCTCGAAGCCCCGACGCTGGACGCCGCGCGTTTGGCGGTGGACAGCCTGCTCCATAGACAAAGCCTACACGGAAGGCTACCTGACTTGGAGAACCAGCCGCAAGGCTTGGTGGCCGGCCGGAAGGCTTTAGAAGCACAGTTGACCGCAGTCGATGTCCTGGTTGCGGAGCTTCGCGAAAAATATAGCTCGCTCACCGAGCATCAAAGTAATATATCATTGCGTATAAGCCAATTGGAGAAGGATACTGAAGCGCGATTCATCGTTGATGAAGCAACTACACACGAGAGCCGCCTAGAACAAACCGTCCTCGCGGAGCAGCAGGCGAAAGCACTGGCTCATGTGACCCAACGCCAGGCAGAGATAGAGGCATATCTTGCTGCTCAGCAAGCATCCATTGAGCGGACAGTTGCCCATGTTGGCCAGCGCAGCGAGGCCGGCCGGAAGACTTTAGGGGCGCAGTTGACCGCAGTCGATGTCCTGGTTGCGGAGCTTCGCGAAAAATATAGCTCGCTCACCGAGCATCAAAGTAATATATCATTGCGTATAAGCCAATTGGAGAAGGATACTGAAGCGCGATTCATCG